>MAAC01012038.1_pt1 | contig 21230 bp, 19 predicted proteins | sample 1115981 | NCBI WGS metagenome assembly MAAC01 (sample SAMN04961126, study PRJNA320927) | seawater metagenome | isolation source: sample BD02T64 sea water enriched with oil for 64 days | place: USA:Gulf of Mexico | collected 2013-07-27
CATGTTTTATTGGTGTCATTTCAGATGATTGTGTTGAAGGGTTACCCTTTGGAATAGCAAATTGCATGATAAATGCGGGGATAACATAATTAACTACCGATGGAATGAATAACACAAAAAACTCTTGGAATTGCACTATACCTTTTTGCCAAACCATCAAGGTGGTAATGTCGCCAAATGGGCTGAAAGCTCCACCAGCATTGGCACCAACAACAATGTTAATACAACTTAATGCGATAAATTTAGGCTCATCCTTACCAACAGCAAGTACCACGGCACACATAATTAATGCGGTAGTTAAGTTATCTGCAATGGGTGAAATAAAGAAGGCTAAAATACCCGTTAACCAAAATAACGTTTTGTAACTAAAGCCTTTAGCTACTAGCCAGTCACGTAAGGCATTAAATACATCTCGCTCTAGCATAGCGTTGATATAAGTCATGGCAACAAGTAAGAAAAAGAATAACTCAGCATATTCTAAGAAGTTATGACGAATAGCTGTTTCAGCGGCATGAGGCATACCATGAGAACCATAGTAAGCAGCAATAAGTATCCATATAAGACCTGCTGCAAGTAATACTGGTTTGGATTTTCTTAAATGTAACTGTTCTTCTAAAATAACTAAGGTATAAGCAATAACAAAAATTGCTATTGCAGCATAACCTACCCAATGGGCGGTTAAATCAATAGTTTGATGAGCAGCGTCTGAGGCAAATGCAATACTAGGTGTCAGTAATGCAAGAAAGATGAATAAAAGTTGTTTCATGTACATTCTCATGTGTGATTGAAGGTGTTATTTTAGTTTTGACAGATTTTAGCAAAACCTCGCAGAAATGATATAGCTAAATACGAGGAAGGTTACTAATATCGTTACTAATATTAGCAATAATTGTAATATTAGTAACAGATTTGCTTTAAAGCAAGTTGTCTTTTTGCGCTATTAACTAAGTTTTTAGGTGATTTTATTACGCTTGAACCAAAAATATCTTCTGGTACAATCAGTTTTATTCATTTTACTTTTAGGTAAATAAGCCAATATGGTTATAAAAGCGCAAAGCCCAGCGGGATTCGCCGAGCAATATATTGTTGAATCTATTTGGAATGGAGGCTTCCCTCCGGGATCAATTTTACCTGCAGAGCGAGAGCTATCTGAATTAATAGGGGTCACTAGAACAACCCTTAGAGAAGTTTTGCAGCGATTAGCGCGTGATGGCTGGCTCACAATAAAACATGGTAAGCCAACCAAAGTAAATAATTTTTGGGAAACATCGAGTTTAAATATATTAGAAACGCTTGCTCATCTTGATCAAGATGGTATTCCTGATTTGGTCGATAACTTACTTTCTGCTAGAACAAATGTTAGTGCTATATATATTCGTGGTGCTATCAAAAATAATCCAGAAAAAGCTATTGAGCTATTAAGTGCCTATATAGACGTTGAAGATAGCGGTGAAGCTTTTGCAGAATTTGATTATAGACTCAATAAAGAATTAGCTATTGCCTCAGAAAACTCAATTTATTTATTAATATTAAATGGTTTTAGAGGCCTATATTCACGTATTGGTAGCTTGTATTTTTCTCACCCTAAAGGACGTGAAATATCAAGAGCGTATTATCAAAAATTAATTGATTTAGCTAAAGAAAATCGTTTTGATGACTGTGTATTTGCAGTGCGTAACTATGGTATTGAATCAGGAAAACTTTGGTTAGAGTTGAAAGACGATGTACTCAAAGAACTTTCAGTTGATTAATTAATGCTAAAGTGACTTGTGGTAAACGAAAAGGCGACGATTAGTCGCCTTTTTTGTTATTTTTGAATATTAGCCTCAGGACATTGTGCAATGACTTTATCCTCACCGTCAGCTTGTGCTTGAACAATTTTAACGTCAAATTGCCATAGGTAGTGTAAATGTTTAAGCACTTCTGCTTTTGAATTTCCTAATTCAATGTCATGGTAAGGAATATATCGCAAAGTTAATGCTCTATCGCCATCAATATTGGCATCAATTATTTGAATGTTCACTTCAAGGTTACTCAAGTTATATTGATTGGCCAACGTATGCCTTACCTTTTGATAACCTTGCTCATTATGTATAGCAGCAATTTCGACGAAATTGTCTTTGGTATCATCATGAATATGGAATAGCTTGAAGTCACGAATGAGTTTTGGCGATAAGTATTGGCTGATAAAACTTTCATCTTTAAAATTTTCCATAGCAAAGTGCAGGGTATCTAACCAATTACTGCCAGCAATATCAGGAAAATATTGTTTATCTTCCTCGGTTGGGTGTTCGCAAATTCGTCTTATATCAATAAACATATTAAAGCCTAGTGCATAAGGGTTTATACCCGAATAAAACTTATTGTTGTACTCTGGTTGAGCAACAACATTGGTATGACTGTGTAAAAATTCCAACATAAATTTATCAGTCACTAAGCCTTCATCATAAAGGTGATTTAAAATAGTGTAATGCCAAAAACATGCCCAACCTTCATTCATCACTTGTGTTTGTTTTTGTGGGTAAAAATATTGGGATATTTTCCTCACAATGCGGACGATTTCTCGCTGCCAAGGCTTTAGTAACGGGGCATTTTTTTCAATGAAATAAAGAATGTTTTCTTGTGGCTCTGAAGGGAAGTTATATTGTTTGGTGTTTTTCTCTTTTTTCATATCAGGCACGGTTCGCCATAAAGCATTCACTTGAGACTGTAAGTACTCTGCGCGTTCTTCTTGTCGTTTTAATTCTTCATCGAGTGATATTTTTTGAGGCCTTTTATAGCGGTCAACGCCATGATTCATTAAAGCATGGCAAGCATCTAAAGTTGCTTCAACCTCACTAATACCATACTTTTGCTCACATTGAGCAATGTAATTCTTTGAAAAAAGTAAGTAATCAATAATCGAGCTGGCGTCAGTCCATGATTTAAATAAATAGTTGCCCTTAAAAAAGGAATTATGGCCATAACAAGCATGAGCCATGACCAGCGCCTGCATAGGCATGGTATTTTCTTCCATCAAATAAGAAATACAAGGATCTGAATTTATGACTATTTCATAAGCAAGCCCCATTTGACCACGTTTATACGTTTGCTCTGTTTGAATGAATTTTTTACCAAAAGTCCAGTGGCTATAGCCAATAGGCATACCAATACTGGCATACGCATCCATCATTTGTTCGGCAGTAATAACCTCTATCTGGTTAGTATAAGTACTTAAACGATAATGTTCGGCTACTCTGGCAATTTCAGTTTGATATTGCCCTAAAAGCTCAAATGTCCAATCAGGGCAATCGTCAAGCGCTGTTGTCTGCTTTAATGCTTGCTCTGATACTTTTTTATTTTTAATTACCATATTCCCCCCTTCCTCTTATGCAGCACTTTCAGTGTTTTTCTTAAATAACTCCCTAAAAACAGGGTAGATATCGTCGACCTCTTTTATATGACGAATGGCAAAGTTAGCGTGAGTTTGTGATATTTTATGGTAGTGTTGCCAAAGCGTTTGGTGAGCCCGTTGGGTAATTTCAATATAACTAAAGTAACGTGTTTTAGGTAAGATTTTGTTGATTAATAATGATTTACAGTGAGGGGAGTCATCAGCCCAATTATCACCGTCTGATGCTTGTGCTCCATAAATATTCCACTGACTGTCGTTATAGCGTTCATTAATAATTTTATCCATCAGCTCTAAAGCACTTGATGCAATGGTACCGCCCGTTTCTTGAGAATAGAAAAATTCATGTTCATCAACTTCTTTGGCCTGAGTATGATGACGAATATAAACCACATCAATATTCTTGTAAGTTCGACTTAAAAATAAATACAGTAAAATATAAAAGCGCTTGGCCATTTCTTTTGTGGCCTGATCCATTGAGCCTGAAACATCCATTAAACAAAACATTACCGCTTTTGATGTTGGAACCGCTTGCTTGGCAAAATTTCTAAAACGTAAATCAAAGGTATCAATAAAAGGTACTTTAGCTATTTTGTTCTTTAATTCATTTATTTTTATTATAAGCATTCGCTCTTCTTGCACGTGATCATGCTTATCTTGCTTTAGTTCATCTAAGGCTTGTTGGTATTCTTTTAAGCATTTTCGTTTTGACGATGTCATGGCTATTCGCCTAGCAATAGAGCCTTGTAATGATTTAACAATATCAATATTAGCGGGTACACCTTCGGCACAGAAACCTGAGCGCACTGTTTTATATTCAATTAATTTATCGAGTTGGTTTTTTTCTAAATTGGGTAATTCCAGATCTTCGAAAAGTAGATTTAAATACTCTTCCTTAGAAATGGAAAAAGTAAAGTCATCGTCACCTTCACCACTGTCACTAGCATCCCCTTGACCGCCACCTTGGCCTTGTTGTTGCGGTGGTTTATTAATACGATCGCCAGGGGTGAATTGATCATTGCCAGGATGAACTTTATCGCGAATACCCCCTTCACCTTGGTGGAATATGGGCTCGGATAAGTCTTTTTTGGGAATAACAATATTTTCCCCTGTTTCTATATCAGTGACGCCGCGTTGGTTTATCGCATCAGAAACAGACTTTTTGATTTGATTTTTATAGCGTCTTAAAAAACGCTGTCGGTTAACGGTACTTTTATTTTTACTATTAAGTCGTCTATCAATAAAATTGGTCATTATTGACTCCTTATCTCTTTGTTACGTTTTACTATCTAAAGAAAACTCAAGTTTAAAGAGAGACTACTTAAGAAGATTTTCTAACCCGTAAATACCACTCAGACAATAACCTTACTTGTTTTTTAGTATAACCTTTGCTCATCATACGCTCGACAAAGTCATCATGTTTTTGTTGATCATCTTTAGACGTTTTTGAATTAAATGAAATAACAGGCAATAAATCTTCGGTATTAGAAAACATTTTTTTCTCAATAACCGTGCGCAGTTTTTCATAACTGGTCCACAATGGATTTTTGCCATTATTATTGGCTTTAGCTCTAAGCACAAAGTTTACTATTTCATTACGAAAATCTTTCGGGTTGCTAATACCTGCGGGTTTCTCAATTTTTTCTAACTCTTCATTGAGAGACTGTCTATCAAATAGTTGACCTGTTTCATTGTCACGGTATTCTTGATCTTGAATCCAAAAATCAGCATAAGTCACATAGCGGTCAAAAATGTTTTGTCCATACTCTGAATAAGACTCTAGATAGGCCGTTTGTATCTCTTTACCAATAAATTCAATGTATTGCGGCGTTAAGTAACCTTTAATAAACTCTAAGTAACGTTCAGCAGTTTCTTTAGGTAGCTGTTCACGTTCAACTTGTTGCTCTAATACATAAAATAAATGCACGGGGTTGGCGGCGACTTCTTTGTGATCAAAATTAAATACCCGTGATAATATTTTAAAGGCAAATCGCGTTGATAGCCCTGACATACCTTCATCTATGCCCGCATAATCACGATATTCCTGGTATGATTTTGCTTTCGGATCGGTATCTTTTAGTGTTTCACCATCATAGACACGCATTTTTGAATAAATACTAGAGTTTTCAGGCGCTTTTAAGCGAGAAAGCACTGAAAATTGTGCCAAGATTTTTAACGTGTCGGGGGCACATTGAGCGTTTTTTAATTCACTATGTTCAAGCAATTTTCTATAAATGTTCATTTCTTCTGAAACGCGCATACAATAAGGTACTTTGACAATATAAACACGGTCTAAAAAGGCTTCATTGTTTTTATTGTTCCTAAAAGTTTGCCACTCAGACTCATTTGAATGGGCTAATAATATGCCATTAAAAGGCAGTGCAGATAAACCCTCTGTTGGATTGTAGTTTCCTTCCTGTGTTGCGGTTAACAAGGGATGAAGTACCTTAATAGGCGCTTTAAACATCTCTACAAACTCCATTAACCCTTGGTTTGCACGACAAAGCGCACCAGAATAACTATATGCATCAGCATCATTTTGAGCATAGTGCTCTAGTTGCCTAATATCTACTTTACCGACTAAGGCTGAAATATCTTGATTGTTATCGTCTCCAGGCTCGGTTTTGGCAATAGCGATTTGATCAAGAATAGAAGGGTATACTTTTATCACTTTAAACTGGGCAATATCACCTTTGAATTCATGTAAACGTTTGGCTGCCCAAGGTGAAATTATACTATGTAGATAACGGGTAGGAATATTGTACTCATCTTTTAATATTTTGCCGTCAGAATTGACATCAAATAAACAAAAGGGATGATCATTAACAGGGCTACGCTCGCCATTGGCGCTTAATACATAAATAGGCTCTTGCTGCATAAGTGCTTTTAATTTTTCAGCTAAAGATGATTTACCACCGCCAACAGGGCCAAGCAAATAAAGAATTTGTTTTTGTTCTTCTAAGCCTTGAGAGGAATGTTTTAGGTAGGCAACAATTTGTTCAATCGCTTCTTCCATACCATAAAAATCAGTAAAAGCTGGATAACGTTTGATCACTCTATTAGAAAATATTCGACTTAAGCTAGGATCTGTGGCGGTATCTATTTCTTCAGGTTCGCCAATAGCGCTTAACAGCCTCTCTGAAGCTGAGGCATAGGCGAGCTTATCTTCTTTACAAAGGCTTAGGAATTCTTGCAAACCAAACTCTTCCTGTTGGGCTTGTTCATAACGCGCTTGGTAATGTTGAAAAATAGTCATAACCACCTCCAAAATATTGTATGAAAAATTTGCTGATTAAGAATTTATCCAAGTTCTACTTTAAGGTTAGTTGCTTTGGCTGATTTTGCTAACATAAATTACAAATAAACGTATCTTTTTATGACTAAATTGTAAGCAAGATCAATTGATTGTTTATTTTTTTATGTTATTTTCATTATATTGTTTTAAAAGTTGTTGAAATCAATATCATTGCCTACACTATTTTTATCAATATTGACAATAAATCCTTTCTTAACAGTAACTAGAGGGCGGTTATGAATTTTTTTAAAACATTATCGGTGCGTTATAAAATACTTTTAATTCCACTTGTTGGAGCATTAGGTTTTTGTATTTATTTAGCCATAACCTTAGTGGCTATGTCGCATATAGTTAAGCAACTAGACCAAGCCTACCATGTAGAATATCAATTATTGCAAACCTCAGAATACTCTTTAGTGCGGTTAGATAAACTTAAAGAAACCTTAGGTAATGCGGCAACCATGGGTGAAGCTGATTTACTTGAAACGGCCAATACTTACGCACAAGAAACCCGAGAAAAACTCAAACAGAATATTCAAGCGGATAAAAACAATGCCAGTTTTTTAAGTACGCTGCTTAGTGACTTTAATGAATATTATCAACTAGCCTATAACTTATCTAAAGAAATGGTGGATGGCACCGCTGACTTTGCAACCCTGGGTCAGCGCAGTCAAGAAATGTCGAGTAAGTTAACTAACCTACAAAATAAGCTTAATAAGTTTCAGGCAGAGCGTTATCAATCTTTTACCCAAGCTTTTGAGTCAGTTAATGAAAAGGCTGAATCAACGTCAAAAACAGGTGTGATTGTCGGTGTCATTACATTAATTGCTCTTTTTGCTGTTGCTTTACCTATCGCGAGATCTATCAGCGCCAGCCTGAAAAGTATTATTTATTCAATGAAAGATATTGCTCAAGAAAATGGCGATTTAACCGTCAGGCTAACAACAAAAAGCAAAGATGAAATGGGTGATTTAGTTTTTTGGTTTAATAGTTTTATTGAAAAACTGCAAGGTGTTATAAAAAATGTTGTTGATACTGCATTACCTTTAGCTGACACCGCCAGCAATATATCTACGCTCTCCAATAGTACTATTGACTCTTTTAAACGCCAATCAGACAGTGTTATTCAGTCAAGACAATCCGTTGAAGAAATGAGCCAGAGTGTTGCTGAAATCACGACTAATGCTGCGGATGCTGCGGATGCCGCTAAAAATGCAAACAGTGAAGCTGAAAAAGGCCAACAGGTTGTTGAGCAAACGGTAACGGGTATTCGTGAATTAGCTGAAAATGTCACCCAAGCGGCAGAAAGTATTAATCAATTACAAGAAGATACTAATAGAGTTAATGTCGTGCTTGAGGTTATCAGAGGTATTGCCGAGCAAACTAATTTATTGGCATTAAATGCCGCCATTGAGGCGGCTCGTGCAGGAGAGCAGGGACGTGGTTTTGCTGTTGTTGCCGATGAGGTGAGAAATTTAGCATCACGTACGCAAGAGTCAACCGAAGAAATTAACCAAATGCTTGGGCAGTTGCAAAGTGCTGCGAAAAAAGCGGTAACTATGATGGAAAGTTCGCGCGCAAGTGTTGAAGCTAGTGTTAAAACGGCTAATGAAGCGGGTGATAGTTTAGTGGTGATCACCGAGACCGTAAACACTATTGCAGATATGAATGGTGCAATAGCTGTTGCGACAGAAGAGCAGCATCAAGTTTCGGGTTTAATGGTTGGTCATGTTGAAGATATTCAAGCGTGTGCCGATGAAGCTTCTACGGCTTCACATGAAGTTGCGGGTGTAAGCGAACAATTATTGAGTTTAGCTTCTGAGCTAGAGTCAGTAGCAAGACAATTCAAGGTTTAATCAGCTCTTTGTTTAAAAATAAGATGTATAACAACGTGAAACTAAGTAGGGACGGTAAAATATGAAAAACTTAAAGAAAACATTGTTATTTACAAGTCTGTTTGTTGCAGCAAGCGCACAAGCAGAAGTTACGTTAAATGGCTTTGCTTCAATAGTTGCAGGAACGACTACCTCAAGTGATGAAACTTTATATGGTTTTGAAAATAATTTTGATTTTAGCCAAGGTTCTCTTTTGGCCTTGCAAGCGTCAAGTGACTTAGGTGAAGGGTTTAGCGTTACGGCACAAGTACTTTTGAATGGGCTTATGTCGCTTATGAGGCAAATGATAATTTACGAATTCTAGCGGGTCGTCAACGCGTGCCATTTTATATGTTTTCTGACTTCCTTGATGTTTCTTATGCTTATGCTTGGATCACTCCTCCAACGGGGGTTTATGATCTTGTCTTTGATACCTTTGATGGTTTAGGTGTTATTTATAATACCAGTGTTGGTGAATTCGATACTACTTTACACTTGGTTTATGGTGGCAATAACTCTGAAATTAACCTTAAAGGAGGGGGAAGTAGCGATGCTGAGTTCAAAAATTTAGCTGGTGCTGCTTTAACGGTTACCAGAGATTGGTTAACTTTACGTGCAGCCTATTTACAAACGGAAATGAACATTCCCGTCGATGCTCTTACTCCTTTAATAGATGGCTGGAGAAGTACGCCATTTACTAATGTTGCTGATGATCTAGAAACGTCTAAGGATATAGGCTCTTTTATTGAATTAGGTTTTCAATTAGATTTTGAAAACATTATCGTTGTTGGTGAATTTACCCAACTTACACTCGATGACACGCCTTTTTCTGATGACGATTCGTACTATATTATGGCAGGCTATAGGTTTGATAATATGTTAGCTCATGTAACCTACGGTGTGGATGAAAATTCAAAGGCTCGAATTACTGATGGCGTGCCTGTTGGCGTTGGTTTAGATGGTTTAATAGAGCCAACTAATGCTTTTACTGATTCACGAATTAGTGAAACAAATTATGTCACCCTTGGCCTTCGCTGGGATTTCCATGATTCAGCAGCGCTTAAATTTGAATATACGAGTTATTCTGATGATTTAGATGGTAATAATGATGCTGGCTTGTTCCGTACCGCACTTGTTACCGTCTTTTAACTTAAAAGGGAATCGCTCATGAACATTTTTCAACGAAAAACAATGAAATGTGCATTATTATTTACCCTGTTAAGCTCCTCCGTAGCGGTATATGCAGATGTTGCTGTGGTTGTTAACCCCAGTAATAACTCTGAAATATCCGATCAAGATATCGCGAGAATTTTTTTAGGGAAATTAAAAAAATTCTCTAATGGTGAAAAAGCAGTGGCACTCAATTTAAAGTTTGGTAGTGAGACCAGAAACGATTTTGAGCAGAAAGTATTGAGTAAAAATTCAAGACAAATCAAAGCCTATTGGTCTAAGTTAGTATTTTCAGGCAAAGGTAAGCCGCCGCCTGAGCTTGTTTCAGATAAAGATGTTCTGGCTTTAGTTTCGGCGGATAGCAATGTTATTGCTTATGTTGATGCAACGAGTGTTGATGGTAGTGTCAAAGTCATTAAAACTTTTTAGTCGTTTAATATAATAATAGAAAGAACTCATCAGCTGAGGGTATAAAATTCAAATAGCGGGTGAGCTACTTATCTCTTTTTTAGTCATGTAAAATTTAATACACCAAACTGTATTATTGGCGTATTTGATGTAGATTTAAGGAATATGAAAATGAAAATAATTAAAGTGGTATTGTTAACTAGCCTTTTTAGTTTACCTTCATTGGCTTTAGCCGACGTTTCAGTGATTGTTAATGCTGCTAATGGTGCAACTATTAATGAAGGAGATCTTCCTCGTATTTTTTTAGGAAAAGTAAAACAGTTTTCTAGTGGTGATAAAATAACCATTATTAATTTGAAGTTTAAGCAGGCGACCAGAAATGAGTTTGAAAAAAAAGTACTCAATAAAAGTGCTAGTCAAGTGAAAGCTTATTGGTCAAAATTGATGTTTTCGGGTAAAGGTAAACCGCCCAAAGAGCTTGCAAGTGATAAAGATATTTTAGCTTTTGTTGCCGCTAATCCAGGAGCAATAGGCTATGTAGATGAAGCAAGCGTTGATGGCTCGGTAAAAGTGGTGAAAACTTTTTAGTTCTTTTTGCTAAGTTAAAACTAAGCTAAATTAAGTTAAATTTAAATAATAAAAAACGAGCAATTTATGCTCGTTTTTTATATGTGTACTTTTTCAGAAGGTTTCTCAGGTTAACTAAAGGGTTAACTAAAGTTTTTTTGAGCAAAATCCCAATTTGCTAACGCCCAAAATGCTTCCATGTATTTAGGTCGCAAATTGCGATAATCAATGTAGTAAGCATGCTCCCATAAGTCGACAGTAATAAGTGGTGTTACCCCTTCATCAGTTAATGGCGTTGCGGCATTAGATGTATTAACAATAGACAAGCTAGCATCCGCATTTTTAACTAACCAAGTCCAGCTTGAACCGAAGTTGTTAATGGCACTGTCAGTAAACTTGGCTTTAAATTCGCTAAATGAACCAAAGCTAGCAATAATAGCATCGGCTAATGCCCCTGTAGGTTCACCGCCACCGTTTGGGCTTAAGCTATTCCAATAGAAAGTATGATTCCAAATTTGTGCGGCATTATTGAAAATACCAGCAGAAGAGTTTTTAACTATTTCTTCTAAAGATTTACTAGCAAGTTCACTCCCTTCAATTAAGCCGTTAAGCTTTACTACATAGGTATTGTGGTGCTTCCCATAATGAAAAGATAATGTTTCAGCAGAAATATGAGGTTCTAACGCATTTTGCTCATAAGGTAGTGCAGGTAATTCTATAGCCATGTTGCTCTCCAGTTTTTTTATCTAAAAGGTATCGCTTAAAAGTTACAATGTATTTGTGAATAAAGAGTGTATTTTGTATTAAAACTTGAGTAAAATACTCAGGTATTAATTTATACTATATTGGTTAGTTACTGTATAGGTTTTCTTCTACTATTTTTCAAGCCTATAATGGTAATATTAAACGATAAATTAAGTATAATCAGTATAATTTATTAGAGGTTATTATGGATACTATTGAACGTATTAAAGAACAAATTAGCGAAAACACCGTATTACTTTATATGAAAGGCTCGCCTAAATTACCAAGTTGTGGTTTTTCATCGCAAGCATCACAAGCACTAATTTCTTGTGGTGAGCAGTTTGCTTATGTTGATATTTTACAAAACCCAGATATTCGCGCTGAATTGCCAAAGTATGCGGATTGGCCTACTTTTCCTCAGCTTTGGGTTGAAGGCGAGTTAGTTGGCGGTTGTGACATTATTATGGAAATGTTCCAACAAGGCGAGTTACAAACTTTAGTAAAAGAGGCTACGGCCAAAAATGCACCTGAAGATGCAAGTGCAGAATAATTTTTTGTTAAAATATTATAATTAATATTGAAATTTTTTAAATAGACACAATAATGAGTGGTGATTATTTATTTTCTCAAACTCTTTATCATTTATAACAGATATAATCGAAAAACAACGGAGCATAGAATGAGTGTATTAGTTGGTCGTCCAGCACCAGATTTTACTGCCGCAGCAGTATTAGGCAGTGGTGAAATTGTTGATAGTTTTACCTTAAGTGAAACGATTAAAGGCAAAAAAGCGGTAGTGTTTTTCTACCCATTAGATTTTACTTTTGTATGTCCATCTGAGCTATTAGCTTTTGATCACCGTATGGAAGAGTTTAAAAGTCGTGGCGTTGAAGTTATTGGTGTGTCAATCGACTCACAATTTTCTCATAACGCATGGCGTAACACGCCAGTAAACGATGGTGGTATTGGCCCAGTACAATACACTTTAGTTGCTGATGTTAAACATGAAATTTGTAAAGCTTATGATGTAGAGCATCCTGAAGATGGCGTTGCATTTCGTGGTTCATTCTTAATTGATGAAGAAGGCAATGTTCGTCACCAAGTAGTGAATGATTTGCCACTAGGTCGTAACGTTGATGAAATGTTACGTATGGTTGATGCCTTACAATTCCATCAAGATCACGGTGAAGTTTGCCCAGCAGGTTGGAATAAAGGTGATAAAGGTATGACTGCTTCACCAGACGGCGTTGCTGCTTACCTTACCGATAATGCTGCTCAGTTATAGTTGATCAGTTATAAATAAGCGAAAAAGGGATTATTAATTAAAATCATCGTAAGCTGATTTTAGCTGGTGATAATTCTGATATAAATAAAAAGGCTAGAGTTTTAATTGACTCTAGCCTTTTTTATTGATGAAAATACCTCGCTACTCGCTACTCGCTACTCGCTACTCGCTACTCGCTACTCGCTACTCGCTACTCGCTACTCGCTACTCGCTACTCGCTACTGAAGTCAGTGGCCAACCACCTAAATCGTGCCATTTGTTAACGATATGACAAAATAGCTCGGCAGTTTTTATCGTGTCATAAAGTGCAGAATGCGCTTCACTGTTATTAAAATCAATTTTTGCTGCTGCACAGGCCTTTGCTAATACTGTTTGCCCTAAAGCAAGCCCAGCGAGAGTTGTGGTATCAAAACTGACAAAGGCATGAAAAGGGCTGCGTTTTATTTTACAGCGAGCTGTTGCGGCATTTAAAAAGCCTAAATCAAAAGCAGCATTATGGGCAACAATAATTGCCCGCTGACAACCCGCTAATTTCATTTTTTTTCTAACCAGCTTAAAGAGTGCTTTTAAAGCTTCATCTTCCTCTACCGCGCCACGTAATGGGTTGGTAGGGTCAATTCCGGTAAATTCGAGTGCTTTGGGCTCTAAGTTTGCTCCTTCAAAAGGCTCAACATTAAATTGTATGGTTTCATCAATGGCTATTTTTCCAGAGCTTTCATCAAGTGTTAACACCGAAGCTGCAATCTCCAATAAAGCATCCGTTTGTGCGTTAAACCCTGCGGTTTCTACATCGATAACTACCGGAAAGTAACCACGGAACCGCTGTGCAAAAAGTGGCTTGTTTTTTTCTTTATCGTCTTTTTTTTCTACAGTATCTGGCATATTATTACTTGAATTTGAGAGAGAAAATCTTGAAATGAGCTATATTAAGTTAATTATCTCAGAAAAATGCAGTAAACACGATAGTAAGCTAACGCAAAATAGCTGACAAAGTGCTAAAGTTATTTCAGCTTGAGACGATACAACGAATGTCGTCAATTAATTATGTTGCAAACACTATGAAAATATATTCTCCAAAGGCATATAAATTGTTATTCACTTCATCACTTTTTGTGAGCCTTTGCATTACTGTATTCTTTTTCCTTGTTACTACTCAAGCGCAGGCGGGGATCCGTCAATACAGTGCTAATATTAGTGACTCTCAGTGGCAACTAGCTAATGACTCTCGTTTACAATGTACGCTATCTCATCAAATTCCCCATTATGGACTAGCGAGTTTTTCAGCAAAAGCCAGCAGACAGTTAAATATGGAATTTGAACTCGATATGATGCTACTACCTGATAATTATTCTTTAGCGCAAGTGCGTAGTGAATCACCCAAGTGGCAGCCAGGTAATGGTGGGCGAGTGCTGGCCGATATGAAACTTTATAAACAGTTTAACCCAAGCTTACCAAAAAAAGTTGCTTGGACCATGTTAAGTGAATTAGAGCAGGGCATGAGCCCGACATTTTATTATAATGATTGGTATAGCGAGCAGGATGAAATTTCTGTTGGTTTATCAACGGCACGTTTTAAAAGCGCTTACCGAAATTTTGTTGCCTGTGTCGGTAACCTACTCAATTATAGTTTTGATGATATTGCTTACACTGTTTTGAATTATCAATCTAATAGCGATGACTTCACCAAAGCATCACAAAGGCGTATTGACATGATTCGTGAATACCTTAGTTTAGATCCTAACCTTGAGTTAGTGCTGGTTGATGCCTACTCAGATAGTTATGGCGGTCGATGGTCTAACCTTAAATTGTCAGAGCAAAGAGCCGCTAAAATTCGTGATTATTTTGTTAAAAATGGCATTGATGCTAGCCGTATCGAAGCAAATGGTTACGGAGAAAAACGTCATATTGCCTCTAATGGTACTACTCTTGGTCGTGGTAAAAACCGTCGAGTAGTAATTCAGATGCAAAAAATGTAGCTTAAACATTACACTAAAGCTGTTTTTAGTTAATAAAAATAGCTTAAGTTAAGTGGACAAATTGTTGAATAGGCCTGTTGATTCAAAGTAATCTACAGGCCTATTTTTTTAATTATATTTTTTAAGTTTTTTAAGTATAGTTTTGTGAATTTTTTAAGGTAACCTAAATGAAAATTTTTAAGCACTTGGTGTTGTTAGTCACATTAACAATATCGCAGTTAGCAACAGCGGCAAGCCCCGTAAACAAGCAGGTACTAAACGATGCTTATACTTACGCTAATTATGAGCAAGTGATCACAACGCATCTTTATTTAGATTTAGCGGTCGACTTTGAACAAAAAACCTTATCAGGGTTCGCCGAGTTATCACTAAAATGGTTAACAGATGATGCCAGCAAGGTTATTTTAGATACTCGAGATCTCATTATTGATAAAGTGATGGCACAAAATAGCCAAGGACAATGGCAAAAAGTGAGCTTTGAGCTGGCTAAGCGCGATGATGTTCTAGGTGCTAAGTTAACAATAAACACTAAAACTCAAGCAAAAAAATTACGTATTTATTATAACTCAACTGAAAAAGCATCTGGTTTGCAATGGTTATCAGCTGAGCAAACGGCGGGTAAAGAAAAACCATTTTTGTTTAGTCAAAACCAAGCGATACATGCCCGTTCATGGATCCCTATTCAAGACACACCAAGTGTTCGTGTTACTTACACGGCGCGTATTAGCACAGATAAAGATTTATTAGCGGTAATGAGTGCTAATAATGAGCCAGATACTACGCGTGATGGCGATTACTTTTTCTCAATGCCGCAAGCTATTCCTGCTTATTTAATTGCTATTGGCGTGGGGGACTTACATTTTAAAGCCATGAGTCATCAAACAGGTATTTATGCTGAAGCTAACATTTTAGATGCAGCAGTAGCTGAATTTGATGATACGCAAGCGATGATTGATAAAGCTGAAAAAATGTATGGTAAATATCGTTGGGGTCGTTATGATTTACTGATTTTACCACCAAGCTTTCCTTTTGGCGGCATGGAAAATCCTCGTTTGTCATTTATCACACCTACCGTTATTGCTGGTGACAAAAGTTTAGTTAACTTAATTGCCCATGAATTAGCACATTCATGGTCTGGTAATTTAGTTACTAATGAAAGCTGGCGCGATCTTTGGTTAAATGAAGGTTTCACAAGCTATGTTGAAAATCGCATTATGGAAGCTGTTTTTGGTGAAAACCGAGCAATTATGGAGCAAGCACTTGATGCGCAAGGCTTAAACTATGAAATTGCAGAGTTAGCTCCTGGTGATACACAACTTTATATTGATTTGAAAGGTCGTGATCCTGATGATGCCTTTTCTAGCGTACCGTACACTAAAGGGCAATTGTTCTTAATTTACCTTGAGAAAAAATTTGGTCGCGAGCGCTTTGATGCTTTTGTGTTGGCATACTTTGATAGTCATGCTTTTCAAAGCTTAGGTACAACAAATTTTGTTAAATATCTTAAAGCAAACCTAACGCATAAATACCCAAATATTGTTAGCGATGAAGAAGTGAATGAATGGATTTATGAGCAAGGCTTACCGAGTTACGTGCCTAAACCAACCTCTACCGCTTTTAGCACTATTGATAGCGAAATTTCAGCTTGGTTAAGTGATGAAACGCCATTAAATCAGTTGCCAACCGTTAGCTGGACTTTGCACGAATGGTTATATTTTATCAATAACTTACCTCTTGATATGCAAACCGAGCGTATGGCTGAGCTTGATAAAGCCTTTGCTTTAACGCATAGCCAGAATGCTGAAATAGCGCATGCATGGTATTTATTATCAGTACGTGTTGGTTATGATGAGGTTTATCCCGCCATGTCTAAGTACTTAATTGCTATTGGTCGTCGCAAGTTAATTGTGCCTTTGTACAAAGAATTAGCGCAAACAGAGCAAGGCAAAGCATGGGCATTAAAAGTTTACCAGCAAGCACGCCCTGGCTATCATGGTTTAGCACAAGGGACTGTTGATGGTATATTAAATAAACAATAACTATCCACCTTGTTGCTGAATATTCCTATTTACGTGTCAAAAGTACTCATTGACTGGCGTCAACTCCGTGCTTTTTCCTTTAAATAGAACTATTCACCTTAAAGGTGAACAGTTCTTCATCATATAATTTAAAGGCTCTGTTGAGCCTTTTTTGCTATTCGCTGCTTATAACTCTTGATATAATATCAATAATTATATTAATCGTATTTATTTTTAGAGGTTCTGTGGATGTCGGAAGTTGAAAACCGCCCAACTAATTTTATTCGTCAAATTATCGATGCTGATCTTGCCAGTGGTAAACATAACTCAGTGCAAACGCGCTTTCCGCCAGAGCCAAATGGTTTTTTGCATATTGGCCATGCTAAAGCTATCTGCTTAAATTTTGGTATTGCCCAAGACTATAATGGTTTATGTAACCTGCGCTTTGATGATACTAACCCTGAAAAAGAAGATATTGATTATGTACATGCTATTAAAAAAGATGTGCAATGGTTAGGTTTTGAATGGGCAGGGGATATTCATTTTTCTTCTGACAATTTTGAACAATTACACGATTTTGCAGTAGAGCTTATTGAAAAAGGCTTAGCGTTTGTTTGTTTTTTAAATGGCGATGAAATGCGTGACTATCGCGGTACGTTAAACAAACCTGGTAAAAACAGCCCTTATCGTGATACTTCGGTTGAAGAAAACTTGCGTCTGTTTAAAAAAATGCGCGATGGTGAATTTAAAGAAGGCGAATGTTCGCTGCGCGCTAAAATAGATATGACGTCTAGTTTTATGTGTATGCGCGACCCTATTATTTATCGTGTTCGCTTTGCCCATCATCACCAAACGGGTGATAAATGGTGCATTTACCCCATGTATGATTTTACTCACTGTTTATCAGATGCCATTGAAGGTATAACCCATTCAATTTGTACCTTAGAGTTTCAAGATAACCGCCGTTTGTATGATTGGGTTATTGACAATGTTTCGGTACCAGTTAAACCGCATCAATATGAATTTTCACGTTTAAATCTTGAATATACCTTAATGAGTAAGCGTAAGTTGAATACGTTAGTAGAAGAGAAGCTCGTTGACGGTTGGGATGATCCTCGTATGCCAACTATCGCCGCTTTTAGGCGTCGTGGTTACACGCCTGCGTCACTGCGTGAATTTGCTAAACGCATTGGTGTTACCAAAATGGAAAACACCGTTGAAATGAGCGTGTTAGAAGCCTGTATTCGTGAAGATTTAAATGACAATGCACCGCGCGCTATGGCAGTACTCGATCCTATTAAATTAGTGATAGAAAACTATCCAGAAGATAAAATCGAAGCGCTAACCGTTAAAAACCATCCTAGCGATGAAAGCCAAGGCACGCGAATAGTGCCTTTTAGTAGTGAACTTTATATTGAAGCGGAAGACTTTAGAGAAGAAGCAAATAAAAAATATAAGCGTTTAGTTATCGACAAAGCGGTACGTTTACGTGGCGCTTATGTAGTAACGGCTACGCGTTGTGATAAAGACGAACAAGGCAATATCACCACGGTTTACTGTACTTATCTGGATGATACTTTGGGTAAAAACCCAACGGATGGCACCAAACCGAAAGGGGTTATTCATTGGGTTGATGCTGATAAATCACTTAATGCCACGGTACGTTTATACGATAGATTATTTACGGTACCAAACCCTGCGGGGGAAGATAACTTTCAACAAGTGATGAACCCTGAGTCATTAGTGACCCTTACCGCCGCAAAAGTAGAGCCATCGTTAGCTGAGGCTAAAGCTGAGCAAGCTTTTCAGTTTGAGCGTCAAGGGTATTTTTGTTTAGATAATGATATTAAAAACGCCGGTGAATTAGTGTTTAACCGTACTGTCGGTTTACGTGACACTTGGGCAAAAATAGCAAATAGTTAAGTTATATTATTGTTATGATAATAAAGCCCATCGCTTATTACTAAGCGATGGGCTTTATTTTTGTTCTTTGTTATATCTACCTCAGTAACTAGTCCATTTTAAAGTCTAGCTGTACAGTGGCATACGCTTCTATCGGTTCACCGTTTTCAAATTTAGGTGCATAACGCCATTTCTCTAAAGCGGCTAAAGCTGACTTTTCAAAGCCTTTACCGCCTTGAGAGTCAATTATTTTAGCCTCAATGACACTACCAAAGTCAGAAACTGTGAAGCCAACTTTTACCCAGCCAGACTTTCCTCTACGAGCATAATCTATTGGGTATTTAGGGTGAGATCTAAATAAAGGTCTTTGCTCTTGGCTGTCATCCCAAGGTGTCATTGAGCCAATGGCAATACAATGTTTTGTTGCCTCTTCACTTTTACCTATCTCTTCAAGGGCGTTAATTAAAAATGCATGAGTACTTAACTCTAATGGGTGAGTTGCGCCTTCTAATGAATCGAATACATGTAAATTTGTCTGCCAGTTTTGAATCGCTTTACTATATTTGCTTCGCGCTAAATAATATTTACCAGCATAAAAGTTAGCATTAACCACACGGTGATCATTTGGGGGTAAATGTTCGGTAAAAAACGCTTGCGCCGTTAATATAACACGACTTTTTGGAGATCCTTGGCTAAGTAAGGCTATACCCGCTTCTAGTTGCATTTGTGCATTAAAATAAGGCCGTTCTTCTTCATGTTTTTCGGCAATGTTTAGGGCTTGTAAATAATGTTTAATCGATTTTTCACGTTTCTTATGAGGCAGTGATTGCCCTAATAAAATATAGACTTCAGCAAGCTCTGCAGCATTGTTGCCATATTCGCTTTCAAAGGTGTCTAAAGTTTTAAGTAGTAGTGAATTTGCTTGTTTTAGCTCTTTTTTATTAAGATGTTGTCGAGCTAATATCAAGGCTAAATTGGCGGTGTTGATATTGGTATTGCCGTAGAGCTTTTTACCTAATTGATAGGATTCTTTCGCATAGCTAAATTGTGCGTCGCTATTCTTAGTTTTTATTGCATTTTGGTACGCGTGGTAGGCATTTTTAAATTGAGTATTTAATGCTTGCTCTGATTGTGCATGGGAAGTAAACGGTAAGCTGATGATGAGTAAAAGGTAAAAAAAAGTCCTTTTTGAAATGTGTTTTTGTCTATTAAACATCGAATTAAACATCGAATTAAACATTAATTATCCCTATAGTTAAATTTCACTCACTATAATAGATAAAAAATAATAATGTTCAATGACTATTTTGGCTTACTCCAACTTAATGAGGAGGAGTAAGCTTAAGTAGGAGGCTTAAAGTTTCGGAATACGAACCTTCTTCTCTTCACTTTGACGATAAATAATTAAGGTTTTACCGATAACTTGTATTTTTGTCGATTTGGTTTCACGACAAATAGCCTCAACGATTAAGCCTTTGGTTTCTCTATCATCAGTGGGGATTTTTACTTTAATCAACTCATGGTGATTAAGTGCATAGTCAATTTCAGCGACAACAGCTTCGGTTAAGCCATTACTACCAAGTAAAACAACAGGTTTGAGAGGGTGAGCAACACCCTTTAGGTATTGAATTTGCTTTTTATTTAAGGTCATTAAGATTTTTCGATATACGTTAACTTGAATTAGCGCTATTTTACCCTTATCTACTAGCTAATATCTATAAATAGTCGAAAAAAAACTCAGCAAAGACGGCAAAATATGACAAAGAAAAAACATACCGCTAGTTCACAGCGTTGGCTTGATGAACATTTTGAAGATGAATACGTGAAAAAAGCTAAGAAATTAGGTTTACGCTCACGGGCAGTTTTTAAAATTGAAGAAATAAATAATAAAGATAAATTGATCAAACAGGGTATGAAAGTGGTTGACTTAGGTGCTGCTCCTGGTGGCTGGTCTGAATATGCGGTAAAAGCGGTAGGTAATAATGGGCAAGTGATTGCTTGTGATATTTTACCGATGGATGCTATCGCAGGGGTTGATTTTTTAGAAGGCGATTTTCGTGAAGAAGCAGTACTTAATGCCTTGCTCACTCGTATTAACGGTACTCACGCCTCCAGTAAAATTGACGTAGTGATGTCAGATATGGCGGCGAATATGACGGGTAATGAAAGCGCCGACTCAGCGCGCAGCATGTATTTAGTCGAATTGGCTTTAGATATGTGCCATCAAGTATTAAAATCTAATGGTGCCTTTGTGGTAAAAGTTTTTCAAGGTGCTGGCTTTGAAGAGTTTATGAAAGAGCTTAGAGCGGTATTTAAAACGGTTAAAACGCGTAAACCAGAGTCTTCACGTGCTCGTTCACGCGAAGTTTACCTCGTTGCTACAGGTTTTAAAGGTTAATTGCAGGCTTTTTTACACTGCCATTTTATGCAAATATATGGTCGTAGGCGGGAATTTATTCGCGCTACACTTTAGCAATAACTAAGTAAGTTGTTACTAGTTGTAAACACCGACTAAAGTTAATTAGCGACAAGGCTTGAATTGTAGTAAATTAGGCACAATAACGTATAACAGTTTTGTTTTTACAAATTTATTAAATCCA
>MAAC01017567.1_pt1 | contig 21203 bp, 16 predicted proteins | sample 1115981 | NCBI WGS metagenome assembly MAAC01 (sample SAMN04961126, study PRJNA320927) | seawater metagenome | isolation source: sample BD02T64 sea water enriched with oil for 64 days | place: USA:Gulf of Mexico | collected 2013-07-27
AAATGCATTGCAATCCATCTGTAATAAACATCAGTTATTGTTGTTAGAAGATGCTTGTCAGGCATTGGGCGGTACCTATAATGGGAAACCTTTAGGTAGCATTGGAGATTTGGGATGTTTTTCATTCGATTTTGTAAAGACCATCACCTGTGGGGAAGGGGGAGCGGTAATTACCAATAATAATGATTATTATGTAAATTCAGATCAATACCAAGATCATGGTCACGATCATGTAGGGAATGATCGAGGAGCTGAAACCCATCCAAATATGGGCTATAACTATCGTATTTCTGAACTTCATGCCGCAGTGGGGATTGCGCAATTGGAAAAGTTAGATACTATTTTAGCGATTCAGAAAAAGAACTATACGGTTATTAGAAATGTTTTGGAAACTATAGACGGTGTTACATTTAGAAAAGTTCCTGAAGGGGGAGAAGAAAACTATTCTTTTTTAAGTTTCTTTTTGCCTACGGAAGAAAAAACAAAAAAAGCAATAAAAGCTTTATCTGAAGATGGTGTTGATGCTAATTTTTACTGGTACACCAATAATTGGCATTATATAAATGGATGGGAGCATTTACGAAATCTTAAATCTTTAGGGAATGTTACCGATGCCGTTAGAAATCAGTTAGAAAAATTGAATACTACCAATTTTTCTAAAAGTGATGCGATAATGAGCAGAACCATTTCTTCTTTGGTTAAAATTGGTTGGACTACTGAAGAAGTGAAGGAAAGAGCAGAAAAGATGAAAATAGCAATAATGTCTGTATTGTAATATGATGTTATTCCGAACGGAGTGAGGAATCTCAAAAATAGTACCCTTCAATACGATTACTCTGTAATCACTCAGGGTTCAATTATATATGGGTATTGAGTGATGCAAGGCACGAGCATTGTATCGAAATGACATTCTAGATACCCTTCGATCTTGAATTAATTATAACAAATAAGCAGTATGTAATTTTTTAATAATTCACGTACTCCATAATCTCCAATCCATAACCAATCATTCCAACACGTTTGGTTTTTTCCTTACTATTAGAAACCAATCTTATTTTATGAATTCCAAGATCGTGAAGAATTTGAGCGCCAATACCAAAATCTTTGGTATCCATATCTATTCTTGGTGCTTTAGCGATTTCGTTTTCTTCTTGGTTTTCTTTTAATACTTTTAACCTAGCCAATAAGTTTAAGGATTGACTTTGTTGGTTGATAAAAACGATAGCTCCTTTCCCTTCGTCATTGATCATACGAAACATATCGTTTAATTTTTCATCGGCATTATTGGTCAATATGCCTAAGATGTCATTATTTACTAAGGAAGCATTTACACGAACCATCACAGATTCGTCTTCTTTCCAAGTTCCTTTGGTAAGTGCGATATGTATTTGGTTGTTCGTGGTTTGTTTATAAGCTCTAATTCTAAAATTCCCAAATTTGGTGTTGATATAGAAATCTTCTTTTTTATTAATTAAAGAATCGTGTTCCATTCTATAGGCAACCAAATCTTCGATAGAGATGAGTTTTAAATCGAATTTTTTAGCAACTTCTACCAATTGTGGTAAACGTGCCATAGTACCATCTTCATTTAAAATCTCTACTAAAATCCCAGCAGGTTGTAGTCCAGCCAAACGAGCTAGATCTATAGAAGCTTCTGTATGTCCAGTTCTACGCAATACACCGCCTTCTTTTGCGCGTAAAGGAAAAATATGACCAGGACGTCCTAAATCGTGTGTTTTTGTTTCTTTGTTTACTAAAGCTTTAATGGTTTTAGAACGATCGTGTACCGAAATACCGGTAGTACAACCATGGCCTATTAAATCTACCGATACCGTAAATGGAGTGTGGTGTAACACAGTGTTGTTTTGCACCATCATATCTAAGCCAAGTTCATTACAGCGTTCTTCGGTTAAAGGAGCGCAAATAAGACCACGACCATGAGTTGCCATAAAGTTGATCATTTCTGGAGTAACCATTTCGGCAGCCGCGATAAAATCGCCTTCATTTTCACGGTTTTCATCATCCACAACAATAATAACTTTCCCATTTTTGATGTCCTCAATGGCCTCTTCAATGGTGTTAAGTTTTACAGCGATACCGTTTTCTGTTGAAATCATAGCAATAATTTTATAGGTGCAAAGATATTACTTTTTAATCACAGATTTTAGATAAAAGAATCAAGAACACTTTGTTGTTTGAATAAAGTGAAAAGTCTTGGTCTTGATAAAATCATTTAATTGATACTAGGCTTTTCAGCATCCTTCTTCTTTTTAAAAAACTTTGTAAATCTTTCAAAAAAAGCGCCCATATCAAATATACCTTGATCTGTGGTAGCACGATACGTTAACCAAACTCCAAGAGGTAGCATGATCACTGTACTTGTCCAAGCTGCAGTAAACGGAGACAGTGTACCGTCTTCTGCGCTATTTTTAGCAAATATGCCAATAAAATGATACGTTAAAAAAAGTAATATAGCAATTACCATAGGTAATCCCAAGCCTCCTTTTCTAATAATTGCGCCTAGAGGAGCCCCAACAAAAAATAAAATAATACACGCGATGGGCAAAACATATTTTTCATGTAATGCGATTTCAAACTTATTTAATCGCTTGGTTTTAAGAGCATACTCCTTTTTTTTAGAAGTTACAGATTGTAAAGTACTCTTTATATTATTAAGTGCCAATTTAACAATACTCGCCTGATGTTTTGCATTAAAAATATGAAGTAATGTGTCCTTAGTGTGAAATACTAAAGAATCTTTATTTTTATCGAAAATGACAGAGTTGTTTTTTTTGTCGTAAAACTTTGCCATTCCACCTCGGTAATACATATTGTTTGAAAAGGCTTTAATCGTATTGGTGTAGCGTTGAGATTGAGAGTCGATTTCGGCTCTTAGCTCACTCACATTAAACATGTTATGGCTGTTTAATTTGTTCTCCTTTTCTACATCTTTATTATTTAGTTCGGTTAAATCGATATTGATGATATACTCTTCAAAATAACTTCTAACAAAGGGTTCTCTTTTTCGTTTTGCCGCATCTTTGGTTTGTACTTCGCTATAATAATTGCCATCTTTTAGAACAAGTGAAAGGGTATTACTCCCTTCTTCACTGGTTAATTCTCCATTATCTGCTATAATCACCGTATGATTTCCTCTTATTCTTTTTGCATCTTTTTGGTGAATCACAATGTTGCTTAAAAATTGATCATTATCACCGCTTTTTTTATCGACTTTGATATTAAAACCGTCTCCAATTTGACTAAACTGCCCCTCGGCTATTACCATGGAAGGTTTAAACTGCTGAATGTTTCGTCTTAGATTCAGCCATTTATATTCTGAATATGGAATTACATTATTAGCAAATAAGAATACCAATCCAGCTAGCAATACGATAAAAACAGTAAGACTTCTCATCGCTCTTTGCAATGAAATTCCTGTAGATTTCATTGCAGCAAATTCGTAGTTTTCAGAAAAACTTCCAAAAACCATTAGTGAAGAAACTAAAATCGTTAGCGGTAAAACTAAAGGAATTAATCTTGGAGAAACATACCATAGAAACTTTAAGACTATAAGAAGATCTAATCCTCTACCCGCTAATTCAGAAATATATAGCCAGATACTCTGAAGTATAAAAATAAACATCAGAATTATGAATACACTAAAAAAAGTTTTTAAGTAAGTGGTTAAGATGTATTTATCTAAAACTTTCATAGGGGTATTAGTCCAGCTTATTTATATAATAACCCTCGTTTATATATTTTTTTTCATCGAAATGAAAAAGTGTTTCCGAAATGGGTTGGTTGGTCTTAAAAGAATTTACCGTAATGGTGTATTGGGTGCCATAAGCATCTGTTTGTATTAGTTTGAATACATGTTTTGTTTGCATATCTATGCCTAATAAAATGTCTTTAATCTCGGCATTGGAATCGATAGGAGTTAATTTTACAAATTGTATTTTTCTTCCTTTTACATTTTGAATTACATCCATTTTATTGGTAAAACCTTCTTCGTAAAAGGTCAATAATTTTGAAGCAGAAATATCTTTATCTTCCATTTCATTATAATTTGAAATGGTTACTTCTTCGTCTTCAGGAACTATAGTATAAATTTTAGATCCGTTAAACATTCGAGTAATTCCCATCATATTAAGAACATATTTATCTCCTTGCATGGTAATATCTCCACGGGTATCTTGTTTGATGTTTTCTTTGGTATTGTTTAAGGTGTATTTAAAGGTAATGGTGATGTTCTCGTACCCTTTAACCTTACTGGAAACTTCGTCTAATAACGCAGTAGCTTCTTGCGCTTGTGCCGTTAATACTGTAAGGAATAAGATGCTTAAAAAAGCAAATTTATAAATATTAGATATCATTATTTTCGTTTTCTAAATGTTGGTTTAATGCGTCAATAGTAGGAACGAGAACTTGTCTGGCTTTACTCCCTTCAAAGGGACCTACAATTCCTGAGGCTTCTAATTGGTCTATAATCCTACCAGCTCGATTATATCCTAATTTTAATTTTCGTTGCAAAAGTGAAGTAGATCCCTGTTGTGCAATGACCAGTACTTCTGCGGCTTCCCTAAAGAGTTTGTCGCGTTCGCTAATATCATTATCAAGAGCTATGCCACCTTCTTCTCCAACATATTCGGGTAATAAATGAGCATCTGGATAGGCTCTTTGCGATCCGATAAATTCTGTAATATCTGCTACTTCTGGAGTATCTACAAAAGCACATTGAATTCTTATTATTTCGTTTCCTTGGGTAAATAACATATCCCCACGTCCAATTAATTGATCGGCTCCAGAACTATCTAATATAGTACGGGAATCTATTTTGCTGGTAACCCTAAAAGCAACCCTAGCAGGAAAGTTAGCTTTAATAATACCTGTAATTACATTTACAGAAGGTCTTTGGGTGGCCACAATTAAATGAATACCAATAGCACGAGCTAGTTGTGCCATTCGTGCAATAGGGGTTTCCACTTCTTTTCCAGCCGTCATAATTAAATCTGCAAACTCATCGATCACTAAAACGATATAAGGTAAATATCGGTGCCCCTCGTTAGGATTTAGTTTCCGCGCTTTAAATTTTGTATTGTATTCCTTGATGTTACGAACCATAGCATCTTTTAGCAAATCGTAACGAGTATCCATTTCAATACACATAGAATTTAATGTATTTACTACTTTGGTAGTGTCGGTTATGATGGCTTCTTCAGCATCTGGAAGTTTGGCAAGGTAATGGCGTTCAATTTTATTAAATAAGGTAAGCTCTACTTTTTTAGGATCTACCAATACAAATTTTACTTCTGCTGGATGTTTTTTATAAAGTAAAGAAGTAAGAATTGCATTAAGACCTACAGATTTTCCTTGTCCTGTAGCACCTGCCATTAATAAGTGAGGCATTTTAGCTAAATCTACTACAAAGGTTTCGTTGCTTATGGTTTTTCCAAATGCTATAGGAAGTTCCATCTCTGCGTTTTGGAACTTTGGGGATGCTATTACAGAACGCATGGAAACAATACTCGGTTTTTTATTAGGAACTTCTATTCCAATAGTTCCTCGCCCGGGAATTGGAGCAATGATTCTAATTCCCAATGCGGAAAGAGATAATGCAATATCGTCTTCTAGGTTTTTAATTTTTGAAATTCTAATCCCCGCTTCTGGTACTATTTCATAAAGGGTAACTGTTGGCCCTACGGTAGCTTTAATGCTTGCTATACCAATTTTATAATTATTTAGAGTACTTACAATTTTGTTTTTATTTTCCTCAAGTTCTTCTTGATTGATTGTTATCCCCGTGTTTTTGGCATAATCTTTTAATAAATCTATGGTCGGGAACTTATATTTGCTGAGATCTAATTTAGGATCAAACTCTCCAAAATTACTAACCAATTTATCGCTTAAGTTTTTTGAAACTTCTATTTCTTCAGCTACATGTTCTACTTTCATCGTTACTTCTTCCTCTGTTGGAATAACTTCAACTTCCTTTTTTAAAGTAATTTCATCCAATGGTGGATAATCCTTCGTATTTGAAATATTTGGTGAGACATCCGTATTATCGGATAGATCGATCTCCTGTGAAGAGGTTTCAACAGTAACTGAGGGGGTAGGATCAGCATAGTTATTAGAAGGAATTTCTTCTGAATCAAAATCTGATACTATGTCTTTTTTTGTTCTTTTAAATGCCAAAGCCACTTTGTCTGGAGTGATATTTAAACGAACTACTAGATAAACAATAAGCAAAAATACCATCACTAAAATGGCTCCTGTAAATCCTAAATAATCCTGAAGTATATCATTGATTTCATAACCAATTATACCACTAAAGAGATTACTTAAAGAAGAAAAGAAACCAAAAAATACAGAAATCCAGATCATCACTAAAGCCCCCCAAAACCAAAATTTAAACAGTTGATTTTTAGCGAAATCAAAAAAGTAATATACTCCTGTTAGGGTTAATAAAAAAGCGAATATTAAAGAAGAGATTCCAAAACCATTATAGATAAAAAAATGGCCCAAATAAGCGCCAAAGGAACTAAGCCAGTTTTGTGATTTCACATCACGACTCACATTTTCGGCAATTATACTTTGATCGGCTTGCCAGGTAAAAACATAGGAAACAAAAGAAAAAATAAGGGCGATGCCAAATAAAATTAAAAAGCTACCCAATAATATTTTTTGTTGTTTGGATAACTTTAAGCTTATTTTTTTCCGATTGTTTTTGGATGTTTTACCGTTGCTTTTCTTTTTTCTGGCCATTAATTAGAGGGTTGTATATCAACAAAAATACAATATCAATTGGTACAAGCTACATAATATGAAAAAAAAACTAAAACTTTGGGATATAAATTATACCAGCAATAATTAAGGCTGCAATAGCGGTAAAAAATACAGCCCCAGCGGCTATATCTTTAATAAAACCAATTTTAGGATGATGCTCGGGGTGAATGAAATCTGCAATTTCTTCAATAGCGGTATTTATCCCTTCGGTACTTAAGACCACTGCAATAGTTAAGGTTTGTAAAACCCATTCGTTAGCAGTGATGTTAAAATAAAATCCTGCAATAGTTATCAATATTGCTATTATAACCTGCACTTTTATACTGGCTTCGCTTTTAATTAATAACCAAGCTCCTTTTGAAGCATAGCCAATTCCTTTTAAGCGATTTTTAAAAAAAGATTCTTTTTCCGACATTGTTTTATAATATATCAAATGTAAAATAAAAAAATAAAGACCGCCTTTTAAGGCAGTCTTTATTTACAAACAAAAAAACTATCAGGATAAATTAATCACATCTTTCCCCATAGGCACCTTCAAGGATTCCTTGATAAACAGTTATAGTTTCATCATTAATAATTAGCTCAATAGGATAAACTAAATAGTATCCTAGGTCTAAATAATAATCTACTTCTTCATTAGAATCTACGGTAACAGCATCTCCTGTGTTTAAAGTCAAGCTAATCGGGAAAACATATTCATAACAGTCATCTTCATCACCATCACAATCTGGTGCATCCCATTCAAGTTCTTCACAACAGTCAGTATTATCGTTGATGCAAACCTTTATATAATCATGGTCAAACCCACTTAACTCAAAGTTTTCGATAGTCAATGGTAAATCTGCTAATTCATAATAGCCTATAAATACATCATTTCTAACATAAAGGTCGAAATATTGTTGTCCATTGGTGTTTTCATATTCAAAGTCTATGGTAATCGAATAGGTTCCTACAGGATTACATTCTCCTACTTCTACATCTAGATTAGAAATATTACATTCATTATTGTCATCTTCGCATTCTGGGGCTTCCCATTCTTCTTCTTCACAACATTCTGTATTATCGTTAATGCAAACCTTAATATAATCATAATCAAATCCACTTAACCCGAAGTTTTCGATGGTTAAGGGTAAATCTGCCAAAGCATAATAACCTAATAAAACACCATTTCTAACATATAAATCGAAATACTCTTGATTGTCTGTACCTTCATATTCAAAATTAATAGTGATGGAATAAGTGCCGTCATCATTGCATTCTCCAACTTCTACTTCCAGTTCTGAAATATCACATTCTTCATCGTTTTCACAATCTATAAAATCTTCTTCTGTAAATCCTTCGCATAAGGCTTCACATTCATTATCGAAAGTAATAATAACAGTTTGTCCATTTTCTTCAACTTCAACACAAACTGGATCGTATTCATCATCACAATCACAACCCTCATCTTCACATTCTATAAAGTCATTAGGGGTAAAGCCTTCACAAATTGCTTCACATTCATTATCAAATTCTATAATACCTCCATTTGGAGTTTCAACACAAACTGGATCGTATTCATCATCACAATCACAATCGTCATCTTCATCACAGTCAAAATATTGATCTTCTGTAAATCCTTCACATTCCGCAAAGCATTCATTTGGAAACATAATTATAATAGTCTGACCGTTTTCTTGAATTTCTACACAAACAGGTTCATATTCATCATCACAGTCACAGGGGTCTCCAAATATACAACTGGCTAATAAAGCAGCGAATTCAGATTCATTAGTTATGGTAATAATTTCGACTTCATTCGTCTCAGGGTTATAGATTTCTACATTAAATGGAAATTCTATACCTACGATATATAATTCCTCAGTGGTATTAATTAGAACTTCGATTAATTCTTCCAAACTGTTAACTGTTACGGTAGATCCAGTATTATAGATTAACTCAATGGGAAAAACAAATTCAAAACAGAAATCGAATATTAAATTTCCTGTGGGATTCACATCGCTATTAATAGTCCCATCATCGTTATAAAGAGTTCTTAATTCCGTTAAAGTGGATTGCATGGCTGCACTCTCTTGAGGAGCTGGGAGGTCATCAACATCATTGTTGGTACAAGATATTAGTGTTGCTAAACTAATTAGCACACTGTAAAAAAGCAGTTTTAGGGTTTTCATTGTTAATTTTTTTAGAACTTGCTGTCGGTGCAAATTATCGGTTAATTGTAGATAAGACAACTAGAAAACAAATAACCCTACCGTAAAATATTTTTATTTTTTACATAGCTTTGTAGGGTAAATATATTGCAATATAATTATGATTAAGGATCTGAATAGTATTTGTAATCAAAAAGTGTTTGAAAACATATTCAATACTTATGCAAAAGATTTAAAGCGTTTTCTATATTTTAAAACTCAAGATATAGACCTTGCTGAAGATATTATGCAAGATGCATTCGTAAAGCTTTGGGATAATTGTGGGAAAGTAAGCTATGATAAAGCCAAAAATTTTTTGTTTACGGTGGCTAAGAATTTGTTTTTAAATATTAAAAAACACGAAAAAATAGTACTCAAACATCAAAAATTTAACTTAAGAAAAAGCGATTGTGAAAGTCCTGAGTATTTAATGATAGAAAAAGAATTTCTAATTAAAATTGAAGAAGCAATTTCTTCCCTTCCCGAAAAACAAAAAGAAGTTTTTTTATTGAATAGGATGGAAAAGAAAAAGTATAAAGAAATCGCAGAAATGCTGGGTATATCGGTAAAAGCCGTAGAAAAAAGAATGCATTTTGCTTTAATAATAATGAAAGAAAAAATAGGCAAGGTTTAAAAATGAAATAATAAGTAGGGTTTTTTAACCTACAGTTGTCCTTATAATATCACCATGAAAGAAAATAAAAATAATAAAGCAGAAAATGAAACTTTTTTAGCTAAATGGCTGGAAGGAGAAATTTCAGATAAAGAATTAAAAAATCTTGTTTCTGAAACAGATTTTAATGCTTATAATAAAATTAAAAATGGGATGCTTGTTTTAGAGGAGTTAGAACAACCTTTACCATCCTCGTATGATAATATTCAACATAAAATAATTCAAAAAAAGAAGCATCAACAAAAAATGCAAAACCTTAAAAGGGGAATTTCTATTGCAGCATTCTTGCTTATCTTTTTTGGACTTTTTTCAACCTTTAGTAATCAGGAAATTAAAATGGAAACCGCTAATGCGGAACAAAAATCAATTTTTTTACTGGATGGATCTGAAGTGGTTTTAAACGCTTCATCCAAAATTAGTTATCAGGAAGAGGAATGGGAAAGTAATAGAATAGTGAACTTATCTGGAGAGGCTTATTTTAAAGTAAAAAAGGGGAGTACGTTTACCGTACAGACTGATTATGGAAAAGTGAGAGTATTGGGAACTCAGTTTAATGTTAATGCTATTCACGATTATTTTGAAGTTACTTGTTTTGAAGGAAAAGTAAAAGTGACCAATGATAATAAGGATTATATACTGAACCCGAATAATTCCTTTAGAAAAATTAATGGTAACACAATTGAAGAATTTAATGCCAATACTCCTTCTCCTACCTGGGTTTATGGGGAGAGTAGTTTTAAAAGTGTTCCTTTAAAATATGTAATTTTCGCACTGGAAAAACAATATAATATAAAAATTGACGCTAATAATATAGACAGTTCTTTAATCTTTACTGGAAGCTTTGGCCATAAAGATTTAGAAATAGCCCTGGCATCTGTTTTAAAAACAATGAACATTAACTTTAAGAAAAAGGAAAACGGAATATATAGACTAGAATAGAAGAATCATTGAAAAAGAAAAATTTATTTTACTTCTTATTTTTTTTGCCCTTAATAGTAGCCTTTTCACAGGAAAAGGCTACTTTTTCTATTCAGTTTAATGACGTATTGGTAACCGAAGTTCTAGTTTCTTTAGAAAAAGCATTCGATGTTAGGTTCTCTTATCAAGATCGTTTTTTAGAAGACAAGAAAATAACCTTAGAAAAAAGGGAAAGAACCTTAGAGGAAATTTTAGAGGAAGTCTCAATTTTAAGTACTTTAAAATTTCAAAAAATTAATGAACGCTATATTGTTGTTAGTGAGGAATACATTTCATTAGATAAAATCCAAATCTTAAAAGATGTCATTGTTACAGGATATCTCACAAAGGGAATTTATAAAAATAAGGACGCTACATTTACTATAAATCCCAAAAAATTAGAAATTTTACCGGGACTTATTGAGGCAGATATTTTGGAAAGTATTCAGCTTTTACCTGGAGTGATTAGTCCAAATGAGACGGCCACCGGGTTTACAATTAGGGGAGGAGCTTTAGACCAAAACAGGATTATTTGGGATGGGATTAATATGTACCATAAAGGACATTTGTTTGGGATGCTCTCCGCTTTTAACCCCAATAGTACAAGTGAAGTAATCTTTCATAATAAAGGAACGCATTCCAGATTTGGAGAGCGGGTTTCTAGTGTTATCGATATCTATTCTACAAATCGTATAGCAGATCAATTTAAAGCAGGATTTGGTGTTAATGGGATAAATGCGGATGTCTATATAGAAACTCCTATTATTAAAGATAAGTTGAGTATCCAAGCTTCTTTAAGAAGAAGTTATACAGAACTGTACCAATCTCCAACTTTCGATAAAATTGCGGATAAAGTGTTTCAGGATACTAAAATAACTAACATTGAAAGTACAAATAATGACTTCTTTTTTATCGATTATAATATCAAGTTAAATTACAAACACAATAAAAACAACAGCTTTTACTTTAGCACAATATTCATAGATAATAATTTGGATTATGTAGTAAAGGATCAAGATTTAAATCAATCCTATAATGATCTTTTAGAAATTAAAAATGATGGCTATAGTTTCGGTTGGAATAAAATATGGAGCCCTAAAATAAACCAGAAAACACAAGTGTTTCTTTCCAGGTATAGTTTGGCTTATAATTATATTGCTTCTGAAAATACGGAACAAACTTCAGATTTTGAAAAGCGTAATGAAATTTATGATTCTGGTTTTTCTACTGAATTAAATGTCAATTCAAATACTAACAATGACCTAACTTTTGGATATCAATACGTACTAAAAGATGTGAGTTATTTGTTTAAAGAAACCTCCGACTTATCTATTGTTTTAGATGCAGACAAAACGGTAATTAAAACCCACTCAGTGTACCTTCAATATTTGTATAAAAATCCTAAATTATTTGATGTTAATATGGGGCTTAGAACAAATTATTATCACGAATTAGATGCGGTACGATTGGAACCTAGAATATTACTTTACAAAGAGATATTTAGAAATTTATTATTGCAGCTTTCCGGAGAGATAAAAAATCAAATCATTAGCGAAATAGATGAAACCGTATTAAGTGATCTTTCTCTTGAAAATAAACTTTGGCGTTTGGCAGATGGGGAAACTTTCCCGATTATTAATAGCCTTCAGGTTTCAGCGGGGTTTTTATACAATGCTATGGGTTGGAGTTTAGATATCGATGGGTATTATAAAAGTATCGATGGAAAAACAGCCCTGTCACTGGGTTTTTTAAATCCTGATGATAGTAGTTTTCATATTGGTGAACAAAATATATTTGGCGTTGATTTTTATGCTAAAAAAGATTTTAACTTTATTAAAACATGGGTCAGTTATACCTTTAATAATGTGGAAAGTAGCTATGAGGGGATTAATGATAATTCCAATTTTACCTCAAGTACCAATATCAAACATTCGTTTACTAGTTCCATCGCTTATAAAATGAAAAAATTTCAAGTGGCTTTGGCCTGGAATTGGCGGACAGGTAAACCATATACTGAGGCTTTAGTTTCTACAGAAAATGGGATATATTCTTTTGTTGGAATTAATACGAAGCGATTGCCCAATTATCATCGGTTGGATTTTTCGACAACCTACGATTTTAAGTTTTCTAAGAGAAATAAATTAAATGGAAAACTAGGCTTATCCATACGGAATGTATATAACCAAAAGAATCATTTAAGCAGAGAGTACACAGGTAATAACAACTTAAACGATCCTATTGTTGTAGTCGACAAATATGCTTTAGGATTTACGCCTAATTTTCTTTTTCGAGCCTACTGGTAATATTTCTAATTATTTTAAAGCTTCTAAAGCTTTATTGTAATTGGGTTCTTCAACAACCTCAGCAACTTGTTCTGTATAAAGAACCTTGCCATTTTCATCTAAAACGATGATGCATCTAGACAATAATCCTTCTATTGGACCGTCTGTGAATAATAAGTTATAGGCTTTTCCGAAAGAGTTATTTCTAAACCCTGAAAGCATTTCAACGTTTTCAATTCCTTCAGCACCACAGAATCGTCCCATTGCAAAGGGTAAATCTTTAGAGATGCAAAGAACTTTTGTATTATCTAATTCTGTAGCTACTTTATTGAATTCTCTTACAGAAGTAGCGCAAGTTCCGGTGTCTACACTATGAAAGATATTCAAAATAACCCTTTGTCCTTTGTAGTCCTCAAGAGTTGCATTTGATAAGTCTAATTTTGCTAGACTAAATTCTGGGGCTTGTTCTCCAACCTTAGGTAAATCTCCCAATGTATGAATTGGGTTTCCTTTTAATGTTACTGTTGCCATATCTATATATTTTATGTGAAAATAAAAAATCCCTTTTAAATATTAAAAGGGATTTTAAATTAATTAAGATTTTATTATTAATGCGATGCTAAATATTCAGCAGTATCTTTTGCATTAGGCTTCATTGCATCTTCCCCTTCTTTCCAGTTTGCTGGACAAACTTCACCAACTTCTTGTACGTGAGTATAAGCATCGATTAAACGCAAATATTCGTTTACATTTCTTCCTAATGGCATATCATTTACACTTTCGTGGAAAATCTTTCCTTCTTCATCAATTAAATAAGTTGCTCTATAGGTTACATTAGAACCTTCAATCTGAATCGTATCTGTTTCTTCATCGTAAGTTTCGTTTACAATATCTAAAATACCTAATACATTCGATAAGTTTCTTGTAGTATCTGCTATTAACGGATAAGTAACTCCTTCAATACCACCATTATCCTTCGCAGTATTTAACCATGCAAAATGTACTTGAGCAGAATCACAAGAAGCACCAATAACTAAGGTATTTCTTTTTTCAAATTCTCCTAATGCAGCTTGAAATGCGTGTAACTCAGTTGGACAAACAAAAGTAAAATCTTTTGGATACCAAAATAACACTACTTTTTTCTTGTTGTTTACCGCTTCCTCTAATACATTCAATGTTAAAGTATCCGCTTTGCTGTTCATAGCATCTACTTCAATGTTTGGAAATTTTTTTCCTACTAATGACATAAATTTATTTTTATTAAGTTATTTTTTTCTGAACTACAAAAATACGACACAAGCTGTGTTTTACTCCTATAAAGAATTTTAATTTTTTATGGAACGATAGTATTTTATTATATCGAATTTAAAGTATAATCTATGTAAATTTATTCCGCGGCTACGATAGGATCTCTTTTTACTAACATCTTTATTTTAATGTTTAAGGCTGCAAAAAGTAAGGTAGTAAATGGACTCATCCAATTAAAGAAAGCATACATAAAATACTCCCCAACACCAACTCCTAAAACACCACTTTGGTAGGCACCACAAGTGTTCCATGGAATCAATACAGAAGTTACTGTTCCTGCATCTTCTAAAGTTCTACTCAAGTTTTCGGGTGCAAGACCTCTATCTTCAAAAGCATTTTTAAACATTTTTCCAGGAATAACAATGGCAAGATATTGATCACTGGCAATTACATTTAATCCTAAACAACTAAATACTGTGCTTGCAAATAGCCCAAAAACAGTATGTGCCATTTTTAATAAAGCTTTTGTTATTCTAGCTAAGGCGCCAATAGCATCCATAACACCACCAAAAACCATAGCACAAACAATAAGGATTATGGTCCATAACATTCCTTTCATTCCACCTGAACTAAACAAATCGTTTAGTTTTTCATTATCGGTAACTATTTGTGTGTCTGTAAATATAGAATTGATTACAGCTGAAAAGTTTGAGGAAGAAAGGTTGGTTAATACTTCTTGTTGAAAAATAAAAGCAAAAACAATAGCAAGTAAAACACCAGACCCTAGTGCGATTAAGGGCTTTGTTTTAACCAAAATCAAAACAATAACTGCTAAGGGAACGATAAACAAATATGGGCTTATATTAAAAGTAGAATTAATCGAATTTAATAATCCACTAACATCTGCAGATCCAGAGGTATCAATATTCATACTAATAATGCTAAAAATAATAATGGTAAGAATGATGGTTGGTGTGGTTGTTAATGCCATATACCGTATGTGCGTAAATAAATCGGTTCCAGCCATTGCAGGAGCAAGATTTGTAGTATCGCTCAAAGGAGACATTTTATCTCCAAAATAGGCTCCAGAAATGACAGCTCCAGCGACCATTCCTAAAGGAATCCCTAAGGCTTCACCAATACCAATTAAAGCAATTCCAACGGTAGCAGAAGTGGTCCAAGAACTTCCAGTTGCTATCGATATCAATGCTGCAATTACCACACAGGCAGGTAAAAATATGGCTGGACTTAACACTTGTAATCCATAATAAACCATAGCAGGTATCACCCCACTGACCAACCAAGTTCCCGCAAGTGCTCCTACCAGTAATAAAATCATGATTGGAACAAAAATACTTTTAAGGTTTTCCCAGATTTCTACCATCATAGTTTTTATCCCTACTTTATTTTTAAAACCAACGATAGCTGCAATTCCACCACCAATCAATAAAATATATTGATTGGAATAGCCTCCAAACATTTCACCATCAGCAATAAAAATATTATAAGCAAGAAGTCCCATCAATAAAACGACAGGGATCATCGCTTCCCAAATGTTGAGTGCTACATTTTCTATAATTTTTTGATCATCCACTTCTAACTCGGAAAGGTTTTTATTTTCTTGCATGTAATTTATTTTAGGAGCGTAATGTTACGATTTTGAATAGCGATATGCAAATACAAAAAAAAGGCGGTCTTAGAAGACCACCTTTTTATAAAATGAGTATTGTAAATATTATAAAACTTCTTCAAGTTCTGGGTTTAGTATACCTACTGTAACCATGCATTCTTTCATCATTTGGAAGGTACGTTCAATATCATTGTCCAAACCAATAGAAAAACGAATCAAGCCATCGGTTAGCCCCATTTCAGCTTGTTCCTCTTCTGGTATTTCAGAAGAAGTAGAAGAACCTGGTGCAGAGAATAAAGTTTTATAGAAACCTAAACTTACGGCTAAATAACCTAAATTTTCATTTTGCATTAATTCCATTAAAGCATTTGCTTTATCTAAAGAACCTACATCTATAGTTAATAAACCACCAAAACCATATTCTTCATTCATCATATCTTTATAGATCTTATGACTAGGATGCGAAGCCAATCCTGGATATACTGTTTTTAATCCTAGCTCTTCAAATTGTTCCGCAAGATATTGGGCGTTTTTACTATGTTGTTTGATACGAATATGAAGTGTTCTCATATTTTTTAAAATGGATGCAGATCGCATACTATCCATAGAGGAACCTAATAGCATTGAGGCGCCATCATTTACACTACGCAAAGAATCTATGAAATCTTGAGTTCCACAAATTACACCTCCCATAGTATCACTACTACCGTTGATGAATTTTGTTAAACTATGTAAAACTACATCGGCTCCTAATTCTGCTGGTGAAATAGATAAGGGAGAAAAAGTGTTGTCTACTAACAATTTTAAATTATGTTTTTTAGCAATTTCTGCCAAGCCTTTAATGTCTGCAACTTCTAATAGCGGGTTACTTACTGCTTCACAAAAAATAACTTTGGTATGCTCCATTATGGATGCTTCTACCACATCTAGTTTTGTAATATCTACAAAAGTAGTTTCAATATTCATCCTTGGCGTAAAATTCTTTAAAAAAGCATAGGTTCCGCCATATATGGTTCTACTGGATACAATATGATCCCCAGCGCCACACAATTGTAATAATGCAGGAGTGATTGCTCCCATACCCGTTGCTGCCACATTAGCTGTTTCAGTACCTTCCATAGCTGCAAGTGCTTCCCCTAAATATAGATTACTTGGAGAGGTATGTCTGGAATATAAATAACAACCATCTGCATTTCCTTCAAAAGTGTCAAACATGGTTTTGGCTGAAAGAAAAGTGTAGGTTGATGAATCGGAAATAGAAGGGTTTACGCCTCCAAATTCTCCAAAATACTGTAAGTCTTGAATTTTATTTGCGGGTTTAAATTTCATTTGTGGTTTTTTTTTTTGATTTGATTACAAAAATAACAATCATTAGTATATATATCAATGATATTAGCTATATTAGGAATATAAAACTATTAAAAGCTTAATTATAAGATTTATATTCTTTATTGAATTGAATATTTTGTATTTTTCAGAAAATTTTTCAAAATGAAATTAGACGCTATAGATAGAAAACTGTTAAATTTTCTTCAGGAAGATTGCAAACAAACCAATAAAGAATTGTCTTCTAAATTAAATTTATCGGTTACCGCCGTGTACGAGCGAATTAAAAAACTGGAAAGAGAAGGGGTTGTAAAACAATACGTTAGCCTTCTGAATAAAGAAAAGGTAGATCGAGGGTTTTTGGTTTTTTGTCAGATAAAATTGGTGCAGCATGCTAAAGAATTCCTTACTAAATTTGAAAAAGAAGTGACAAAATTAGATGAAGTCTTGGAATGTTTTCATGTTAGTGGCGACTATGATTATTTACTAAAGGTAATTGTAAAAGACATGCCACATTTTCGATCATTTATGGTGACAAAATTAACAACCTTAAAACATATTGGAAGTACACATACCTCATTTACCATAAGTGAAGTGAAAAATACCACAGCAATACCCTTACAATGATGAAAAGCAAACCCTATATGGCATTAGAACTCTTTATTCTTTTTATTTTACTTCCCATAAGTCTAGTATTTTCTTTTTCTATTTGGATAAAAGCAGGATTGATTTTATTGGGATTTATTTACTTATTAATAGTAATGCTCCGAATTGAAAAAGTTTCCTTAAAAATAAAAAAGGACTTGGACTGGAGTCAATTCTGGAAACGGATCACCTTCACTTTTATAGGTATTGTAATCATCACAACGCTCTATGTATATTTTATGGATTCTAGTTTGTTGTTTTGTGTACCCTTGAATCGACCTAAATTATGGATAGGTATCCTTTTGGTGTACACCTTTCTTTCGGTATGGCCACAAGAACTTATTTATAGAACTTTTTTCTTTACCAGATATGGGGATCTTTTTAAGAATAAGAAATTGCTCATTTTTATAAATGCAATCATTTTTTGTTTGGCGCATATATTTTTTAAAAACACCTTGGTTATCCTTTTAACTTTTATTGGAGGATTACTTTTTGGAATTACGTATTTAAAAACAAGATCTACCCTTTTAGTGAGTATTGAACATGCCCTATATGGCAACTGGCTATTTACCGTTGGAATGGGACAGATGCTAGCATTTCCTGGGATGGAAAGTTGTTAGTTGATAAGGAGAGAATGATTTAATGAAATAATATTTTTATTTTTGCCTACAGCCTACAGCCTACAGCCTACAGCCTACAGCCTACAGCCTACAGCCTACAGCCCTTTCACTGCCGCCTCAGCACAACGTTCCCCATCCATCGCAGCAGAAACAATCCCACCGGCATAGCCACCACCTTCCCCACATGGAAACAACCCTTCAATTTCGGGATGTTCTAAATTTTCTTTTCTTGGAATGGAAATAGGAGAGGAGGTTCGAGATTCTACGCCAATCACATTTGCTTCTGAAGTTAAAAATCCATTCATTTTTACTCCGAAATTCTTAAAACCCACTCGTAGTCTTCCTCCAATTTGTTTTGGAAGTAGAGAGTGCAAGGGTGCAGATTTTAGTCCAGGTTGATAGGATGTAGTATTTAAATCTGAAGATAGTTTGCCCTCCACAAAATCTGTCAATCGTTGTGCAGGAGCTGTTTGGGTTCTTCCGCCAGAGGTCCAAGCTAATTTTTCTAAGGATTTTTGATATTCTAAGCCCTTCATCACCCCAAAATGTTCAAATTTATGCAAGTCTTTATGTACATTAATTTCTACAACCATTCCTGAATTGGCATATTGATTATTCCTTTTTGATGGCGACATACCATTAACGACTATTTCACCATTTGCAGTTGCTGCAGGGACAATAAATCCGCCGGGGCACATACAAAAGGAATAAACCCCTCTGTCTTTTACCTGATGTACCAAACTATAAGCAGCAGCGGGTAATAATGCATCTCGCTCTCCTTCGCAATGGTATTGAATCGAATCGATAATATGTTGCGGATGTTCTACTCGAACTCCCATTGCAAACGATTTGGCTTCTAATGCAATTTCTTTTTTATGCAATAACTCATAAATATCTCTAGCGGAATGCCCCGTTGCTAAAATCACTCGATTAGCAGTCATTTCAGTACCGTTTTGTAATTGTATTGCACAAAGTTTATTTTGTTTGATAACGAAATCTGTAACTCTAGTTTCAAAATGAACTTCACCTCCATATTTTAAAATGGTTTCCCTAATATTTTTTACCACTTTTGGTAATTTATTAGTACCAATATGAGGATGGGCATCTACAAGAATTTGTTCCGTTGCGCCGTGGTATACTAAATTTTCAAAAATCCTTCTTACATCCCCTCGCTTTAAACTTCGGGTATACAATTTACCATCTGAATAGGTTCCTGCACCACCTTCACCAAAACAATAGTTTGAATCTTCGTTTACAAAATGGTCCCGATTTATCGCTTTTAAATCTCTTCGGCGATCTTGTACATTTTTCCCACGTTCTAACACCACAGGTTTAAACCCTAGTTCTATACAACGCAGAGCAGCATACATTCCTGCAGGCCCAAAACCAACGATGTGAATCTCTCTTGCTTTAGAAACATCTTGGTATTGGAAGTTATAAGAAGAAGATTCCGGTAATTTTTGTCGAATATAAACGGCTACTTTATAGTTAAAAACAATGGTTTTTTTTCGGGCATCGATAGACTTCCGAAGGACTTTAATTCCCGTAATCTCTTTGATTTGAATTTTTAAAACTTGAGCAGCTTTTTTTATTAAAATATTCTCAATACTTTCTTCTTTGAGTTTAACACGTAGCTGAATTTCTTTTACCATAGAGGGCAAAATTAGTCAAATTTTAAAGAGGAAATAATTTTGTGAAATCTTCACATTCTAAAATCGCAAATCGTTTTTTAATATTTTATCTTTGCACTCGTAAAAAATGATAAGATTATGAATTCATACGATGTTACTGTTATTGGTTCTGGACCTGGAGGATATGTTGCTGCTATTCGTTGTGCCCAATTGGGAATGAAAACAGCTTTAATTGAAAAATATAGCACACTTGGAGGTACTTGCCTTAACGTGGGGTGTATTCCGAGTAAAGCCCTTTTAGATTCTTCACACCATTACGAAGATGCTGTTAAACATTTTGAAGAACACGGAATCGAAATTTCAGGTGAGATAAAAGCGAGTCTTGAAAAAATGATTGCTCGTAAAGATAAGGTGGTGGATCAAACTACGAGTGGGATCGATTTCTTGATGAAGAAAAATAAAATAGAAGTCCTTAATGGATTGGGGAGTTTTAAAGATGCAACTCATATTTTAATTTCTAAAGAAGATGGTTCTTCGGAAGAAATTGAAACCAAAAATGTAATTGTAGCTACTGGCTCTAAGCCTTCTACATTGCCTTTTATTACTTTAGATAAAGAAAGAGTGATTACTTCTACGGAAGCTTTAAAATTAAAAGAAATTCCGAAGCATTTGGTAGTGATTGGTGGAGGAGTAATCGGATTAGAACTCGGACAAGTATATCGTCGCTTAGGAGCTGAAGTTTCGGTAATCGAATTTATGGATCGTATTATCCCAACGATGGATAAGGCACAAAGTAAAGAGTTGACCAAAGCGATGAAAAAGCAAGGCGTAAAGTTTCACCTTTCGCATAGAGTATCTGGAGTTACAAATAACGGTAATGAAGTTACCATTACGGCAACTGATAAAAAAGATAGAGAAGTTAGCTTTACAGGAGATTATTGTTTGGTATCTGTAGGACGTCGTCCTTTTACAGATGGACTAAATGCTGAAAATGCAGGTATAAAAATTACAGAAAGAGGACAGATAGAAGTAAACGATCATCTACAAACCAATATCTCGAACATCTACGCTATTGGGGACGTGATAAAAGGAGCAATGTTGGCGCATAAAGCGGAAGAAGAAGGTGTTTTTGTTGCAGAAACTTTAGCTGGACAAAAACCACATATCAATTATAATTTAATTCCTGGAGTAGTGTATACTTGGCCAGAAGTTGCTAGTG
>MAAC01006588.1_pt1 | contig 21202 bp, 15 predicted proteins | sample 1115981 | NCBI WGS metagenome assembly MAAC01 (sample SAMN04961126, study PRJNA320927) | seawater metagenome | isolation source: sample BD02T64 sea water enriched with oil for 64 days | place: USA:Gulf of Mexico | collected 2013-07-27
TGTTTGCATGATACTAAATTCTTCAGGCGTTAATTTGCCTGGTTTATGCAATATTTCTTTAGGTATCGCTATTTTGCCAATGTCGTGCATGGGAGCGGCATGAAAAATAACAGATTCATCTTCCTCAGATAAATAATCGGTATAATGAGCGAGTAATCGAGAACTTTCAGCAACACGTTTAATATGTTTGCCTGTTTCATCTGAGGTTGATTCCATAACTTCCATGAGTACATATATCATTTCCCGTTGATTTTCTTCAACTTCTTTTAGCAGACGCTCTCCTTGATGTTCAACTTTTAAAGCTAATTCTATATTTTTTTGAGCCAGTAAACGTTTAGCATGATAAAGCTCTAGGTGTGTTTTAGTTCGAGCAAGTAATTCACCAGCGTGGAAAGGCTTGACAATATAATCAATACCTCCCACCTCAAACCCTTTTGCAATGGCATCTACATCATTTTTAGCGGTAAGAAAAATCACCGGAATATCACAGGATGTGGGGCTTGATTTTAATTGTTTACAAACATCATAACCGTTAAGTTTTGGCATCATAATATCAAGTAAGATAAGATCAAAGCTATGATGATTAATTAATGATAATGCTTCTTCACCATCATTGGCAAAAGAGAATGTATAGCTTTCTTCCTTTAATATATTCATAGCGACTTGAATATTTTCTGCAACGTCATCCACTATTAATATTTTTATCTCTTGACCGCTTTTCATTTATCAACTCCATGATTAAATACATTTTAGAATGAGCATTCTAGTATGAACATCCGAGTATGAGCATTATATAAGCAACTTTTTATTTTAACTGCAACTAAAACTTGTCGCTATGTTGTGATTACTTTTAGTCAAAATCTTTAAAACGCGTATACCTTCGCATACCTTAATGTATTGATAGGGACAATTTACACTTATAGTATGGTATTTACTGCATGATTATTAAACAAAAATATTTTGAATATTAGTGCCTTGGTCGTGTTAGATAAAAGTGGCTGTTAAATGTTGTTTGTGAATAATTTGTTTTTGTGGCTACTTTGTTTTATACAATTGGGTATAATTAACTATTGAATAGGATATTAAAGAGATTTTTCATGAAAGCATGTGGCGTTGAAATAAAAGGCAATGAAGCAATAATTTGCATTATGTCAAAAGAAAATAATTTGTATGATATTCCTCATACTCGAGTACAAAAGGTTAGCTTAGATAATGCTGGCGATGCAGAACAAGTACAAAAATTTCAATTTACCTTTGCTAAATTGATGGAAGACTATCAAGTAACGCACGTACTTATTAAAGGCCGAGCTTTAAAAGGTAAATTTTCTGGTGGTCCTATTGGTTTTAAAGTTGAAGCGGCAATTCAGCTAATACAAGATCTTCATGTTGAAATTCTTGCGGGTAGCTTTATCAAAAAAGAACTATCAAAGAGTCAAATTGATATAGATTTTCGTGATACTGGCTTGAAACAATACCAAGAGCAAGCTTTTGGCAGTGTATTTGCTTATTTAGAAACAATGTAGATTTTTTAATCAAAATAAATTTTTTACTTTAAAACCATTCTGTTGTGAATGGTTTTTTGCTTTTATCAGCAGATGAAATCGCATAATTTCATTTATCTATTAAACTTTTCTTTGATAAAAAGACAAGAACATGATTAAATCAAACACCTGTTTGAAGTCTGACCAGTTGGCTCGTTATTATAATGAAGTCATTGAAATAAATATTGGAGAAACCCTATGCCAGAGTATAAAGCGCCAGTTCGAGATATGAAATTTGTAATGCAAGAGTTGCTAGATTGCGAGAGCCACTATCAAAAGCTAGGCTATGAAGATGCTAGCCTTGATATGATTGACGCTATTATCGGCGAAGCAGCAAAATTTACTGAACAAGTTATTGCCCCAATCAATCAAAGTGGTGATGAACAAGGCTGTACTTGGACTGATGGTGTAGTAACAACACCTGACGGCTTTAAAGAAGCTTATCAACAATATGTAGAAGGCGGTTGGCCAACATTAGCACAAAGTGTTGAATTTGGTGGTCAAGGTTTACCACACTCTTTAAACACAGCTATGAATGAGTTCTTTTCGGCGGCAAACCACAGTTTTGCTATGTACCCGGGCTTAAGCCATGGTGCTTTAGCAACAATTGAAGAGCACGGTAGTGATGCTCAAAAAAATACCTTTATGCCAAAATTGGTTGAAGGTACATGGACAGGTACCATGTGTTTAACTGAACCACATTGTGGTACTGATTTAGGCATGTTACGCACTAAAGCTGAATTAAATGATGATGGTAGTTATGCCATTAGCGGTACGAAAATATTTATCTCTGCGGGTGAACACGATTTATCTGACAATATCGTGCATATTGTTATTGCAAGAATCCCTGGTTCTCCTGAAGGAAGCCGTGGTATTTCATTATTCATCGTGCCTAAGTTTAACGTAACAGAAGCGGGCGAAGTCGCTGACAGAAATGCTGTGTCTTGTGGTTCAATTGAACATAAAATGGGCATCAATGCTAACGCAACATGTGTTATTAATTTTGATGGCGCTAAAGGCTATTTAATTGGTGAAGTAAACCGTGGTTTAAACTGTATGTTTACCTTTATGAATGCTGCTCGATTAGGTGTGGCTTCAGAAGGTGTTGCTGCAGCAGATGCTTCTTTTCAAGGTGCATTAGCTTACGCACAAGACCGTTTACAAATGCGTTCTTTATCGGGTGTTAAAAACCCAGATGGACCAGCTGATCCTATTATTGTACATCCTGATGTACGTCGTATGTTGTTAACACAAAAATCTATTGCTGAAGGTGGCCGTGCATTAATTGGTTATTTAGCTCAGTTAGTTGATATTGGTCATGCAAGTAAAGACGAAGCTGAAAAAGCAGCAGCAGAATCAAAAATGGCTTTATTAACGCCTATTGCTAAAGCATTCTTAACAGAAGCTGGTTTAGAATGTACTAGCCATGGTGTACAAATATTTGGTGGTCACGGCTTTATTAAAGAGTGGGGCATGGAGCAGCTAATGCGTGATACGAAAATTAGCTGTTTATACGAAGGTACCACAGGTATTCAAGCACTTGATTTATTAGCGCGTAAAATTTTAGGCTCTAAAGGCGCTATATTGAAACCATTTGGCGCAGAAGTTACCGCTTTTTGTGTTGAAAATGCCAGCAATGAAGCTATGCAAGAGTTCATTAAACCTATCATGACTTTCGGTGGTGATTGGCAGAAAATGACTGAAACTTTAGGTTTAAAAGCCATGCAAAATCCTGATGAGATTGGCGCTGCATCAGTAGATTACTTAATGTATTCAGGTTATTTAACACTGGCTTATTTTTGGGCGAAAATGGTTAAAGTGGCGCAAGATAAATTAGCCGCTGGTGATGATGATAAAGCGTTTTATCAAGCTAAAATCAAAACAGCACACTTCTATTTTCAACGTATTTTACCAAGAGCTAACGGACATGCTGCTTGTGTTGAAAACGGTGCGGGCTCAATGATGGAACTTGATAGCGAAGACTTTATTTTTTAGTCTCTAAAACTGTGATTTAAGCTTTGAAGTAGCTTATAAAATAAAGGAGGGAAGGCAATATGCTTTCCCTTTTTTTTGCCTTAAAGTTAGCAGGGTTAACACCTAAGGCTTGATGATTTCTTTTACCGCTAACTCTAATTTTGGATTGCTAATATCTGAGCTGGTGGATTTATAAATGGCTTGACCTTGGCGGTTAATAAAAAAGGTTGTTGGTGTGCCCCTAACACCGTAAAGTTTAACAACAGGCTCACCTTTAACTGCGGTAACAAAGTCATAACCTCTGGCTTTTATTACATCTTGCGGCATGGCGCCTTCATCTTCATTAAAACTAATTGAAACAATTTTAATGCCTGAATCTTGGTATTTCTTTTCAAGCTCAACGAGTTTTGGCTGAAGCTTTTTGCAATACGGGCACCACGTTGCCCAAAAATGTAAAATGACTGGCTTACCTCGATAATCACTCAGTGAAATGTTATCACCTGCTTGAGTTTTTAATTGCCAAGCTGGTGCTGTTGGATAATCTGCTGTATTGGCACTAAATATCGCCATTGTGCAGATTATTAGAATGCTTTGTAGTATTTTAAAGCGTGCTGAAATTTTCATTAATAGCCTAATTGAATTAGTGTTGCTTATATGACCCAACAAGTTAAGCTTCTATTCCAAGCTTGGTCAATTTTTTGTGTTTTTAATCTAGAGTAATCTAGAAGGGGGGGCTGATCAGTAAGCTTATCTTGGCCTTTATCATATTTATCGGTATTTAGCGAAAAAAAGGGCATTATGCTAAGGCAAAGAGTATGTTGAAAAAAGCTTTAGAATGGACTTATGAAATAGAGCAACGCAAGCTATATAAATATAAGTTATATAGCTTGGCCCAGTTGTAGTTTTGACTTAATATTCGTGCTTATATTTCTGAATAATCCGCTAAAATTGCATCGGCAGTTTTAGCGGCAATCATGATGGTTGGTGCGTTGGTATTGCCACTAATTAAGGTTGGCATAATTGAAGCATCTATCACGCGTAAGTGTTGAATGCCATGTACTTTCAAACTGTTATCAACAACAGCCATATCATCACTACCCATTTTGCAAGTACCTACAGGGTGGTAGATAGTATTTGCTTTGTTTCTCACAAACTCTAAAATTTCTTCATCACTTTGTGTGCTATCCCCAGGGAGTATTTCTTTGCCATTATTTTCACTCAGTGGTGGTTGCGATAAAATTGAACGAGCGATTTTAACGGCTTGGATCATATCTTTTTGATCATCTTCATGAGCCAGCATATTCAACAATATTTTTGGGTGCAGGCTGGCATTATTACCATATAAAGTAACACTACCGCGACTTTTTGGGCGCAATAAACAGGTATGTATTGAAATGCCATAGTTAAGTAGCATTTTTAAGTCTCTACCATGATCATCAAAAGCGGCAGGAATAAAATGTAGCTGTAAATCGGGTCGTGATAAATCAGGTCTTGATTTAATAAAACCGCCAGATTCTGCAACTGCAGAGGTTAAAATGCCACTGCGTTTTTGTTTGAAATACTTTAATGCTTGTTTGAATAGCCACCAAATAGCTTTAGGGCGAATAGCGATTAAATCATCACGCTTATGGTGAGTTACCACGATAGTGTCAGGGTGATCTTGCAAGTTTTGACCAACACCGGCTAACTCATGCACTAAAGGTATATCATGTTTAGCTAATTCAGTTTTTGGACCTATGCCAGAAAGCATCATTAATTGTGGCGAGTTGAAAGCACCAGCACTTAATAAAACTTCTTTTTTTGCAAAAATATTGTGGCATTTACCTTTAGTTTTATAGCAAACGCCTGTTGTCACTTTGTTTTCATCAATCAGTAGCTTTTGAGCTTGTGCGTCAGTAATTACCGTTAAATTTGAGCGATGCAAATTAGGGGTTAAAAAAGCTTTAGCGGCACTACAACGTTGGCCGTTTATTTGAGTGACTTGATAATAACCAACACCTTCTTGGTTTTCGCTATTAAAATCGTTATTAAATGGAAAACCAGCCTGCTGAGCTGAGGATATAAAACTGTCATGAATGGGCGGTTTTGAGCATGAATCAGCAACATTCAGTGGGCCATTGATACCGTGAAACTCATCTTCACCACGCTCTTGGTGTTGAGTGCTTTTAAAATAAGGTAATACATCATCAAATGACCAACCCTCATTGCCCAGCGCTGCCCAATGATCATAATCTTCTTTTTGTCCGCGAATATATAACATGGCATTAATTGAGCTACTGCCACCCAATGTTTTACCGCGTGGGTTAAATATTTTTCTATTGTTTTGTGTGGCTTCAGGCTCGGAATTAAACTGCCAATTAAGTACTTTATCTTTCATTAGCTCAGCAACACCGATAGGCGTATGAATGCTCCAGTGTGTATCTTTAGGTCCCGCTTCTAATAAACAAATTTGATAATTGCCACAAGCGGATAATTTGTCAGCCAAAACGCAGCCAGCGGAGCCACCGCCAATAATGATAAAATCAAAGTTGTTCATTAAGTTTTCCTGTATTTATTTTGTAGTTCAGACTACGGTGAAATAAAGCTCATCTTACAAGTCAGACCACTATGAAGCAAAGTTTATAGTTTTTCAATAAAAACTAGTATGCCTGTTATTAAGTCTCAAATTGGATTATTAGGTTATGTAAAAGGGTTAATTCGCGCAATAAATTTTGACTAAGGTGCTTGGTTTCATTACCGTGCTCAACGCCTAAGCGGGCTATCTCTTTTATGCTATTGGTATTACTATTAACTTGATTGGCAACCACTGATTGCTCTTCAATTGATGCAGCAACTTGATGGTTTATCGCCGATATTTTGTCGACTTCTTTGTTGATACTATGCAAGCTTTCCCCGGTGTTTTTAGCAAAATCAACACATTGTTCAACTAAGACAACGCCGCCATTTATTGCCTCAATGGCTTGTAATGATTCTTTATTAAGTGCCGCTAATGTTTTACTGATTTCTTCTGTAGATTGTTGAGTTCGCTGTGCTAGTGCGCGTACTTCTTCGGCAACTACAGCAAAACCACGACCTTGTTCACCTGCTCGAGCAGCTTCAATGGCAGCATTGAGAGCAAGTAAGTTGGTTTGATCTGCGATTGAACTGATTTCATCAGAAATAGCAGAAATATCATGCCGACCATTAGCAAGTTGATCAATAACACTTTCAACATTGGTTAATTGAGTAGATAAAGACTGAACAGAAGTTACGGTTTCGTTGACTGCTTGTACGCCAGTTTTACTGATTACTTTTCCTTGATGTGATGCATCAGCGGCATCGGTCACTGAGCTAGAAACTTCATTGATAGCAGCACTCATTTGTCCCATAGCCGTAGCGACTTGTTCAACCTCTTGATGCTGCTCATCAAGCATTTGGGCAATATTACTGCCATTGTTTGCTGTTTCGTGGGCAATATTATTGATGGTTTGAGTTAAATCAGTCACTCGGCCGATAACCGCATTAAGCTCAGCTTTGCGCATATTTAATGCTAAGTTAATATGGCCTAACTTATCGGTAGAGCCGCTATAAAGGTAGCTCATTAAAGGGTTGTCAAATACTAGCTCAGCTTTTGCTACTATTTTTTTATAGCCAACTCGCCAGCGAGAAAAAAGTAACCAAGTAACTAGCGTTAGCAATAATAAAGGAAGAGAAGCAAACAAAGGTATTGAAGTGGTAAAAACACTTACCGTGATAGAGAGGCAAATAAGCAATAGTAAATATTGCACATATAAAGTGATATCAATAGGCCCTAGCTTTTGTGACAAAGGAATTTGATGACTATTTATTTGTTGATAAGTTTTTTCAGCCCTTGCTTTAACACCTTCGTCAAGTTTAGTTCTTACTGATTGATATTCAAAAATGTTACCTTGTTTGTCTTTAATTGGCGTTACATAAGCATTTACCCAATAATGGTCACCATTTTTACAACTGTTTTTTACCGGGCCCATCCAAGACTGTCCTGTCTTTATAGTTGACCATAAATTGGCAAAAGCAGCTTTAGGCATATCACTATGTCGAACAATATTATGGCCATGGCCATTAAGTTCATCTGGTGAGTAACCTGCTATTTGGCAAAAGTCACTATTAGCATAGGTTACTCGGCCTTTAATATCGGTTGTTGATAATAGAATTTGCTTTGCAGAAAAGAGTTTTTCTTTATTGGTATTTGCTATGTTTTTTTTATTACGAAGGGGGGACATATAAATTACTCTCTACAGAATTCACTTCCTGGTGAAAAAAATTTATTTCTCAAGTTTTGGGATTAAAAATAAATAGCTAAAACCAAATAACCTGATGATCTAAAATAAGTTGATGTCATATTGTAGTAGGGTTCTGTAGTCGGATATTTATCGTCTATACAAAACATAATACAACAAGAAAAATCGCATATATTTTGCCACAAATATTTTAGCTTTACCACCGCGAGCCGCTGGTTTGATTGATTGAATTAATCAAATTAATCAAAAGGTTGATAATATATTCAATTCAACATGGAAGCATTTTGGTTTTAATATTATGTTAGGTCAATCTAAGCTTACTAAGTACAAAGGCATAACAGTTATACCCTCTAGCTATTATTAAAATCAAAGCAACCTTTGGTGGTTTTAACATCTGTACTGATTGGGTATATACCTTTAATAAAAAGATGCGCCTGATCATGAATTGCTCAGTAGTCCTGAATAAGTATTTTGAAGTTGCTTGGGGATAATATTAACAAAAACCACTGATAAACAAGCATATTACAGTAATCTTTCTATACAAACTTTAGCAACTCTGTACAATAATAAACCAACGCAACTACGGGTAAGCATTAAAGGGAGATCACAAATAACGTTCAGTTTTGTTATGGCTAGCAAGCCAATGTGATTTAGGTTCAGTCTCAACATTTTACACTACTACCAAAATTACAACTGTTAGCCTTAAATGTAGGTAGAAGTTTTCAATTCATGTCTTATAGGGAATCCAAATGAAGGATAATAAAAGTAATCCTGCAGATATTAATAAATGGGCAAATATAAGCCGTTCTGTGTTAAATGGTATTGTTGGGGATTATTTGGCGAAAGAAAATAACCCTTTAGCTATTGAAATGGCATTTTATCACCACGGTCATCCGTTAATATTAAATGAGGGCTTAGCGCATCAGTTAAGGTTTCACTCGAATAAACCTTTAACCAATAAAGTCATTGTGTTAATTCATGGCTTGACCAATTTAGAAACTATTTGGGACTTTAGAGCTGATTCAAATACTCAGCAAGTTATTCAAGGTCAAACTCAGCAACAAACGTCAAGTGAACAGGAATCTGATGGCAAGATATTAATTTCTGAGCTTGATAACTATGGTTTAAGATTACAACGAGATTTTGGTTATACGCCCTTATTTCTGCGTTACAACACGGGATTATCCATTAAAGAAAATGGTCAAAATTTAAGTGATTTGTTAACTGAAATCTTTAAATTTTATCCAATTCAGATTGATGAATTAGTGTTAATGGGTTTTAGCATGGGAGGGTTATTAAGTCGTAGTGCACAAAAAATTGCCTATGATAATGATCTTGCTTGGTTAACAACATTAGCCAATTGTTATTATATTGGCACACCTCATGAAGGCTCGCCATTAGAAAAATTTGGTCATCTTACTAGTTCAATCGTTAAATCTGTGCCATTAAATTATGTCAGTCAATGGGCTGATTGGATAGATTTACGTAGCCAGGGTATTAAAGATTTAAAAGATGGCTTAATAAATTTAAACAATACATCTAGTTCACCTGAAAGTAATGAATCAGATCCTTATAAACAAAGTGTGAAATGTGGTAGTTTTGTTGAGCATGCTCAACATCACTTTATCAGCGGAGGTGTTTCTGAAAACAAGCATAGTGTCGCCAATAAGTTAGTTGGAGATACATTAGTTCGATACTCAAGTGCACACCCTATTTCAGCGCCAGATAATGCTAAGAACTCACATTTTGAAGGTATTACTCATGTGCCTCTTGCTCATTCTGATAAAGTATATCAACAAATTAAACAGTGGTTTAATGAGCATATTTCACAGTATCCAATGGTTTCATTCAAGGCACAAGAGACAGCCATTTCATTTGATGACAATACTCCTGGAGTAAATGAATTATCTAGTCAAGAAATTATATCTAGTACGCTCGACTTACTACTTCAAGCTTATGAACACGGTGTTAATTCTGTTGAAAAAACACATCATTCTATTGTTAATAACACGCATGCAACATTAGAAAAAGTACCCGCAGTAAGAAATATATCAACACCTTTATCAAAAACACATAAGGATATTGTTGATACCATTTATTCGTCATTAAAAATAGGGGGTAAATTAGCCCAAAAAGGGGTTGATTTTATTCGGCAGAAAAAGAATGACATAGGGAAATAAGAGTTATTGATATTGTTGATAGCTTTGCTTGTAAAATGAATGAAATTGTTTAAAACAAAACTAACCACTAAAACTAAAAATAAAACGCTCAATGCTAAGTTGTTATGGTATATAAAAATTTAGTACATAAAAAAATTAAACAATGTAGTTGAAAATATGTAATATTAAATTTATAAAAATAAAAACACTCACTAAAAAGGACAGTAATAATGACTAATAACAAAATTCCACGTAGTTTGCAAAATGATCATTCTGATGAAATGGCAAAGGTTCGCCGTGATTTTATTAAAGAAAAAACAGGTGCTGATTTATTTCATACCGGACAATACAGTATAAATACCGATGTGTTACCAGGTAACATTGAAAATTTTATTGGTGTCGTTCAAATGCCTGTTGGCATTGCAGGCCCTGTAAAAATTAACGGTGAACATGCACAAGGTTCTTTTTATGTTCCGCTAGCGACAACCGAAGGTACGCTTGTGGCCAGTTATAGCCGTGGTATGAGAGTTATCAATGAATGTGGCGGTGTAAAAACCACCGTTGTTGAAGGTTTTATGCAACGAGCGCCAGCATTTATTTTTAACGATGCTCGTGAAGCAAGAGACTTTGGCCAATGGATTAACGATAATTTTGAAGCGATAAAAGCGTCAGCAGAAACAACATCCAGTATAGCTAAACTGCAACATATCCACCAATGGTCAGTGTCTAAAACCCGTTACTTACGGTTTAACTACACCACAGGTGATGCCGCAGGACAAAACATGGTTGGCAAAGCGACACTTGCTGCCTGTGAGTGGATAAAAGCCAATTATCCTACTCCTTGTATGTATTTGCTTTCAGGCAATATGGATACCGACAAAAAACATTCACAGCTGAATATGTTACATTCACGTGGCAAACGCGTTATTGCTGAAATAGTATTAAAAAAAGAAGTCCTTGCCGAGATCATGAAGGTGGACACCAAGGTGTTAGCGGGTGCTACCGTGTTAGCAAACACTGGCGCACTAATGGCGGGTGCCTCATATAATGGACCTCATTCTGCCAATGGTATTGCGTCTTTGTATATTGCTACAGGGCAAGATGAAGCTAACGTTGTTGAGTCACATGCGGGTTTGTTATCGCACGAGTTACTCGAAAATGGTGATTTCTATATTTCGGTTACCTTACCTTCGCTAATTGTTGCTACTTTTGGTGGCGGTACTGGTCTTCCCACTCAAAATGAGTGTCTACAAATGTTGGGTTGTGTCGGAAAAGGTAAAGCGAATAAATTTGCTGAAATTGTAGCCGCTACGGTTCTAGCGGGTGATATCTCTCTGGCTTGTGCCGTTATTGCTGGCCATTGGGTTAGTAGCCATGATCAAATGGGCAGAAATCGCTAACCTTATTGATAATTTTGCTTAATTAGCGAGTAATAAAAATAAGAAAATAAGAAAGGTGTTTCAACATGTTTTTTATTTTCTATTTTCTATCTTCAATCAGCTTTCCTTAAAATAAAATACTGTTTTCACTGACAGCAGCTAGTACAATCATATAGTACCTATGCATATAAAAAATCGCGGTTCAGGTTTTTAATTCCAGACAAAATCTAAGTACCTATATCATCCATATAGGCAAAAACCGTTCCTACAAAAAATAAAACCCAATTGCTATAATGACTATTTTGGAGAGTTTGTGAGCACTGAATTATCATTTTGGATAAGGTTTAAGCATAAACTTCATCAGTTTTTAGCCAAGCTGTTGATCCGTTCTAAAATGCTCAAAGAATCGCGTTATAGCTGTGCTGAATTGAATGATTTGCTAGCGACGAACTTCCCCCAAAAAATAAAACTACCTTTACCTGGCAGCGAAGGGCAATTAGTTTTATTGAATGCTGAGCTATCCATGCCAGTTGCACAGGAGCAATTGCATATTCAGCTATATTGTAGCTTTTCAGTTAACGTGGCAAGCCATGATATTTATCGAGCACATTTATTAATTTTAGGTACGGTTACGCCATACTATGTGGCTGAGGAGAAAGCTTTACGTCTTAAAAATATGCAACTTAGTGAACTTCGTTTGGTAAAAGATAATTATGCTTTTATTGACTCTACTACTGAATTAGCAACGTTATTTATGCCCAAGTCATTTAAGCATTTATTGCTCGGTTCTCTAAATACCACTTTTAGCCTCTTAAAGGGCTTTGTACCCACTGAATTACTGAATTACTTGACCTTGTACTCTTCTGGCAGTAAACAAAAAGTACTCGACTTTCATAAAGCAGATATTGAGCGCATGATCCTTAAAGAGGTGGAACAAGAGGATTGGTGTTACCCATTAGATGAAACTGATTTTGAAGAGCAACTCTTTGCTGAGTTTGGGCAATTAGTGGTTGTTGAAAATGGTTTTTTGGTTTTCAAGTTTCACTTAGATTAACGCTCTTCTTTGTTTCGATAATATCTGTTTCGATATTTACAGTTTATTTCGCTATACCCAAACGATTTCAACCAGCATAACCCTTGCTCATTGAATAAGGGTTATGCTGGTTGTTATTAGCACTTTATATTTTCACTATTATCCATATTTTGCATTTTGCGCTTCTGGTTGTGGGTGAAAATGATCCTCTAATATTGATTTAGGTGGTGCCTTTGCTATTTCACCTAAATCATCTGTGGTTAAATTTGGATCGTCAATACTTTGTTTTAATAACTCAAACGCTTCTTTAAAGTGTTCAGCCATGCTTTCAAGCTCTTTAATGTCTTTGTCACAACAAACCAAACCAATATTTGCCGTATCGCCATAAGTTAAAAAGGTAATATTAACCCCGCCACCCGGTGTGATTGTAGAGATAGGGTACAAAGCATCTAGTCGACTGTCTTTAAAGTACAGTGTCTCTTTTGGTCCTGGTACATTCGATATTAAAATATTACCTAGTGGTTTAAAAAAATTTGATAAATTTAGCATTTCAAAGATCATTGACATGCCTTGGATCAAAACAGTGTAGTAACTAAAAGCCGTCGGGTAAACACGTTTTGCTACCCCCTTAACAATACGATGATTTTCAATTATTTGTCTTAGTCGCAGATAAGGATCTTTTTTACCATGAGCCAATTGCACAGGCACTATGGCTATTTTGTTACCACCAACAGGATCATTAGGCCGGCGCATATTTATTGGCATTTGGGTGTATAAAGGGCGGTCAAACTCTTGCCCATGATCGGTTAAAAATTTATGGATGCCAATATCAAAACAGCAAAGAAAAATTTCATTGGGTGATGCCCGTAGGCGACGAGAAAGCGCTTTTACTTCTTCAAAACTAATATCAGTAGTCGCTATAACGCGCCCTGAAGTAACTTGCCCTGTCAGTACTGTTTTGGTACCTGAAAAAGGGATCGGCATATACACAGGATATATACGTAATAATTTAAGTAATAACCGCAAAAATATGATGGCAATATCGAAAACAGAGACGATAAAATGCCAAGCCGTAACAAAAAAGGATAAAAAAGCATTTTTCTTCTGTCGAGGGTGTTTTTTACGCACTGTTGCCCAAGCAGGAACAAAGTCGTCAGATGGCTCTGTTTGGTAGCTTTCTTGAAACCATTTGACTAATGATGCCCCGTCGCCATAGACATGATGAATGGTAAAGTATATTGCAAATTGCTTTCCTTTTTCACCTTCAATAACATGCATTTGCCACAGTGGTTTATCTCTATCTAACATGGTCTCATGGAGTTTAGCAGCAAACCTATGCAAAGCTTGCATATCACTGATATCAGCAATTTTATGGTGTTTTACGTGGTAATCCATATCGAGCTTTTCAACTTTTTTAAGACTTATAGCGAGTCTAAAAAAGGAAACGACTCGACAATCAAAAGGGGAAAATGCTTGGGTATGTTTTTTCGCGTCAGCGACCAAGTTGGTGCAGTAGTTTTCATCAGCATTGTCAGGCATGGTCATTAAATGAAAACCTGCTACATGCTTAGGGCTGTGCTTGTTCTCTGTAAGCCATAATGCTCTGTCTATAAAAGATAATTTTTTTGACATATAAGCGTCCTTAAAGTTTTGCTTAATTCAATTGGTATATACCTAAACCACTTCAAACGGTATGAACAAGTTTTTGAAGTTGCTTGATACAATTCATTCATCATTATATATTTTGTTCAGTTATTGCTAACCAAATGGTTGATTTTTCACTGTTAGAAATTAGTAGATATGGCGCAAGCGCATGAAATAATAATTTCAGACAATGAACGCTAATATCCTCTTGCTTAATGTTTACTCCAGTTAATAAAAAATAATTTTGAGATTGAGTAAGCATTAGATTGATTAATTGGGCTAATGCCTCTATTTGACTTTCATTAGCCGCTATCGCATCCATTGTTTTAAAATGATGCAAAATGGCGGTAAAAGCTTCTTCTTTACTGTTAATTAAACGCTTAAAATTTCGTTCGATAGCAGAGTACTTCTGCATCAAATCATTAGGGTTTCGATAAATGAACCGAAATAAATGCACACTTTCTAATAAGCGAAATAAGTAATGAAAAAACTCCGACAGAGAAAGTTTTTCGCTTTCTGGTGAGACGAGTATTTTACTGGAACGTTGCATATACATGTCAAAAAGTGCCGTGACAATGGCTTCTTTACCTTTAAAATGGTAATAAAGGTTACCAGGGCTGATATCTAATTCTATCGCTATATCAACACAGGTGATATTAGTTTCGCCATGTTGGTTAAACATTTCAAGACTTGTGAGTAGTACCTTTTCGGCTGTTTTCATCATTAAAAACTCTACTTTTTTTATTAAATTTTTTGTAGCTGTTCACCACCGAACCGCACATGCTTCACAGGGGACCCTTAGAGCCTACACAGAGGTTTTATTTTCTCGGTGTGCTGACCTCGGTGTAGTGCGCAGCAAGGCCTACATGGATGTAGGTCACTTAGGTTATGCATGGAGCATATAACCTGCCTCTGTGTGGTAATACTTTTTAAGCTGAATAGATACAAATTTTTTAGGGAAAAGCATCACTTTAATGCCAATAATCCGTCTCTGTTTTTTAAACAGGCATAAAAAGATAAACAACTTGTAATACACCAGCAATTCCCCCTAGCACAGCACCAATAACAATGAGTTTCCATTCATCTTGTTGGTAGGCTGGGCGCAAAACCCCTTCAAATTCTTCAGGGCTTAGCGCTTGCATTTTTGTTCTTAAGTCTTCACCAATATTTAGTGCACCGTCCGCATATTCGTGCATATATAGTAGGTATTTTTCTGAATTTTCATAAATGCGTTTAGAGGCTAATTCTTGCATTTTAAAAAAGTTTTTAGAACCAATACCTAGTCCAAAATAAGGCTGTACTATGGATACGTATCGTTCAATAGCATCATTTACATGTAGATCTATAAGCTCAATAAGCTGCTCTGAGCCTGAACCATGTAGCACAGCCTTAATAATATTTTCAGAATTCATTAGTTTCTTTTCAATTAGGTTAGAATATACGTCAGCAACCTCGTCTTGACGTTTTAAAAACATACCTTGAATTGAGAAAGGACCAATTTTGATTGGATTTTTAGGTTCGAAAATGATTTTTAAGGCGATCCAATTGGTCAAATAGCCCACTAAAACACCGCCAACAGGGAGTATCCACCAAGCTTGGTAAAAGTACCAAAGCACCATAGTCGGTAAGCCAAGCAAAAAGCCAAAATAGAAACCTGACTTGATAATGAAAGGAAACTCTTTGTTACCTGCGGTGAGAAAAATTTCATTAATTAATTCAGGATGATCTGAGAGATATTCAACAACGAGTTCTTTTATATCAAGAATTTCAATAATATTGTATTGAAAATCATGCACCATTTTTTCTATTACATTAGGAATATCAGCTTTTACTCGAGCATAGACTAACGCTTTACCTTGCGCTGGTAAAGCCGCCCACACGGTAGGTGCAGACTCACGCATAACATCATTGATAATCTTTTTTAATACTTGGTAAAGCCTTCTTTCTATTGCTTCCGTGATTTTTTTCGGCTCTAGTCGAGCCGCTAATTCTTGTACACTGAGCAATTTACCTAAGACTAAATCGACAGATATTTCTGCCATTTCTCGACCCTTTTGAGGGATAAGGCCCTGCCAGCCTAAATAGGGCGCTTTTAAACCGATAAAATTGATCGGGTAGAACATCATTTTTACGGCTAAGTAATTCGTTACCCAACCGACAACAGCACTAATTAAAGGAATTAATAACAGCAGTTTATATTCAGCAATCCAGTCCATGCTTCTCTTTTCAATTACATCAGTTTGTTAACTATATACCAAGCTAACCATTTGATTGAAAACAGTCAATCTAAAAAGCTGACTTTTTTATTTTTTTTGTTCTGTATCCCAATAGAGCTCCTTATTGTAGGAATTAGGTTGTGATTTCTATTTTTTTAAGGTGAACTTAAGGTAAATTAAAGTACATAAGAAATACTATAGGATTAATATGGCTAAGCTTTCATTGGGTGACATCAAATTGGCAATGGAACATGCTAAAAATTATCAAGAATACAAAGAGGCTTGCCAAGAGCATGACCGTATTTCAGGGGCAAAAAAGTGGAAGGAAACAGAAGCCAGTGATTTGTATGACTATAAACTTATTCGTAAACGAGTAGACCGTATTCGAAATGCCAAAGAGAAAAAAGACGCGGCAGGTTTAATGTTTATATTACATGAAGGAATTCACGGTAATTTAGGTAATATTGCTAACCCGGAATTGAATAAATTTTCAAAGTTAGGCACGAAAGATTTGATTGAAGTCTTTCTCGATGAAGTTTGTTCGGCAATGGAGTATATTTATCAAGCAGATGAGTATGAGGTAGATTTTTACGAAAAACTGGCTTTTTTTGAAGAAACCACCCATGCCTTTGGCCAAAGCTGTTTAATGTTGAGCGGTGGCGCTGGCTTAGGTTTTTTCCATGCTGGCGTTATCAAAGTGCTCACCGAGCATAACTTGTTACCTAATGTTATTTCTGGTGCGAGTGCAGGTTCAATTATGGCAGCTCTCATTGGTACGTTAACTGATACAGAGTTACTTGCAGCATTAACGCCAGAATCTATCCATGAAAAATTTCAACACTGGGGCGTTTGGAAAGGAGTGTTTAGTGATTCAATGTTAGACAGTACTAACTTGGAAAATGCCTTAATTGAATTGTTTGATTTAACCACCTTTGAAGAGGCATTTAAGAAAACAGGGCGGCAAGTTACTATCACAGTGTCATCTGACGATTTACATCAATATTCACGATTACTTAACGCAAGGACATCCCCTAATGCACTTATTACTCAAGCAGTAAGAGCCTCTTGTGCAATACCTTATATATTCACACCAGTACAGTTGAAAGCGAAAAATAGTTTGGGTGACATTGTTCCTTATATTCCAGGTAGAAAATTTGCCGATGGTTCGGTGATGGCCGATATGCCATTTCATCGCCTAGCTAGGTTATACGGTGTCAACCATAGCATCGTTAGTCAAACTAATCCTTTGGCCGTTCCTTTCTTATCTAGGAATAAGCAACATAGTAAAGGCTTGTTTGCGATGACCTATCGCCATTTAATCAAAGTAGCTAAAATAAATACCGTCTACGCCTGTGATGTAATGGAAAATATTGTCCCAGGGAAAACGGCAAAACTCGGCATTCATAAGGTGAGATCGATTGTAGATCAACAATATGTTGGCGATATAAATATTATGCCTGCCAAAGGCTTTGAAAATTTATTTCATTTACTCAAAAACCCAACGGTTGAAAGTATCGCTAGTCTAATTTCAACCGCCGAGCGTGAAACATGGACGCAATTGGATTTAATCGAGCGCAGTACCCGTATAAGTAAAGCCTTTAATCATTATCTTTGTTTATTGCGTAAACAAGAGCAGAAAAGGCTACAATACGAACAAGAATTGAGGTTGAACAGTGGTCAATAAAGTCAATTTAACCAAGAAATGATTAGCTCAGTATTATTAAGAAAACACTAAAAAGCCGTTTTGAAATGGCTTTTTTAATAAACTTTTCTTTTTGATGTTCAGTAATTGTAGCTCTGGCTTGGAAAGCTCTGGGTTGGAAAAATGTAATAGATTGGATGTTGGGCTTATCATTGAGTTACTGTTACTAATGAAGAGCTAATGAAGAGCTAATGAAGAATAAAGTATGATAAAAATACACTTATTTAAGCAATAATAAGTGTATTTTGATGAAAGAGGTTATTTAACTTCAGCTGCTTTTGTTTTTGCAGTAGTGCGACGTGTGCGCGTTGGTTTTTCTGCAGGAGTCGCTTCAGTTGTAGCACTCTCTTTTTTTACAGCAGCACGTTTTGCTGGTGCTTTTTTTACTGCGGCTATTTCTTTGGTTGCTTCAGGGCTTTCTTTTTTAACCGCTGTTACTTCCAGTAATTTAGCTGCTTTAGCTTCTACAAGCTTTTCTATCGCAATAGTTAGTTGGTCTACTTTATTATTTAATAGAGCCAATTTTTCATCAAAACTTTCGTCTACGCCTAATTTTACTTTTAAAGCTCGTATTTTATCGTCTAGCAGTGTATTGCTTTTGATTTTAGCTTTTAAATCGGTTTCTATTTTTTCACCGTTTTCAACGAGTTCATTAATGAGTTGGTTGGTGTCTTCGAAAGTTTCGTTAACTTTACCAGACAATATTTCCCAGCCTTTAGCATAAGTGCCAATGGTTGCTAACCAAGCTTGTCGGCCAACTTTTTCTAACTCTTCAAATTTTTTCATGTTTGGGTACTCCCATAGAATAGAACCAAAGGGGTAAAATATTGGTTCTATTTGTGGTTACTGATTGTTACTTGGCCATGTTTGCAACGGCTTCAGTTAAAGCGTCTATCTTTGCAGATAATGCTTCAATTTTTTCATCTGAATCGTTTTTATCAAGACCTAGTTTACTTCTTACATCAGCAACACGTGCTTCAACATTACTTTTAAGGCTATCTTTTTCTGATTGAAACTTTTCTTTCGCTTCACCTTCAAGTACTTCACCTTTATCAACTAAATCATTAAATAATTTAGTTGTTTCAGTGTTTAGTTTTTCATACTGGCCTTGTACTTCATCAAAGCCTTTTCCGTATGCGCCAATACCTGCTAACCAAATTTTACGGGCTAACTCTTCAGCTTGATTTACTTTTGTTGTTACTATTTCGATTTTAGACATTTTTTATCTCCTTTTGGGGTATGCATATATAGTAAAGAATGAATTTAGAAAGTGCTGTCTAATTATTCGATTTTTTTAAAATATTTTTATTTTAACCATTTAAATTAACTAAAGAGGAGATCAAAAAAACACTTGGAGTATCACTTTGAATGTGAGTTCAGTTTATATTTTTAAGTGATATCAATTGCTTAGTTTTGTATTTGGTTTTTGATGTACTTTTTTAAGCCACCGTTTTTAGGCGGTGGCTGTTTAGTTAGGGCTATTGAATAATTTACATAGTCATTTGAAACATTAATATTTTTACAGCCCTAAAACTTGTTTTCCTTGTTTAAAGACGATATCGACAGGGATATTGGCCGCTTCTAAACGAGCTAGATCAGCTGCTAAGGTTTCAGTAATAACGCCTTTGCTAGCAACTAAGTTATCGACACCTTGATAATCACCATTGCCTTGTAATGTTAAAATTAGCTCAGAGAGTGAATTTATAGCAGCGGTCATTTTGTCCATATTTACACGGTATAAACCTTGTTCATTACGGCTAAATGCGCCTTTTTCTTGGAAATAATTAAAGCGAACCATGTTCGCTTTACCGTGTGCTGAGCTTGCACCAAAGCGCACCGAGCGAAAAATACCGGCCATAAAGGTAGTGTAATACTCTTCCAGCTTGCCTTCGGTGATAGCGCCTTTTTCAAGTAATTGGCGAACCATGTATAAGCCTAAAATATCTGCTTTACCTTCTTCTAACGCACTGGCGTGCTCTTTTAATGATTGGCGCACAGTGCCTTTGTTATTTAAGGTGTTTTTGATACCTAAGCCATGCGCTACTTCATGAAACATAGTATTAGCAAAGAAACCAGTAAAAGTAACGTTTTTACGTTGCTCTGGCACTATTAATGTGTCAGCAATGGGAAGCATAATAGTATCGAATTTAGCACGCATGGCATTTTTTAGCTGCAAGCGACGAGTGCCTTTTTCTAGCTGCACTTGTTCATCATTAGGTAAATTGATAGCAATGGTTTTGCTACCTGCATTTGAATGACCACCGTAGTAAATAACATCGTAAGCATTTAAATCAGCATCAGAGCCTGGCACTTCGGTTTTATATTTTTTCGCAACAGGTAACTCTTTTTGTAGCTCTGGTAAGTATTGTGCGTACTTAGCTAGCTTTTCGCTCCAAGATAAATCTTTAATCAATACATAAGCTTCAAAAGCTGCTCGGTAACCATATAGTTGATCTTCGTAATTTTCTATCGGGCCAATAACAACATCAATAGGGTTGTTTTTCATATCCATCCAAGCAAAGTCTGATGCTTGATATTCATCTGTGCGTAGTGCGTTGGCACGCAGTGTTAAGTAATTGGCAAATTCTTTATCATCAGCATACGTGGCGGCTTTTTCTAAAATAGCGGCAGCGCGATTGATTTCGTCGCTGTACATTTCAGAATAAGCAATCGTTATGAGTTTTCCTTCGGCGTTGCGACTAATGATTGAATACAAACCATTTTTTTCGGCTAAAGTTGCTTGTTCAAATTCAGTTTTAGTCATATCTTTCGGATAAAATTCTGCGCCATGAGCTTTAACATTATTTTGTGTTAAGAAGACTTTATCGCCGTTTAATCTATCCCAAGGGCCATAGTTGATTTCAGCGAAACGACGTACTTTTTCATTTTTTATTGAGGCTAAAAATGTTTGCTTGTCTTGTGAAAAAGCTTGCTGCCAAAAAAGATCATCCATAATTTTTGAGGCATCAATTAATAGCGACAACATTTGTTTTTGATTAGCAGATAAATGGCTTAAATCAGCAGTAAGGGTTACTTCTTTATAAATGTTTAAACGATTTTTGAACTCAGGAATAAGTGATGGTGAACTTGGTATTATTTTTGTTGCAGCTTCATTAGATATCGGTTTTGTTTGGTTGTTTGTTGATTGTTTTTCATCGTTGCATGCTGTTAATGCGGTGGTGGCGAATAAAATCGCTAGCGTGATTTTTGTTAATTTTTTTGAATTTTGCATAGTCATATAGCATTCCAATAATTGAATTGCCTAAGAGACTAAAAAATTTTATAAACAAGTGCA
>MAAC01018864.1_pt1 | contig 21198 bp, 17 predicted proteins | sample 1115981 | NCBI WGS metagenome assembly MAAC01 (sample SAMN04961126, study PRJNA320927) | seawater metagenome | isolation source: sample BD02T64 sea water enriched with oil for 64 days | place: USA:Gulf of Mexico | collected 2013-07-27
ACCACCAGCACGCCACCGTCATCCGCAGCACAGAGGCCCTTGAGTTGCCCCTGTTTGGCGACCAGCATGTCGGTGGTTTGCGTGACAAAGTCATAGCGCAGCACATCACCCCGCGCCGTGGTCATCAGAAACTCCCCGGGCTTGCCGGCTGCGACGGCGCGCACAAAGCGTGGCGCGGAGGTATCGAGAGGACTGCCGACCGCACTGCGCTCGCCCTCGGCAGAGATCATCGCCAAGCTGAGGCCGTCGACCACTAAGCAGGTACCGGAAGCCGTATCACAGGCGATGCCCCAGGGGCCAACCCAACCGGCCTCAACCAGCACCCGCGCCGCATTACTGCCGTCCATCGCCACTTCGGCGACACCACCATCGACAAAGTGGGAAAGGTATAATTTGCCCTCGGCATCGATGGCCAGGTTGTCGATACCCGGGCGCACCTTCGCCACCACGCTTTGCTCACCCGTTTCAATATCAATTTTCACCACCTCGCCATTGCCCGCCTGGGGCACAAGCAACTCACCGGAAGGTGTGAATTTGGCGGCGGTGGGGTGAAACAGCCCCGTTGTCACTTGCTCCAGCTCGCCGCTCTCGGGGTCGGCGCGCCAGATTTCGCCCTTCGGCACCAGGGGGTAGTAGAGCTTGCCATCGGGGCCACCGGCCAGGGCATTAGGGCTGTCGAGATCACTGGCAATTAAACGTGGCGGTCTATCATCGTGGGGATAGAGTTCAAACAGACGACCCTTGGGTCGGTGTTCGTCGATAAACAGCCGCTCGTTAAAAACAGTAACACCATTGGCGGAGGGCAGTTCGTCGGAAACGATGCTCACCTCACCCTCGGGTGTACGCATGCTCACCTGGGCACTCATCACCTCGGTGGAGTACATATTGCCAGCAGAATCAAAGGCGACATCATCGGGCCCGGTGATTGGCCCACCGTTCTCCGCAATCACCTCCAACTCACCGGTAGCCGTATCAATGGCCGTGACCTGACTGCCCATGGCCTGGGCGACATACAGCCTGCCATCGGTACCAAATTGCATACCATTGGCACCAAATAAGGCACTAGCTGGTGTCATGCGGCTGCATTGCCAACCCGCCATCAAATGGGGTTCTACGGCTTGCTCGCCGTGTAGAGCTGCGAAACGATTATTCATTTTATACCTCGCAAAAATACTCAATCATGCCGACTCACTAATTCAAAGGCAAAAAAAACCCCGTAACAGTTGCCTGCCACAGGGTTGTTCTAAACCTGAAAGGTTTAACTTACATTACACATTCACGTTCAAGTTGAAGAGCTTCTTCACATTGTCGTGTACACAGGCGTTCTGCTGCTCGATGGTCAGGTGACCCATCTGCTCGTCAAGAATTTGCTGCGAAATGGGCCAGCAAGCATCGGTGTGCGGGTAGTCGTTGGCCCACATCAGGCAACCACTGTCGATGACATCCTGGTTGCGATAAGCCGTCTCGTCATCCTGGAAGGTAAAGGAGACATTCTGGTCGATGTACTCACTCGGCGGACGGGTCAGCTGGCATTCTGTAGCTGGTCCCAAACGCGCAATGGCGTGATCGGCACGGTACTTATAGTGAGGAATCCAACCGGCATCGCCCTCGGCAACAACCATTTTCAGTTTGGGGTGACGCTCAAAGACACCACCGAAAAGGAAGACACCCAGCACGTCCTGAACACCACGAATAATGTTCATAAAGCCGTTGGCGGCATGGCCACGCTTGGGAGCCAGCACTTCTTTCACACCACAGTCATCGGACGTGAGGATATGGAAGCACATGGGCATATCCAGATCGATAGCACATTCCCACAGGGCGTCGTAATCGGCGTGATCGTAATCGGCGTAGCCGGGGCGACCGGGCATCATCATGCCAACATGGCCCTGGGCCTTGGCGCGCTTGACATCGGCAATGGCAGAATCGACGGAAACTACAGCAGACTGAGCCAAGCCAAAGAGACGATTGGGCTGAGTGCCACAAAAAGTCTCCAACCAACGGTTATAGGCCTGCATGCACACATCTTTATACTCAAGATCGGGGTGACCACACATGATCATGCCAACAGAGGCATAGATGACTTCTGCACAAACGCCATCCTGGTCCTGAACTTCGGCGCGGAAGTTGGGGTTCCACGCGGCGTTGGGCAGTTCGTCAAACTTGGCATCGCGGTACTTGGGCAGCTCTGCAGCGGGGACGCCGGCAGCACCCAGCAGAGCTAGGGGAATAATATCATCGAGACCGGGAATGTTGAAAATTGAACCACCGGTGGGGCCGTCAACGACTGTTGGGGCGCGATCACGGAATTTGGGATCGATAAAGTCAATATACGTGTTTGGCGGCTCAACAATGTGAGAGTCCGCTGAAATACCTGGTTTACGAGTAGCCATGTAACCTCCATCCTATTTTAATTTAATTATTCGTGTTTGCTGGCCCCTTGAGTGGGTAGCGCAAACGCCCCTGTAAAGGTGTTGACATTCTTTCAAACGAAACGGTGTAGTGTCAAACGAACAGCGGCGTTTATTAAGCCCAAAAAGGCCTTTTTGTGACCAGAAATTTTGTGGCCCCAACCCTGCCAGCCATCAGGTTTGAAAGAACTAGTGATCACTGTGATGTCCATCACCCGTGTATATCTAAGCTAATTTCAGGGTAACCGGCTGGAGTAAGACAAAGCCCGAAAACAACTGCGAACCCTTGCCTGGTAGACCTTCTGGCTCCCGGCAAGTAGATAAGCTTACTGTGCTCAATCACAGCCGCTTGCAAATGTATCGCCCACCGAATACGTGAAGACAGACCTGACGTCAAGAGGCTAGTGTTAGCCTTGATGAGGGGTGACAATAAGCTGCGGCACAGGACGGTACCGTTCAAGTTAATCGTTACCTGTGGACCAAACGCCGCCGTTTCCCGCCTAGATGGGCGCGATAAAATGCCCCTTTTCGCCAAGTTACTATTGGGCCTCAAACTCCAGAGCCTTACCCAGGGACTAGAAGTAGAAGACCAATAAAGCTCTCGCCAGCACCCCCTGTCACCTGAGGTGTTAAATTGCCTGCGGGAAGATTACACTAGCGCTAATATCAACTTTTTATCGAACAGACAAGCACTTATGCAAGAAAATGAGAAACAGATCCTGATTGCGAACCTACTGCATAGTATTCGCAACCGCCCCGCTCCCCTTGCAACGGGCGGTTTGGCGGTGTCCCTCGATGAAAGCGCCCTGGCTCAGGAGTTCTATGAACTGATTAATGAAGCCACCGGGGATAACCACAAATCGGAGCAAAAGCAGGTGACCATCCTGCTCGCCGATTTACGTGGTTTCAGCGCCATGTCGGAAAAGCACACCGCGGAAGAACTGATCGATCTCTTGAACCGCTATTTTCACAAAATGAGCGAGATCATTCTCCACTACGGGGGCACCATCGATAAGTTTATGGGCGATTCGGTGATGGCCCTGTTTGGTGCACCCACCAGCAGTGAAGACGACCTGGAAAGAGCCCTCGCCTGTGCCGTTGAAATGCAGCTGGCGATGAACGATGTCAACGCCACCAATAATGCCCTTGGCCTGCCCAACATTTACATGGGCATCGGCCTCAATACCGGCACCGTGGTCGCCGGTAATCTCGGCTCGAAACTACACAGTGAATACACCGTGATCGGCAATGAGGTAAACCTGACCTCGCGTATTGAGGCCCACAGTCTGCGCGGCCAAATTATGCTCAGCGAAAGCACCTATGACCTGGCCGCCGACTACGTCACCATCGGCACCATCAACGACGTTCTGGTTAAGGGCCGCTCCAAGAGCGTGCGACTTTATGAACTCCTGTCGACCACCCGTCCCAAGAAACTCGAAGTCCCACAGCGAGAAATTCGAAAAAGTCCGCGTATTGCGGTCAATATGCCTCTCAACTTCCAAACCGTGGCCGGCAAGACCGTACAGGCCGAGGAATATGAAGGGCGTATTAACAACATCAGCTATAACGGCATGATGGCCATTCTTCCCATGCCCATCCAGTCCAGTGCCGAAATTAAAATCCACTTTGCCCTGTCGATGATGTCCAACCAGACCAGCGAAGTGTATGCCAAAGTGCTCCACGTACAGGAGCTCGATAAACAGTTTTACTGTCAGCTTGAATTTACCTTTATCGACGATGACGCGCAGCGTGAACTGCGCGAGTTTATTAATCGTATTATCGAAAGCAATTAAAGGCCTGAGAGCCTATCGTCGCACTGACAGTGGCTAAACTGTTTATAGAGCACGACACTATCTGCCAGGTAACTAACGGTGCAAGTAGCTTCTACCAACAGCGTACTGCCCCCCACCCTTAGCCGAACTCCGCCGGCCAAGACTGCTGTCGAGCCTCTGGCAGCCGCAAACACTGAGCAAAAAAATACCGCACCGCGCGTCTCTCGTGACGAGCTGTTTAAGCCCGTTGCCAGTCCACGCAAAAGCGATGCTATCCAACAGTTGAGCAGCGATGAACTAAAACTGGTGCGCCAACTGCAAAACCGGGATCGTGAGGTTAGAGCTCACGAGCAAGCCCATGCCAGTGCAGGCGGCCCCTATACCGGGGCGCCCAACTACCAGTTTACCCGCGGCCCCGATGGCCGGCAATACGCCAGCTCCGGGCACGTTAGTGTCGACAGCAGTGAAATCGCAGGCGATCCTAGAGCAACACTACAAAAGGCCCTGCAGCTCAAACGTGCTGCGCTGGCGCCGGCTCAACCCTCCCAGCAGGATCGCAGAGTAGCCGCTGCGGCCGGACAACTGGCCATCGAGGCCAGAGCCGAACTCACTGCACTATTACTCGAAGCCCAGAAGATCGGTACTACTACCTCCAGTGGCACCACAATCGATACCTTTGTATAAGATACCACTCGAGGTCTACCAAGGATGTAGATTTGATGAAACGAGGGCTACCTCTGGAAGACGGAGGTATCAGCCAGTCAATTCGATATATTGACGCGCTACGGGAACCACTTCCAGATAGGAGTCCATCAAGCGCTTTAGGTCCACGGACGCAGCGGACAGATTGGTGATACGGCCCTCACAATAATCCACCACGGTGGTCAACACCTCACCCAGCTCACCGGAGCCATCGAGTAAGGCGAGCTTAACAGTATCTCCCAAGGGCAGCTCCTTCAGGGCATCGGCCAGCGGTATCCCCAACAAGGCATCGAGCCTGGAGAAGAGGCCAACCATAAAATAAGTGCCTCTTTCCTGTTTTTGACAAAGCTCCGGCGCCAGGGCCTCGCACATCAGAGCGCGTACCAGAGCCGACTCGAGAACATCGCCATTGTCTTGACTAAAGCTACCCGCCATCACCACATGCACCAAACGAGCCAGGGTGTCGAGACCGAGGATAGTCAGCGCCTCATTTATCGAGGTGATTTCTCGTTCAAAACTGTACATCGCCGAATTTACATAGCGCAATATCTTATAACTGAGTGTCACATCGCGAGAAATGGTGTCAAATAAACTGTCTACATCGACATCCTTCTCGCGCAATTGAGCCGCCAGCTCAACCACGGCAATTTGATTAGCGCTAATCTTCTTACCACTAATAATTTTGGGACGAGAAAAATAATAGCCCTGGAAGAAATCAAAGCCCATGGCCATACACTGTTCAACCTCGTGCTGAGTTTCAACCTTTTCCGCCAATAATTTGACATCGTAGCGCTTGAGCCGAGAGATTTTTTTGCGCACTTGCTCGATGCCAATATCGGCTACATCAAGTTTTATAATATCGACAATTTTTAGGAAGGGCTCATGCAGTGGGTCAAAAATATAATCATCCAGAGCCAGGGTGTAACCGCGTTTTTTTAAGATTAAAAGCGCGTCGATGACCTCCTCGTCGGGCTCCACATGTTCAAGAATTTCCACCACAATACTGGAGTTAATTTCTGGTATCGGATAACTACCCACCAGGAATTCACGAGGCATGTTGATAAAAGCCGGTTTATCACCGACCAGGTCATCAAAACCGATGTTGGTAAAGACATTGCTAAGTAGGGCTGCCGTGGCCATGCTTTGGTCGTCAATATCGACAAAGTTTCTGCTATCTGAGCGATATAGCAATTCATAAGCGGCGACATTAAAATCCCGATCATAAATTGACTGGCGACCCACATAGATCAGATCCGACATTACACGTCCTTTATATGTAAAGCAGTTCTATCACTTTAGCAGCAAAAAGTTCAGTTCGCCGCCAAATCAAAAGATGTGCCATACCTTCTTAACGCTAAGCAAGTGGCCTCAATGGAAACCCCACATTGACCACCTGCTCAACAAACCCGATGTACAAGTACAAGTACAAAACAGACTAAACGAGCTTAGCCATAAGCCTTGGAGCGAGTGATCATTCGCTGTGCCTGGGTGTAGTGAGGTTTGTCCAGCATAATGCCGTCGAGACCGACAACGCCCATATCAGGATTGGCTTCAAACACCTCAACCACGCGGCGCGACCATTCCAACTGTTCGGCGGTAAACGAGAATGATTCATTGATGATATCGACCTGATTCGGGTGAATCGCCATCATGCAGGTAAAACCCGCTCGGCGTGCACCCAGGCAGGCATCACGCAAACCGTCGTCATCTTTAAAGTCAGTGAATACGGTGTTGCAGGGTTCAATTTCTGCGGATGCCGCTGCCGCCAGACACAGGCTGCGCGCTGTGCGGAACAGATCATCCCAGTTGCCGTCGGGCAGGCGGTGAGTTTCGGCACCGACATCGGCGGAGAGATCGAATTCACCCCAACTAACGTAGGCCAGGCGGTCGCTACAGCCAGTCAAGCCACCCATATTAAGCACGCCCTGGCCCGTTTCCGTGCCGATCACCAAGATTTTGATATGGCCGGCGGGCACGCCGTCCCGCGCTTCGAGGGCACTAATATAGTGGTCGAAACGAATCACATCCTCACGGGTGCGATATTTGGGCAGCAAAATATAATCCGGGGCACCACCGACCACGGCGGCGAGGTCACCCAGGGTCATATCACCACACAGGGGGTTAACCCTGACCAGCAGTTTTTGAGTCCGTGAACCCAGGGGGTTGGCATCGAGGTATTCCCGCGCCAGACGTCGGCCCTCGTCTTTACGACTCAGAGCAACGGAATCTTCCAGATCGAGAATCAAACCATCGGCATTGGTACCCGCGCCCTTGGCAATTTTCTTTTCACTGTCGGCCGGTAAAAAAAGCATGGATCTCATCAATATTCTCCGCTATTTAGTCTTTGGGGCGCGTCGCCATCAAGGCGGTACGCTTAACCGTGGCAACCAGTTCATCCTTCTGATTAAAGCCCTCGTGGAGGAAGTTGACGATGCCCGAGTCATTGCGCGACTTGCTGATACGCTTATCGAGTACCGTGGTGCGGGCGCGAATGGTGTCGCCATGGAAGGTGGGCCGCGGGAAGGAGATATCGGTCATGCCCAGATTGCCCAGGGTAGTTCCCAGGGTTAACTCCGTCACCTGTACACCAACCACCAGGGCCAGGGTAAACATACTGTTGACGATACGTTCACCGTAAATGCTGTCTTTGGAAAATTCGGCATCGAGATGCAGGGGCTGGGTATTCATGGTTAGGCAGCTAAACAAGGTATTATCGTATTCACTCACGGTGCGACGTACCTGATGATCAAAAACTGCGCCCTCTTCAAAATCTTCAAAATAGTAACCGGCCATCTCTCTTCCTCTCGCTAATGAATGTAGAAGCCAAATTGTAGCACCGTGGGGACGCTGGAAACGACTCGGCCCTGCGACTGTATTAATGCCGCGCCCTACAGGGGCAAATCTCGTAGTAAACTAAGCCGCAAGCAACTATTCACCTATTTACCACTACCGAGTCCCACCATGACAGACAATATGACAGCGCCCCCTCTCACCTTTGACGAGGTGATAGCACAACGCAAATCCGTACGTGGCTTCCTACCCCAGGCCATTCCCGAAGAACTGCTGCAAAAGATTTTCGTCCTCGCCCAACAGGCTCCCTCCAACTGCAATATTCAGCCCTGGAACGTCGCCGTCGCCTCGGGAGCATCCTGTAAGGCCCTGCGCGACAAGTTGGTCGCCGCTGTTAAACAGCAAGTCACCCCCAACCCCGACCATTCCCGCCCCGAGCGTTTCGAGGGTGTGTTTCGTAAGCGCCAGGTCGAGACCGCGGTGAAACTCTACGACAATATGAATATCGCCCGGGACGACAAAGAGGGCCGCCAGTGGGCCATGCTGCGCAACTTTGAACTCTTTGACGCCCCCCATATCGCCTTTATTTCCATGCCGAAAATCTTTAACGAATCGGTCGCCATCGACGTCGGCATGTACGCTCAAACCCTAATGCTGTCGATGACGGCCCATGGTATCGGCTCCTGCGCCCAGGCCAGCGTCAGCCGCTACCCGGACATTATTCGCGAGCACTTTGGACTCGACGACAGTCTCGCCGTACTGATTGGCATCTCCTTCGGCTTCGAAGACACCTCCGTGCCGGCCAACCGCACCATCGTACCTCGGGCCAACATTGAAGAAGATGTTCTATTTTTAGAGTAAGCAGAAAACATTTGCCATTAATAAAAAAACAAACGTATAAAAAATTAATTTTCATGTTAATAAAAAAAGCCGGCAACTCTCACGAGTTGCCGGCTTTTTCACAGTTCAGTTTTCACACCAAACTCAAGCCCAAATTAACGGGTGCCGCGACGTCGAATCGAGGAAGCCGTAAAGTAGTCATCGCGAAGACGAATACTGAAGTCCGGGGCGGTGTCTTCGTTATCCAGCAAGATGGCCAACATGCGACCCGCCTGCATGTCGTAGAAGGTTTCCAGTGTTGAACCCAGGAAGCCAATGTCGTACCACATAATGCTGTGCAGCTCCTGCAGACGCCAGCTTTCGCCGCGACGATCGTAGCCATCCATCAACATAATCCACCAGGAGTCTTCGTCGAGATAGAACACACGGCGACCGTAGTCGTGAGTGGTGCCCTCGCGCAGCGTACCTTCAACAGCCCAGACGCGGTGCAACTCATAGCGTGCCAGATCCTGATTCATACGAGCATCTTTGGTGATCATGTCACTGACCTTGAGATCACCAGAATTCAACTTGTATGAATTGTAAGGAATGTAGACCTCACGCCTACCCAGCAGTTTCCAGTTAAAGCGATCATTTGGACCATTGAAGCCAAACTTCTGGTCCGTGGTCGCCAAACCATCACTGGCACTGAGCGGATTGTCATAGACAATCTGCGGTGCACGCTTAACGCGACGCTGACCGGGGCTATAGACCCAGGCACTGCGAAACTTGTCCATAAAGTGCACGGGGTCGTTAGCCAAGACCACCTGACCACCGATTTTAGCCGGTGCGGTAATGGTCTGGTAGTAGTGCATGGAGTCGACACCGGGATCATAATCCTCAATGGTGTTGAACTCCTCACTCCATTTCCAGTGCTGCTGTACAGAGAGCTTATTGACAACATACTTACCCGTGGTAGTCACCGCGGCGGCATTATCCCAGCTATCCATCCAGGGCTGAATCGGCCGAGTCACCTGATTCATCAAGGCTTCATTACCATTCTTGGGAATGGGGAAGGCCCAGGAAATAATGGCATTTTTAAAGCCGATAACACCCTCAGGAGTAACCACTACCTCGGCACGTGGAGCATTCTCCAGGGCAGCCTTATAAATATAGGGCTTAAACACTGCCGTTCTACGAGTTTGATAAATATTCATGTAGTGGTCAGGGTATGTTTTAAACATACTTTTCTGACCTTCGGTCAACTTATCAGCATACTCTTCAAAGTTACTGCCATTAATGGTGAACAGTACTTTATCGTCGGCAAAGGGGTCGCTGTGAAAAGTACCCGCTTCAAAGCCCGCTGGTACCTGGATAGGCTCATTTTTCCACTCGGGAATAGTGCCCTCAGCATTGCCCGCACGAATCGCTCCCGACGGTGTCAGCTCGGTGCCTTCCAGCCCCAGTTTGGCCAGTTCATCCGCGCTTGGAGCCGCGTAGCTGGATGTCGCTGCAGCGATGCTCAAAGCGGCAATTGCCGCTCGACCTAAGCTCAACTTACTTGTTTTGATACTACGTGTAGTCATTTAAATGACCTCCTCAAAAACTTGTCTTAAATACGATGGATACATTGTCGTGGTCGTCGTTGGTGCCTGCAGTACCCAACCAGGTAACGTACTGAAGATCCAGCGACGAAGTTAGGTAGGTAAAGCCCACTTTAGCGATCAAGGTACGCTGGTTTTCAACCAATGAACCCGCACTAACTGGCGTATAACCTTCAACGCCATGGACGAAAATCAATGTGGGGGCAACGTTAACGTTGGCAAAGACATCGTTGTAAACCAGACCAGCGACAGCAGCATAACCCCAGGAGAAGTCAGTGATCGGGCGATCCAGAGCATCGACACCCTCGAAGATACCCGGATCAACGGTAGTACCGAACTGATTGGGACGAAGGTCGAGACGGTCGGTTTTATCGCCGTGTTCCAGCTCGGTAATCCAGACTGCTGAGGCATCAAATACCAGATTCAATGTATCTGCGCCAAGGAAGTTTGTACCGCCCGAACGAGTGAAGTTCACCAAGTAGGTATAAACGTCACTGGCGTTGATATCACAGCCATCGATGACATCGCCATAGACCGTCGACGAATCAAAGTCGAGACTGGGGCCGAAGGCCTGACCGACCTGCAGACCACCAAGATCGGGTACCTGCACGGCACTAATACCAAACAGATTACGACATTCGCGAGTATCGAAGAAGTTCTGCTTCAGGTTCAGTTCCATTGCAAAGGAAGCACCGAACAGAGCTTCACCATTCAAGGAGATACCGTAGGTATTCTGATCTTCTCCGTACTTCCACTCATAACCAGCGAGCGTGTCCTGTCCAGGGCGAGCTGGATCGGGACGCGGCGTGTAATCTTCACGCAAGCCAATATAGGGCGTATAGGCATGGGAGTGCACATAGTACAAACCCAGATCGGCGAAGTTCAGTGATTCCAGAATGAAGTGCATATTCACACCCCACTGGCCACCGGAGGGCTCATCGCGACCGACAAACTCGATGCCGCGGACAAACAGATCGGGGTTATAACCCTCACCCAGGAAATCGAAGGGGCTAAAAAATGTGCCCACCGGTACAAAGACCGAGTTGCGCCAATTCCATGTGTAATAGGCTTCCAGGCTGATATTGTCGGTAATGCCCAAATTGAAATAGGCAGTTTCCTGAGGCAACAAGGTTTCCTTAATTTCGGTACCCGGTGTTGTTGCCTTACTCAGATCTGTTGGGTTTTGCATCTGGCTGATGCCGCCACCCATAATATTACTCTCACCCCAACTCACCACTTGCTTACCGACACGCACATTGACCGGTCGATCGAGCACGCGGAAGTTACCGTAGACAAAGAGATCGTAAAGAGTGAATTTTTTACCGGCCTGGTTTTGCGCTGCTTTGCCAATACCATCGACCAACTGCTGCTCGGGCACACCCTGATTAAAGGCCGCTGGAGCCAGTGGCCACAGGTTTGAACGCTCGCAGGTGGTACAGTTTTTACTTCTTATCGTGTAATCGTAGCGGTAGGAAAAACGGGTAAATATACCGAAATCACCATTACCAATACCTGCATCGGTCAGCAAAGACAGCGGCGAGCTGTAAATATCACCGGCATCATTAAACACCGACCACTGGCCCGTTGGATCTGCCGCGCCGTGGTGCTTGGCACTTTCGGTGCGCATCGCCGTACTGGCGGAAAACACCGTGTCGACGAAAGCATCAAACTCACCCACTTTAAATTCAAAGGCCTGGGCCTGACTGGCTGTCAAAGCCAGAGCACAAGCGCCAAGCTTAAGTACAGATGTACCTAAGTTAGCGACTGAAGTTGAAACAGATGAACGTAGCGAACGTTTTTTTAGGTCTAACTTAGAGCTTGAAATTACATTTAAATAGTTATGATCTTGCAAAATACACCCCCCATTTATTTAAGACTATGGAATACCGAGGTACTACAAAGTATTTCTGGTACGCGCTGAAACGTCACTTTTGTTTTTTGATCATTTCAGCGGGGCACAAATTAGTCGCTGAGAAAAACTATGTCAACGTATTTCCCAATGAGCCACAGGCGCAAGTCATAAAGTTCCCGGAAATCTTGCTTTTATTAAACAAGTCCCTAGATCAAGAAATAGGGGGGAAAAGGATTATAGGTATAGTTAATAGCAGCTTAGAGCATAAGCGAAACTTATAGGGTTGATAAAAAACCACAATTATGACTATTTATTATCCGCCTCATAACCGGAAAATATAAACAGGCTAGAGCCGCCAGTTTATAAATCAATGTTATTTTAATCATTCCATGCAAGCATGAGATTGGAGTTTATTGTATGTCTAAATATAGGGGCATGAAGGCTTAAATAGCAGGGCAAATCAATTCTTCAACCTCCTACTGAGTCCCCACCTCATACCTAGCTATGACAAGTATAAAGCCGCAACTTGTCACTCGACGAGAGCTTAGGAAGAGCAGGCCACTACCCCGGCAAGCTCGGTCTCGGCGCGAAAAGGGCTTTTATTTGAGCTACTTTAATGTACAACAAGTGATCAATAGCGAGACCACCCTCGTTGAAGTACAGCCACAGAGAATGAAATCCGCCGCCAAAATAGGCTCACACTGACGAATTTAACCCACCCTAGCTACGCTCAGTAATTAAATTGCTCATCAACCAAAAGGCCTCCTCAATGCCATTAGCACCAGTACGGCTGTCATTAATCACTAACTACCAAGACGGCGAATTGCCTGAATTGTCAAATACTTGTCGTAGGCATCTTCCGTATCAAATGCCGTTTTTAGACCGCCCTTGATGGTTTGCGAGTGATTAAAACGAGTAAAACGGTTGGTCTGGACATCGTGGGCATGCACGTAAGACCAGGACCAGGCCGGATGACCATTCTTTTCAAGATTGGCGAGCTCACCCTTCTTCTGCTGAGTACTGCCAAACTCAAAAGAGCGCCATAATTCACCACGACGGTCATAGGTCACATAGGCAATGGCGAACATATTGCGGGTATCGAGCCAGATGCGCTTCTTACTCACCGGCGCACGGGGAAAACCCGTCGGCTCGGCTTCTAGCACCAACACCTCTGGACACAGCTCGTAATTCACTTCATAGAAATTGAGACCTTTCTTACCTCCGTGTAGGGTTTTGTTTTTCGACCAGTTCTTCTGATCACCGTGCCAGGTCCCAGAGACGGAACCCAGAAAAGGGCCTCGGCCAATGATGGTGTAATTTCCCCAGGTAAGCATGGGGTCACCCGCGGCCCAGGCATCGGAGAGGAAGAAGGTGATACCCGGTACCAGTGGCTCAAAACGCTGGTTAGTAGGGAAGCGACGCACGCGTTTAAATGCAGGTAGATAACCAAATAAATCGGGGAATTCTCGCTGATCCTGTTTCCAAATATTGAGGAAGCTGGTGCCCTTGACGTCATTCGGTGAGGTAAACCAAACCGACTGATAACGTGCCTTATCTTCCTGACCCTTCAGGTAGGGGCCATCGGGATTACTGACCAGCCCGGTGGTGTTTTTCTCACACCAACCGAGATGGTAGGAGTATTCGACATCCCCATCGGGGCCAATATCATTATCTTCCACCGCATAGATAGAGGTGTCATGACGCCCCCAACTCAGGGTAATATTGGCCGCCAACTCAATACCATTTTGTGGGTCGGAAAAGGGATTGCCGCCAATCCAGGGCTTGCCGGTATCTTTAACGACGACATTGCCATCGAGGTTCAGCGCAGCCTGGCCCTGATTGCGTAAGGTCGCCTCAAGGTAGTCGCGGGGATACATCTTTGTGATGTCGGTGGTGGTTGGCGCAATGCGGATACGACGGCCCAACTGTGAAATCTGAAGGTGGCAAACAGGATCGAGTATATCCTTGACGTACTCAACATTGCTCGCGTCAACAATATCACCCGTTTTAATTTTACCCTTGGTAAAGACTTCGATATTGGTGAGCTCTTCTGGGTAGGCCTTAGTGATATCACCCGTATTGCCGATCAATGGCATCAAGGAAGTGAGAACACCCGTGCCCATGACACCCTTGGCCATCTTGTCCATAAAGAAGCGACGACTGTAGTCAAAATCGTACTTTGTAATGTGCATCTTTGCCTCCAATCACAACTGTTCGCGCGATGTACTGGCACCTCCAGCAGTGGCTTTTAAGCCACCATTGACACCGATATCACAAGCGACGCAAGTTCTATTACAGGCGTATGATTTTGCACTATTTTTTTAATGCAGGGCATGGACGTAATTCATCACCAAATCGCACACCAGAATATTGACACTCAAGTCTCTATATGAGTAAAGAGTACAGCCGTAAATTTGTCAAATTTGGCATCAAAGTTAATTGTTTTCACTATCAAAGCGTCGTATTAGAGCCCTACTCGATCTTCTCCCAAATCGGGCCTCGATTCGAAACTGTGCTCCTTAAACACAAATACTGCGCAAAAAAATGGCGCTCATATGAGCGCCATTTTTATTGACCACTAATCACTTAAAACTGATAAGTGACCCGCACCGACAAGTCATCCGACCAGTCAAAGATTCCCAGCGAGGAGGAGTTATTGCCATCAATGATGTTGACAAAGGCCTCTACCGTCCAATCGCCACTTGGCTTGTAACGGACTGCAGGCTGGATCAGGATGCCGCCTTCAAAGTCATACAAAATTGAGCCATCGAGACGCCACTTTAAACCGGGGAAGGGCTGCTGAAATGCCATGACCGTACCGTGCCAACCTCTATCCTGCTCACCACCACCGGGACGGTGAGAAGCATCACCACCCAGACCATTCAAATGACGACCCAGCAAATCACTTTCCTTGCGGTACATATATTCAAAGATGAAAAAGGTAGCAGGAAAGCTGTTACTAAAGCGGTGGTACTTCTCAAACACTATGCTCGCCAAGAGCTCATCGTGCTCCTGAAAGCTTTGACGCAAGTTATAGGTAAACTTCTTATCCGGGGTATAGCTGGCCTCAAAGCGTACGACTAACTGATCCAGCAATGAACCTTCCTCGGCATAGAATATGTGGTTAACACCAAAGCCAAAGATATTCTCCGAGGCGTAACGTACCTTCATTTTACCCGAGAGTTGACTACCACCCAGGGCCAAATCGAGAGCATTTTTGCCACCGTCTGGGGTTACAAGCCCCGGCAAGCCGGCCTGCCAAAATAACTCGAGGAAGTCGATACCATTAATGCCGTTGGGACCACCACCGGTAATAGTGGTGAGGTAGTCACCGTTGGCATCCGGCGACATGCCCAGACCCAGTTCGGCGAAACTTTTAATCCAGGGGAAGTCATTGATCAAGCCGTTAACCACATCCAGACCATCGGCACCGGCGACACCGGAATTGTGAAACCACTCATCGGGGCTCGACGTACCCGCCAAACCACCCGCCTCGTAAATAAAGGGCTGGGAGCTAAAGTCCAGTAACTCGCCCGTTGCCTGGTCGGGCAGAATGGGAAAGGCAGCATTATTAACACCACTGGCATGGAGGGCAAAAATCGGGTCGGGGTTATGGCGCGATACGGCAAAGAACTGCACACCCCAGCTACCGTCCTCACCCAGGTTCTGGCCCTGAATGCGAATACCACCGTTGATCGCATCATCTACACGGTCGAAGCCCTCTTTATAGCCGCCGTCCATATTAAAACCCGGCTGAATCAGGCCATAGGCGCTAGCATTGGTGGGCAGAACCGTTGGCTGGAACATTTGGGCGAACACTTCAACCTCCCAGTTTTGATCCACCTGATAGCTGGCGCGAATGCCCGGTGCTGCCAGCCGTTCATCGGAATATTCTTCGGCACCAAAATCAAAAATCACATGGCGGCGAAAATCCAGACCGTTGGCCAAATCGGCGACACGAAAGAATAGCGATTCCCCCCAGGCGATCTGCTGTTGTCCCACTCGCACCCACAGCGGCCCCTTGGCATAATCAAAATATAGGGCGGGAATATCCAGCATGTAATCGTCATCACTGATCGACAGGTAGGTGGCCTCATTGCCGTGGTTGTCCATCCTGAAGCTATTGGGTGTACCACCGCTACCATCGACAAAGGCACTATCATCGATGTCATCAAAAACATCGGGCTGATAGTAACCGCGGAATTTTACAAAACCGGTGAGATTATTGGTGAAGTTAAAACTGACATCGATTTCAGATTTTGTCGCGAAAACATTCCAGTCATTATTGGTGGAATTGTCATCCCGGCTATTTAACACCAGGCCCGAGGGCAGTAGAGCACCCTTTGAGACATAGTCCTTACCGTTATAGCGGTTGCCACCGGTGATATTCGGATTCTCATTGTTATTCAGTTTATAGGCCATTTCCTGGCGAATAAAACCCGACACTGAATAGTCAAAGGCCGAAACCGAGGGCGACAAAAATGGCGCCCCGGCCAGTGCCAACATCGACACTCCCAGCCGAGCTTGTTTATTGTTTATCATTTACTACCCCTATTAATTCAACTTCTTAATTATCGTTATACTTCTTATTTACGATATACCGCCGATTATAAAAAGCCTGCTTACGGTGTTTTTATTATATTTTTATCGCAGCCAGGCTTTGTTTTGGCTTAAATAACTAGCTACCCAGGCGACGAATAGCCTGAATGGTCAGGTACTTGTCGTAGGCATCCTCCGTATTGAACTGTGTTTTCAGGCCGCCCTTAATGCTCTGCGCGTGGTTGAAGCGGGTAAAGCGGTTGGTCTGTACGTCCATGGCGTGGACGTAGGACCAGGACCACTCGGGATTGCCGTGTGAATCTGGATTGATGATCTGGCCCTTCTTCTGCTGGCTGAAGCCAATTTCAAAGGAGCGCCACAGTTCACCGCGACGGTCATAGGTCACATAAGCAATGGCGGCCATGTTGCGCACGTCGAGCCAGACACGTTTCTTGCTGACCGGGGCCCGTGGGAAACCAATGGGCTCGGCTTCGACAACGATGACTTCGGGGCAAAGCTGGAAGTCGACTTCGTAGAAGTTGAGGCCCTTCTTGCCGCCGTGCAGGGTACTGTCTTTCGACCAATTGTCCTGATCGCCGTGCCAAGTACCAGACTGAGAGCCCAGGTGAGCATGGGGTCGCCGGCGGCCCAGGCGTCGGAGAGGAAGAAAGTGATACCCGGTACCAGTGGCTCAAAGCGCTGGTTGGTGGGGAAGCGACGCACGCGCTTAAAGGCGGGTAAATAACCGAACAGATCGGGGAACTCACGCTGATCGTACTTCCAGATATTGAGAAAGCTGGTGCCCTTGACGTCGTTGGGCGAGGTGAACCACACCGATTGGTAGCGCAGCTTGTCTTCGTGGCCCTCCCAGTAGGGTCCGTCGGGGTTACTGACCAGGCCAACGGTATTCTTTTCACACCAGCCGAGGTTGTAGGAGTATTCAATATCACCGTCGGGGCCGATGTCATTGTCTTCCACACTGTAGACAGAGGTGTCGTGGCGGCCCCAGCTCATGGTGACGTTGGCAAAGGCCTCGAGACCGGTTTTCGGGTCGGGAAACGGTGAGCCACCAATCCAGGGCTTGCCGGTATCTTTGACGACAACATTGCCAGTGGCGTCAAATGCGCCCATGCCCTGATTGCGCAGGGTGGCTTCGAGGTAGTCGCGGGGATAGAGCTCGGTGGAATGCGACGGCCCTGTTGAACGATCTGAATGTAGGCCACAGGATCGAGGATATCTTTAACGTACTCGACATTATTCGCATCGACAATATCACCGGTCTTAATCTTACCCTTGGTGAAGGCCTCGATATTGGTCAACTCTTCCGGGTAGGCCTTACTGATATCACCCGTATTACCGACCAGCGGCATCATTGAGCTGAGAACCCCTGCCCCCATGGCACCCTTGGCCATTTTGTCCATAAAGAAGCGACGGCTGTAGTCGAAATCGTATTTTTTAATATGCATGACTGTTCCCTGTTTATTATTTATGAACGTCAATGTTAGAACTCGCTAGTCCAACCAAGTTGGCTATCACAAAACTCTTTAGCTCCAAGGAGAATTTCTTCCATAAACCCTGGCAGCTACACGGCCTTCGTATTTCAACACTTCATGTATGACTGCTTGTTATGCAAAGCATTAACGGAAGTCATACTCACCCAATAAACAGTATTCGTCAAACATAATAATGCGACCGGTTTTGCCTCTAGCGTCATATTAGTGTACAGACTAGAACTTAAACCTATCGACTCAAGGAACAAACGGGAAACGAACAGAGGTAGGGGGGGGGAATCGCGGGCCACTGAGGGCCGCGCTATTGTCACCAGCGAGGGCTTAAATAAGCACCAGGTTATCCCGGTGGATCAGCTCGTTGGCATTGCAATAGCCCAACTCCTGGACAATGCAATGACTTGACTTGCCGATGATTTTACTGGTCTCAGCGCTGCCATAATTGACCAAACCACGCGCGACCTCCTGGCCCTGGGAATCGACACAGCACACCATTTCACCTCGAGTAAATTCACCCTGGATAGTGCTGACACCGACGGGTAAAAGGCTCTTGCCTTGTTTTTGCAGCACGCGCACGGCACCGTCATCTAGTACCAGGGTACCTCGCACCTGGAGGTGTCCTGCCAACCACTGCTTTCGCGCCACCAGGGGGGGGCTATCTGCGACCAGAAGAGTACCCACCTCATCACCAGCAAAAATCTTCAGCAACACATTGGCATCCCGACCTCCGGCTATGACGGTATTGGCACCGGAGCGCGCCGCTAATCGAGCGGCCTGCAATTTGGTAATCATGCCACCACGGCCAAGCCCGCCCACACTACCCCCCGCAACGGCATCGAGACTCCTATCGTTGGCACTGGCGTGGCGAATCAAAGGGGTATCGGGGTTTTTACGTGGATCCTCTTCAAAGAGGCCAGATTGATCTGTGAGGATGACCAGCAACTCGGCATCGACCAAGTTGGTCACCAGAGCCGCCAGGGTATCGTTATCGCCAAAACGAATTTCGTCGGTAACCACGGTGTCATTTTCGTTGACCACGGGCACCACGCCAAGTGCCAGTAAAGTATTGAGAGTACTACGGGCATTGAGGTAGCGCTCGCGGCTGGAGAGGTCATCGTGGTCGAGTAAGACCTGAGCCGTGTGTTTATCGAACTGCTGAAATTTGGACTCGTAGGCCTGCACCAGCCCCATTTGCCCGATGGCCGCTGCAGCTTGTAATTCGTGGATGAGAGTGGGGCGCTGCTGCCAACCAAGACGACTCACGCCCTCGGCGACGGCACCGGAGGAAACCAGCACCACCTCGAGATCATCGCCCTGAAGTTTTGCAATCTGCTCAACCCAGCCGGTAATAGCTCCGTGATCCAAGCCCTGACCATTATTAGTCAATAGGGCGCTGCCAATTTTGACAACCCAGCGCCGGGTGCGGCTCGGGGACTTTACTGTTTTATCCACGACATCTCTAATCTGTTGGGCTGGCAAGCAATACTTAGCAACATACTAAGGTGTGTAAACGACTTCGACCTCATGATCGTCGTCATCCTCATCGTCTTCATCTTCAAGCTCTTGTGCAGCGCTCTTAGCCTGCTGACGCTCCAGGCGCAGTTTTTCAATTTGTTCGCGAGCCTCGAGCTGCATACGTGTCTGCATATCACGCTCGGCTTGCGCCACATCTGGGAACTCGGCCTCGCGACTGCGACAATCCTCAAGATAGTCGCAAATGTCATTACAGAGTTTATCCGTGCCCTCTTTCGTCAGAGCCGAAACAAAAAATACCGGCCCCTGCCATTGCAGATCATCGACCAGTTTTTGACAGACAGCCTGCCGACTCTCCTCGGGCAATAAATCCATTTTATTCAAGACCAGCCAGCGCGGCCGCTCAGCCAACGTAGCGCTAAAGCGCGATAATTCATTCTGAATGGTCAGAGCATTTTCCAGTGGATCGGAACCGTCGACCGGCAGCATGTCGACCATGTGAAGTAAAAACCGAGTGCGCGTTAAGTGCTTGAGAAAACGAATACCCAGCCCGGCGCCCTCCGAGGCCCCTTCTACCAACCCTGGGACATCGGCAATCACAAAGCTGCGATATTTCTGCAGGGTCACCACACCGAGGTTGGGCACCAGAGTGGTAAAGGGGTAATCGGCAACTTTGGGCGTGGCCGCCGACACCGAGCGAATCAGTGTCGATTTACCGGCATTGGGTAAACCCAGCAGACCGACATCGGCGAGCAATTTAAGCTCGAGACGCAGATTGCGCAACTCCCCTTCCGAACCCGGACTGGTTTGACGCGGCGCACGGTTAGTACTCGATTTATAACGCGCGTTACCGAGGCCGTGAAAGCCGCCCTTGGCGACGATTAGCTCCTGCCCCGCTGCGGTCAAATCACCCAGTATTTCGTCACAGTCGCTATCGATAATTGTGGTGCCAACAGGGACACCAAGTACCAGGTCGTCACCGCCCTTGCCTCGGCAATTGCGGCCGCGACCCGACTCACCATTTTGCGCCCGGTAATGGCGCTGGTAGCGATAGTCGACCAGAGTATTGAGGTCTTCCTCCGCGCGTAAAATAACACTGCCGCCATCTCCGCCATCACCACCGTCGGGGCCACCCTTGGGGATGTATTTTTCGCGTCGAAAACTCAGACAGCCCCGGCCGCCATCGCCCGCTTTCACGATGATCGGTGCTTCGTCGACAAATTTCACTCTACACCTCCGCCCAGTTGTTGCATCTGTATACCCTGACTATCAATTTAATACCCACCAAGATGAGTGGCACTCGCCACTAGCGCTATCATACGCCCATAAAAAAAGCCCCGCATGCGGGGCTTTTAAACAAACAGTACCGCTGCGCTGCAATCTACATTAAGCGCAAATCACATCGACAAATTTGCGATTGTGAGGGCCGCGAACCGCGAACTTCACTTCACCATCTGCCTTGGCAAACAAGGTGTGATCTTTGCCAATGCCAACATTGCTGCCAGCGTGAAAGCGCGTGCCGCGCTGACGCACAATAATATTACCCGCGTCTACCTGCTCGCCACCGTAGCGTTTAACACCGAGGCGCTTGCTTTCCGAATCGCGTCCATTTCTAGTACTACCACCAGCTTTCTTGTGTGCCATGAGCTATCTCCTGCTGATCAACCGGCGTTGATATTGGTAATTTTAACTTCGGTGAACCACTGACGGTGGCCCATCTGTGAGCGT
>MAAC01011834.1_pt1 | contig 21187 bp, 14 predicted proteins | sample 1115981 | NCBI WGS metagenome assembly MAAC01 (sample SAMN04961126, study PRJNA320927) | seawater metagenome | isolation source: sample BD02T64 sea water enriched with oil for 64 days | place: USA:Gulf of Mexico | collected 2013-07-27
AATTGATCTGCCAGTAATGCATTTGAAGGCAATTCACACATCATGATAATACGGAAGCCATTCTCACCACGTTTTAAACCATGCTCCGCCAAAATTTCAATCACCTGCTGTGCTTCTTCTAAAGTACGAACAAAAGGGATCATCACTTCAACATGGGTTAAACCCATAGTATTGCGTACCCGTTTAATCGCTTCACATTCTAAGGCAAAACAGTCGCGGAAATCTTCAGAGATATAACGAGCGGCTCCACGATAACCGATCATTGGGTTTTCTTCTTCCGGCTCAAATGCTTCACCACCAACTAAATTAGCATACTCATTTGATTTGAAATCAGACATTCGCACAATCACTTTTTCAGGTGCGTAAGCGGCGGCTAATGTTGAAATACCTTCGGTTAATTTAGCAATATAAAATTCAACCGGTGATTCATAACCAGCAATAATGTCATTAATTTCTTCTTGTAAATCTAGCGATTGCTCATCAAAATTTAACAGGGCTTTAGGATGCACACCGATCATTTTATTGATAATGAACTCTAATCGAGCTAAACCAATACCGGCATGAGGGAGTCGAGCAAACGCAAATGCACGATCTGGATTACCAACATTCATCATTATTTTAAGTGGCAAGTCCGGCATTTCATCGACTTGTGAAGTGGTGACTTTAAAATCAATTTTTCCCTGATAAATAAAGCCGGTATCACCTTCAGCACATGACACGGTAATGTCGTCACCTGCGTTAATTCGACTGGTAGCATCACCACAGCCAACAACCGCTGGAATACCCATTTCTCGAGCAATTATCGCTGCATGGCAAGTTCGCCCACCACGGTTAGTAACAATAGCGGATGCACGTTTCATGATGGGTTCCCAATCAGGATCAGTCATATCAGTAACCAATACATCACCCGGTTTGATTTTATCCATCTCGGCAAGCGAAGATAATACCTTGGCTTCACCACTACCAATTTTGTGACCAATTGAACGGCCTTCACAAATCACTTTCGCAGTGCCTTGTAATTGAAATTGCTCCATTACGTTGGCATTCTCACGACTACGTACCGTTTCTGGACGAGCTTGAACAATATATAACTTACCGTCTAAGCCATCTTTCGCCCATTCAATATCCATGGCTCGACCATAATGTTTTTCAATGATCACCGCTTGTTTTGCTAAGTTTTCGACTTCAGCATCGGTTAATGAAAAGGTATTTGAAATCGCTTCTTCAATATCAACTATTTCAACTTGTTTGCCATGCTCTTGCGTATCGGTATAAACCATTTTAATGGCTTTACTACCAATATTACGACGAACAACCGCAGGGTTACCTTTCGCTAATGTTGGTTTATGAACATAAAATTCATCAGGGTTTACCGCGCCCTGCACCACCATTTCACCTAGACCAAAACTTGAAGTGATAAACACAACATCTTCAAAACCAGACTCGGTATCAATTGAAAACATAACCCCTGAAGAAGAGATATCACTACGGACCATACGCTGTATGCCTGCCGATAACGCAACACCATGATGCTCGTAACCAGAGTGAACACGGTAGGAAATAGCACGATCATTAAATAAAGAGGCATAAACGTGTTTAATCGCGACCATTACCGCGTCTAAACCTCGAACGTTAAGAAAAGTTTCTTGTTGCCCAGCAAAAGAAGCATCAGGCATATCTTCCGCAGTAGCAGAAGAGCGCACTGCAAAAGAGGCATCATCGGCAAAGCCACCTGCTAACTTTGCGTAAGCAGCTTCAATGTCTTTTTGCATTTCTGGTAAAAAAGGTGTCTCAATGATCCAATGTCGAATAGTGTCGCCACACTTGGCGAGCGCTGCTAAATCATCAACATCTAAAACATTTAATAATTGGTAAATTTTATCGTTTAAGCCACTTTGCTCTAAAAATTCATTAAAAGCGAACGAGGTAGTAGCAAAGCCACCAGGTACTTCTACACCAACATTCGCTAGGTTTGAGATCATTTCACCTAAAGAGGCATTTTTTCCACCGACACGATCAACATCACCCATGCCTAATTCTTCATACCAAAGTACATTTTCTTGCACGACAACTTCTCCGATTAAGATTAAAAATAATTAGATTAATTTATATTAAAGTATAGACCCAAATTTCCTAAAAAATACGCGAATTTATAATAAGTTATAGCAACTAGCTAAGACAACATATCTACGATTACTAGATATTGCTCAAGCACGTTTAAAGAGGTATCTTAAAGTTGTTTAGCTATAGTTCTATTTTAGATAAGAGCATTTTACACAGCTTGGCAAACAAACTAAAAGACATTTAGAAAGTTTTCATAGTCTATTACGGAATATTAAATAAGGAATAATCATGCGCACGGCTTTTTACATTTCAGATGGCACAGCAATTACCTCGGAAGTATTTGGTCATGCCCTGCTTTCATTATTTCCCGTCGACTTTAAGCATGAGACTATTTCCTTTATCGAAAACACCGAAAAAGCCATTGAAGCAAAAGAACGCATTAATAAAGTCGCTAAACGGTCAAATGAACCACCATTGGTTTTTCATACATTTGTTAATCCAGAAGTAAGAGCCATTATCGACAGTTGTGATGGCATTATTTATAACTTTTTAGAACATTTTGTTTCTCCACTTGAGCAACAACTAGGTATTTCGGCTAAACCTAAAGCTCACAGAACCCACAGTATTCATGAAAATAGCTATGATTACCGGATTGATGCGGTCAATTATTCTCTCGCCAACGATGATGGTGCAAATATTGCCAATTATGAGCATGCCGATGTTATCTTAGTGGGTGTGTCTCGTTCGGGGAAAACCCCAACCTCCTTGTATTTAGCGTTGCAATACGGTGTTAAAGCCGCAAATTATCCGTTTATTGATGAAGATATGGACGAGCTAAAGCTACCCGATTTTTTGAAAAAGCATAAAAAGAAAATATTTGGCTTAACCATTGATGCCCAAAGGTTGACCGACATTCGAGATAATAGAATGACCAACAGTAAATACGCGTCGTCTCGACAATGCCGAATGGAGGTACGTGAGGTAGAAAAGCTTTATAAAAAAGAAAAAATCCCCTTTATCAATACCACTAAGCTTTCAGTGGAAGAAATAACGGCGAAAATTCTTAGTGAAACAGGACTGCAAAGATATAAATACTAATTAACACGCTTTAATCAATAAAAATAGTGGCAAAGCGGTTCACAACACCCGTTAATTTAGGTATGTTAGCGCCATGAATTATCGTTGTTACGTTATAAATAATACAAATATTTCGACATAGCTATATTTATGCGTAACACCAGCAAAAGTAATATCAAATGACCATCAAAACAGATGAATTTAGAACCACGCTAATCGAGAACTTAGTTTCTCCAGCAGAATTAGCAGAAAAGATCCCCTTATCAGACGATACCGCGAATTTTATTATTCAAAGTCGTAAAGAAATTGAAGCAGTCATTAACGGTGACGATGATCGTTTATTGGTCATTATTGGCCCGTGCTCTATTCACGACACTGAAGCCGCTATAGATTACGCTAAAAAGTTAAAAGTATTGCATGATAAATATCAACAAGAATTACTGATAGTAATGCGTGTTTACTTTGAGAAACCGAGAACAACAGTAGGTTGGAAAGGCTTGATCAGTGACCCTGATCTTGATAAATCATTTCATGTTGCTAAAGGGTTAAACTTAGCGCGTAACTTACTGATGGACATAAATGAATTAGGTCTGCCTGCAGGTACTGAATTTCTAGATATGGTTACCGGCCAATATATCTCTGATCTTATTTGTTGGGGCGCAATTGGCGCTCGTACCACTGAAAGCCAAGTCCACAGAGAACTAGCTTCAGCACTTTCATGTCCGGTTGGTTTTAAAAACGGTACCGATGGTAATATTCAAATTGCTGTTGATGCGATAAAAGCCTCAAGTGTGCCACATGTGCTTTATTCACCTAATAAAAGTGGTCAAATGTCGATTTACCAAACCCATGGTAATCCACATGCCCATGTTATTTTACGTGGTGGTAAAGAGCCAAACTATCACCCAGATGATATTAAAAACACTTTAGAAAAATTAGCTGGTAATAAGATTGGTGCTGGCATTATGATTGACTGTAGCCATGGTAATAGTTACAAAGATCATAATAAACAGATTGATGTTGCTCAATCTATTGCAGAGCAAATCAGAGCTGGTAAAACCGGTGTTTCTGGGGTAATGATTGAGAGCTTCTTAGTTGAAGGTAACCAAAAGGTTATTGAGAATAAGCCATTAACTTACGGGCAGAGTATTACTGATGCTTGTGTTGATTTACCAGAGAGTGAAAAGATGTTGTCTTTATTAAGCGATTCGATTAAACAACGAAGAAATGGTTGTTAAAGATAAAATATCTTTGATTACAATATATTGTAGGTCGGAATTTACTCTGACAATTTGTTAGGCTAAAGCCCAACCTACAAAAGATTCACTCATTAACCACTTTTAAAGACTTTGATTACAATATATTGTAGGTCGGAATTTATTCAGAAATTTATTAGGCTAAAGCCCAACCTACAAAAGATTCACCCATAAGCAATTTCTCAACAACAATTTAAAGGGTCGTTGCTTTCAATCCCAATAGCCAGCTATTGGACAATCGAGCGCCTTGTCTTGATTTATTTTCTCTTCGCACAACAAGATCACAAACTTAATGAAACTTGTTTAACATATTTAGTAATTATACTTTTGAAAAGTAAGAACTTATTTCACAGAGAATTTATAGACCGTTTGTTCAATATACGTTTGATCCGCTAATAATATCGTGTTCGGAAAATGTTTATGGTTAGGAGAATCTGGAAAATGCTGCGTTTCTATTGCCACACCTGAACGATATTCCATTGCTTTTCCTAATTTTCCGATGACACTGCCATTCATAAAGTTGCCGGTATAAACATGAATGCCTGGTTGGGTAGTAAATACTTGCATCAATCGACCTGAAATTGGCTCATAAAGCTCGGCATTTGGCAGAGTAGATTCTGAGTCATTATTTAACACCCAGTTATGATCATAACCACCAAAGTCTTCTTCTCGACCACCTGCTAATTTAAGTTGCGGATGAGCTGAACGAATATCTTTGCCAATCCGCTTTGCTTGCCTAAAATCAAATGGGGATCCTTTTACTGCTAAAAATTTTCCTGTCGGGATCAAATATTCGCCAACTTCGGTGGTTTTATCTGCATCAATCATTAAATGGTGTGACTCAATGTTTGCTGATGTTCCGGTTAAATTATAATAAGCGTGTGAAATAAGGTTAATCGGGGTTGCTTGGTCAGTATCAGCGATAAAGGTTAACGATAGTTCGTTATCTTCACCTAATTGATATATCAATTGCGCAACAAGGTTTCCCGGGTAACCTTGCTCTCCATCAGGAGAAATGTAGGTCATCTCAATACTATTATCGACAATTCTCGATTGCCATAAGTGTTTATTAAAACCGACAGTACCACCGTGAAGGTGATTAACTTTTTCTGGACCACCATTATTGGTGGTTAATTGGTGCTGCTTGCCATCAATAGCAAACTGTCCTTGGGCAATACGATTAGCATATCGGCCTACAACGGCGCCGTTATAACAACAATCCTGATGATATTGTTCAAAGGTATCATAGCCAAGAATAATGTCAGCAAACTTACCATGTTTGTCTGGGGTTTCAATGGCAACGGTATAAGCGCCCCAGTTGGTTACTTTCACTTTCATGCCATTATTATTTTCTAAGGTATATAACCAAACAGGTTTATCTTCAATACTGCCCCACTGTTCCTTAACAATCTCTATCGCTGTTGCCGTGTTAGCAAATAACAGCAAACTCAAAATACACTGGATTAAAATCAATTTAAAATACTTCATATCCGTCCTTCAAAAACAAAAATAGCGAGTGGTTAACTTGCTATTCCGGTATAAATTAAACTTACTTCGCTTTAATTTTCTCTATAAATTTTTCATAGCGATAACCTTTTCAGGATATTTATCGGCTAAATTTTCTAACTCTTTTAGCCGTTTGTTCATTGTTGCAGCTAACGAAAGAACTTAGTGGACACTTGCGATGAGTGACGACAAGACATTATGCTTGGTTAGCCCCTTAACAGTGTTTTATTACCTATCTACTCGCCAATTAAATCACATTAAGGTTATTTATCATATAAATGTTTATTTTTAATCTAAAGAGGAAAATGGGGATACTTTCTTTGCTCCTTATGAATAAAAAACGAGCATCAAATCAATGATGCTCGTTTTTTTTGATCAGTTTAATCTGTTTGGTTTAGAACGAGGCACGCAATCCAAGTGCATATCTAGGACCTGTTTCTAAGTATTGTAAAAACTGATTTTGATGACGGCCGTATTTACTAGTCGCTTCATCGGTAATATTCAATGCTTCAACAAACACGGTCAAGTTATCAGTAACTTCATAACTTGCACTGGCATCAATTTGCTCATATTCACCAACGTATTGAGGCGTACCTGTCCAACCAACAAAAGTATCTTGTAAGAACTCGCCACGCCAGTTATAAGCTACTCGTACTTGTAATGGTCCTTGTTCATAAAAAGCCACAAGGTTAGCAGAATCACTTAGCCCTTCTAGAGCAAAAGTTGAGTCAGTACCAAGTTCAGCATTACTGTCAATATTGGTATAGTTTGCTTGTAAACCTAAGCCATTCTCAAGGGTATGTATCCAGTTAATTTCATAACCATCAATTTCTGCACTTTCAATGTTACGAGGACGTTGAACGGTAAACTCTTGATGTGGGCTAGTTAATAAATCAAAAGACTCAATACCATCTTCACGGACAATCCAATCATCAACATCTTTAGAAAAATAAGCAATAGATAGCATGCTTGCTTCGTCGTAATACCACTCAAGTGATAAATCGATATTGGTTGAAAGATAAGGTTTAAGATCAGGGTTAGAGCCTGTAGCCGAATTACCTTCAACTACATGAGTATTACCATAATTTATCCAAGGTGCAACATCATTTAACGTCGGACGGGTAATGGTTTTTGAGGTACCTGCTCGTAAAATTACTTCATCAGTGATATGCAAATTAGCAATAATTGATGGCAATAATTCACTGTAATCAGAGGTTTGCTTGGTATAAACAAAATCTCCATTTGCCGCATAATTTTTCTCTAACTTGTTATGAGCATTTGGATCGTTTTCTGAAGGGATACCTGGAATAAGATCCACTAATTGCTGAACGGTTCCCTCAGAGCTTAAGTCGGTTTGAATATAACGGGCACCAGCTACAACATTTAATGGCATGTCGCGTAATTCAAAATCAAAATTAGCTGAAACATATAGCGCAGTAATTGTTTCTTCTACTTTGTAACTATTATCTGTTTCTACTGCATTAAAACCGCCATTTTCGTTAAAAAGACTAACGGCATCAGCAAGCCCTGGATGAGCATTTAATTGCTCAAGGGTGGCAGGAGAAGCCATCCAAGCAACATAATCATCTACAGATTTAAAAGTATGGGCGTAGTCGCTAATACCATCCCAACCACCACCTAATGACTTAACTTCTAGTAACTCTTCTGGAACATATAGTTTAACCGCACCATGTTTAGCGTATTGTTTATAAATTCGACTTGAAGCTGTGTTTTCATGGAATTCTTGATTATTTTTTTCATTAACACTGTAGTGAGCGCCAAATTTAACTGAAGTTAAATGTTCGAACTCAGGTTGCCAAGTAAAATCAAGTTTCACAGCACTATTTTCAGCATCAATATAATTTCCACGCGCTTCATAATGGGCAGGAAAAATATCGCCGATATTTTCTTCTGATGGTATCGTTCCATTATTTTGAATCAATTTAGGGTAGTTACCACCTGCGGTATAATCCCATTCAACATAACCAATAGGTCCAGATTCAATTAACGTTTGGGTATTATAACCTTTGTTTTTATTACGAGCATTAGACCAAAATGCATCAGCATTTAACTCTAAATTTTCATTGAGTATCCAGTCAAAATTCAAGCCAAATGAAGCTAAGTCTGAAGGACGGCTTTTTTCACGATAAGCAGAAGACATGCCTGTTGAGCCATGTTGCATAAAAACAACATTACGGTCAGTTTCTGAATCTATAATAGGGTCTAAACCACCTGGAGCACCTTCATAAGCACCCGTTGGATACCAAAACCAAGTACCAGCCGCATAACCATCTGAGTTAACATCAAACTCTGAATATAGTGCGTCTGCTGTGATTAATAGCTCATCTGATGCCTGATATTGCACCACCAAAGTGCCACTATTTCTTTCTCGAGATTCATTGGTCACTTCACGACCCAGAGATTGTGGACGGGTAACATTTTCGAATACTGTTTGATTAGAAGGGTTAGGATTCCATTTCGGACCTTGTTTTAATTTTAAATCACCAGGAACGTTTTGAAAGTTAATCACGGCTTTATTGGTTTGGCTACGTTCTTGATGATTAACCGACGCTAATATACCTAAACGATCATCTAAAAATGTATTACTGACTAAAAATGAAAACTGTGGTTCAGTTTCACCACTTGAATCGGTATGTAAGGCTTTTACACTCCCTACCGCACGATATCCTTCTTTATCGAAAGGTTTCGCGGTATTAATATTTACCGTACCACCAATACCACCTTCAGTAAGCTCAGCATTGCCCGATTTATAGACATCAACTGCACTGATGGTTTCTGATGCTAAGGTATCTAAACTAAAAGAACGACCTGCGGTATCTGTGGCAAGCATACGGCCATTAAATAAAACGCTATTAAATTCTGGTCCTAAACCACGAATAGTAATAAATTGTCCTTCACCACCACTACGGTCAATTGAGACACCGGTGATACGTTGTAATGATTCAGCAATGTTGGCATCCGGAAATTTACCGATATCTTCAGCAGAAATAGTATCGACAATATCATTTGAAAAACGTTTGTTATTCATCGATTGCAATATACTACCTTTAATACCCGTGACTTGGATCACTTCTATTTCGTCTTCTAGCGCATTACTCTCGGCAGCAAAAACAGTATTGATACTTCCAGCAGTAAAACTCAATGCAATTGCAGAAGCTAATAGGCTTTTATTTAATGTTTTCATTCTATTCCCCTTTGTTTAAATTATTAACGCTTGAGAATTCTCAGCATTAATTTATTTTTTATAGAAAGAGGGTTTCCTAACGGCGAAATAACAGTGTAGGGCTGCTAAAAAACAGAATAGGAAGACCTCTTGAACTTATTAAACAAAGGAGGAATATAAAACCGTAAAATTAAATAATTTAAATATGAATATTAGAGAGTGAAGTTTTAAACAATTGATAATTCGTTGTAATTTTTTCTTGGAGGATTAAAAATTTATTCTTATACCCGCAGCATAACGAGCACCCGTTTCAGAAAATTCGAGAAATTGTGCCTGGCTTCGACCATATTTGCTGGTTTTTTCATTGGTTAAATTAATCGCATCAAAAAACAATGAGCTGTAGTCATTGATTTGCCAACTTGCACTTAAATCTAGTTGTTGATAACTAGCGACAAAGACAGGTTCATTGGTCCAATTCCAAGTGGTATGCTGAAGAAACTCATCTCGCCAGTTATAGGCTAAACGAATTTGTTTGCCGTTTTTTTGATAAAATAACATCAAGTTAGCTGAGTCGCTCAACCCCTCTAAAGCAAATAATAAATCTTTTGAGAAATCGGCATTGCTATCAACCAAGGTAGCATTGGCTTGGAAACCAAAACCATTTTCAAAGTTATGGATCCAATTTAACTCTATACCATGAATATTTACTTTTTCGCCATTTTCAGGACGGTCAACATTAAAGGTATCAAAAGGGCTGGTTGCTAAGGTTTTTTGTCTGGGTTGAGTGGTACGAATTACCCAATCATCAATGTCTTTGTAAAATCCAGCCAGCGATAACAGGCCCATTTTAGCGTAATACCACTCTAGCGATAAATCAGTATTTGTCGATAAATAGGGGGTTAACTCTGGGTTGGATGATCGTGCAAAATTACCTTGTACTTCATGAGTATTACCATAATCAAACCAAGGGGCAATATCATCAAGCGTAGGCCGACTCAGTGTTTTTGAAAGACCCACTCGAAATAACAGCGACTTGGATATATTAAGATTAGCAATAAGTGAAGGCAATACGTGTTGATATTGCCGACTTGTTTCAACATCTATAACGTCACCGTTACTGGCAAATACTTTACTCAAACGCTTGGAGCTTGGGTTAGAACTATCTGGTACTAAATCATAAAGTTGTTTAATCGTGCCAACCGATAAAATATCAGTAGCGGTATAACGAACGCCCATTAATATGTCTAACGGCATGTTATTAATATCAAGAGTTACATTTGTCGATGCGTACAAGGCTGTGATGTTCTCTTCAACCAGATACGAGTCATCTGTTGGTTGTGCAGTAAAACCACCGCTAGTATTAAATAAACTAACAGCATCATCTACTTCAGGGTGGGTATTTAGCTGTTCAAGAGTCGTCGGCTGCTCTAACCATGAAAGATAATGATCAAACGACTGGAAGCCATAAACAAGATCAGATAAACCTTGCCAACCTCCATTTATAGATTTTAGCTCAAGAAATGATTTAGGTATTTTAAGGTTAACAGCTGCGTTTCGGGCATACTTTTTATAAATAGCCCCTGATGTTTCATTTTCACTGTATTCAATATTATTTTTTTTATGACTACTGTAATGCAAGCCAAAATTGACGTTATTAAAATAATCATCATCTAGTTGCCAACTAACATCAAATTTAGCACCAATATTTTCTGCATCAATATAATTTCCTCTGACCTCAACATGAGCAGGAAAAACCTTATCAATGTTATCTTCAGACGGAAAAGTATTCAGCCCTTGATTCAATAATGGGTGTTCCCCTTGACCTCTGTAGTCATACTCCACATAACCTTTTGCATTTGATTCAACAACATATTGTTTATCGTACCCTCTGTTACGATTACGCGCGTTCGACCAAAAAACATCGCTGGTTAACTTAACATTGTCTAGTAATTGCCAATCAATATTCACCCCCATGGATGTTAAGTTTGAAGGTCGGTGTTGCTCTCGGTAAGCAGAAGAAATACTCGTAGCACCATGTTGAAGAAACACAACATTACGTTCAGCAATAGAATCCAAAACGGGGTCTTTCCCGCCTAAAGCATCATCATAAACACCTGTCGGATACCAAAACCAAGTATTGCCAGTATAGCCACTCGATTTAACATCAAATTCGGAATATAAACCATCAAAGGTAAACAATAAGTCATCGTTAACCTGATATTGCATGACTAATGTGCCACCATTTCTCTGCCTTTCCTCGGTAAAAACCTGACGACCAAGGGCTTGCGGGCGAGTAACATTTTCAACAACGCGTAACTCTTCATTATCAAAGTGAGTGAACGGGCCTTTATTCAGTGTCATATCACCAACAACATTTTGAAAATTAACCACTGTTTTATTCACTTGAGTGCGTTGCTGGTGATTAAAAGAAGCCAGTATACCCACTTGATCATTTAGAAAAGTATTGCTGACTAACAAGGAAAATTGAGGCTCGCTTTTTCCACTCGAATTGGTATGTAAAAACTCTGCTGAACCAGCTAGATTAAAACCTTGATAATCAAAAGGCTTGGCTGTTTTAATGTTGACTAGGCCGCCAATACTGTCTTCTGATAATACCGCTTGCCCTGATTTATAGACATCAACCATGCTGATTGTTTCGGAGGCTAACGTATCTAAACTAAACGCTCGTCCTTCTGTATCGGTTGCTAGCGCTCTGCCGTTAAACAATACACTATTAAATTCGGGCCCTAAACCACGGATAGTAATGAAACGCCCTTCCCCGCCACTTCGGTCAATTGAGACTCCAGTGATCCGTTGTAGAGATTCAGCAACATTAGTATCAGGAAATTTACCGACATCTTCAGCAGAAATGCTATCAACGATATATTTGGATAATCGCTTATTATTTATCGATTTTGTTAAACTGTGAAGAATGCCGCTGATAGTGATGACTTCGACATTATTCTCTTGGTTTTCATTTTCTTTTACTTTAATTTTTTCATGTCGATTTTTAGCATTCTGAGTAGGTTTTATATTTACTGGAAGTTCAGATATCCTCAAAACACCTTGTTTGGTGACTTGTGCCTGTAATCCTGAGTCCTTTAATAAAAAGGTTAATGCTTCCATTAAGGTATAACGGCCAATAATGGCGTTAATTGATTTAGGTTTTACTTGGTTATAGTCAAATAAAAATACCGTATCCGTTTGCTCAGCTAACAAGTTGAGAGCCGATACAGCATCTTGAGGTTGAATATATATTTTATGACGTTTAAGTAAATCAACTTGTTGACTGGTTGGTTCTTGAGTAACAACTTCACTAGCGTGACTGACAGAAAAAAGAGCATTAAAACATAACAAAAAGCATAAATAACAAAATAAATTGAGAATATATTTTTTCCGTGACAAAACACTTAGCCAGTTTTTACCGCTAGCTAGTCTCTGAAATAAATGAGTATTAAACACGTAAAACCTTATTGTTATAAAATTTCACTGTTTGTTTAGCTATACCTATGATTTATCACCTTTAAATTTCTATACAAACTACTTAAGCTACTGGTTTTTTATCAATTTATCACTCAATGACAACAAAACCTTGTTATAACTTACCCGTTCAACAACGACACCAAAGTTACTTTCTAAAACCAGCAAAAAATCATCAATTTCACCCGCTTTAAAGCGCCCGCCAATAGCTAGGTTATTTAATTCATTATCAACAATTTCAATATCAACCGTGGTAAATCGTGAAATTTCATTAACGACCTGTTCTAACGACTCTCCTGAAAACGTTAACATGCCTTGTTTCCATGACAGTTCTCTTTTCACTTCATCAGCAGAGATGGTGTCAACATTGGTAAGCTTTACTAGACTTGGATCAGATGTATTAACAGAAGCACGCTGCCCCGCATCTAACATGCCTAAGTTTAACGAATGACTATCAGCAAATTGATCTGCTGACATTCCACCTTTAAGGTTTTTATCATTGAGTTGAGCATTGTTCAGCGATGCTACAGCAACACGTCCTTCAGAGACTAAAACATCAAGTTTTTCTTCATCTAAATAAACAGAAAATGCCGTACCTACTGCTTCAACACGACCACCGCCAGCATAAACCCGCAACGGGTAGTCTTTATTTTTAGCTACTTCAAAATGTGCCTCACCTTTGACAATACGAATATTGCGATAGCTGTCATTAAAGGCAACCTCAACTTGACTGTCTGTATTCATATGCATCACGGTACCATCTGATAACACCGTTTGATTTAACTTGCCTATCCCAGTTAAATACAAACCATTACTGGTAAACTGTTCATTAGCTGAAAACACCGTTGACAGTAAAAAACTCGCGGTAAAAATAATTGCCGAGGCAGAAAATGCCAGTTGCCAACGAGAACCGGCATTAAACCAATTCTTAACGTTCATAAAGATACTTTGTTTTCTATGAGCTGCGGCACAAGTTAGCGGCACCATCAATTCCGTTAAGACATTATCTTGCCAAAAGGCATTTAAATTATTTAGTTCTTCACGGTGCGCAGGACTACGCGCTAACCAAGCAATAAATTGATTATGCTCTTGGTTTGTTAATGGCTCGTCGCCATCAAGCTTTATTATCCAATCAATCGCTTCTTTTTCGACTAATTTTTGATCGGGAAATTCGACTATATTTTCCATTATTTGTCACCTTCCATGCTTTGCTTCATTGTTGAAATTTCAGCAGAATTCTCTGTATTTTGTTCACGCATATAATTACGACAAACTTCTAAGCCAAGTTTTAGGTGCTTTTCCACACTACTCAATGAAATACCTAAATGTTCAGCAATTTCTTTATGTTTTAATCCATGTACCTTACGCAATAAATAAACCTTGCGTGATTTTTCAGGTAAGCTTGCTACCGCTTGGCAATACTTGCCAAGTGATTGCTCTGCTTCAATTTCGTGCTCAGTGGTTGCTGTTTTACCAAGGGAAATTTCAGATTGACATTCTTCAATATACCCTGTCATTTGACGTGATTTACGGTTAAGTTCATTTAATGCCAGATTTTTAGCTATGCTAAATAAAAATGCTTTTGGCTGTTCAATTTCTCGTTCTTTTTCAGCAGTAAAAGCTTTTAAATAGGTTTCTTGCACCACATCTTCAATATCTTGCTCACGATTGAGAAAACCTCTTAAGAATTTCTTCAAAAAGGTATTGTTCTCTAACCAAACGGTAGAAATAAAACTAGATGATTTGTTTTTTGTCTTATCTGTTATTGCCATAATAGTTAATACAAATATTCCAAGTTAACGATTGAATAAAACACAATAATTAAGGAGCGATATTTTAAATTTCGATATCTTTATCCCTTCTTCCGCTATTAAACAAATCAACGATTAAAAACCGTAATAATAATTCAAATAAATAATTAATTTTACGGTTTTTTCTGACCGCTTTGTTTTATACCTGTCCAGATGGTTTTGCAAACAAACTCACAATAACAATCGAAACAAGCTTCAGGGTTAGGTAACAGCTTGGAAGTGTCGCAAAAAGTCAACGTGAATTAGTTGCCCAACTCACTACTTAATTGAAGGTTTTATTAACTATTTAGCTTGATTTGGCCTTGGCGTAATATCTTGCCAATCTTTTAGCACGGACAGATCTGGGTGCATCTTTTGAAAAGCTTTTTCAATCAGATTATCTTTAGCTAACAGTAACAAACCACGATTAAACGCCTGAACTAACTGCTTAGCTTCAGGCTTTTTATTGGCAAATATATAGTGTTCAGACTCAGGTGTTGTGCTGCTATAAAACTTTCCAGCGACGACCATAGGAAACCCAGACATGGCTCTGTTATACATCCTGTCCTTATCTCCTTTCAGCTCCATCAAGGTGATATCTGCTCGTTGAGCATCAATAAACTTAGCTATATTTTTATATTGAACAAATTGAGTTTTCACATGTAATTTATCCAACAAATTGACTTGATGAACCCACGTACTAGGCACAGCCGCTTTTAATTGACTAAGCTCTGCTAATGAACTTACCTGCTTTGCTTTTTCGTTGTTCGGTGAAGTATAAAATGCATAATACAAGGCTCTTTTGTCATGCACAGGCTGACTGATAGACACTTCATTTTCAGCCAAAATGTTTTTTAAATCATTGCCAAAACGTACAAAGTCTGAAGAGACATCAGCTAGGCCTTGTTTAATTGACCATAAAGCCCGTCGTTTATTTGGTACTTTTACAAAATGGGGGACAAAACCAATCTTAGCCTGATGAAATGCCTGGCATAAAATAAAGAGTTCTAAAGCGCCTTCGTTTGTTTGAAACTGAAGATAAGAGGTATCCTCTTTGCACGGCTCTAACTTTTTCTGGTTAATGGTTTTCAATAAATTGGCGTTCACCGCAATGTTTACCTGTTGAGCAGATAGCGGGAATGTAAACAACAATAAAATGAAGCAGCGAAAAAACATAGTGTAAATAAGCAGTCCATTCCTTAATTTTCAGTATACGTAGAATAATATATTCATTCATAAATACAAGTACTAATGCTAATTACATGAACTAAAAGCGATAACAAGTTTTTGCTTTTGCCATTCAATCAATTTAAAGAAAAAACACTATTTCACTTCACTAATCAGCAATAAAAATCGTCTTAATGTATATCAAAATCCGACAAATGGGACAGATAAACGTTATTTCATTTGTTTCACATTTGTAGCGGCCCCTTTTATTTACTTTTTTTGCTCAAAACAATTCAAAAAGAACAAAAAAACAGTTGGCTTTTTGCCCTTTCGTCGCTTATTTTAACTAATCATTATTTGCCTCTTAATGAGGTATATCTGCTCGGAGATTTCAGTGGTAACTGTTAGAGAAGCTGCATTATCAGATATTGATATTGTGCATGATTTGATTATTGCTATCGCAAAACATCATCACCAAGAACAATTTGTTGTAACTACCAAAGAGGAATTAATTAATTCTGGATTTGGAAATGCTCCTTCCTTCGGAGTGCTATTAGCAGAAGTCGATGGTGAAGCGGCAGGATACTGTTCTTACACATGGAACTATTCAATTTGGCTGGGTTCAACTTATATGAATATTGATGATGTATTTGTATGGGAAAAATTCAGAGGTAAACGGATAGGCGAATCGTTGATGCTTAAAGCTAAAGAAGTATGCTTAGCTAAAGGTGCCAGTCGAATCAAATGGGAAGTTGAACAAGACAATCATGGTGCGATAAAATTTTATCAGCGCTTAGGTGCTAACATCGATATCAAAGGTCTTTTCCGATGGGATGTAACATCGTAGGCTATAAGTTGTTGAACAAGGACAAATAACAGTTGGTTTTTGCTCTTTCTTCACGTATTTTTACTCACTAATTATTTGCCTCTAAGTGAGGCGTAGGTGGAATACGGAAATTATGAAATCACTACTAATATTACCATTTTTTACTTCCTCATTATTTGCGTCTGAATTTGAACAAGATGCTTCTCCAACATCATATGATGTTGCTCAAGTGACCTATGTTTCAGCTTCACAACAAGATGATGGAAATTGGTGTTTTAAGACTTCGGTTAGGCATAATGATGAAGGTTGGGAGCATTATGCTGATGGTTGGCAAGTATTAGATTTAAATGGTAATCAATTAGCGGATCGATTATTAACCCACCCTCATGTGAACGAACAGCCTTTTACAAGACGCCTTTGTGATATTCAAATCCCAGAAGGAACGGTCAAAGTGGTTGTCAGAGCAAAATGTAATAAACATAGTTATGGTGATAAAACGATTGTCGTTGATCTTAATAAAGTAGAAGGTGATGGTTACCAGGTTAGGCGACTCAATTAGGGAGTTTTCAGCTAAGCACTTAAGGCGTGACTGCTACCAATTTTCTCTGCTTAAAGATAAGGGGGCAGATAAACTTAATTTCATTTATGTTTAATTTTTACCTGAACCTCCCTCATTTATAATTTGTTTTATATAAAATAGAATAAATTACAAAGGCGACTATAATTTGTACATTAGAACAATTTCGATGGATTGAAACAATGTCACATATTTACGAAGGTACTGACAATAAATCTTCTCCCAAGCTCTGGATCTCTTTGTTTATTATCGAGAGCATCACTCTAATATATATCATTGTAAAAATTTTTAAATACATAATTTAAACTCAATATTCATCGTATTATCCGTGCAGATAATACCTTCCAATTGAATATGAAGCTCAACTTAATCAATGGAATAGATAGTAGAAAATTATAATTTCTATATTCGAAGCAGTAGACAGTTAAGAGAAAGGTTATGGGATTAGTTTCATGGAAAAGAGAAGTGCACAACGAGGTTTTATATACTCGTCAACAGTGTTTGCCTGAATTTTCTCATATCAATCACTACTGGGACGAAGAACGTCAACAGGTGATTGCCAAAATATTGCCTGGTGAGCTTTACATGACCACTCAAAATGTAAGCATAGCGACAACACTAGGTTCGTGTATTTCCGCATGTATTTACGACTCAGTATCTGGTGTTGGCGGCATGAATCACTTTATGTTACCGCTGACAACAAAGCAATCACACCAAGTTAGTTGGGGGCAACGTGGGAAAGAAAGCGACGCTACACGGTATGGAAATTTTGCCATGGAGCATTTAATTAATATTATTCTTAAAAATGGTGGCCGTAAAGATAATTTAGTAGCCAAAATTTTTGGTGGGGGTAAGATCAGGGAAAATTTATCTGATGTAGGCATGAAGAACATTCATTTTGTTCTTAGATACTTAGCTACAGAACAAATTAAAATTGAAACAGAAGATATTGGGCTAACTTGCCCTAGAAAAGTCATCTTTGAACCCGCAACCGGCAAAGTGTTCATCAAACGATTATCGAATTTAACCAATGATACTATTGTCCGTCGTGAAAGCGATTATCGTCATCAAATCGATGAAGACCATTCAACAGAAGGCGATATAGAACTATTCTAACCTCCCCTTATAGGATTAGTTCTATTCTTAAGTTCTATTCTTGAGTTTTATTCAATATTACTTTAATAGGTTTCAGCCAATCAATTTATCCCGCTTCGTGGTAAATATGTTCTTATCTATAAGTACGATAAGCTTTAGTTATCAAAATGGTAGGCACTTAAATACTAGGTTTGTTTTATAATATTAAACATATTAATATTAAACATATTAATATTGGACACGTTAATATCGGACAACTAAACAGGAGCTTAAACAATGAACAGTAACCCTAAACATAATTTAACCTATCAGCTTACTCATGACTTGGGTAACGCTATTGTTAAAGGAAAATATAAAATTGGTGAAGGGTTGCCAACAGAAGCTGAATTATGCACTGAATATGACGTCAGTCGAAGTGCAACACGTGAAGCAGTTAAGATGCTTTCTGCGAAAGGCTTAATAGTATCAAGACCTAAAAAGGGTATCCGAGTATTACCTGAAACTAATTGGAATATGTTTGATACTGATGTACTCACATGGATTTTAAGCAGCAACCCTTCTTTATCATTACTTAAATCGTTCACTGAAGTTCGTGCTGCAATTGAACCACAAGCTGCAGCATTAGCCGCAACTAATGCGACCTTTGAAGATATTGAAGAAATAGAAAAAGCGCTAACAAGGATGGAAGAATCGGAAAAAGGCTTAGATGATCATTTAGACTCTGATATTGCCTTTCATACCGCAATATTAAAAGCTTCTGGTAACTGTTTTATCATGCAACTCAGTGACTTCATTAGTACAGCATTACGAGTCAGTCTTCGTTACACCAATAAAATAAAAGGTGAAGAAGGCGATGTGCAAAAACATGCCGATATTTTAAACACCATAAAGTCACGCAATCCTGAAAAAGCCCATCATGCGGTAAAAACAATCCTAGATGAAGCTTTAGATCTGATAAACTCTAATTTATAAGCCCTATTGGTATGTAAGGAAGTTTAAGTGCTTCCTTAATTTTTTAATCTGTCCGATATTTTTATATAATCACGACTCTTTCTCGTATTTTTAACTGCTATTCCCCACTTATAGCAAGGATAATAATTATGGAAATAATCAAGCAAAGCGTCAAAAAACTTAGCTTATTTATTGGCTTACTTTTTGGATTAGTTATCATTTTCACTCTAAGTGCATGTGTTAATCGTTATTCGGTATCAACTAACTTAGATTCAGAAAATTTTGCCGAATATTTTAGTCCAAGCCAAGTAACCATTTATCAAAGTGAACAAGACATATTAACTGATCACCGTTATCTCGGTTCTGTAGAAGGAGAAGATTGCCAAGCCAAAGCACATCACCAAGCGCCTGATGAAATAACAGCAAGAACACAAGCAAGGAAAAAAGCGTTTCAATTAGGTGCTAAAGCGATTGTTTTCACCGGCTGTGCATTAATCGAAAAAAATGAAGCTGATAAACAGTGTCTCGCCACACTTGTTTGTTATGGAAAAGCCTATCAAGTTAAGTTACCCAAAAGTGAATAAAGACAATAACGACGCTAATAAAGCTGCTGAACACGCCAATTTCACTATCATAGGCAAGGTAAGCTCGCCCTATAAAGAAAAATTCGCTATTCCTCGACAACCCGGTTTGGTGTCTTGTGCAAAAGGAACAGTCACGCTAATTGGTCAAGCAAACAATGGTGAATTAGTAAGAGGCTTAGAACAATATAGTCATATCTGGTTATTATTTATTTTTCATGCTACCGAACAACAAGGCTGGAAACCCCTTGTTCGCCCACCTCGCTTAGGGGGAAATAAAAAAACCGGTGTTTTAGCAACTCGTTCAACATTTAGACCTAATCCAATCGGCATGTCAGTAGTCAAACTTGATAAAATTGAAACGATTAACAAACAAGTTACTTTGCACATATCTGGCTTAGATTTACTAGACGAAACGCCAATTGTTGATATAAAGCCTTATATCCCCTATTCAGATGCAATTATTGATGCACAAGCAGGCTTTGCTCAACATCAACCCAAAACATTGCTAACGGTTAATTACAGTTCATCTGCAAAGATGGATTTACAAAGCAGCATAAATGACCACCCTGAACTTGAAGAATTAATCAGCCAAGTACTTGCACAAGACCCCCGTCCGGCATATAAACAATCTCAGTCAGAACTTTCACCTGTCGACGATAAAGTTTATGGTATTTGTTTATATCATTATAATATTAAGTGGCGTCTGATCTCCGCCAGTCAAATCGAAGTATTTGAGATAAGCTCGGTGAAGTAATACCAACTAAATTTATTAGGAAACATTCATGACCACTCGCCCACTTATCGAACTACCGTTACTAGCCTCTATGTGGGGCGGCTCTTTCTTATTTATGAAGATCGGTGGTCCTGAGTTTGGCCCTATTCTATTTATGGCAATAAGAACTTTAGTTGCCTGTTTGCTATTAATTTCATTGTTAATATTGAAAAAGCAATTGCCTTTATTACTTGAAAATAAAACGAAAATATTTGCGGTTGGTATGATGAATACCGCGATCCCTTTTGTGCTTTTTGGTTGGGCAACGCTAACATTATCGGCAGGTAGCACCTCGGTATTAAATGCCACTGTGCCTATGTTTGGCGCTATCGTGGCGTTTATCTGGTTAAAAGATAAATTAACCACATCGGCAATATTGGGGTTAATTGTTGGTTTTATTGGCGTTTACGTTTTAATGCTAGAGAAAATAAATGCCCCTGACTCGAAAGTTATTATGCCGATGTTTGCCGTAATGTTAGCTTCATTGTTTTATGGGATTTCGGCGAATTTTACTAAACGTTATTTATCAAATGTTAAACCTTTAGTTTTAGCCGCTGGCAGCCAAGTTTCAGCAACAATAATACTGTTGCCTTTGAGCTTGGCTTTTTTACCAGAGAAAATGCCGAGCAATGAAGCAATTTATTCTGTCATTTTCCTCGGTATCGTTTGTACGGGTATTGCTTATATTCTATTTTTCCGTTTAATAGCCGCATTAGGACCAACTAAAGCCATTTCAGTGACTTATTTAATACCTGCTTTTGGTTTATTTTGGGGCGCTATATTTCTTGGTGAAGTGATCACATCAACGATGATGTTTGGCTGTGGTTTGATTTTAACCGGCGTTGCTTTAACCACTGG
>MAAC01018107.1_pt1 | contig 21181 bp, 20 predicted proteins | sample 1115981 | NCBI WGS metagenome assembly MAAC01 (sample SAMN04961126, study PRJNA320927) | seawater metagenome | isolation source: sample BD02T64 sea water enriched with oil for 64 days | place: USA:Gulf of Mexico | collected 2013-07-27
TTGCCTTGCATCTATATAAATGAAGACATTCTATTGGAGTTAGCTAACATGTACGCGGTAATTAAGAGCGGCGGTAAGCAGCATCGTGTTGTTGAAGGTGAAGTATTAAAGTTAGAGTTGATTGATGCAGAGCCAGGCAGTGCAATTGAGTTTGACGAAGTGTTATTGGTAGCTGACGGTGGCGATGTAAAAATCGGTGCACCTATAGTTGAAGGTAGCAAGGTTACTGCTGAAGTAGTAACTCATGGTCGTGGTGATAAAATTAAAATCATCAAGTTCCGTCGACGTAAGCACTCTATGAAGCGTATGGGTCATCGTCAATGGTATACCGAAGTTAAGATTACAGGCATTAGCGCTTAATATAGGGCTAGTTGCGTTATAGATCTATATTGTAGTAGATCTAGTTTAGACATTGAAGGAGACATAAAATGGCTCATAAGAAAGCTGGTGGTAGTACTAATAACGGTCGCGATTCCGAATCAAAACGCTTAGGCGTTAAATTGTTTGGCGGCCAACAAGCATTAGCAGGCAATATCCTGGTTCGTCAGCGTGGAACTAAATTTCACCCTGGAAAGAACGTTGGTATTGGCAAAGATCATACTTTGTTTGCTACCGCTGAAGGTGAAGTGTTGTTTGAAGTTAAAGGGCCACTGAATCGTAAATACGTTTCTATTGTTCCTGCTGCTCCTGCTGCGTAATTCGCAGGGTGTAGATTTGCCTTAAGGCATTTGTTCAAACCTTTGACTTGAGGGTTTGGAGTGTAAAAGCCCTGCCATTGCGGCGGGGCTTTTTGCGTCTAAGGCTATACTGTTTTAATTATATGTTGGTTGTGAATTTACGATTGGAGGCTAAACCATGAAATTTGTAGATGAGGCAAGTATACGAGTACTTGCAGGTGATGGTGGGAATGGTTGTCTTAGCTTCCGTCGTGAAAAATACGTTGAGTTTGGAGGCCCTGATGGCGGCAATGGTGGGGTTGGTGGTAGCGTTGTCATCCAAACCAATGTGAATGTAAATACCTTGGTAGATTTTCGCTATGAGCGAACGCACCATGCGCAACGTGGTGAAAACGGTACTCGCCGCGATTGTACTGGTGCAGGCGGTAAGGATATTGTGCTAAGGGTGCCTGTAGGTACCACTGTCATCGACGAAGAAACTGATGAAGTGTTGGGTGACCTGGTGAGAGAAGATCAGGAATTGGTTGTGGTGAAAGGTGGTGCTGGAGGGTTGGGTAATGCCTGTTTTAAATCAAGTACTAACCGAGCACCTAGAAAAACTACGCCGGGTAAAGAGGGTGAGCAGCGCCGCTTGCGGCTGGAGCTGAAGGTGCTGGCCGATGTTGGCTTGCTAGGTATGCCCAATGTTGGCAAATCCACGTTGATACGGTCTGTGTCTGCTGCGAAACCAAAGGTAGCAAATTATCATTTCACCACATTGGTGCCAAACTTGGGTGTGGTGGATGTAGGTCGTTATCGTAGTTTTGTTATGGCCGATATACCGGGATTGATTGAGGGTGCCGCGGATGGCGCTGGGCTTGGTGTTCGTTTTTTGAAGCATTTGGCGCGAACCCGTTTATTGTTGCATGTAGTTGATATTGCCCCTTGGGATGAGAGTGATCCAGTTGAAGCCGTCGATGCTATTGTTGGTGAGTTGCACCTGTTTAGTCGTACTCTGGCAGAGCGAGAGCGCTGGTTGGTTCTGAATAAATTGGATTTGTTGCCGGATGATGAGGCTGAGAAGCGTTGCCAAGAGATTGTCGAAGAGTTGGATTGGCAAGGCCCTGTGTTCAGGGTTTCGGCGGTAAATGGCCAGGGCACTCAGGAATTGGTGTATGAAATCATGAACCATTTGGAGGAATTAAACCTTCGAATGGAAGAAGATGAGGATTTTGCTCGTAAGGAAATGGACGCTCGCTCTGCGCTAGAGGAAGAGGCGCGAATGAAAATGAAGGAGTTGGTTGAGCGTAGGAAGCGTCAAAAGGAAGGTTTGGGTGATGATGATGACTTTGATGATTTTGATGATGACGATGACGAGCATGATATGGAAGTGCTGAATGCCCCTTACTAAATCTCTTGCAGCGCCTCTTGCCAAGTCATTGAGAGAGCGAGCACAGATACCGGCTACCCGTCGATGGGTGGTGAAGGTGGGAAGTGCTCTGCTGACGGCAGACGGTAAGGGGGTTGATAATGTTGCAATTGCTGGGTGGGTTAAGCAAATAGCGGCATTGAGAGTTGCGGGTGTTGAGGTTGTTCTGGTTTCTTCTGGGGCAGTAGCTGAGGGAATGAGCCGCTTGGGATGGTCGGAACGGCCTACGTCTATGCATGATTTGCAGGCAGCGGCTGCTGTTGGGCAAATGGGCTTGGTGCAAACCTGGGAGTCTTGTTTTCAGGAGCATGGGTTGCATACTGCCCAAATTTTGCTGACACATGATGATTTGTCTGATCGTACGCGGTACTTGAATAGTCGGAGCACGTTGTTATCGTTACTGGCGTTGGGTGTTGTGCCGGTGGTAAATGAGAATGATACGGTTGTCACCGATGAGATTCGCTTTGGAGATAATGATACTTTGGGTGCGCTGGTAACCAATTTGGTTGAAGCGGAGGTGTTGGTTATCCTGACGGATCAAAAGGGTATGTTTGATAGTGACCCCCGAGGAAACCCTTCTGCAAAATTGATTTCTCAGGCGCGCGCGTTTGATGAGTCGTTGGTTGGCATGGCGTCAAGTGACGCTGGAGGGCTTGGTCGCGGTGGTATGGCAACAAAGGTAAAGGCGGCGCAATTGGCGGCTAGGTCTGGCGCTGCGACGGTTATTGTTGGTGGCCGAGAGAGCTCTGTGTTAGAGCGTATTTTTGCAGCTGAAGATCTGGGTACGTTGCTTGTTGCCGATAAGGCGTTGTTTGCGGCTAGAAAGCAGTGGTTGGCTGGGCATTTGCAAATGCGCGGTGAGCTTGTGTTGGATGATGGCGCTGTGAGGATGTTAAGAGGGGAGCAGGTTAGCTTGTTGCCTATTGGTGTGTCTGCTGTGTCGGGCTCGTTCTCGCGAGGCGAGATGGTGTTGTGTGTTGATTCGAAAGGTGATCGGGTTGCCTGTGGGTTAGTAAATTACGATGCTTCAGAGTCGAGGCAGATTGTGGGCGTAGCGAGCGCTGAGATTGAGGCGTTGCTAGGCTATGTTGATGAGCCGGAATTGATTCACCGGAATAACATGGTTGTGTATTGATATTCTATTGAGGGCGCAAAAAGTTGAGTACAAAAAAACCGGCAAATGCCGGTTTTTTTGTGCCTTGAGCCAGGGCTCAAGGCGTATTGCTATATCGATGCTTACGCTAGCGCTTTAACTTTAGCGTTTAAACGGCTCTTATGACGAGCTGCTTTATTTTTGTGCATGATACCTTTGTTAACCATGCTATCGATAACTGGGATAGCAGCAGTTAGCGCTTCTTGAGCTTTGGCTTTGTCGCCAGCTTCAATAGCGTTTAAAGTGTTCTTAAGAAATGTGCGCACCATGGAGCGCAAGCTAACATTTCGCTTGCGGTTCGTCTCGGCTTGGCGGGCACGTTTTTTTGCTTGGGGTGAATTAGCCAAGGTTTTGCTCCTAATAAATCGTTATTGCAAAATTACAATCTGAAATGAATACTGTTAACGGGTCATTTGTATGCCGCTAACCCGTTGAAACCTATTTCAAGGACGCGGAATTATTCCTGTAGAGGTCTTGAATGTCAACCTTTATCTTTGAGGGGGCTAGGACAGGGGCGTCAAAGTAATATATGATGCTTGCCGATATTGATAGGGGAATACCGCCACGTGTCTAGTTCGTCTGAAACTCCAGAAAGCACAGCCAAAAACAGCGATGACGAGCAGAAGGCAGGCCGTAAGCAAGGCTTGTTAAGGTCTTCCGGCATTGTCAGTCTAATGACAATGCTATCACGTGTATTGGGATTGGTAAGAGATGTAACTTTTGCGAATTTATTTGGTGCTGGGTCTGGGGCTGATGCATTTTTTGTTGCTTTTAAGATTCCAAACTTCTTTAGACGTTTGTTTGCTGAGGGTGCATTCAACCAGGCTTTTGTACCCATTCTGACGGAGTACAAAACAAAGAAGGATCACCTGGCTGTAAAGATGCTGATAGCCAATACCGCAGGTAGCCTCGCAGTTATCTTGTCGGCAGTGACGTTGCTTGTGGTATTTGCGTCGTCTTATGTGGTGTACATCTTCGCACCAGGTTTCGCGTCGCTGCCAGCCAAAATGACGTTGGCTGGGGATATGCTGCAAATAACTTTTCCTTATTTACTTCTTGTGTCACTGACGGCATTTTCTGGGAGTGTATTAAATAGCTACGGCCGATTTGCTGTACCTGCTTTTACCCCGGTAATTCTTAACATTGTGTTGATTGCCTGTGCTTTTTTGCTTTCACCTTTGTTTGAACGGCCGATTATGGCTCTTGCATGGGGGGTATTGCTGGCGGGTGGCGTGCAGTTGTTATTCCAATACCCATTTCTTAAGCAACTTGATTTTACCCCGATGCCTCGCTGGGGGTGGAATACTGAAGGCGTTGTGCGTATTCGAACGCTCATGATTCCCGCTTTATTTGGTGTCTCTGTGGGGCAGATCAACCTGCTGCTGGATACGATTTTGGCGTCATTTTTAGAGGATGGCAGTGTTTCGTGGTTATATTATTCAGACCGATTGATGGAATTACCATTGGGTGTTTTTGGCATCGCTATTGCGACGGTTATTTTGCCTAGTTTGTCGACAAAACATGCCGAAAAATCCACAGGCTCCTTTTCAGAAACGTTGGATTGGGCTGTGCGTATGGTCTTGTTTATTGGCTTGCCTTCCGCACTGGCGCTTGGTGTATTGGCTGAGCCTCTATTGGTTACGCTGTTTCAGTACGGTGAGTTTGGTGCTGGCGATGTCGATAAGGCGGCTTTGAGTTTGCGAGCTTATGCGGCGGGGTTGTTGGGCTTTATGCTTATTAAGGTGTTAGCCCCAGGCTATTTTGCTCGCCAGGATACTAAGACGCCAGTAAAGGTTGGCATTACTGCAATGGTTGCCAATATGGTATTTAACTTAATATTGATTGTTCCTCTGGCTCATGCCGGGTTGGCCTTGGCTACTTCAATGGCAGCATTTTTAAATGCTGGTTTATTGCTTGCTGGGCTTGTCCGAAGTGGCGTATTTCAATTTCACCGTGGTTGGGGGCGTTTCGGTTTGCAGTTGGCTCTTGGTAATAGTGCTTTGCTTGTGGTGTTGTTGGTGCTTAATCAGCCGTTAGAGCAATGGTTGGCCTGGGGCGTTATGTCTCGCGTCAGTTGGGTGGCTCTTATCGTCGTTTCCGGCATTGTTGCCTATTTTGTGGCTTTGGGGGTTGGTGGAATGCGGCCTCGGCACTTAAAACATATCTAAATACGTATCCAAATACATAGTAGCCACCCTAAAACAACACCGAAACAACATAAAAGGGGGCGAATTATCGTTATTAAGAATGACCTAATAGGGCTATTTCTTATATAATGCGGGGTTTCGACTGACTAACGACTGAGCAGCTGTAATGGAATTTATTCGCGGGGCCTACAATTTACGATCTCATCACCAGGGATGCGTCGCGACGATTGGAAATTTTGATGGTGTGCATTTGGGGCATCAGGCAATTATTCAGCAGCTATTAACAAAAGCACAAACATTGTCCTTGCCATCTGTGGTGATTTTATTTGAACCACAACCTCGAGAGTATTTTTCGGAAGGTGAGATGTTTGCCGGAGTGACGCTTGGCGCAACCCCGGCCCGTTTAACAACGGTGCGAGAAAAGGTGGAAGTGCTAACTGGGTTAGGGGTTGATCGAATTCTTTGCCTGAAATTTAACAAGGCCATGTGTTCATTAACTGCTGCGCAGTTTTGTCAGAAGATATTGGTTGATGGGCTTGGCATAAGGCACCTTGTTGTCGGAGATGATTTTCACTTTGGCAACGACCGTTGTGGTGATTTTGCTTTTTTGCAAAACACAGGGGAGACTCAGGGCTTTTCGGTGGAAAATACCTGCACGTATGAAGTTAACGGTGAGCGAGTGAGTAGCACACGGATACGTGCGGCATTAAAGGATGGTGCGTTTGATTTGGTTGATACTCTTTTGGGGCGTCATTTCAGCATGTCGGGGCGAGTGGTTCACGGGGATAGGATAGGTCGAACTATTGGTGTGCCAACGGCCAATGTACTGTTGCAGAGAACGGTTTCTCCATTAAATGGAGTGTTTGCTGTTGAAGTGATCATTAAGGAGGCTAATGCCCGTTCAAAAGAGGTCACTGGTGTCGCGAATGTCGGTACTCGACCAACCGTAGCGGGTAAGCAAATGCGGCTTGAAGCCCATTTACTGAACTTTAATAGCACCATTTACGGTCGACGAGTTATTGTGACGTTTCGTCAAAAAATTCGCAGTGAAGAAAAGTTCGAAGGCTTGGATGCCTTGAAGGCACAAATTGCCAATGATATTGATGCAGCAAAGCTATTTTTCATGCAATAGATTAAGCGCATGAGAAAACGTTATTTGCAACGAACACAACAGAAAACATACTTACTTTATAGACCAAACTATTTAATTAACTGCTAGCGCTATCCCAAGACGGATTATTTCATGACTGATTATAAAGCAACGCTAAATTTGCCTAAGACCGCTTTCCCTATGAAAGCCAACCTTGCTCAACGTGAGCCAGAGATGCTGAAAAAATGGCAGAAGGCCAATTTGTATCAGCAGATTCAGGCGGCTTCGCAAGGTAAAGAAGCGTTTATTCTTCATGATGGCCCTCCTTATGCGAATGGTGATATTCACATGGGGCATTCTGTTAATAAAATCCTTAAAGATATCATTTTAAAATCAAAGCGATTAAGTGGATACGCTGCTCCTTATGTGCCTGGTTGGGACTGCCATGGTTTGCCTATCGAACATAATGTAGAGAAAAAAATAGGCAAAGCGGGAAGCAAAGTACCCTACGACAAATTTCGAGCGAAATGTCGAGAGTACGCGATGAAGCAAGTTAATGGTCAACGGACTGATTTTGTTCGCTTGGGTGTTTTGGGTGATTGGGAGAACCCATACCTCACCATGGACTTCGAATTTGAAGCTGACATTATACGATCCTTAGGACGAATCACTGAAAACGGACACTTAGTTAAGGGGTTTAAACCCGTGTACTGGAGTGTGGTAGGTGGTTCTGCGCTGGCGGAAGCAGAAGTTGAGTATCAAGATAAAACCTCAACTCAAGTTGACGTGCGTTTTGATGTTGTGGATCGTGATGCATTTTTGGCAGCCTTCTCTACGGAGCTAGCGGCAGATGTTCAGTTATCTGTTGTGATTTGGACGACGACTCCTTGGACATTACCAGCAAACCAGGCCGTGGCTCTACATGTAGACCTGCCTTACAGTTTGGTGAAATTTAATTCGGGTGATGACACGTTATGGCATTGAGCAACATGAGGTGCTTGGGGAAGCTCAAGGGGTTTCGTTAGAAGGTTTGGCATTGCAGCATCCATTTTATGATGAGCGTCAGGTGAAGGTAGCAATGGGTGATCACGTTACAACGGATGCCGGTACTGGGGCGGTACATATAGCGCCTGACCATGGAATGGACGATTTTATCGTTGGTCAAAAGTATGGGATCAAAACCTTAAATTATGTGCAGGCCGACGGTAGCTATAGTAGTGATGCGCCATTGGTTGCTGGTGAGCATGTGTACAAAGTAGAAGCTACTATTTTAGCGCTGTTAGAGGGTAATAAACGTTTATTAGCCCAAGACAAGATGCGTCATAGTTTTCCTCATTGCTGGAGAACAAAAACGCCATTGATATTCCGTGCGACGCCACAGTGGTTTATCAGCATGACCGAAAATGGTTTGCTGGATGATTGTAAAGCGGCGGTTAAAAACGTGCAGTGGTTGCCTGAATGGGGGCAAAATCGTATAGAAGGTATGCTTGAGCAAAGCCCTGATTGGTGTGTGTCTCGACAGCGTACCTGGGGTGTTCCTGTTGCACTGTTTATTCATAAAGAAACACAAACGCTTCACCCTGACACTCCTCGACTAATCGAAGAAGTGGCAAAACGTGTTGAAGAAAAAGGGATGGAAGCGTGGTTTGAGTTAGATCCTGTTGACGTATTGTCTGCGGAAGATGTGGCTGTTTATGAAAAAGTGACGGATACGCTGGATGTATGGTTTGACTCTGGTGTAACACACGCGGCGGTACTTGAAAAAAGAGAAGAGTTACATGTACCAGCAGATTTGTATCTCGAAGGTTCAGATCAACATCGAGGTTGGTTTCAGTCGTCATTAAAAACAAGTATCGCTATTCACGGTAAGGCACCGTATAAATCTGTGTTAACTCATGGGTTTGTTGTTGATAAAGACGGCAAGAAAATGTCCAAGTCTTTGGGCAATGTCATGTCTCCACAGAAAGTGATGAAAAATCTTGGTGCAGATATAATTCGTTTGTGGGTAGCTGCTACGGATTACCGTGGAGAGATGACAGTATCCGATGAGATTTTAAAACGTACGGCAGATTCTTATCGCCGAATTCGTAATACATCTCGTTTTTTATTGGCAAACTTAGACGGCTTTGATCCAACAACGGATCTATTGCCAGCAGAAGACATGATAGCGTTGGATCGTTGGGTGGTGGATCAGGCGGCAACGTTACAAGAAGAAATTAAAGCGCATTACGACACCTATCAGTTTCACGCCATTTATCAAAAAGTACATAACTTTTGTGCATTGGAATTGGGCGGGTTTTATCTGGATGTTATTAAAGATCGCCAATATACCGCAAAATCAGATGGTGTTGCACGGCGTTCAGCGCAAACAGCGATGTATCATATCGTGGAAGCATTGGTACGTTGGATAGCACCAATTTTAAGTTATACCGCCGATGAATTGTGGCAGTTTGTTCCTGGCGAGCGTGGCGATACTATTTTCTTGGAAGGCTGGTATGAAGGGTTGTTCTCGGTGGATGCGGGAGGAGCAATGGATGCAAGTTACTGGTCAACGGTTTTGTCAGTGAAAACCGCAGTAAATAAACAAATAGAAGTTGCCCGCAAAGAGGGCTCCATTGGTGGCAGTCTAGAGTCAGATGTTGTGTTGTATTGTTCGTCAGAACTAAAAGCGATATTGGATCAATTGCAAAATGAACTGCGATTTGTATTGATTACGTCAAGTGCCACGGTTTGTGATGATCAAGATAAAAGCACTGATGCGGTTGCTACCGATGTAGAAGGGTTAAGCCTTACGGTTGCAAAGTCTTCGGGTACTAAATGCGAACGTTGCTGGCATCACAGAGAAGATGTTGGTCAAAGCACTGAGCATGAAACGTTGTGCGGACGCTGTGTAGAGAATGTAGATGGTAATGGAGAGACGCGTTTATTCGCGTAAGGTGGACTTTATGACAGAGCAAACACAAACATCAGTTCAAGTTGAAAACAACGAACCAACGGGTATGTTGAAATGGCTGTGGTTATCGGGTCTGGTGGTAGTGCTAGATCAGATTACTAAAATAGCAATTAGTAATAGTTTTCAGATGTATGAGAAATTGGAAATTACGCCGTTTTTTAATCTTACACTAGCACACAATCCCGGCGCCGCATTCAGCTTTTTGGCAAATGAAGGTGGCTGGCAACGTTGGTTTTTTACAGCGATTGCTGTAGTGATTAGCGTAGTGCTAACGGTATGGTTGCACCGCTTACCAAAAGCAGATAAGTGGATGGGAATATGCTTAGCCTTGGTTCTTGGTGGTGCGATAGGTAATTTGATTGATCGAGTGGCGTATGGTTACGTTGTCGATTTTCTGTCATTTCATTGGGATGTCATCCGAAACCCACAGAAGTAATAGCTGGTTAGACAGAGAGAGTATGATGTCCTCAAAAGAAATAAATACAGTGATTGGCCCTGATAAACGTGTCACCTTGCATTTTTCCGTTGTGTTGCTTGATGGTACCGTAATGGACAGCACCAAAACCAAAGAGCCTGCAACCTTTGTTGTCGGTGACGGTAGTTTGTTGCCGGGATTTGAAAAGTCAATTTTTGGTTTAAAGGCCGGAGATAAGCGTTCAGTCGTACTAGATGCGGAACAAGCATTTGGCCCATACAATGATGATAACTTACAGCGAATGCATCGTTCTAAGTTTAATGAAGATATGACGCTAGAACCAGGTGCTGTGATTTCGTTTGCCGACAAAAGCAAAGCCGAACTTCCAGGCGTGGTAAAAAGTGTTGAGCAAGAGCATGTTGTGATTGATTTTAATCACCCACTGGCTGGTAGAGATATGACGTTTGAAGTGGAAATTATTAATGTTGTGGATGCTGGCAGTCAAGCTGTTCAGTTAATGTCATAATTATAAATTCTGTAAATGTCCACGAAAAATAGTGTATAGGGTGTAACGATGAACTTGAAAATGGCAAATCCACGAGGTTTTTGTGCTGGCGTAGATAGAGCGATTGCTATCGTTAATCGTGCGCTTGATGTATTTGGTGAGCCTATTTATGTACGTCATGAAGTTGTGCATAACAAGTTTGTCGTTGATGGGTTGCGTGATCGCGGGGCTATTTTTGTTGATGAACTTCACCAAGTGCCAGATGATTCTATTGTTATATTTAGTGCGCATGGTGTGTCGCAGAAGGTACAAAAAGAAGCAAAAGATCGTGGGTTAAAAGTGTTTGATGCCACTTGCCCTTTGGTAACAAAAGTACATATGGAGGTGACAAAGTACGCGAATGATCACCGTGAATGTGTGTTGATTGGCCATGAGGGGCACCCAGAAGTCGAAGGTACTATGGGGCAGTATCACAGTGATAAGGGTGATATTTACTTGGTTGAAAATGTTCAGGATGTTGAACGGCTTTCGGTTCGTGACCCGGATCACTTTGCTTATGTTACTCAAACAACACTGTCAGTAGATGATACCTCGGATATTATTGATGCCTTGCGTGTTCGATTTCCTTTGATTGAAGGCCCGCGTAAAAATGATATTTGTTATGCAACACAGAATAGGCAAGACGCCGTCAAAACATTAGCGTTAGAAAGTGATGTTGTACTTGTTGTAGGTTCTCCTAATAGCTCTAATTCAAATAGACTTCGTGAGTTAGCCGAACGTTGTGGGACAACCGCCTATTTGGTTGATAACCCAGGGGAATTGGAAAAAAAATGGGTGGATGGTGTAAATACCGTCGGTGTTACAGCGGGCGCGTCGGCACCGGACGTGTTAGTGCAACAGGTTGTTGACCGATTGCGAGAGTGGGGGTGTACGGCCCCGTCAGAGCTAGAAGGCACTTTGGAGAATATTGTATTTTCTATGCCTAAGGAATTAAAAATCACCGAAGTCTAAGGATTAGGTTACTTCGTTAATATTGTGAAGTTTTTTTACGTTTTTTGATATATCTTTGTCCTTCATTGGTCTCTATTGGTGAGCCTACATGGAGGTATAAGATGATTTGTAAAAAAGGATTTACGTTAATAGAGTTAATGGTTGTTGTTGCTGTTATTGCAATATTGGCATCCATAGCCATCCCTTCCTATATGCAAAACGTACAACGATCTGCGAGATCGGAAGCTATTGGCCATGTGTTAGAGCTTGCTTCAACGTTAAGTAAAGTTAAAGCAGTAACGATGAGTTATGACGCTGGCGATGGGGAAACCAATCATACTGATCGTTATCAGATTTCAGCAGCGCTTGATACCGATGGCGGTTTTGTTATTACCGCAACCCCTATAGCGCAACAGGCACAAGACCGATGTGGTGAGATTGTATATTACGCAGCTGGACTGTGGCTGTTTGGCGGTGGGCTCAGTTATGATGATTGTGTTAGTTGATGCCCGCTTTTTCGTCTGGCAAAGGCCTTACCTTAGGTTCAACGCTTGTTGAAGTTCTTGTGGCGTTAGTGGTATTAGGGATCGGCGTTATTGGTTTTTCTGCTATACAGCTACAGTCTGCTGCTGTGGTGAATGATGCCTATTATCGAACACAGGCAGTTGCGGTAGCGCAGGATGTTATTGAGCGAATTAGGGCAAACCCTCGGGGATGGCCCAGTCATTATGCGTCGAAGGAATGGCAAGGCAGTGATACTGTTGTAGTTAAATCTTGTGTTGCTAGCACTTTGCCGACGGGTTTGGCGAGTGGTTGTGATCAGGTAAATGATATTGCTGAGTTTGATCATTTTGAAGTGAGCCAGCAGTTGCGAGTTTCACTGCCGAAGGCAACGGTAAGTATTCATGGCTCCTGTGCTGGAGACGGTGGGGTGTCGTGTATTGATGTTACATGGGGCGAAGCAGACACGGACGTTCGCTGTTCTGTTGCGTGGGGTGGAATTGATGAGGTGATGGATCGCCGTTGTGTATCAGTGAACTTTATAGCATACCGTCAACAGTAAGCCATTACTGTAATTTGAGGGAGGGATGTTTGTTGTCTATCAGGGAAGAGTTTTGTGAAATCGAAGCGGTCACATGTAAAGAAGATCTACGGTCAATCGCTTGTTGAATTAATGATTTCGTTAGCATTGGGTTTGGGTATTTCTGCGTTGGCGGTAGAGCTATACGTTGGGCATAGCGGAGCAGTAAACTTTCAGCGTTCGTTGTCATTAATGCAGGAACAAGGACGTTATGCGCAGGAGTTGTTATCGGCACAGTTGAAGTTGTCGGGTTATGCGGGTGTGAAAGGTGTTGTTAATTCGTTTGTGTTTTCGGGAGACACTGACGGTGAGCAGGATGTCTTGGAAATACAGATTGCAGGTGCAGGAACCGATTGTATGGGAGGGCCGTTGGCGACAAACTCTCTTATACAGCGTAAGCGTTTTTACGTAAAAAATAACGTGTTGTATTGTTTTGACAGTGATGGCATACGTGCACCCATTGTTCAAAATGTAGATTCATTTCAAGTGGTATATGGCGTTGACCTTGATGAATCCATTTTTTTTGACTCCGGTTATGGAAGCGCAGATGTTTATGTCGATGGATCAGCATTGCTTGCTGAGCCTTATGCAAATGTGGTGAGTGTTAAAGTGGCAATTGTTATTAAAAGTATGGGGTTTGTAGGGGGATCCCAAGACACAAATACCGCAAAAGAAGTATGGGTGTTGAATAGTTATGTGGAGGATCGATTTACCGCGTCGCCCGATGGATATCTGCGGCGATTATTTGTTAATACTACAGCATTAAGGAATTTTAAACGTTATGAAGGGAGTCAGTTGTAATCAAACAAAGGGTGTCGTTTTACTCGTGGTATTGGTGCTGTTGTTGTCGGTAAGTTTGGCAGGTGTGTCATCGCTTCGAAATGGGATTTACCAGCAGCGAATGGTAAGCAATTCCCAAGTGGATGTGTTCTCGTTACAGGCAACCGAGTCTGCAATTAGTGCTGTGTTGGAGGAAGGGCAATTAATTGTTTCGCAACAGGGGGGTGATTCATATTTTAGGCAAGCGATGTCACAGGGAAAACAGGTTAATTGTTTTGACGGTAATAATTATTCTAAAAAACAAGAGGATTGTAAAACGTTAGCTGTATTTGGTTCTGTCAATACAGTTAATCAGTCAATATCTAAGAAGGCTTCAGTTGGACAATTGTATTCCTATGCCGTTACTGAGCACCAAGGCGTTATGCCTGCGCCTGGATATGATGTTGGTCAGTTTGTATTTCATGTGTTTGATACAACGGGTGTTGGATATATCGGCAATAGCAATGGTGTGGACTCTGGGTATGAACACGCAAATACCCAGCGTTGGAAACGTTTTGGCGTAGTTTCAGGGTTTGATGCGCTAAAGCCTATATAAGGGATTGTGTTTAGAGCGGTAATGTAATTGGTTAATATTTCAATGGATTGGAATAATCATGCGTAGTGAAAACGGTTTGTTAGTGTGCTTTTTGTTGGTGAATTTGTGTGCGAGTTTGAGTGCTAGTTGGAGTGTAAGTGCAGACGATACCGATGTGTTTGTCAATGGATTGGATGGAGTTGCTTGCGAGCAGGCTCTAAGTGCCGCTCCGGTAACCCCCGTTAGTCAGCTAAACCCTTTTGAACATCAAAAAGAAATTTATTACCCGGTCTTTCAGCCCTCTTCTGAGTCTTACTGGCGTGGGAATATAAAGCGCTATGAGTTGGGAGAAACTAAAGCAGGGAGGCGTAATATATTAAGTTACCTTGGTGGGGGACAGTCAAAATATGCGATTGGTGATTGTCCGGGAGAGGGCGAAGAATTTCAGCAATGCTTTTCTCACGGTAATGCTAATTCGCAAAGAGCGCGTAGCTGGTGGAATAATGCCCCTAGTGCGGATGGGGCACTGGTTGTAGAGGGGGGCGCGGCTGCCCATATAGGTGAAGGTAGTTCACGAAATGTGTATGTTCAAACGTCTGCAACTGCATTAGTGCCGGCAGTTGATCTTCAATCAGGTCATTATTTCTTGGAGAAAAGCTATGGTTCCCCGTTGCATAGCAAACCATTGATTGTGGATTATGGTGAGGGAGAGGGCGGTGTTCGTCGGGTTCTTTTCTCCTCTACAAATGGCGGATTTATTCATGCGGTTGATGCAGAAACGGGTTCAGAATTGTCCGTTATATTTCCTAAAAGTTTGCAGCATAATATTTCAGCATATAAAAATAAGGGAAATGGTCGATTAGTTTATGGCATGGACGGGCAGTGGACTGTTTGGCGGCATGATGGCAATGCGGATGGGCGTATTGATAGATCTAATGGCAAGGACTTTGTTTATTTATATGGGGGCATGAGACGCGGAGGACGAAACTTTTATGGTTTTGACATGACCGATCCTAAGCATCCTCAGATTCTTTTTGATATATCACCGAGTGTAGATTCCCGCTTTTCTCACCTGGGTCAGGTTTGGGCGAAGCCAACGTTAGCGTGGGTTAGAATTCCTAATGTTGCACAGCCTGTTGCTGTATTAATTATCGGTGGTGGTTACGATCCAAATTACGATCCAACTTACGCCTCAGGTTACGCCTCAGGTTACGACCAGAATTATGGGACTACTGTAAATGAGCATGCTGATGCGGAGTTGTCTTTTTGTGAAAATACAAAAGTGCAGTGTGGGAATCAGGTTTTTATGATATTGGCACAAAAGAAGGCTGGTGCTTATCGTGCTGGTGATGTTGTTTGGTGGTCATCTCAATCGGTAGGCAGTAGTCTTGTAAATCCAAAGATGAAGGACAGTGTGGTTGGACGTATTCGAACACTTGATGAAGATGGTGACGGTTATTTTGATCGTTTTTATGTCGTTGATATTTCAGGGCGGGTGTTTGTCTATTCGTTTTCCCAGGTGTTAACTAAAGAGAGGCACAAGCGAGATGTTAGTAACCTTTCAGTGTCGTTGTTGGCGAAACTAAATAGCATTAATAGGTCGCTGATTTCATCAGGAGTAGAGAGTAATGGCCGTTTTTTCTATGAAAGTCCTAGTCTGAGCGTAGGAAAGGATCGCTTGGGTTATTATCAGTTAATAACAATTGGCTCTGGGTGGCGAGCCAACCCTTTGAGTAGAAAAACGAATGATGCATTTTTTGTGATAAAAGATCGTCCGTCTTTGGCAAGAGACCTCCCTTTATTCGCGAATGACTTTCCGGAGTATGGGGGGCATTTTTTTGCTGATAAAATTATGTTAAATGGCTTTCAGGTATCCCTATCAAAAGTTGGGGAGAAAGTGTTTGGTAGTTCATCTGTTATCAATAACAGCGTGTTTTTTTCTACGTATATACCGGAAAAGACGAATAAGCCGTCAGGTTTGAACGTTTGCGGTCGGTATCGAGGTGGCGTTGCGTTATACGGTATCAATGTAGGGACAGGTTTGGGGGTGTTTAATTCCAAAGGAGGGATCTTGAACTCAGCGATAGGCGGATCCTATGTGCTGCGAGGTCTGGGGTTGTCATCTTTAGGCGATATTAATAGTGTTATGACGGGTAAGTCCTTGAGTTTGTTGTCTGGGTCTCAATTTGTTGGTGAGCTTGATGTCCCTCAAAACTTAGTTCATCGCTTATCGTGGCATGAGGCTGCCAGAGGGGGGAATGTGTTTCAGTTATTTCCTCGTGAGGAGGAAAAGAATTAATACTTAAAAGCACTCTTGCAGGTGCTGTTTGTTTCCTTGTGTTGTTCTTGGGTTCGAACCCTTCCCATTTGGCTTACCAACAAGCGAACGGAGGTTGAAAGGTTTTCTCCTGAGGGGCAGGTAACAATACTCCCCATCCGGCCTTTTAATGCGCCGAGTGGACTGTAGGTGAAGTAAGGTTGATTGCCGTGAAGGGTTGCGGATGATGTGCTTGGAAGAAAAGTAACAATCTCATCATTTCCTGAAAATTCACGGTCGTGATTATTGTCAATAAATGCCATTACCCCAAGTTGCCATTGTTCGTCACATTGACTGCCATCGCTGCTGGGGCAGAGCGTGATAAACTTCCCTTGACTGATGGCTGTACCGCGAGCGAGTTGAAAAATATCAAAAACCGTATTGGCTTTACTCTCAATTTGAGAGCGGCTAACCAGGCTACCAAACGATGGCGCTGCAAAGGTGATGATTATCAGGGTTATGCTGATAACAACCATTAGCTCTAATAGAGAAAATGCAGAGATACTATTGGTTGATAGCTGCGGTGTTAGCTGTATGGGTTGTGGGGGTCTCATCTCTCTTCCTTGAAAGTTGTTAAGCATAAAGAAGACAGTGATTAGGTAAGACAATTCGATAAATTGAACCTATGAGGCGTTAAATATTTTGTAACATCCCTATTTATGTATAGGAAATGTAATATAGGGCAAATAAATTGGTTTTATAGTGGTATTAGGTGACTGATTATTGTTAGAATCGCGCCGCAAAATAAGGAACATGTTTGTTTCGTTGTGGTCTGCACGCGAATTAGTTACTCACAAGGATTAGTGGGAATAGTACACCCCCCCCCTCTATTTTTTGTTTGAAAATAGCCTTCTTCAACAAGGTGGCTTTCTAATGTCGCGTGTTTCATAAATCAATGATGATTAATTGTTAGTAGTAGCACTGGAGTGCGTAATGAAAAAAGTAATTCTTGGAATAGCCGTAAGTGGCGCAATGGTTTTGGCAACTAATGTTTATGCTGGGCCGTATGCTGTCGCGTCTATTGGGCAAACTCAAATTGAATCAGATCTGGAGGTTGATTATTCTCCTGATATATTCCAATCTGCAAAAGACACGGATACATATTTTTCAATAGGTTTTGGATACTTGGTAAATAAAAACTTCTCTGTCGAAGTTGCATACAATGATTTCGGTGAAGGGAGTGATTCTGTTGCTAGTGATGGAATAGATACAATTTATCTTGATACTGAAATTTCTTCTTTGAGCGTGTCGGCTCAAGGTAGTGTTTTGTTTGGTGAAGCATTTTCGATTTTAGGTAGGATTGGGGCAGAGCGCTGGAATGCAGATTTTGATATAGGCATGAATGGTTTTGATTTTTATGATAATGATGATTCTGGTGTTGACCTCTTTTATGGAATAGGCGCGTCTTATGCACTCAATAAAAGTCTATCCATAGTCGCACGGTATGATGTCCATAAGATGGATGCTTCTGATACGCTTTCTTATGCTGGGGTTAAGGCAAATTTTGATGTGGATTTAGAAGTGTTTAGTTTAGGTGCGCAATTAACTTTTTAAGTTTGTAAATGAGAGCCCTGCGTTTTTTACGGGGCTCTCATTTTAAATGATCTTGATTATTCATCCTTATCAAGGCCGAGTTTTTTAAGTCGATAACGCAACGACCGAAACGTCATCCCCAACTTCTTTGCTGCCGCGGTTCTGTTCCAGCGTGTTTCATCAAGTGCTTTCAAGATGGCTTGTTTTTCAATGTCCGTTAAATAATCTTCCAATGAATCACCCATAGATGCATCCAATAGGTCGTGGTCATTTAACGCAAGCGCTTCGGAAGCATTTGTTTTTCCGTTGCTAGGCAGTTGTAAATTATCAGGTGTAATGACTTCGTCATCACATAGGGTGGTTGCTCGTTCTAGAATGTTTTCTAGTTCCCGCACGTTACCAGGGAAGTTGTACTCTGATAATGCGGATATTGCGGGTTCTGTTAGCGTGATTTTGTCAATCTTCCATTCTTCAGCAAGGTTTTTTAGAATGTGTTGAGTGAGTAAGGGTATGTCTTCGCTTCGATCCCTGAGAGGAGGTACTGACAGCTGGATAACATTAATTCGATAAAATAAATCCTGGCGAAATGAACCGTCGTTCACTAGTTCCTCAAGATTTTTGTGAGTGGCGCTAAGGATTCTTATGTCCGTATTGATTTCTTTTTGTGTGCCAACAGGCCTTACTGCTTTTTCTTGAATAGCTCGCAATAGTTTGACTTGCATATGCATGGGTAAGTCGGCTACTTCATCTAAAAATAACGTGCCACCTTTTGCTGCTTGGAATAAACCTGATTTATCTTCATAGGCGCCAGTGAAACTTCCTTTTTTATGTCCAAAGAACTCACTTTCCATTAACTCGTCAGGTATGGCTCCACAGTTTACAGGAATAAATGGGCCGCCAGCCCTAGCTCCGAGTTCATGGATTTGGCGGGCAACAAGTTCTTTTCCACTGCCTGACTCCCCACTGATATATACAGGAGCTTGGCTTCTTGCCAATTTTACTATTTGTTTATGTAATTTTTTAACGACAGCAGAATTGCCTCGAATTGGAGATGGGTTGTCTTCATCGTTTTGTTCAGGGGGGGCGCTTTTTTCTTTAAGTTTTATTGCTGTTGCAATTAAATCCCGGAGACGCTGTAAATCAACAGGCTTCGATACAAAGTCGAAGGCTCCTGCCTTAAGAGCCGTAACAGCGGTTTCCATGCTGCCATAAGCTGTTAAGACAGCAACAGGCATATCCGGTCGGTTTTGCTGCACATATTTTACGAGTTCTATGCCGTTGCCGTCGGGCAAATTCATATCGGTTATGCAAAGATCAAAGGTTCCGCTCTGGATCAGCTCATGAGCTTGCTTTAAGTCTGCAGCTAACGAGGCTTTTATTCCCATTCTAGAAAGTGTTAGATGGAGAAGTTCCCTAATGTCTGGTTCATCGTCAATGATCAGTGCGTGATGTGTTGTCATAGTTATTGTAGTCATCGTAGTCGTTGTTGACGGAAGTTGTTGCTTTTAATGGGTGTAGTTACAAGGCCGTGTGCCTGCCAGGGTGTGAAAAAGTGATCCGAAAGCAGCAGCCTGATGATAATGGTATGTAGTCTAGGCGAGCTTGGTTGGCTTCACAAAGTTCTTTCGATATGTATAAACCAAGTCCTGTGCCTGTTTTATCGGTCGTATAAAAGGGTTCAAAAATTTTAGATGTATCGGTTTCAGGGATGCCAGGCCCCTTATCGATGACGTCTATATAGGGTTGTTCTGTTTGTAATGATATGTCTGCAACGATCCATAATTCACGCTTGCCTGTTTGTTTTTCATTGTAACGAAGCCCGTTAATAAATAGATTGCTGAGAACTTGCTGTATTTGACTAGCATCAGCTCTGCACTCTGCGTTTTGCCTGTTGCTTTGAAAATGTAATGTGGCAGGGGATGCAAGAGTAAGTTTAAATTCTTCAATAAATTCAGTTAACCACTGATGAAGGTTGATCAGCTGAGGTTGGGCGGGGCTACGTCGAGAAAGCTGTAAAACGTTCTCGATGACCTTGTTCATTCGTTGAGAGTGTTGTTGAATGATCTCAGTTAAACGAATGTCTCCCTTAACTAGCTCAGGTGATTCATGGAGTAATTGTGCCGCGTGGCTTATTGCGCCGAGGGGGTTGCGGATTTCGTGGGCGATACTGGCGGTAAGTCCGCCTAAGGACGCTAGCTTTAGCTGTTGTGCTTGTTGTGCCATACGAGTGTTATCGTCAACAAATATCAGCACCTCTGAGTCAGTACTGGATTTTAATAGCGTGAAGTTAGCGTGTACATCAGGGCCGCTGACCGATGCTTTAAACGGTGGGCTGCGATATAAATTATTGTTTTTCCAATGAGTGAGGTGTTCTGCCATTTCAGGTGATAAGTTTTCAATATGGGTATGTGATTGCACTTCTGGCATTCCTAATAAGCGCCAGCATGCATCGTTTATCATTAGCACGACGTTCTTATTATCAACAACAATAATTCCTGTACGCATACGCTGAATGATATGTTTGTTAAGCTCTTCCAGGTTCTCAACTTTTAGAGCCCTTTTGTTAGAAAGTTCCTCGCTTTCTCGAAGGCGTTTGGCTAGTTGTTGGGCAATAAATGATGTGACAAAACAAGCGATGCCTAAAAACCCACTTTGAAGAAATTCATCACTACTAAAGTGTTGCGTAGTAACTGCTTGCTGGATATCGTTGAAAAATATTGCCCAAGTGGCCATCGCGGCAAATAACAATGATAGACGCCCTTCTACCAGAATGCTGCCTGCCGCCACGCTGACGACCAACAAAATGGATAAACTGCTGGAACTATTGCCATTAAGATATTCGAGAAATGTCACACATATAACATCAACAAGGACTATTAGAAAGACCTGTAGTTTGGTGATGACAAATATGCGGCGAGTTGAAAAAACTTGGTAAATACACAGGACGGTATAACTGAAGGTCACAATAGAAAAAAGTGTTTGGCCGGTGCTGGAAAGTGTTTTTGTTGAAGCTGAAATAAAGTAAAGGGAAAGTAATGTTACTGACAAAAACAGCCGATAGAACAGGTATATCCTGAGGGTCTTCCATTCCCTTTCGGTGGATGTAGAGTCGCTCTTAATGGGGGGTGCGATGCTCAAGGGTGGCCGCCTATGACGTTCGATTAACGAGGATGTTTATGATGTACTTTTAGGTTTCTTTGTCTTTAAGGTAGAGCTTTTTGTGGTCGTTGCAGCAAAAGCTCAGAGTTTGATAAGTGAGGGCTTCTTGTTCTGGTAGGTGAACCCCACATTCAGCGCAGCGTTTCATCGCTTTGTCGGAAGACGTGGTGTTCATGGTTGTGGGCATGTTGGTACCATCTTTTTTACCCCGCTTAACTAATGTAACAACGATCATAATTAGAGCAAAAAAGATCAACGCTTTAATAAACATAAAAAGTCCAAAAATGGTTATAAATCCTAAGGTTAGTCTAATTCTAACTCAACCTAGAAAACTTGTGGAGGAATCGGCCCACAGTTGACTGTAAAATTTAGCGTTAGCAACCCTTTGCCTTCTTTCAT
>MAAC01006590.1_pt1 | contig 21168 bp, 26 predicted proteins | sample 1115981 | NCBI WGS metagenome assembly MAAC01 (sample SAMN04961126, study PRJNA320927) | seawater metagenome | isolation source: sample BD02T64 sea water enriched with oil for 64 days | place: USA:Gulf of Mexico | collected 2013-07-27
TCGCCTCTGGCCATCACGAACTCAATATTGAGCATGACTGAGATGTCTTCGAGGGGATTCTCGGGGACGGCGATGATGTCGGCGGCTTTGCCGGCTTCTATTGTGCCGGTGATGTTGGAGATGCCGCAGAGGTCGGCGGCGTTGATGGTGGCGGAGATGAGGCAGTCGACCGGGGTCATGCCGGCTTGGTTCATGTAGATGAACTCTTGGGCGTTTGTGCCGTGGGCTCCGACACCGACATCGGTGCCGAAGGCGATGTTCACGCCGGCAGCATATGCACGCCCAAACGACGCTTGGATCAACGGACCGACAGCAGCAGCTTTGGATTGGATTGCGGGTGGGAAGTACCCATCGATTTTGGCTTTGTCTTCAACGAACTTGCCAGCATGGATGGTGGGGACGAGGTAGGCGCCGTGTTCGATGAATAGGGCGATGGATTCGTCGTCGAGGTATGTGCCGTGTTCGATCGAAGAGACTCCGGCGCGGAGGGCAGCGTTGATGCCGTCGGTGCCGTGGGCGTGGGCAGCGACTTTGCGACCCATCATGGTGGCGGCTTGGACGATTGATTCGAGTTCATCAACGAAGAACTGTTGGTCGACGCCGGCAGCGGTTGGGGAGAGGACGCCACCGGTCGCGGTGATTTTGATGAGATCAACGCCTTCGCGGATTCTTGCGCGGACGGCTTTGCGCGCTGCGGCTGGGCCGTCGGCGGTGTCGAGGTGGTCGGCGAGGTCTGGTCGGAGGGCGGGGGAGAGTGAGTTGGTCGGGTCGCCGTGCCCGCCGGTGACGGAGACGGGAGGTCCGGAAACGAGCATGCGTGGGCCGGGTATGATGCCTTGGTTGATGCGATCGCGGAGTGCGAGGGCGACTGAGCCTGGCGACCCGACATTGCGGACGGTGGTGAACCCGGCCATGATGGTTTTTTTGGCGTTTGCTACGCCGTCGATTGCGGCGTGTGCTTCACCTTCTTGCATTCGTGCTCGCATGCGTTCGAGCGCGGGTTTGATTTCGCCGGTGAGGTGTGTGTGGCAGTCGATGAGTCCGGGGAGGACGAAGGATCCTGAGAGGTCGATGATTTGGGTGTTTGGTTGGTCGGGGAGCCAGGATTCGACGGTGATGTAGCCTTCGCGGATTTCGGAGATGATTCCATTGGTTATGAGGACGGAGACTTGGTGTTGTGGCTTTTCGCCGGGGACGGCGATGAGGGTGCCACAGTGGATAATGGTGTTGTCTGATCCGGTGTTGGCGGCAGAGACAGGTGTGGTAGTGATGATTGCGGCGGCGATGAATGCTTGGATTGGGCGCATGTGGTGTTTCCTTATATTGTTTGAAGAGGTTACCACAGAATTGGGGTGGGCGTATCGGGCGCACAAGTTGCGCGTGGTCGAGTTGGGTGGTAGTGAAACTGGAGGGTGAAGGGTGTTTTTAGGCTTCTAGCGGCTATCGGGGAAGGGCATGATAATCGATACGTAGAAGGCGGGTCTATTTTTGCCTTAATGCCAAATGGTCTGGGTATTTCCCTCTATTGGGGTGTGGGTATTGTCGAGATATACCCCATCAAAGAAGGGGTGCTCCTTCTGTTCATTTCGAGTTGCTCGGTCTCGTTTTATCTTCTTATGGCTACCAATCACGATTCATCACATGATTCTGCTCACGCCGCTGTAGTCGGCGGGTGGTCTCGTCTTATCGACGGGTACTTCGCGGTGGTGCTGGTGTGTGTGATATCGTTGGCGACCTGGATCTCGGCGTATACACATATCTTCCATACATCTCAGCGTGCCAAAGCGATCGAGCATCAAAGGCAAGTAGTTGAGATTCGGGACGATATTTTAGAGCGGTTTGAGTGTTATCATATTGGTCTCGAGTTCGGATTGAGCTTTATCAACTCGAGCGACTTTGTTTCTCGCAGCGAGTGGGCGCAGTTCTACAACGATCAGAGGCTTGAGGAACATTTTCCTGGGATATTGGGATTCGGGTTTGTCGAGGTTGTTGAAGCTGATCGGGTTGATGAGTTTGTCGAAGCGGTCCGGAGCGACGGCACACCAGCGTATCGTGTGCATGCGTTTCCTGGATTTGATGAGCCCGATGAGGATGCGACCAAGTATCTGATTAAATACAATGTGCCGGCGTCGAGGAATCAGAGCGCGTGGGGTCTTGATGTCGCGGCCAGGCCAGCAAACAAGATTGTGTACGATCAGTCGCGTGATTTGGGTGGGATAAGCGTGTCTGATCCGATTCAGCTCTTCCAAAATGGCGAAAGCGAATGGGGGTTGGTATTTGCGATGCCCTTGTATCAAAAGGGTGTGGTAGTGTCGACACTTGAGCAGCGGCGTGAAGCGATCGTCGGTTGGGTGGTGGCGGCGATCAGTCTCGATCGTTTCTTCGCATCCGAGTGGCCTGAGGGCTGGGATAGGTTTGATATCCAGGTCGAGAGCCGGGCTGGCGGAGTGATCTATCAATCTTCTGATTACATTCCGGGTGGACCAAATGCAGAGCGCGAGGAAATGACGCGTATTTCATTGCCGGTCGATAATCTGCCGTTGGTGTTGGGTGTGGCGCCAAAGCAGCCTGCAAAGGTCTGGGCAGCATCTCGGCTCGGTGGCATAGTTCTATTTAGCGGGCTCTTGATCACGGTGTTGTTGACGATGATTACGTGGTCGTTGACACGAACACGGGCCAATGCTATTGGTATTGCTCGTTCGATGACGAGTTCGATTCGAGAGAGTGAATACCGTTTGCGGGTGTTGGCGCTCCAGGCGGACGCGGCGAACAAGGCAAAGACTGAGTTTCTGGCGAATATGAGCCATGAGATTCGTACGCCGATGACGGCAATACTTGGGTACAGCGAGTTGCTCGAAGAGAAAATGACTGAAACTACGAGCACATCAACTTTCGAGGCGATCGACGCGATTGGGCGTTCGGGCAAGCACCTGATGAAGATTATTAACGATGTGTTGGATCTTTCCAAGATTGAGTCTGGCAAGTTCAGTGTTGATATTGAGCCATGTTCAATCCTTGAAGCTGTTCATGATGTATTAGCAGCGATGCAGATAGGCGCTCGGAAGAATGGTCTTGACTTGAGTGTGGAGTTTAAAAACGAGATTCCCACACAGGTTTATACTGACGGGTATCGGATCAGGCAGATTTTGTTGAATCTTATTGGTAATGCGATCAAGTTTACGCCGACTGGAACGGTGAAAGTGGTTCTTGATTTGGATGATCAATACATACGTGTTTCTGTAGAGGATTCTGGTGTTGGTATTCCTGAGTCAGAACTTGAAGGGCTCTTTGATCCTTTCGAGCAGCTTGATAGCTCGTTGACACGCAATCATCAGGGGACCGGGCTTGGGCTCACTATCTCTAGGCATCTCGCTCAGATGCTCGGGGGGGGAATCGAAGTTGAATCATATGTGGGAGTTGGTTCTACATTTACGCTTACCATCCCCGCGAACTGTCTGCCCGATTCATTGTTTGCAACCGAGTTGCCCAATAAGGGGGGGGCTGATTCAGATGATAGTGCGCGTAAGCCTCGTCTTGAATCGGCCAAGCTCTTTGGGCATGTGTTGTTGGCCGAGGATGGGGTAGATAATCAGAAGTTGATCTCGCGGGTGTTGCGCAAGGCGGGGTTGGATGTTGAGATTGTTGAGAATGGTCAGCAGGCGATTGATTTTCTGAGTCAGCCTCACACGATTGATTTGGTTCTGATGGATATGCAGATGCCGATTGTTGACGGGTATGCAGCGGCCCGCGAGCTGCGTGAGCGTGGGTGTGATCTTCCGATTGTCGCGCTCACTGCGCATGCGATGGCGGGGTCGCGGGATGATTGCATGAATGCGGGGTGCGACGATTACGCGACCAAGCCGATCGAACGAGACAAGCTCTTTGAGATTCTCCGTCGTTTGCTCGATCAGGAAATCGCCCGTAAGCCCGCGGCTTAGAGTGTTGTGTGGGTTGGTGGCGGTGTCTGAGCCATGAGAATCTTGTGATTAAAAAGTATTTGTGAGAACAAATGTGCGTGCGCGATGCGCATAGCATGTGCTATGGCACGGACACTCAAAGAACAGATCGGTAAGCGAGACGGGTTCGCGTCGGCTCAAGAAGAGGCGATGCTGAATGTGTATCGAACCGCGTCGTATTTGAGCGGCCCGGAGCACGCGTTGTTCAAATCATTCGATCTTTCACCCGCATCATACAACCTGCTTCGGATTCTTCGCGGGCACGATCGGCGCGGAGAGCGTGATGGTGTGCGGGCTTCAGAAATCGGGGGCGAGATGGTGGTGCGGATGCCCGATGTGACCAGGCTTGTCGATCGGCTTGAGGCGAAGAAGTTGGTGTCTCGGCGGGTTGGTGCAGACGACAAGCGGGTGAAGTTTGTGAAGATTTCCAAGCGTGGGCTCGGATTGCTCGAGCAGATTGGTCCCAAGATTGATCGGCTCATTGATGATCAGCTCGGGCATCTGTCGGCGAAAGATGTCAATGAGCTGTCGCGGCTGTTAGAGCTGGTTCGCAATGAAGATGGCGAGAAGAAAGGGCAAAAATGACGCGAGTAGTTGTTGTGTATCACTCTGGGCAAGGGCACACCAAGGCGATCGCGCAATCGGTGGGCAAGGGTGCAGCGATGGTTGAGGGTGTTGGGGTTGATGTGCTCAATGTTGATGATATTCCCAAGCTTGAGGGTGATGGAACCGGGCAGCCCGAGTGGGAAACGCTCAACAGTGCCGACGCGATCGTGTTCGGATCCCCGACCTATATGGGCAGCGTGTCGGCGGCGTTCAAGGGGTTTATGGATATGACGGGTTCGCTTTGGTATGTGCGCAAATGGATGGATAAGTTGGGTGCCGGGTTTACGGTTGGCGGCGGATTGGCGGGCGATAAGCAGGGGACGCTTCAGTCGTTGCACACCTTTGCATCCCAGCACGGGATGGTGTGGGTGTCGATGGGGATCGGGGTTGGTGAGGAAGGGATTGATCGGCTTTCGAGTTCGATCGGGCTGATGGCCCAGGCGGATGATGGGCCAGCCGACGAGACGCCTCCGCGTGAGGATCATGTGACTTCTGAGCGGTTTGGTGAGCGGATAGCGAAGTCGGCGGTGCGGTGGGGGTCAGTTTTTTGGCGTCAAATGCCTAGTTCTGGCCGAATAACCGCGATAATCACCCTGCGGGGTGATTTTTAGTTGTGATCACAAATAAAATTGAGAAGCGGTGGAATAATTGTGTCGATGGGGCTATTTAATTGTTGTAACAAATAATAATCGATTCTCCAGCAAAAGGGGCAGGGCATGATCACGGTACGGAAAAGCTCAGATCGCGGACACTTAGATCACGGGTGGCTCGATGCTAATCACACATTCAGCTTTGGGCAGTTTGTTGATCCCGAGTGGATGGGGTTCCGGTCGCTTCGGGTGATCAACGAGGACCGCATCGCAGCCAAGAAAGGCTTTGGCGAGCATGGGCATCGGGATATGGAGATCATCACTTATCCGATCTCGGGCGCGTTGCGTCATCGTGATTCGCTCGGCAACGAAGAAGATATTGAGCATGGGATGATCCAGCGGATGAGCGCCGGGTCGGGGATTCGGCACAGCGAGTTCAATCCGGGCGACGAGAAGACACACATGCTTCAGATCTGGATTGAGCCGAGAGAAACAGGGATTGAACCAACGCATGAATCCCGTCGGTTCCCGATTGTCAACAAGCCGGGGCGGTTGCATTTGCTGGCGTCGGGCGATGGAGAAAATGGATCGATGGTGATCCAGCAGGACGCGTCGCTGTCGGCTGGGGTGTTTGGGGTGGGTGATGTCGAACAGGTATCACTTGAGTCCGGTCGCCATGCATGGGTGCAGGTTGTTCATGGCAGCGTGCGTGTGCTCGGGGAGTTGCTCTCGACGGGCGACGGGGCCGCGATTAGTGAAGAAGGATTGGTCGAGTTTGAGTTTGAATCACCGAGCGAGATTCTTGTCTTTGATCTCGCATAACGAAATACACAGAAGTTTAATCACAGGTTACTCCACACAGAAAGAAGGATTACGATGACACAGACAACAACAACAGTGAGCCAGCGCGTTGAGCAGCTTCAGGGTTTTATCAACGAGGGCAAGATACTCGAAGCGATGGACGAGTTTTACGGCTCGGATATCTCGATGCGAGAGAACAACGAGCCTGCGACGGTTGGGCTGGCGGCGAACATCGTCCGCGAGAAGGAGTTTCTCTCGGTGGTGAAGCAATGGAACTGGACCAAGTGGCACGCGGTCGCGGTCAACGAGGACACGGGCGTTGCGTTCTTGGAGTACTCGTTCGAGTTTGTCAATACCGATGATCAGACGATCACCTATGAGCAGGCAACGGTTCAGCGGTGGGTCGATGGGAAGATTGTTTCCGAGCGTTTCTACCACGGCTAAGGTGGTCGCTCTGATTCGTGTGTGCATGCACCCGGGCTTTGGTCCGGGTGCTTTGCATTACAGGCGATCTTCTGGGTTGGAGCCCGGGCCGTGGAGGCCGTGTTGGGGCTTGGCTTTGAGGGTGGACGCGCGGGTGAGGGCGGATTTGCCGAACTTTGCGATGATGGCGTCGGTTGCTTGGTCGACCGCCTTGTTCGCGTTGCTCGATTGGTCATCGAAGAGACCTGCTTCAGCGGGGGATTCGGTGAGTTGAGTTAAACCGACGCCGATGAGGCGGACGGGGCGGAAGGTCTTGGCCCAGTGATCGAAGAGGGATTTGGCAGCGTTGCGGATCGTGTTTTTGGTTTTCGATGGTGAGTGAACAGGTATCGATGGCGGCGGTGCGGTGGGGGAGATCAGCCTATCGCCCTCAATCAGGGTGATGGCGATTAAAAATCATATTTATATGAGATTATGGCTTGTCCCCCCTCCACCGTTGCAGTAGCCTGATGAAATGTATAGATTTCGATCATGTATTGTTGCGATGGTATTTGTTGTGGGTGTGGAGGCTGCTTTTGGTCAAGAACACTCATTAGAGCAGCTTTTTCGGAAGCACATAGATGAGTCGCGAAAATTCGTATTGCATGAAAATATTGAGATATCCATGGACATGTTGGTAGGGATCAGGCTGCTAACTGACAAGGAAGTGGATAAGTTGAGCAGGCTTGCACCTACAGATATTGGTGCCGAGCATAGATATGAGAAATATCTTTCGCAAAGCAAGGCTGGTGGAGAGGCAAGTCGGTTCGAGTTATTTTATGGGAATTCGGACTTGTGGCGATTAAATACTACTCCGATGACATACTCGGTTGTGCCTTATGTCGACCGGGCATCTGGAAGCGACGGGGATTGGATTCTTTCGTCGTATCAACTTCAAACATCGAGAAATTGGCGAGGTGTAGATGAAGACGCGGGGTACCGGCCTCAGGACAGGGTTGATCTTGTGATTAGAGGCATAGGTGTGATGGTCGCGGGGGTTCCGTGGCCGGTTGATATGGAGTACTCAATTCTCAGTATCAATGATAAAAATGGGCAATCTGAGATACTTCTTGCTGTAGGTGAGGGGCAATATCGTTTAACGGTTGAAGTTGTGGGAGGCGGTGACCGCTTAAGAGTTAAGCGTGTAGAAAGTCTTCAAAGCGATGGGGCGAAGCCTGGGGTGGGGGAGTTTCAGGATTGGGAATATTCTGATATTTTGGGCGTGGATGTTGCCCGGACTTATATTTCAATATTGCCGAGTGGGCAGATGGAGAAAGAATGTCGATTATTCCATATTGGAAAGTTGTCAAAGGATCTTGATGTGATTACTCGATCGCCATCAGCAGATGGGGTTGATGAGTTTCGCGGTGCGGCGACATATACCAGTGTAATTAAGCATACGGCGGGTGATCGTGTAAATGTAGACCACGAGTCAAGGGGCATAACGAGTGTTGTGGGCTTGGATTATGATAAAAATAGAGATTATTCGTTTGTGTTTGTAGTGTCAGTTGTATTAGCCGCAGTGTTTGCGGTCATGGTTGTTCGAAAACGATCTGTTTGAGAGGTGTAAAAATGAAAGTTCAGTTGTTTGGTTTGGCAGGGGTGTTATTGTTCGGAACGGTTGCTGCGGCAGAGTGTTGGGACTTATTTTCGTTGGGAAATGCATGTGATATTAATCCTTGTTATCGAAACGGTGTTTGTTCAGGAATTGTTTCGGACACGATAGATGAGGAGGTATTTATCGCTGTTTCTGGAAGCCCGGGTCGAAAAAAAGCGCCTAAAAATTATTTGTGCCTGCAAGAGTGGACAGGACGTGATCAGTTTCAAAATTGCGGTACACCAAAGAGTTGCGAAGGGTTAGTTTCGGGTGATATTTTGACCGGGGGACTATGTCCTGTTAGTGGTCCCGAGTAATTCGTAGGTGGAACGATTATGAGACATGTATTCTCGACAGCGGCGGCATTCCTTGTCGCCGCTTTTATGATCTTTGCTGGAATCTCAAAGCTTGTGTTCTATGAGGAATTTGAAGCGGTGTTGAAGGATTGGTTGATCTTGCCTCAATGGGGATTGCCGATGATCATCATCGGGGTGCCGTTTCTTGAGATCATGCTTGGTCTTTGGCTTGTTTCTTCGCGATCGGATTGGCGGCCTCGGGTGTTTCTCATAGCGCTCCTGTGTGTTTTCACGGTCACGGTGCTTATCGAAAACAGCTACAGCGGGAATGTTTCGTGTGGGTGTTTGGGCCAGGCGATGGATACGCCAACGAACATCGGTTTGCTCGTTTTACGAAATATGGGACTGTGTTTGGCGTTAGTATTTCATCCATCCCTATTTACAAAGTTAGGGCGATATGCTCAATCGAAGAGAATCCGGATACACGCTGATTGAACTCTTTGTGGTGATCGTAGTAATTGCGGTGTTGATTGGGATTTTGGTGCCCACGCTCAAGCATGTTCGACGCAGTTCGCAGGATGCGGTGTCGCTTGCGAATATGCGCTCGCATACACAGGTGATGCATTTGTATGCGGGTGATTTTCGTGACTTTGCACCGTTCTTTGCCGACCCTAATGCGACTTATTCTGTGGCGCGGGGCGGGGGGCTCACGGTGACATTCGAATACTTTGGGAGTGTTGAGATGTGGGTGGTGGCGTTGGTTGATCGGTATTACGGGTTGGGGTTTGGGACGAATCAGTGGGACGAGAATATTGAGTGGAGCGTGTTTGCTCGCCCTGGGGTTGATGGGCACTTGTATCAATACAGTCCGACATTTTTGGCGCGGCCTCAGTATTGGAATGAGAACACACGAGCCGAGGGGCAGCTGGGAGCGATTCGGATGAGCATGGTGCGCTATGCGTCTTCGAAAGCGTTGTTGTTAGAACTCGACGAGCAGCGGAGTTTTCCGGTTTGGGGTTCGAGGGGTTTGCTGGGTGATCGAGGGTGGGGGTTCTCGTTTGTTGATGGATCGGCGCGTCGGCCTTCGGCGGATCGACTTGTTCAGCCGTACCATCGCGGGGAGGGTTCCGCGCATGGCGGGAGGTTTAATATCGGCGTTGTTGGTATGCATACCGAGGATGGCGTGCTGGGGCGTGATGTTGAGTGATTTAGCCGAACGCGTTGAATAGATTTATTGCGGGCGGTCTTCTGGGTTTGAGCCGGGGCCGTGGAGGCCGTGTTGGGGCTTGGCTTTGAGGGTGGACGCGCGGGTGAGGGCGGCTTTGCCGAACTTTGCGATGATGGCGTCGGTTGCTTGGTCGACTGCCTTGTTGGCGGTGCTCGATTGGTTGTCGAAGAGCCCGGGTTCGGCGGGGGATTCGGTGAGTTGGGATAAGCCGACCCCGATGAGGCGGACGGGGCGGAAGGTCTTGGCCCATTGATCGAAGAGGGATTTGGCAGCTGCGTGGATGGTGTTGGTTTCGTTGGTTTGGTTATCGAGGGTGGTTGAGCGGGTGATGGTTTCGAAATCGCCGAACCGGACTTTGATGGAGATTGTTTTGGCGTAGCGTTCGTGCTTGCGCAGGCGCGACGCGACATCGACGGCTTGTCTCGCGATGATCGCGCGGACTTCGTCGGCGTTATCGAGATCGGTCTCGAAGGTGTGTTCGTGGGAGATGGATTTCGCGCCGCGGTCGATGCGGACTGGGCGGTCGTCGATGCCTCGTGATAGGCGATAGAGTTTTTCGCCGAAGTCGCCTAGGCGAGCGGTGAGGGTTTCGATGGGGAGCCCGCGGAGCTGGGCGACGGTGTAGACGCCGAGGCGTTCGAGGTTGCGTTGGGTGGATTTGCCGACGCCCCAGAGTCTGGAGACGGGGAGTGGGTCGAGGGTTGATTGGATAGTTTCGTTGGTGATGACGGTGTAGCCGTCGGGTTTGTTCATGTCGGAGGCGAGCTTGGCGAGGAACTTGTTGGGCGCGATCCCGACGGAGCAGGTGAGGTTGAGTTCTTGTTTGACGAGTTTGCGGATTTCGATGGCGATGGTTGTGGGGGAGCCGAAGAGATGGAGTGAGCCGGTGACATCGAGGAATGCTTCGTCGACGGAGATGGGTTGGATGGCGGGGGAGAAGCGTTCGAGGATTTCGAAGACTTGTTTGGAGACTGTGGAGTAGACGCCGTGGGAGCCTTTGACGAAGATGGCGTTTGGGCAGAGTCGTTTGGCGATTGATGATGGCATGGCCGAGTGGCACCCGAAGACGCGTGCTTCGTAGGATGCTGCGGCGACGACTCCGCGTGGGCCATCGCCGCCGACGAGTACGGGCTTGCCCCGCAACTCAGGATGATCCCGCTGCTCAACAGAAGCAAAGAAGGCATCCATATCGATATGAAGAATAGAGCGGGGAGGCATGGATGATTAATCAGGTGTTGGTGGCTGATAGTTTGGCTTGAGCGTGGCCGCGAAATCTCGAAGGACATCCAAGGTTTGGGTATCCAGCGTGTAAGCGTGGTCATCGATTGATAAGGAAAGTGATTCAGAGTTAATCGCGTTTACTAAAAAAATGATCGGGATTTCGAATCTCAAAGTCTGGTCGTGATCAACATCATACGAAGATAGGTGGAGGTGAACTATCTCATCAGATCTCAATGTAAACCGGGTATTCGCCCAATCGTCAAAAGATCGTCGGTATGACCCGCTGGCAATTAGATCAAGTTTGATTGTTGGTGCGTAGTAAAACTGCGGATCATAAATGAGAATGTAAGCGCTCAGTTTAATCTTCAATTCAGACGACAGCATGATTCCGTCGGGTTGCGGCTCGATGATTATTGAGTTTGTGTTGACTCTTAAGTTAGAGGAGCTTTGGTCGAATACCAATCGGTTTTGAATTTCGACAGATGGTTCTGGGTAATCAAGGTTGGTAATCCGATCTTGTTCTTTTTTGTCAAGGTAATAGCGTATGGGAAAGTACAGCCAGCTTACACTGCCTAAGAGAAGAAGCCCGGCAATAAAACATGTGACCGGGCGGGCCCGGCGTAGTTTTTTGTCTCTGCGTATATGAAACGAACTCTTCATCATGGTTGTCTCACAATAATCCCAACGAGTCGGTCATTTGGGGGCCGTGGCGGTTGGATGTGGCGGATGGGTCGAGCATGGTGTCGAGGTCGGCGGGGAGGATGATTCGGAAGGATGCGCCTTTGCCCGGGGTGGATTCTAAACGGATGCGGCCTTTGTGTTCGTAGACGATTCGTTTAGTCACGGCGAGCCCGAGCCCGGTGCCTTTTAAGCCTTTGGTGGTGTTGAAGGGCTCGAAAATCCAGGCGAGTTTGTCTTCTTCCACGCCCGGCCCGTTGTCGATGACGGTGATGGTGGCGGCGGGGCGGAGCATCGCGCCGGGCTTGTTTGGGTCTGGGCGTGATTCGTTAAATGCGACGCGGACGGTGATGACGCCGGTCTCTGGGGCGACGGCTTCGAGCGCGTTGGCGAGCAGGTTCATCATGGCTTGGTGGATCAGGTTGGGATCGACCATGATCGGGGGCATTTCTGCGTCGGCATCGATGATCAGGGCGATGCCTTTTTCTTGGCATTGTTTTTCGAGGAGCATGGCGCAGTCGTCCGCGATTTTGTTGAGGCGCGAGAGTTCGAGTTCGAGCTGGAGTTTGCGGCCGAAGGCGAGCATGTTGATGGTGAGCGATGCGATGCGATCGAGGTTTCTTCGGAGGATGCCCCAGCCGTTCTGTGCGATGGCGAGGTCGTTTTTGTTGAGTCCGATCTCGACGACATCTGCTCCGCCTCGGAGTCCTTGGAGGATATTTTTGATCGAGTGCGAGAGGGATGCGACGGTCTCGCCGATGGCGGCCATTCTTTCGGAGTTGACGCGTTTGAGGTGTTCGTCGGCGTTGGCGAGCGCGAGTCCGGTGTGTTGTCCTACGGCGTTGAGCAGTGCGAGTTGTTCGCGGACGAAGGCGTGGTTCTGGGTTGAGGAGTCGATGTAGATGGCGCCGAAGAAGTGATCGCCGAAGACAACGGGGGCGCAGATCGCGGATCTGATCTTGTATTTCTGGACCGAATCGCCCGCGGCGAACCGTGGGTCGGTCATCGCGTTGGTCGAGAGCACGCCTTCGCCGATCATCGCGGCGTTGAGGATGGTGCGCGAGACATGGATGGTCTGTACTTCTTCGGGGTTTTGTTCTTTGGCATAGCGAACGACTCCGGGCACCATTTGGTCTTCGTCTGTTGCGCCGGGGATCATGACGACGCCTCGCTCGGGCTTGAACTCGGTGAAGACCAGATCCATCACGGCTTCGAGGAGTTCTCGTTCGTTGACGATCCGTGCGGTGATCGCGGTGAGTGAGTAGATGATTCGGAGGTGATCGACCGCCGCGTCGGAGGCGGGGGAGTCTTCGGCGGCTTCGGGCGCGATGAACGATTCGCTCGGCGCGATGATCCGTGCTTCGACTTCGGTTTCGAGATCGTAATCATCGGTGATGAGCACGGACGGTCTTTTGATGATGTCGGCGGGTTCGCCGAAGAGCAGGACGGTGGCGCCGACACGGATTTTGTCTCCGGTTTCGAGTCGGATGCGGTTGACGATGGCGACATTGTTGACGAGTGTGCCGTTCTGTGATTTGAGATCAGAGAGGTACCAGACGTCGCCGTCGGGCGTGAGTTCTGAGTGTCTGCGTGAGACGGTGTTGTCGGTGATGGGGAGCGCTTCTGAGGATCTGCCGATGAGTTGGGGCTCGCCCGTGGGGAGGACAAATGTTTTGCCTTCGTCTGGGCCTTCGATGACGGTGAGTCTTGGCATGGGTGCTCCGCGGTGTGGGTCGGGGGTCGGTGTATTGATGATAGTGTGTAAAGCTACCCGCTGTTTAGTGGGTGGGGGATTGTTTGAGCCCGGGGTATATATATGTATGCCGGTTTGCCTTGTGGTGTGGTGGATTGGCGATTGAGATGAGCCCTCCGTGTGTTTGGAGGGCTTTGGACAAACACTTGCTATCTATATAAGGGAGAGCGGAATGAAACAGAATGGAAAACAGCATACAAAACGGACAATGGCATTGGCGATGATCGCGCTGGCGTCGGCTGGGGTTGTCACCCAGGCGGAGATCTTTGTGGTCGAGCTTGATGGGCGATCGTTTGTGTACGATGGGCTTGCGGACATGGATATTGATCTGACGATCAATGTCGGCGATACCGTGCGTTGGGAATGGATATCAGGGTTTCACAATGTTGTCAACGGGTTCCCTGGCGACCCGGACGAGGACACGCTTTTTAACTCAGGGCCTCCAACGAGTGATACTTCGACTTTCTTTGAGTACGCCTTTGATGATGAGGGCGTGTTTGGATATCACTGTGAGGTGCATGAGGGTATCGGGATGATCTCGTTTGTGACGGTGGTACCAGCGCCGGGGACGATGTTGGCGATGGCTCCTGTTGGGCTGATGCTCACGCGTCGTCGTCGATAACGAGCCGAGGAGAGACATCACATGCGCTCTGGTTGTGCGTTTTCCGGCCAGGGCGTTTTTTGTGGCTGGTCTGCGTCTGGGTTTGGGTGTGGGATTGTGCTATTGTTGAGGGATGGCGAAGAAAGCAGGATCATCTCGGGCACCCAATGCGGAGGATCGCATTGTTGTTTTGATCGGCAAGGAGCTGTTCTTGCGGAGCCAGTACACCAGCATGCTTCGGGCGTCGCTTGAAGATGTGCACGGCGAGATTGAGACTTTTCAGTTCAGCGGCGAATCGGCCGAGCCGGCGATGGTCCTCGATGAGTGCCGATCGTTTGGATTGATGGCGAGTCACAAGCTGGTGATTGTTGACGATGCGGATCAGTTTGTTCGCGCGGACACACGCCCGATGATCGAGCGGTATGCCCAGAACCCGAGTGAGCAGGCGACGCTTGTGCTTCGGGGCGGTAAATGGAATAAGGGTAAGCTCGACGACGAGATCTCCAAGGTCGGGTTGATCCTCAAGTGTGATTCGGTTGACGAGGGCACCGCGATGCGTTGGGCACAAGGGCGCGCGAGCAAGGCGTATGAATCGACGATTGATGCCAATGTTGCGGGGATGCTTGTTGAGCGATTGGGTACGGATCTGGGTCGGATTGATACCGAGCTGAGCAAGCTGGCGACAGCTGCGGGCAAGGGGAACCCGATCACAGCCGAGTTAATCAAAGAACTCGTCGGGATGACGCGTGAGGATGATGTCTGGGCGATCCAGTCGTATCTGCTCTGTGGCGAAGCGTCAAAGACGCTGCATGAGCTCAAGGTGATCATGAACAACGCTGCGCGAGGCACGCATGTGCCCGTGTCGTTTGCGTGTACTGATTTGGCGCGGAAGTTGTTGGGGATCGCGGAGGGGATGAACCAGGGGATCAATCCGCATACGCTTGCCAAGGACATGAAGCTGTGGGGGCCGAGCCGAGACCCGATTATGCATACTGCCCGGAAGATCGGGCCGGTGCGGGCGAGGAAGCTCTTTGACGAGTGTATTGCTGCGGATATGGCGCTCAAGAGTTCGATCGGGACTCCGATGCGTACATTGGAGATGCTCGCGATGTCATTTGCGAGGCTCTCGCGGTAGTTTTGGACGAGAATCGTTCGATCGGTCGATGTATAGTCGTTGATATCTACACAATGAGCGATCTGGGCAGGATGCCCAAGCAGGGAAGATGAGCAGGAGGCTCGACGCGTGCACACTACACAAAGAATATCTATCGGCTGGACGGCCGCCGCATTGCTCTTGGCAGCGGGGTTGTGTGTGCCTGTTTCTGGGTGCAAGGGTCAGCCCAAGCGTGGGGCTGTGAGTTCCAATGAGTCGGTGAACACCGGGCTTGAGAACATAGAGAATGGTGATGGATTAGCCTTGCCGGCCAACAGTGAGTTGTTGGCGCGCGGTGGCGACTTCGGATCGGTGAGCGATCAGATCGCGGAATCTGCCCGTCAGCTCGATGTGTACTTCGCCAATATTGAGATTGATGGCGTCGATCCGACGGACGGCGATGGACGCGATTCGACGAGCCTTGAGAATGAGGCTTCGGATTCGACCCAGGAACAGACATCATTCGAAATTCCGGTCGAAAGCGTGACGCAAGAGTTCGCACAGGAGCGGACGAACGAGCCAACAGCTGACGGGATTGAAGATGATGGTTCGGTGCATGTCTCATTGCTCGGCGGCGGCAAGCTGAGCGAAGACCAAGCAACTCACCAGGCGGCCCAACAAGCCGCCCAGCAAGAAGAACCAACAAGCACGCCATCGCAGTTGGTTGATACGACGGGTGATTCACCGATCGAAACACAGGATGTTGTGGCCAGGCCGAGCGTTTCTCAAGACCCGATCGTGCGCAAAGAAGAACTCGCCCGAGAGTTGGCATCGATCTTGACATCGATGGCTGCATCGAGCGATGATCCGGGCTCTGCAGCGTTGGCCTTGGCTGGGCTTGAGATGCTTTTGCCTGATGATACTGATTCGTTGGTGGATGAGGGTGTACTTTCCGATGCGGAGCGGGCGTCGCTTGATGCGGCGAGATCGTTCTTGCGTTCGATGAGTTCTCAAGGCTCGATCGCCAGCCCGGGTGAGGTGGCATCACAGCTTGAAGACATCCAGGCTCAGCTCAACGAGTGGGCGGGGTTGGTGATCAAGAAATCGGCGTTGTGCACGCGGGTCGATGGGTATGGGCGGTATGAGACTTTTCCGTCGTATCGGTTTATCGCAGGGCAATCGCAGCCTGTGATTGTGTATGCCGAGCTCGAGCGGTTTGGTCAGCGTGAGTTCGTCGGGCCAGACGGTCAGGCGCGGTTTGAGACGAAACTGAGCCAAAGGCTCGAGTTGTATCATGTCGCGGATGATCTCAATACTTGGAACCGGGCAGCCGACACGGTGACAGATGTGACGCGGAACCATCTGCGGGATTATTATTTGATTAACCAGATCACGCTGCCTGCGAACCTTGGGGTTGGGCGGTACCACCTTAAGGTGGTGATGCGTGATCTGATCGCGGATAAGGTGGCAGAGACAATCATCCCGATCGAAATCGTTGTGCGGTAGAGGCTTGCAGATTAGGGTGCTTTGGCGATGCCATCCAAAAAAGAAAGCAGCCCTGGGACCTACCTCTCTCCACAAAAGAGTCCCAAAGCTGCCAACTTGAGTACAAAGAGTACAGAAAATGGTTTGTTCATGCAACAGTTTCTGGCCACGAAAGAAGAGGAAAAGTCCGTTTTATTCGGGTTTCAAGTCGCTTGGCTAGTATTGACCGCTTCGGTGTGCTGCAATAGGTGATTTGTGGTAGTTTAGGTAGTTTGCACCAATACGCGATGCGATTCGGGCGGTCCCAGGCGTGGGATTTGGTGGATCAGATGTGAACAACTTTTTCAATGAACCCGAACGAGACTAGAATACCCAACGATGTGTGCGATGAATACTCCTCAAAATAGAAAAGCCCCGAGCAGTGTGTACCCCTCAGCGGTGCGTGAGTTGATCGAGCAGCTGGCCAAGCTGCCCGGGATCGGGACGCGCTCTGCAGAGCGGCTGGCGTTTCACGTGCTCAAATCAGACTTGGAATCGGCGATGGCGCTTTCAAGTGCGATCGCGGCGGTGAAGCAGACGGTCGGGCATTGCCAAGAGTGTTTTAATCTTTGCGACGGGGACATGTGTTCGATCTGTAGTGATCCCCGGCGTGATCACAGTGTGGTGTTGGTGGTGGAACAGCCTAAGGATTTGATTGCGTTGGAGCAGACGGGGATGTATCGCGGGTTGTATCATGTGTTGATGGGGAGGCTCTCGCCGCTCGATGGGATCGGTCCTGATGATCTGACGGTCTCCCACCTTTTTGATCGGATAAAAAGCAGTGCCAGTGCGGACGATCGCAAACCGATCGGCGAGATTGTGTTGGGGCTCAATCCGACAGTCGAAGGCGATGGCACCGCGTTGTACTTGGCATCGGAACTCAAAGGGTTTTCGGTGTTGGTGAGTCGATTGGCGCGTGGGTTGCCCAGCGGCGGATCGCTTGAATATGCCAACAAGGCGGTGCTCGCGGATGCGATTCTCGGTCGTCAATCGATGGGGTAAGTGATTGATTGAAGAAATCGATGGAACTTGCAACCGGAATCGGTGCAGATGAGCCGATTAGTAGTGATAATACAGCATTGAAGGAACAAGAGCCGACGGTCGGCAAGTTGAGTGATTGCGTATGCGTTTCCAAACCTCCCAACAGATGAAGCTCGGCCAGCAGATGAAGCTGGCACCCCGGATGATCCAGTCGATGGAGATTCTGCAGATGCCTCTCGCTGAGTTGTGCGAGCGGATCGAGCAAGAGCTCGAATCGAACCCGACGATCGAGCTGACCGAGATTGATCCGTCGCTTCAAGATCGTTCGGAAGAAACAGCTTCGACGGCTGATCAGGAACTGAATATTGATCCCGAGAGCGCATCGGACTTTGCTCGGCTCGACGACTATACCAACGCGAACCCGGACGCGGCCGAGAACACCTATTCTGATTCCAAGATGAAGCGGGACTTTGATGATCTGCCAAGGTCACGGGCGCAGGCGGGCGATCGCGATGCAAAGATGGACGCGATGGCATCGGCTCCGGCGCGGGCGGCCTCGCTGACGGATCAGCTTTTGGATCAGTGGTCGTTGACGGATGTGGACGAGCGGATCAAGAAGATGGGCGAGGTGCTAATCAATAGTCTTGATGAGGACGGGTATCTGCGGGTGTCGTTTGAGGACATCGCGGACCGCTCGCCGATGCTGGTCAAAGAGTTTTCGCCGAGCGATGCGGACTGGGAGTTGTCGCTCCAAGCGGTACAGCTGTTGCTCGAGCCTGCGGGTGTTGGTGCACGAGATGCGAAGGAATGCTTGTTGATCCAGATCGATGTGCTCGCCGATCGGCTCGGCGAAGAGCGCGACGATGAGATCACGGTGACGGGCGAAGCGATCGAGATCGCGACACGGTTGGTTGCCGAGTTCTTTGAAGAGATGATGAAGAACAAGCTGCCCAAGGTGGCGGCCAAGTCTGGGTACGATCTCGATGAGATCAACATGGGAATTGATCTGCTGCGTCGGTTGAGCCTCTCGCCGGCGCGTCGATTGGTCACTGATGCACCATCGGTTGTGATCCCCGACGGGATTGTTGAGTATGACGAAGAGAACGATCGGTACTTCGCGTATCTGAGCGATGGGCGGATCCCTGATGTGCAAATCAACAAGGAATATGCACGGATGTCCTCGGACAAGGCCGTGCCCGATTCGGATCGGACATTCCTCAAGAAAAACCTATCGAATGCGCAGTGGTTGATCGATGCGGTTGGGCAGCGCCGGCACACTTTGCTCCGGGTGATCAACGCGGTGGTTGACGAGCAGCGTGACTACTTTGACTTTGGTCCTGAGTCACTCAAGCCGTTGCCTATGAAGACGATTTCTGATCGGCTCGGGATCCATGTCGCGACGGTGTCGCGTGCGGTGTCTGAGAAGTACATCATGACACCCAGGGGTGTCGTTGCGTTGCGTGGTTTTTTCTCGGGTGGTTTGGCGACGGATTCTGGCGAGGAAGTAAGCTCGAACTCGGTGAAGGCGTCGATTCAGGATCTGATTGAAGGCGAAGACAAAGCCAAGCCATATTCTGACGAGGCGGTGGTGAAGCTGCTCAAAGAGCGTGGGATCGAGATCGCGCGGCGGACGGTGGCGAAGTATCGCGATCAGTTGGGGTTGCCGACGGCTCGGATGCGCAAGCAGTTTTAAAAACTCATTATTGAGTTTGTTCTAATGTATGTAAAATAGATTCGCTATCACCTTGACACCGTGTTTATGATGTTGTAGGGTATGGTCATGGAATCGCAATCCACAGTTTGTGTTATAGACCCGCCTCCCGCCTCCCGCGTTTAGCAGTTGCATTGGGTGCGAGATCAGCAACCATCGCGTTGGGGGTCATCTATTTCATTGCCGCGATTGGTAAGGGGACTCAGGTGCCCCGGACAGCCACGGTTGTGGAGTCGGTATTGCTTGTTGGTAGCCAGGTTTCACATCTCATTGTTCTGATCCTTGTTCTGGCCGAGCTCGTGCTTGCGGGGATGTTGGTTGGTGGGTATCGTCTTCGGTCGGCGAGTATCGCTAGTTTAGCACTTGGTGTGGTCTTTCTATTGTGGCACCTTCTTGTGTGGCTAGAGCCATGGGCTACAGATTGTGGGTGCGGGGCACCGCCAATGATGAAGAAGCTACTCAGTGATTCGAGCGCAGGGCTTGGGCTTGCGGGTATCGTTTTTGTGCTGTCTGGGGTTGCTGTATTGGGGTATGCGTGTAGAGATTTTAAGTTGGAGAACTCGTTGTGAGTTGTCTGTTATCAGTTTGAAAAGGAGAAGTAGTATGATTACTCGTAAAACTTTAGTTCACTCGGCAATGGTTTTGGGCGTGTTATTTGTAAGTGTGATGATCGCGGACGCAGCGGCCGGTGGTCTTCCTTTGCCGCAATGTGAGCATGTGCAATATTGCTACGACGGAGAGGGCAATCTCACCTCAACAACAACCGCATACGGTGGTGTTTGCCGCATAAATCAAAAATGTGTAGGGGATGGTGGTTGTGATCCAACGCCATGGGCCGTGGCGGATTGTGTAGACCAGCAATAGTGTTTGTCGGTCGTTAAGATTGAATGCGTGCGGTGGAATTTGTCTGAAGTCGAAGTAGTGGGGTGGTTTTTTATGTCAACAAAAGTTCGAATGATGGTCGCCGTTGCAGTTGTTGCAGGTGGATTGTTTGTGTTACTTCGCAGCTATATGTTGGCAGGCCCTCCTTCTGCGACAGCAACTTCTGAAAATGAAATATCTGCAGTTGTTGCAAAGGAACTCGGATCTGATCGGTTTAGTGTCAGGCTCAAACCCGAAGATGTTTCTGATTCCTTCGATATCATTCACGCTTCGATCATTGAGCAGGCCAAAGAGATCCAATCAGTTCGACAGCTCGGTACATTGGGAGTTGAGGATCTGGCGTCAGGATTCGTGGAACGAATTCGGTTTATGCTCGCGCCTGACATATCTCGTGATTATGTTTCATTCAAAGCACGAGGTGATCCGAGGGGCATTGAAGAATGGACCGCGGATTTTGAGAAATACATCGAGTATACACAGGAAAGTAAAGAAGTTCCTGGGATGGATTTAGAGGGCGTCGAGGTTCGTCTTATCCTTTTCGATAGGGATGGTGAGCAGGTGCTTGGGCAGGAAAGGCTTGCTCAAGGGTTTGGCATGACTATTGGGACTGGGGTAAAATCGGGTGTGTTGCCCAAAGAATCCAGGATTGCAGGTATGCTTGTAGTTGAAGTAGTGATGCCGATCGAGCGTATGGATATGATTAAGCGACATCTAGCGCCAGCGATTCAGGGATATCATTTTGCGTGGAGTCCGAAGATTGAAAAATGGATTCCCTATGAATCAGTTGTTTATAGTGTTCGGGGTAGCGCGTTTGGTGCACCGCCGGTATGAATAATGATCGCAATAACAACGCATTTACACTCATTGAGTTGATGGTCTCGATCGGTATCATTGCGATTTTGATTTCGATCGCGATCCCTGCGCTTAGCGGGGTTCGTCAGCGAGCGAGAGATGCGATCGGTTTATCAAATTTACGCCAGACAAGTGTGGCTATGGAGAACTATGTGCAGGCGTATGGGGGGTGGCTACCCTACGCGAAAGAGGGTAGTGGTTTTCGTCTCACGCCTGAAGTGCCGCCGTCGAGTGTGATTCGGCCGGGCTATTGGGATACAAGTTCCTATTGGTCGTCCTTATTCCACGAAGTTGCTCCGTGGGACCAGTGGTTTGGGATGTGGGTCTATCCGGATC
>MAAC01011158.1_pt1 | contig 21158 bp, 15 predicted proteins | sample 1115981 | NCBI WGS metagenome assembly MAAC01 (sample SAMN04961126, study PRJNA320927) | seawater metagenome | isolation source: sample BD02T64 sea water enriched with oil for 64 days | place: USA:Gulf of Mexico | collected 2013-07-27
AATAATTGGCACAACGTGAGTCACGTGGTTATCAATTTGATCTTGAACTTCCGCTGCTTTAGCAGAATCGCCCGCTTCATTTGCAGCGTCTAGTGCGCGGAAAAGGCCGCCTAGTTCACGTGCGTCAGCTTGACGTAGGAATGTGTATAGCTCAGCAACCAAAGCTGCAACAGACGTTTTCTCGTGCATTGACTGATCAGGAAGAGGGCCGAAATCAGAACGTAGCGCAGCTACCATCCAACCAGAAAGGTACAAGTAACGACGGTCAGTTTTTCCACCGAAGTGCTTCTTGATAGAGATCATTTTTTGTTGGCCGATAAAACCGTGCCAGCAACCTAGAGACTGAGTGTACTTAGTCTTGTCTGCATCGAATGCAGCCATGTCAGCGTTCATGATATCAGCAGTATATTGTGCTACATCAAGACCCGTCTTGAATTTGTTTTGCGCGCGCATGCGAGCAACTGATTCAGGGTTGATAGTCTCCCAAGAGCTACCTTTAGAATTGACAACGCTAGCAACGCTATCGATATCTGAAGAATATGACATGTTAAGTGATTCCTTAAATATGTGTGGTGGAAATCGCCCCAATTGATAAAGAATCAGAGGGAGGCGTTTAACTTCGAGAGCTAGTCTATCCAAGCAGGCCAAATAATTTAAATTAATAATTGATATGTTCATTATTCATAGGCTGAATGTTGAGTTGAAATTGCTCTCTAAGGTATTGATACTTATATATATTATGGTTACAACATACGTTTGTTTTAACTCGCTTAAGGTGATGCTAAAAGTATAGAGTAACAAGACTCAACCGTTAGACTGCTTAGTCACTTGTGAGAAGCTATTAATTCATAACATTTATATGTGGTTTCACAGCGATCCCTTCTTTTATCTGGCCATATTTTTGATTTTATTTTTGCCGTGTCTGTCTTTCTATATCAGTCAGCAAACTGACTTAGGCGACAGTTGAAATTTAAACATAGGATGATGTATGTACAGATGTAGACGTTTTTCCGTGATAGGTTTTGTTCTATCCGTTTTATGGGGGCTTGTAGGGTGTGGGGGAGAGAAGGTATACCCAATATTCGATGCTGAGCAAAATTTCATGCCATTCCCCAATGATCTGATGTTTTCGAGTGATCCAGACCAGGACGGTACCCTATATGCGGGAGAATCATTATTTAATCCGGTTATTGCTGCGATTGATGGGTTAGATGGCGCATCGGTCATTGCTCAAATAGATATTCCTTTCAGTGGTAGTCTCGATCCCACTCAACCCCTGTTATCTGACAACTTTGTTTTTGAAGGAGGGCAATGGGTACCGAATCAAAATCAGAATATATATCTAGTCCCCCTTGTGTACCCAGGTGGTGATTCTTTGGTGACGACAAGCGTTTACCAGGACAATCATAAAGTAGAGCTGGAGCACCCCGGTTTTTTACAGCTACAGTATTTTGAACAGATGCTTTCTGGATATATGTCAGAAGAGGCGCAGAAGCAACTAACAGCGCAGAGAATACGGCCAGAGATTATTAGTTTAGATGGTGGGGTGAATAATGTATTGCGGTTAACGCCACTAGCTCCTCTTGTTCCGGAAACTAAGTATTTGCTAGTTGTGACCTCTGATATTGAGAGTGCAGAGGGAAATAGAACTCATGAATCTGCAAACTATGCATTGTTGAGTGACCCTGAACAGGTTCACGATGGTGACTCTGCTAACTCACTGGTTGCACCTGCTGTACTGCAATGGGAGCGACTTGCGAAACAATATTTTCAGCAGAGTGGTGAATACTCTGATTCGCCGATTGACCTTAGCGCTAAGGAGATAGTGTTAGCCTATAGCTTTACTACGGGCGGAACTGCAAGTGTACTTGGCAGTATTGCTGCGCCGGAAGTCTTTTTTGAAAAGCGATTAGCCGTTGCAGCAAAACAAGAGGCGATAAAAAAACTGGCGAATGGTACCTATATTCTTGATGCATCAAACACAGAGGGGTCAGGTCTTGTCGATATTGAGATACAATCACTCTTAGCAAGCTTGTTGACCTGTCCCTCATCAACAGAAGTTAACTGTAGCGGTGTATTGTTAGAATATAATCCGTTTTATCAGCGCGATATTGCAGCGAAAATCCAACGAGGATCTAATCACTACACTGACTTTTTAAATTCGCCCTCATCACTGAATATACTGCAACGTGCAGTGGCGTTTGCTGCGCTAACAATAGTCAATGAGTCTGAGTATCCCATTGCAGAACAGGCTATGAGCTTGGTAACAGAGTTAGAACCTTTACTTCCGCGCCCCAAACCTAGAGTGACTAGTTTTTATCGCGCGGACTGCCTAGGTAGTATAGAGACAGGGTGCGCTGACCCGATTAATCCTTTTTTCCCAGCGCCAGCTAAGGTATCTCAAGGTCAAATTACATTGCCGTATTATTTAGCAACGCCAATAGAGGAGGATGGTGTAACTAACCCAATGCCAATTGTTCAACGTGCTTGGCAAGCGCAGGAAGAACTTCAACAGCATCTCGATGTACCAATATCGGATAAGATTACGTATCGTTTCCCGTTTCCTGAGCAACAATCGTCTGTCACAGTACCTCTATTGTCTATCTATCCCGACGAGGCAGTACTATCACTATCTGGCCAAACAAAACCAGAAGCTGGATGGCCCGTTATTATTTATCAGCACGGAATAACGACGTCGCGAAGTACAGCGTTACCCATGGGCGATGCATTTGCTTTTAGCTGCGTAGATCCGTCTGATTCCTCGTTAAGTACCCCTTCCGGCGTACCTTGTTTTGCAACCGTGGCAATAGACCAAGCGTTACATGGAATTGATACTAACGGTAGCCTGATGCTATTTAATGTTAACGATCCAGATCAACCAATAGTGCCAAACATGGGGTTAAATTTACCATCTGATGAACTTCGTGAGCGGCATTTTAGTTATACCGCCAATGATGCGGGGTTGCCTATTCCTATGGACTACGTAAATGATATTGGTGAACCGGGTAGTCTATTTATAAATTTGGCAAGCTTTCTTACATCAAGAGATAATATGCGACAGTCTGCTGTTGATTTGATGAATCTTACCGCGTCATTAGCAAGCATGGATATTGATGGTGATGGTGTGTTGCCTGACCTGGATGTTTCGCAAGTTTATTTTATTGCGTATTCATTAGGCGGAATAAACGGTACTCCGTTCCTGGCGTCGGTGAATAACGCAGATACTCAGCGCTTGTCAGCAGACGTGCCTAATATTAACGCTGCGGCTTTGTTAAATGTGGGTGGTGGTGTCGCCAAACTACTTGAGAATCTTCCTGATTCCGGTTTTGGTGCCCAAGTGGTCCTGCCGCAACTGGCAACGGCAGGTCTTCATCAAGGTACCAGCGAATTCGAATTATTTATGTCTGTTCTTCAGGGCACCTTGGACTCAATTGATGCGATGAATTTTGCTCGTGAAATAACGGAACAGAACAAAACTGGGATCTTGCTGACTGAAATTGTGGGTGGAGGCATAGACTTAGTGCCTGACCTGGATGATCCGTCGCAGTTCGTTTTGGCAGAAGTTGAGTCAGATCAGACAATTCAAAACGACTCGGATGCGAATGCTTGGCCAAATACTGCAATCGGCCCTTTTTCGAAAGTACTTGATGATGGATTTGTAATATCGGGGCTTCCTGCACCTCTAGCGGGGTCAGAACCCCTCATTCAGCAGTTTAGTGCAATCAGCACTGATAGAATTCAATTAGACGGGAATCCAATTGTGGCTGTTACTCGTTTTACAAAAGGTTCTCATGGTGCGCCAGTAAATGCAGGGTTACAAGTTGCAGGAGGGAGGATTTTTGATCGCTTTAGCAGCTATGACGTATATGTTGAAATTGTGAGAGAAATCGCGACTCTATTTGCATCGGAAGGGCGATATACACAAATAACGGATCAGAGTGTAGTCCAGTAATAGTCCAGTAATAGGATGCATCTATCTATACTCAGAAGCGTGAATATTCACCATTTTCAGGCTTCTGAGTTGTCCTTTGGTATCCCTCTTTTCCTAAATGCGCTCGGCAATAGCTCTATGCCAAATCGTCTACCTAAAGCGTAGATGGCAGGTAAAGTTAGCGCACTGCCGGGCAATACTGCCACGATAAGTAACCCTGCCATCCTGTGTACATCCTTCAGTTGTTCTACAGCATCCTTCAATTCATTATTTGTGGGGGCTCTTCCGTCAGGTAAGTACTGTGTTAGAAGGCTGGAAAAGGTACTCATCATCTCTCTGGTTTCGTTTTTTTCTTGATTCAGTTTAGAGAGGGTGCTCTCAAATCTATCGAGAAAGCGTTTTTGATTTTCAGGCTCATCTGCCATACGGCACCTTTTATGTATAATTATGTGTGAAATTGCACGGTTACGGGTAATAGTATAGTAATTGTGCGTGTGGCGCATTAGGCACCATGGTGTTGCTGGAGTTCAAATTTTTGATACTTTACCTTACCTAGTCCAATTTGCGGTAGTCCTTAAGATTAGGCGGGTGTTACAATGCGCTCACAAAATAGTACTGAAACGTCGTCGTTGTAACATTAGGAAGACCATGAGAAAACACACATTTGTCATTCTCTTTATTGAGTTGTTAACAGTAACAATATTTGCGTTATATCCTTCAGCAATCGACTCAATTGCTTGGACTCCATCACGAGCACCTTCATTCAACGGTGTTCTTGAAAGTCATGCAAAACTACAACAAGTCGAGCTTCTTTCCGAAGGTACGCTACAAGGTCCAGAAGATATCGTTATGGATAAAGCTGGTGCGCTATATAGTGGAGTGGAAAATGGAGACATTATACGTATAGACAAGCAGGGGAAGCAGGAAGTTTGGGCGAATACTGGAGGCAGGCCCCTGGGTCTTAAGTTTGATCAACAGGGCAATCTAATTGTGTGTGATAGTGAGCTAGGATTGCTTTCGATCGACAGGAATAAGGTGCAAACTGTTCTGACAGACTCAGTTGACGGTTCCAGGATTAACTTTCCAAAGAGTTTGGATATTGCCCGCGATGGAATGATCTATTTTACAGACGCGACCAAAAAGTGGCGACGTAAGGAGTTTTTGTACGATCTATTGGAAACGAAACCCAATGGTAGATTGTTATCCTACGACCCCTCTACTCGAGTTACAAAAGTATTGTTAGATGATTTGTATTTTGCCCATGGTGTTGCGCTTTCTTCAAAAGAAGACTTTCTCTTAGTAGTAGAAACATGGCGGTATCGAGTGCAGAAGTACCGTCTAAAGGGACCTCGCAAGGGCGAAGCGACTCAATTTATTGGGAATTTACCTGGTTTCCCCGGTGGTATATCTAATAATGGAAAAGGCCAGTTCTGGTTGTCCTTGATAAGTCCAAGGAACCCTGTTCTTGATAAAGTACATGAAACCCCTTGGTTGAAAAACACCCTAGCGAAAACCCCCAACTTCATGCAACCAGGACCGATTCCGTATGGATTAGTGCTAGGAATCAAAGAATCAGGGCCGTTGCAGTTAAGCCTGCATGATCCAGGTGGTAAAGTTATTACGGGTATATCGGCGGTTCAGGAATACGACGGGAGTCTTTATTTTGGGACATTTCAGCAGGATAAAATTGGCAAATATAAACTGTAAGTCTACGAAAAATTCATTAGTGAGGTTCACGCAAAAGGGTGGCTATACAATGCTTCCCTCAATGTGTACGTAATCTATCAGAACTGAGTTACTAAATACCTACATAGCGCTACTATCCGAATAGCCGTGCACACGTGTACACTGATACTCGAAAAATAATAAGAATCATCGTTTTCGAGGCAATTTTGGATGACGAATACCGTACAAACTCAACAAGGTTCATTAGTATTGCGGACACTGACCCGTGCATTTCAGGGCCTTGGCTTCCATACGACTCAACCATCTAAGCTCAAAGCAAAGTACGAAAGTGATAACTCACAGTATGTGACCATCGACGGTACCACTATCCATTACACCGATGAGGGGCAAGGCCCCATACTCGTGTTGTCACATGGAGTTATGGCATCACTGCATACATGGGATGGGTGGGTCGAAAGATTAAAGTCTACATACCGTATCATTCGATTTGATATTCCAGGCTTTGGTTTATCGGACCCTAATGCAGCGACACATTTCAATCCTGAATATACAGAAGCGCTATTGAATGGATTTGTGAATGAACTTCAGCTCGACGAATTCTATTTGGTAGGAAATTCGTTGGGAGGCTTTATTTCTTGGAATTATGCTGCGTCTAATCCAGACAGGGTTAAAAAGCTAATCCTCATTGATCCAATCGGATATGAACAGAAGCTTCCATTTATTATGAAGCTTGTGTCCTTGCCAGTCTTTCAAACAATCTCTCGCTGGGTTGCTCCTAGGTTTATCGTCGACTCCTGTGTGAAAAAGGTCTATGGACAGCCTCAGAACATATTAAGCACGGTGTTTGATCGTTACTTTGATCTGCTTTCTCATCCCGGTGGTCGAGATGCAATGGTGGACGTATTTCTAACATTTCGATATTTCAATGGTCGGCCAGAAATAGTAAATAAAATGAAAATGATTCAAGTGCCGACACTTATCATGTGGGGTAGAGATGACGCCTGGGTACCGGTTGAACATGTTGAAAATTGGAAGCGAGATGTTCAAGCATCACAAGCGATTATTTATGATAATGCGGGGCATATTCCAATGGAGGAATACCCCGCCATTACGGCACGAGATGCCGATAGGTTTTTGTCTTCTTAGTGGGCATCCATAATGTAGGTAGCATGGCACCCAGTTCTATTTTTGGGTGCCATGCTATTATTCGCCTTTTCGGCTACATTCTGAGTGACCAGGTTTTTCTCGGCAGCGAATTCTCTTCATTAGTGTCAACATCTTTGGGTGATAAACGCTATCTTTCGCTAAATTGATACGAACGCTACGGAACATTTCCATATATTTTGTTTTGTCGTCATCTTCGAGGTCAATCCACCATTTATTATCAATGGATTTATCTTTCGTGGTAATTGTCGAGAATGCCTGCTCAAGTTGAGTGTGGGCAAGCTGTCGTGACAGCACCCCAAACCCCTCGGGAAACTTGTCTTTCTTGATAATGAGTTGGGCATTCATTTGTGCTAGTGGAAAGCGTATGACACCGCCGTTTGGCTCGAGTCCTTTGTATAGTTCAAAAGCGTTATACCCTAGAGAAGGTGAGTAACAAACGTCGACGGAGCCGTTGTTAAACTTACCACCAAAGTTTGTTATATTTGAATTGACGGGTGCGGCACCGACATATGTAACCATAGTGTTAGCGGCTCTATCGACAGACATTGTCGCTAGTTTTTTTCCGGCTAGTTTGCTTGCACTGTTAATAGCTCGGTCGTTCACAAAGATAAACACTGCTCCTATGGGATATACCCCTGCAATTTCGTAGGCCCCATCTACTAAGTACTTTTCCAATTTTTTGTGGTTCAGATAACCCAGCAAAGTACGAAGTTGGCTGTATTCTGGTAAACCGCCAATCGCTTCGATTGAGCCGGTAAAGCGGTTGAAACTCCTTGCACGAGTCCCCGTTAATACCGCTGCGTCGCAGGTGTTTCCAATAAAGTCGTTCGCTGCAACCGTTTCATCCGTATAGGCTTTTAGCTGAAATGTAACGCCGTTCACTTTCATTTGCGTAGCGTAAGAATCCACTAGCGCGTAGGTGTCTCCATAAGCACCGAGAGGATCGAATACACATAGTTTTTTTGGTGTCGCCGCTTCAACAGCAGAAGAAAACACAGTGGTAATGATAAGCACTACTAACACAATAAAAGTGACCGCGCCTATTTCATTAACATACAACTTATTCATGGGAACTACCTATTGATTGGGGTCTGGGTTTTTTATAAATCGTCTAAATCAAACTCGATATCGCTTGTCGTTTCTGGAATAGGTCGGAAGGCGGAAGCAATATCGGGTGGTATCGACTTCCCTTGTTCAAGTAGAAATATGTCAGCTCTATTTTGTAGGTGTCTATTATTGATGTTGTTTATTACTAGCCACTTGTCATCAACTTTCAGTGTACTCAATGATTGGAAATGCTCCTGGATGAGCTTCTTTACTTTGTCTGTCGATCCCTGGCCCTCCCAAGCAGCGAGAGCAATGGTTTCTGCAAGTGGAACGCCCTGTTGACGGCCGTGAGCAATAGATTCCTCTATGGTAATATCGACAATTTTGCTTTTTGTGCGGTCTAATTCAGGTAGAAAAATCAGCAGTGTGGCTTCAACTACCTGCGGTACTCCCCACCATTTCTTGTTATCCAAGCACGCCATTGCTCGATAAATATCATTGCTGACGTTTAAGGGGATGCTTATAAGTCCCGCGGATTTCCCTCCGTTAAGTAGTGCTTCTAGACCTTGAAGGTGGCCAAGCAAGAAAAGCACTTCGTCTAGATCACGGGAAAACTCTGGGCAGCTTGTCTCTGCGCTATAGTTAAAAGCAGCAAGAGTACTCGCATAACTTGCTAATTGGTGCTTTGCAGCTTTTTGATAAGCCCTCTTTTTCAGCGAGGAATAGCTGATTGATTGACGATAGGTTTTTGCTTGGTCTGATAGGTTTTCCAGTAACTCAAAGTAATGTGCTTGCTGCTCTGCACAGAAGGCACTAAGTAAGTAGAGGCTTATCTCGATCTTTTTGGTGTCTGTACCGACTCGGCTAAAACTGCTGAGTAAAGGTAGAAGGCTTGTGCCTGATTGGCACGCAAGGTCTACGTCGGTTGTCTCTAGAAACTCAGGCAACGCATGATCTTCCGAGTATGCGATCAGCGTACTTCCTATCGGCTTGTACAACGAGTTACAACCCTGGGTTAAGAATATTGCGAAGACGATAAAGCTACAGCGAAATACATGAAATCTCATGAAAACCTACTGGAATTAAGGTTAGTGCAAAACACCGAATGAACTGCTGGTCACGAAGTGAGCAGGTGTGAGGCTGGATGATGGAAGAATACAGCGTGTTTCACAAACGACAATTGGAAGTTGTTGTCTCCCTAGGTGACGACCTCCTATGTGGATTAGTCCGGGCAATCCTATATGCGTCTATACTTAGCACAAAATGCCTCGGAGCCATGATGCTGATTCTGCTCAGTGCGGCGGTTTGTTATCAAACATAACAGCACTACACATTGGCCGTGATAAATGCGATTGAAAATGCTCGGATTTAGGTTGGTACTTTCATTTGTTGTACTACTTTTATTGATCCAAACCTCATATGCTGAAAATAGTATACCTGTAACAACGAATGTAATAGGTGGCCGTACTGATCTTATTTCCCACCCGGTAACACTGTCTGCTATTGTTAAGCCAGCCGATATCGTCGTAGCCCGTAATCGTCTACTTGACGTTCAAAGTGATGATCAGTATCGAACAGAATATCCAACGTATGGATTTAGCCCTGATACAGCGATCGTTAGAATCAATATCTATAACGATGCGGAAGACGGTAACAGTGATTTTGTTGTATACGTGGATTACCCCTTGTTAGACCATATTCGATTTTACGAATCGACAAAGGAAGGGTTGACAAAAATCTATGAGACGGGTGACTCAGTTCCGTTCTCGACTAGGCCTTCTTATCACCGAGCATTCGTTTTTCCGATACGCGTCTTACCCAATCAACACAAAATATTTCTAATTGAAGCAAGTTCAATAGATACCCTGCAACTTCCGATTCGATTATTTCGCAAAGATGCCTTTGAGTACCATTTGCTTATCGAGAACTACATGCTTGGTATTTATTTTGGTGGCGTATTTATGATGTCACTATTCGTTTCCTTTTTGTTCGTTACTCTAAGGGACAAAACGTTGATCTTTATGTCTATATTTCTTCTTATGTTGATAGGTGTGTCTGGCTCAATTAATGGGGTGATTTTTCAATTCGTCAGCCCTGACTTTCCTCGTTACACCAAAGAGCTACGTATCGTTTGGCTAAGTTATGGAATGGTGGCAGTGATTTGTTTTGCAAGTGAGTATCTTAAGACCAAAACCTATCTCCCTAATATTCATCGATATATGCGGTACATTGCATTTACCTGCCTGTTGTTACCTTTGCTTAATATATTTGTACCTTTTTACTATACGATTCAGTTTGTCTTGTTGTTTGGGCTACTAATTACATTGGTAATTAGTTATTCAGGAATTGCAATGCTGCGTTTCCACTATCCGCCCACTAAGTACTATCTATTTGGCTGGTTGTTTTTCTTCTTGGGTGGGGTTTCCACGGTGCTTAGAGCATTCGCCATATTGCCTAGCAATCTATGGACTGAATATGGATTTCAATTTGGTTCGCTTTTCAGTACTGCCACTTTGGCATTGGGGATTTCGGCGAAATTCAATATGGAAAAAACACAACGAGAAGAAATAGAAGCGGTTGCCAACGAAGAAAGGGAAAGCCGCCTTCAAGCACAGTTGCAAACCCGAGAGGAGACATTTAAAAAGGTAAATGCTGAGAAGGAAGCGAGGGCAAAAGGGGAGTTTCTTGCAAATATGAGCCATGAAATCAGGACTCCGATGAATGGTGTGCTGGGGATAGCGCACTTACTGACAGAAACACCGCTCAATAATGAGCAAGCTAAGCTAGTTAAAACCATAGAAACGTCCGGAAAAACTCTGTTGGGGATTCTCAATGATATATTGGATTATTCGAAAATCGAATCGGGTAAATTTGACGTAGAGAAAATACCGGTTGATCCAAGAGAAATCATTGTCAATACAGCTGAACTATTTAGGAGTAAGGCCGCCGAGAACGGAATTTTGATTCGGTATGAAATTTCTGAGGAGGTTCCAAAAACAATAGCATCTGATCCCACTCGTCTAAGTCAGATTCTATTTAATTTGTCTTCTAACGCGTTTAAATTCACCCACGAGGGAGGAGTGACATTGCGCGTAAATATGGAAGGCGAGCTGCTTAAGTTTGAAGTGGAGGATAGTGGGATTGGACTATCGGTTGAGCAGAAGCAGAAGCTTTTCTCGTCGTTTAGCCAGGCAGATCAATCCACCACGAGGAAGTATGGTGGTACGGGGTTGGGGTTATATATATCAAAACAGCTAGCGCAATTAATGGGGGGGAATATTGGTGTTAATAGTAGTTTAGGGGAAGGCTCGAGTTTTTGGTTTACAGTGAACCCTAACTTAAACTTGGTTTCAAGTAAGACACAGGTATCTAGCGCTAAATATGATGTAATAGAGAGTACCAAAACTGTAGATTTGTCGGCGCTACGTATACTTATAGCTGAGGACAATAATGTTAATCAGCTCGTTATTCAGGGTCTTTTGAAGAAGCTGGGTACCTCTGGGAGAGTCACTGAAAACGGTAAGGAGTGTGTAGCAACAATTACTAAAGCCGATCCATCTTATAATTGCGTGCTTATGGATTGTGAAATGCCTGAAATGGATGGCTATGAGGCTACAGAAAAGATAAGGGAAGTGATAGTAGGGGATGATGCACCTGTTATCATTGGTCTCAGTGCGAATGCATTACCTGAGCATGAGAAGAGGGCCCGGGCTGCGGGAATGGATTATTATCTCCGCAAGCCCGTTGAGTATAGTGAACTTAAATCTGTGTTAGTTGAAGCGGCTACTAAGTTCTTGTAGTTAGGATTCTATGCGAACATTATTGCGAACTGTGCCCATCCTGCAAGAAACCCGAGAGCCCCGCCAACTGCATAGAGTATCCACTCATCTTCCTCAAATATCGGTCGCACAAACCCATCAAACTCAAGAGGTGTAAATTTTTTCATTTGTAGTTCGATTTCGCCTTCGATATCCAGAGCTTGCTCTGTATAGGTTAGACCGTCAGTGATTGAATGGGGTAGGCTAATTGTGTCATCTGAAATTCGCGACACTACATTATTTTTGAGATCGATATATCGTTGGGTACCGATGCCAGCGAGCACAAGTGGCTTTGCAATACCCATAGAATTATCGATAGATTTTTTGACGTGCCTACTGACAACTTTATAGATTTTATCCGACGCAGTACTCTTAAGAATATATGTCGCGATATTCTGCGTGTTTAACACGGACGTTGTCATTGACCTAGCGTAGTCTCGCGCAACTTCATCTTTGCGTTTAAGGAACAAGCCGTGAAGTAGGAATGGCCCAATTTTTTTCGGTTCCAAGGGGTGAAACATCAACTTAACGGCAATCCAGTTTGTCAGGTAGCCCACGAAGAATCCTCCAATAGGTAGCACGTACCAAGCAGCTGGAAACAGGTACCACAAGATCATTTGAACAATACCAAAAAGGAAACCAAAATAGAGGCCTGATTTAACAAGAAAGCCAAGCTCCTTGTAGACAGTTTGCCTCGTCATGTCTACTAATATGTGTTTGTCCGTAGTGAGTTTGTCAATCACCATTGCTTTGGGGTCAAACATTGCATCAAAGTCATTACGTATGTCGTTATAGATACCATCAAATAGCGTAGGCAGATCACGGTCTAGCCTACGATACAGTCTGTCTTTAATGAATTGTGGTGTGTTTTCCCAAGCAAAGGGCATGCTGTCGCTTGCGATCTCATCAGTCAATTCTTCCGCTAGCTTCTTCATTCCTGGACGAATGATATTTGCAACGTCATCTGGATTAATTCGGTCCAGCAGCTCCTGGAAATCAATTATTTTCTCAACTTGTTCCATTTGCAAGCGAGCGAACTTAGCGGCGCGCGCTGGCACTATACCTTGCCATCCAAAAATAGGTTTAATGCCGACAAACTCGATCGGAGCAAACATCATTTTGATGCCGACGTAATTTGTTGCCCATCCAACAATCCCACTTAAGAACGGAATCATTAAGTAATACACCAGATCTTGCTGGTTCAAGAAATCGTACACTATTTCCATTGAATTCTTCCCTAAGGCAATCAAGCGACACGTATTTTTCGTGCCACACAATAGTGGCTTTCATCACAAAAGCCAATGAATATTATTTCAGTGTGTTAAAGTTTGTAAACAAATGAAAAGCGATGCCTTGACAATTGGACACCTATTTCACTAGTTACGCTTGTATGCTACGCATGACAATCAGGCGTTAATGTTCAGTGGATAAGGCAATCACTTCTGTTTTACTGCCTTAACTTTAACGTCGACAGCAACCTTCTGCATAGGAATATCCATGAGCTCATTTGAAAACCTCGCTCCTGATCAAAATACGGATCAAAAGCTCCATTTTACTGATTTAGTCGCGATGCAGCGCCGTGCTTGCCGTGTATTCGCTCAGAATCCGCTATATGGAACAAAAATAGATAATTCGTTTGTGTGGACAACCTTCGGGGATTTTGGTCATTCGGTCGAGCAATTGAGGTCAGGGTTACTTTCTTTTGGCATAAAGAAAGGTGATGCTGTCGGTATTATTAGTGGGAATAGATTGGAGTGGGCTGTGGCGGCCTATGCCATTTATGGGTTAGGAGGTGTATGTGTACCCCTTTATGAGACCCAGACGCCTTCTGAGTGGGAATATATATTGGACGACGCTTCAGTAAAGATGGTTTTTGTCGCTAGTTGTGACATTTATCGAAAAGTGTCGGCCATGGAAAAAGATAAGACTTATGAGGGTAAGGTTGTTCCTTTTGCCAGGGTCGATAACGCGAAGTATAGCTACCAATCACTCATTGATCTTGGAAAAAATAACCCAGCTGAGATGGCCGTTATCGATCCAAAAGCCCCAGCAGGAATGATCTATACTTCGGGTACTACCGGCAACCCTAAGGGCGTCGTCCACTCCCATGATAATCTTATGTACATGATTAATACGTTTGGGGACAGTAGTGAAATTCGCGGTACAGATCGATCTCTGAGCTTTTTGCCATGGGCACATATCTTCGGCCAAATAGCGGAAGTACATTTGTTGTTTCAAGCGGGGAATTCTGCGGCTCTGGTTGCTGATGTAAACGATTTGCTGGATGACTTGCAAACTATACAGCCGACTTATCTTTATGCTGTACCGAGGGTTTACAATAAAATCTATGACAACGTATTGGGTAAGATGCAGGCGCAACCCAGCGTTATCCAATCTCTATTCTCTAGCGGAATGGATGCTGCTTGGAAAAAGCGACAGGGCGGTGCATTGTCGCTGAAAGAGAAGCTGATGCTTATGGGAGCCGAAAAACTTCTGTTTACTAAGATCAAGCAGCTACTTGGTGGAAAGCTCACAAATGCCCTGACCGGCGCAAGTGCGCTAAATCCTGAGATTATCAAATTTATGTTGAGCTTAGGTATCGATGTTGCAGAGGGCTACGGTGCCTCTGAAACCTCCGGCGCGTTAACACTTTCAGGCTGGAGTCGCCCCTTCAAACTGGGTTCGGTGGGCCAAGCTATCCCTGGCACTCGTCTGGTTATCGACCATAATATTGACTGTGGTACAGACGTAGAAGGCGAAATCATTGGTTATTCACCGGCCAATATGCTGCATTACCACAATAACGAAGCGCTCACGAAAACGGTATTCACAGAGGATGGTGGCTATAGAACAGGAGATTTGGGCCGAATAGATGACGAGGGATTTCTGTTTGTTACCGGAAGAGTAAAAGAGCAATATAAACTCGAAAATGGAAAATTCGTCTCACCGGTAAAAATTGAAGAACAATTAAAACTAAAACCTTATGTAAGCCAAGCGATGCTACATGGCATAAATAGGCCTTATAATATTATGATTGTTTCACTTGATGTAGGTCTTATGCAAGAACGCATAGAAAATGCCGAAATCAATTGCCCCCAAGAGCAGTGGAATACAAACCCAGTGATTAGACAGTTGATAGAAGCCGATATTGAGGAGGCCTGTGTGAGCGCTAAGGGATATGAAAAGCCACGTAACTTTGTGATTGTATTAGACGAATGGACCACTGAAACAGGAATACTGACACCCACAATGAAACTAAAACGTCGCTCGGTGTTGGAAAAATATCAAGCTGTTATCGATGAATTGTATAGTTAGGTTATTGGATAGGTAATGCAGTAGATAATTACTTATCTACTGCATTATGATTAGCCGTTGTTTCTATTTGCCCTGGCTTCGTGACTTGCGGATAAACAAAAAGCTTAAGCAACTCAAAATAATAAACCAGTTAAGTGAGCCGCCTTTAACGCCAGGTGTTGAAGTTAGGAAGTTTGCAGCATTATAGTAAAGTGGTCGCACATCATGTGACCCATCGAGAATGTTCAGCATATCCCAGTGATCCCAGTTCCCCTCAATATGACCCATATAATTCCAAATGCCAGGCTTGATGTCGATTCCATCACGTACTTGTGAAGGATCATATGGCGTTATTACATCGGTCGACCAATTGATTGGGCCAGCCATCGAGCGTGTAGACGTTATTCCATCGTTTGGCCAGTACTCGCTATCCAATGGTACTTGACCCTCTGGTTGGTGGGTAAATGAACCCATGAAATTAACGGGCAAGGTCAAGATTGGATTGGTGCTTTTGCCGCTAACTTGCTTCCCGCTCCCGTTTAGTTCTGAAGTTTGATTCGCCCAAGAATAGTAGTATACATCTGATTCCGCTGACGCAAACTGGTTGATCTCAGCAGAGCCATCTGTACTCATATCATAAAAAGCAGAATCTTTTCTATGGTATAGATCACCAATAATGCGTCGGGTGTAGGCGCTTGGTAATTCAAATAGTCGACGTCCATCCAATCCAAATTGGTCCAACTTAAAGTCGTAGATTGCATCAATATTGAGAAGATTTACTGCTTTAATTAACGTCGAAATTAGATCATCGAATCCAGGGACGCCGTGGTAAATTGCATGTGCAAGAGGGGAGCCATCGTTTGCTCCTGATATTGCGGCAAGACCATTTACCCACTGATTATCACCCTTAAATAAATCCGAAAGGTCACTCGTACGGGTCGCATCTCTTTCAGCTGCACTTCCTTTTCCAAGCAATTCAATTAATATTCTAGACGTCTGAACCCCTTGGCTGTGAGCAATCAAATTTACCTTTTGGCCTTTGCCAAGATTACTTATTTTAGATTTGTTTTTCCATGTGTTGTGGTTCTCTCCGAATCTCTCATGCTCATGCTCAGTGGAATGAGCCACGCCGTAATCAACTCGAGTACCCGTAAGTTGTGCATAGAGTTCACAGGCTCGGTCCCATGAACTAGAGATTGGGCCCATGGCAGGTGTTACAACAGTGTCGTGATTTCCGTAGCGTTTGAGCTCTTCTTGAATATCCTTAAATCCACCAAAATGTTTGTACAAGCCAAGCACTTCATCTCGTCCCCATCCAAAAAATCCATGAACAAGTACAATGGGGTAGTCGTTGAGCCTCTCGTCTGGTGCAGCAGGTTCAGTTAATGTTGCTGCAGTAGATAACCCCGACATCCCAAAGAACATTGAGCCTAATAAAATAGCTGAATGACGCCACTTTGTTGGTTTACGATTTTTCATTATTAAAACCCTTAACATGGTTGTGCCCCCGTGTTTACTGAATTTCAGGCAATAGTGGGCCTGTCGCGTATGGCTTGATACAAGCACGCGCGGGGAGTATTAATGTGTAGTTGTAATCGTTAACTGATAGACGCGATGGTGCCCTGCAAGATAGCAGTCGTTTTTGTAAACGTAGCGAATGTCAGAAAAAGCGAAATAATTTTTAAGGTGCTGGAGAGTGAAGTCTCATGCGAATCCTCTTGTGGAAAATGACCGTTATTATTGTTTTTGTAATGACACCGGATGTGTTGCTCCAGTGTTAGTACAATATAAAGATCGAGGGATAGAAATAATTGTAGGAATTAGTCAGGAGATGTAAAACGAAGTCTATATACGAAAATTGAATCTTCGCAGATCAATTACAACGTTGTTCTGCGAAGATTATTGGGTAGCCCAGTTACGCTCTTTCTATAAGTAAAGTTCTGTAAGATTTCAAGCCTAGTGCAACGAGTAGGGCAGCCAAGGGATAAAAAACTAGGGAGATAGTGGATAAGGAAAATCGTAGTGCCTGGTCATCGCCAAAGACAAAATCGGTCAGCGAGGCTACGATGGTTCCACCTAGGGCGAGTCCAAATAAATTGGTTAGGAATAACATCAATGCACTTGTTTGCGCTCGCATTCGGTTCGGTGTGATCAGTTGCAAGCCGGCCATGGCTACGCCAAAGTGCATGTAATGGACAAAAATCACAATAGTACTGAGCGCTAACGCTAACATGCTTGAAGGCATTAGAGGTGCTGCAGTTGCGGGAGCTATGAGTACTAAGGCCGCTATCATAACAATTCGATAGTTCGAATCGATGTAACCTCGCTTTTGGAGCAGGCCACTAAAAAATGCACCTGCAAATGTTCCAGCAGTTCCTGCTAGAATAAAAATTGCGCCTAGGGCGGTGCCTGCATCTGTCTTTGACATGCCATAGGTTCGGACGAGAAATTCGGGAAACCAAATCAGCGTGCCATAACCTATAATAGCCATCATTGATACGCTTCCCATAATGGATGCGTAGGCTTTCCAGTGAGTGCGTAGATAGCTAATCACTTCACGTAAAGGCATTGGCTCAACTTCTTCGTTGTGCTCTACTCTTGGCGGCTCTTTAATGAACATGAGCAAAATAACAACGAGTATACCCGGCGCGCCAACCCCTACAAATGTTATCTGCCAAACGGCCATGTCACCTATGATTGGGTAGGTGCTTAGATCCATTGTGGACAAGGTGTCAAATAACCAGCCGCCGATCATATAGGACGTGCCACTTCCCAATGTTATCCCCATTGCGAAAATAGCGGTGGCCCAACGTAAATTTTTTGCACTGTATAGATCTCCTAACAAAGAATAGGTTGCGGGTGATAGCGTAGCTTCACCTACACCTACGCCAACTCTGGTTAGGAATAATGAGCTAAAATTTTTGGCAAAACCACAGGCGCAGGTCATTAAGCTCCAAAAAAGAACGCCAGAAGTAATAATAGTCTTTCGACTCATGCGATCTGCAAGCCAGCCGATAGGAAGCCCCAGTACTATATAGAAAATGGTGAAAGCCAGCCCGTGTAAGAGACTAAATTGAAAGTCTGAGATATTAAAGTCTTGTCGAATGGGGCCAACTAATAGGGCCATAATGTTTCTATCAATGAATGAGAGTATGTAGGCTAGTAAAAGCGTGGCCAAAGCATAATGGGAAGAGCGAGAGTCGCGTTTGGGGTTAGAGAATGTTGCGGTGGATGTGCTCATGGTAAACTGCTTCCTAAGGGGACAGGAAGCTATGGTAATACAGTTGTAGTATAAAATGCACTGCTGTACGGACTAGAAGGCTAGCTGAAGATACATGTCAAATCGGCTAGCCTAATTATGGCGAAAAATAAGTCTACTTATTATTGGTTAGGCAGTGACTAGTCGCTCATTAAGTCCAGGTGATGAAAAGCGCACGACCCGATCATCGAGCTTCCCCAGTCTTAACATTGCCATATCAAACGCGTAGTTTTGATATAGTTTCCAGGGCATTCTAGAACCTTGTTGGGGGACTTTATCCATTGCTCTTTGTATGTATCCCGACTGCATGTCTAAAAATGAGGTGTGATGTACTTTGGCATTATAGTTTTGTGCTATGCATTGTCGCATTCCTACTTGGTCCATCTTATTGATCAAGCGGCAGACGAATTCTGATACAAGGTCAGATTTCAGCGTCCATGATGCATTGGTATAACCAAAAACTAGGCCCAGGTTAGGTAGGTCTTCGATTAACACTCCCTTGTAGAGCATTTTTTCAGTGATATCGAATTTCTTGTTCTCGACAAAAATGTCTATTCCGCCGAGCATTTGTACGTTGAGGCCAGTAGCGGTGATGATTACGTCAGCGTCCAGGGTTTCGCCTGATTGGAGTTCTATTCCGGTCTCTGTGAATTTCTTCACATGATCGGTCACAATTGAGGCTTTGTTGTTCCTTATGGCCTTGAACAAATCACCATTGGTCACTGCACAGAGTCGCTCGTCCCATGGATTGTAGCTCGGAGTGAAATGCTTCATATCGACGTTGGGGCCAAGCTGTTGCTTTACCTGTCCTAGCAAGAACTCTTTTGTTTTTTCTGGAAATCTCCTACTGAATTGAAACGTACCGATTGCTAGCGCGACATTGCGAGTTCTTGCAAACCGATAGACCCATTTTTCCGGCAAATATTCTCGCAGTTTGTTTAAGCTCTCATCTTTTTCCGGTAACGACATCATATAAGTGGGGGAGCGCTGTAGCATAGTGACGTGCTTTGCTTTGTCAGTCATGGCCGGCACAATAGTTACCGCTGTGGCGCCGCTTCCGATCACAACAACCTTTTTGTCCGAATAATCAAAGTTCTCAGGCCAAGCTTGAGGATGAATTAGCTCACCCTTAAACTCGTTTTTTCCTTTGAAGTCCGGCTGAAATCCAGATTCATAGCTGTAATAGCCTGCGCAGGAGAGAAAGAAATTGCAGGTGATTTCCTTTTTCTTGCCGGTGTGTTGTTCTTCAATTAGCACAGTCCAAAGAGCGTCTTTGCGTGACCAATTAGCAGACTTTACTTTCTGGCCGTAACGTATGTGCTTATCAATATTGTTTTCTTTTGCCGTTTCCTTTATATAGCTAAGTATTGAAGGGCCGTCGGCGATGGCTTTGGGATTTGTCCATGGTTTGAAGTTATACCCTAACGTGTACATATCCGAATCAGAGCGGATGCCAGGGTACCGAAATAGATCCCAAGTCCCCCCCATTCTCTCTCTACCTTCTAAGATAGCGAATGACTTAGTCGGGCAGGCCTTAGCTAGGTGGCAGGCTGCACCAACACCTGATAGGCCAGCACCCACTATCAGCACATCAAGATATTCTTTGCTCATAGATCTAACTCCTTTGATTCAATTCGGGATACATTGTATATAGCCGATACCTATGAATATCCCTTATACCTGCTCTGAACAACAGGTTATTACATTCCATTTCATGGTGATTTCGGGACATTACCGCCGTTAAGGGGAATACTCTCACAATTTTTTGTGCGCATAGCTCAATTTACGTTCAATGCCGGAGCGTATCAAGGCGTTCTCGTTCTAATATTTGAGGTGTCGCCAAGATCAACGTATATTGTCGCTCATAATATTTAGTCTTTAACTTAGAGCGACTTACATGAGCGACAATAAACCTTCAGATGGTAGTGCCACAACGCACTTTGGTTATAAGCAGGTTCCAGTTGAGAGTAAGCATAAGCATGTGGCTGGCGTATTTCACTCTGTAGCGTCTAAATATGACATGATGAATGACTTGATGTCACTAGGTACCCACAGAGTACTAAAACAGTATTTACTCGAACTCAGTAGCGTTAGAAAAGGGCAGAAGGTACTGGATCTTGCTGGTGGGACAGGAGATATCACCAAGTTATTGAGTAAGAATGTTGGACCAGAAGGCAAAGTCATGCTCTGTGACATCAATGACTCGATGCTTTCGGTGGGAAGAGATCGGCTTCTCGATGATGGTTTTGCCGGCAATATCCACTATGTGCAAGCTAATGGTGAAGTGCTGCCTTTTGAGGACGGTTTTTTTGATTGCGTAACGATCGGATATGGCATCCGAAATTTTACTGATAAATCAAAGGCGCTTATTGAGCTGCTAAGAGTACTTAGGCCTGGAGGTAGGTTGTTGATTTTAGAATTCTCAAAGCCGCAGACGGAATTTGTGAGCAAAGCTTATGACTTGTATGCAAAGTCTTGGCCTATCGTGGGCAAATTAGTGGCGGGGGATTCTGAGTCTTATCAATACTTGAATGAATCTATCCGTATGCACCCTGATCAGGACACTTTTAAGACAATGATGGAAGATGCAGGGTTTGAGAAGGTGGAATACTTCAACCTTTTAGGGGGCGTTTCCGCTATTCATCGAGGTTTTAAATTTTAGGAACGGTTGAATCATTCGGTTACTTAATATCGAATGATTCGGTCCACCTGCCGTGCTCATTACAGTTGCTTACTACATAGTAGTGACCTGTAAGTCTTTCGAATTTGTAGCTTGAGCTATAGGCTTCTCTAGAAGCGAAATCGAAACGATTCTCTACAAGTAAGTCTTTGTCATCATGATCTGTCAACACTTTGCCGGACACCAAATTACACTGCTTTCTGCATTTCTTCGTAATCTACGGGTGACCAATAGTCATTCGTAGAGTGAAGTCGTTGGCGGTTATAGAAAACCTCA
>MAAC01009857.1_pt1 | contig 21141 bp, 12 predicted proteins | sample 1115981 | NCBI WGS metagenome assembly MAAC01 (sample SAMN04961126, study PRJNA320927) | seawater metagenome | isolation source: sample BD02T64 sea water enriched with oil for 64 days | place: USA:Gulf of Mexico | collected 2013-07-27
TCGTTCAGATATATTTGATTACATTGAACGGTTTTATAACCAAAGGAAGAAACGTAAACTGAAGAACAATCACCAAGCCGCCCTTAACTGAGAGTCCGCTGGATCGGGGTAAAACCAGAGCTTGCCAGTAAGCACATCAATAGGCGCTTGTTCCGAAACATTAGTTTGTTTGAGGTGGTTTAGCACTGCCGTCTTTAGTGCGGCTTGGTATTTTGGCTTAGGACGTAAACCATCAGCATAGGGTAGTTTTTCTTCATAAAGTACCGTGCTGATATTCTGGAATTTGAACTCGAAGGATTTAGCTGAACGGGAAGGATGTGCAGCTGAAAGCTTGCGATAGATCTCCGCTTTGTTCGTGGGCTTTGCATTCAGTTGATCTTGCAATAACTCAAAGTAAGCAAGAACAGCTGCATCTATTTCCGGATTAGACCATGCTATGTTTGTATTCATGAAGGAGGAAAAGCCTCATACCTGTTCTAGTTTAGAATTCATAATGTACAGGCTCCTTTGTATCAGAATAGTTGTCATTGTGCTTGATACTCCTCAGCTTGCACCTGTCATCAAACTTTTATACTTTGCCGTTCGACACTCTCTATCAAGGTGATTACCCATGAATCAGCCAGTATCAACATCAGACAGCCACGCGCCCCTGCGCAATGATATTCGTACCTTGGGCGGTCTGCTGGGCGAGACGATTCGCGAGCAGGATGGTGAGGCGGTGTTCGCGCTGATCGAGGAAATCCGCCATTTTTCCAAGGCGGCGCTGGCGGGTGATGCCAGCGCTCATCAGCAGCTTGAAAGTTTAATGGCGGGGTTGGATGACGCTGCCTTAATTCCGGTCGTGCGCTCTTTCGGGCTGATGCTGAACCTGATGAATATCGCGGAGGAGTACCACCGCGTACGGCGTTTAAGTGAGGCTAGCCACCGTGAGACGAGCCATCGCAAATCATTGCCGCAGTTACTTACGCATCTGGGTGAGCAGGGTATTTCCAAATTACGTATTGCTGAAACAATTGAAAATCTAACGATTGAGCTGGTGCTAACCGCTCACCCTACGGAGGTTTCTCGGCGCACGGTGAGTCAAAAGTACGACCGCATTGCCGATCACCTTGAAACCCTCGACCGGGTTAATCTTACTGATTACAAACGCAATGCATTGAAGCAGGAGCTGCGCCGGGAGATCGCTTCCCTGTGGGCGACGGATGAAATTCGTCACAACAAGCCGACGCCAGTGGATGAGGCCAAGTGGGGCATTGCGACGATTGAGCAAACCCTGTGGTCGACGGTGCCGGAGTTGCTGCGCGAGCTTGATTTCAGTCTGCGCGAGCAGTTGGGCGAGGGTTTAAGTATTCACGCGGTGCCGATTCGCTTTGCTTCGTGGATGGGGGGCGACCGGGACGGTAATCCGAATGTCACGGCAAAAACTACGGACGAGGTGTGCTGGTTATCCCGTTGGCAGGCGGCGGAGTTGTTGCAGAAAGATATCGAGCAACTGCGTTCGGAGTTGTCGATGGCGAGCTGTAGCGCTGCCTTGCGCGCAGCGGTGGGCGAGCATCCGGAGCCCTATCGACAATTGTTGCGCGGGGTGCGTGATCGTTTAGTGCTGACGCGGGATAGCTTGAAGGCAAAACTCGATGGTGAGTTAACGGTCGATGACAGTGCCATTTATTTTGATGTCGATGAACTCAAGCAAGCCTTAATGCTGTGTTATGACTCGCTAGTGGGGCAGGGCATGGCCACCATTGCCGATGGTCGGCTGACGGATATTATTCGCTGTGTGAATTGTTTTGGTTTGAATTTAACGCCGCTGGATATTCGCCAGGAGTCATCGCGCCATGCGGAGGTGCTGGATGCGGTAACGCGCTACATTGGTGTCGGCCATTATTCTGAGTGGAGCGAAACAGAAAAGCTGGCCTTTTTAAGTGCTGAGTTAAAGCAGCAGCGGCCATTAATTCCCACCGCCTTTTTGAACCAGACAATCGACCCTGCATGGCTTGAGTCCTTTCACGCGCAGGTCGATTATTCCATCGATAATGTTTACGAAGTCTTGCAAACCTGCCAAACCATTTCCAGGCACCCGCGCAGTAGCTTTGCCAATTATATTATTTCCATGGCTCACTCGGGTTCCGATGTGTTGGCGGTGATGTTGCTGCAGCGGGAGGCAGGCGTGACCGAGCCACTGCCGGTGATGCCGCTGTTTGAAACCCTGAGTGATCTTGAAAATGCACCGGGGGTTGTCGATAACTTATTTCAGATTGAAGGCTATGCGGATTCGATTAATCACTGTCAACAAATTATGGTGGGCTATTCCGATTCTGCCAAAGATGCGGGCTTTTTAGCGGCGTCGTGGGCGCAATATCAAGCCCAGGAAAAGCTGGTGGAGATTTGTCAAAACCATCAAGTGCAGTTGCGCCTGTTTCATGGCCGGGGAGGCTCGATGAGTCGCGGCGGTGGTTCTGCCCACGATGCGCTACTCTCCCAACCTCCCGGCGCGGTCGAGGGTTATGTGCGCATTACCGAACAAGGAGAGATGATTCGCTTTAAATTCGGTCTGCCCGGCATCGCCTTTCGCACCCTGGAGCTGTACACCTGCGCCACGTTGGAGGCGACGCTGCTGCCGCCACCCAAGCCGTCGCAACCGTGGCGCGACTTGATGGATAAACTGACGGCTTGCTCTCTAGAAAGCTATCGCAATGAAATTCATGCGCCGGATTTTCTCGAATATTTTCACGAGGCAACACCCGAGCAAGAATTGCAGCGGCTGTCCCTCGGCAGTCGTCCGGCAAAACGCAAAGCCAGTGGCGGTATTGAAAGTTTGCGTGCTATTCCCTGGGTCTTCGCCTGGACGCAAACACGCTTGTTGATTCCCGCGTGGCTGGGTTCAGACAGTGCGCTGGAACTCGCGATTAAAGAGGGCGACCTGCAATTGGTGCAAGAGATGTCGGCAGAGTGGCCTTACTTTGCCTCGATTATCGACATGTTAGAAATGGTGCTGGCGAAAGCCGAGCCTCAGGTTTCTGAATATTACGAGCAGCGTTTGGTGGGTGAAACCCTGCAGGCCGTGGGGGCGCAGCTGCGCACGCGTTTGGCCAGTGTCGTGGACTCGGTGAATACGGTGCGGGGTTCAGAAAAACTCCTGCAGGGTAGTCCGGTGATACAACATTCGATACGTGTCAGAAACCCCTACGTTATGCCTCTGCATTTTTTACAGGCTGAAATTATGCGGCGGTTAAGGGCAGCGGGGGATGATAGCTCTGCCGCGAAAACTATTTATGAACAGGTGCTAAAAATATCGATCACCAGTATTGCGGCGGGAATGCGTAATACGGGGTAGATCGATGAGTGCGAAGGCGGGTGTCTGTCATCAATAGGGCTGCGCCTATAGAGCTTTAAGAATGGTGTGAAAAATAGGCACCCGGGAAAACCAGATGCCTGGGTCGCTTATTTACTGCTCAAGTAATTGAGCATGGTATCGACATCACTCACCTCAAAGGGATCGTCAGGGCAGTTGTCCATCAGGCCGGGTTCAGCGAACAGCTGCTGGATTTCACCATCGACCACATGCATGGAATAGCGCCAAGAGCGATCACCAAAGCCGAGGTTTTCTTTTTTAACCAGCATGCCCATCAAGCGGCTGAAGTCGCCATTGCCGTCGGGCAGCATTTTGACCTTGCTGATTTTGAGCTGCTTTGCCCACTGAAACATGCTGAAAGCATCGTTGACGCTGAGGCAATAAACCTCATCTACGCCCTGCGTTTTTAGTGCCTCGTACTGCGCTTCGTAACCGGGCAGGTGAGTGCTGGAGCAGGTGGGGGTGAAGGCACCCGGCAGGGCAAGTACAACGATGCTCTTACCTTTGAAAATGTCAGATGAAGTGACATCTTGCCAGCGGAAGGGATTGTCGCCGCCGATGCTTTCGTCGCGAACGCGGGTTTTAAAGGTTATTTCTGGGACAGTGGTTTTCATATTGATCTCCGTGGTGGTTGCTGAACCGAGGGTGGGCCTCGAGGTTTGGTTGAGTGTGACAGTTGTTCTTTGGCGGTAGTTCAATTATTGCTGAATTCTAGTAAAAGAGCTGTTCCTACGTTACGGGAATAGTGACTGCAATTCGCGCTGTTACAACCAGAATTGCAGCAGCAAAAATGCAATGCAAATAACGGCACCGCAGGCAGGTATTGCCAGGGCGGGAAAGTGACGTCGCTGGTCGCGCCAGTTCAGCCTAAGCAGGGCCAGGTTGACCATGGTGAAGATGCACAAAATTGTACCACTGGTGGCCTGAGCCAGGGTGACTAGTGGCGCGAGTAGTGCGGCACTGAGCACCAGCGTGCCGACCAAAAATGTTGCACTTAAGGGAGTTTGTCGGCGGGGGTGCACCGTCGCCAAAAAACCGGGTGCCATGCCTTTTTTAGCCATGCCGTAAAGCACGCGCGAGGCCATAATAATTTGTAGCAGAGCGCCATTAACCACGGCGACGATACTGATAGAAGTCATCAGTGCAATGGGAATGGCGGTGTTTTGTTCGACCACTAATACCAATGGTGCCTTCGATGTGGCCAGGTCTTGCAGGGGCACGGCGGCCAGTGCGCAGAGGGTAACAATAAAATAAAGCAGGCAGGCCGTGACTAATGCCATAAGAATACCGCGTGGCATATTCTTTTCTGGCTGCTTTACTTCTTCGGCCATATTGACCATGTCTTCAAAACCGATAAAGGCGTAGAAGGCGAGGAAGGCCCCGGCGCTTAAGTTGGTGGGTATCAGTGGGCTATCGGGGTTACTGAATAGAGCGGGCACTTTGTCGGCACCGGCGTAAATCACCAAGGCGAGGCCGAGCAGTTCGAGCAGCGTGGTGATGATGGCGACGCTGACAGAAAGCTTTACGCCCCAGGCGGCAATGGCCGTTAACAATATAATTAATAGTGAAATAGTCAGGGCATCGGCCAGTTCGAAAAACACGGCGAAATAGCCACTAAAGCCTCGGGCAATGGTGGCGGCAGAGACAATGCCGGCAAAGACAATGGCATAACCGACCAGAGTCGATAGCCCTTTCAGGCTAAAGGCCTGTTGCACATACACCGGCTCGCCAGCACTGACCGGATAAAGCCGCGATAAATGCCCGTAGGAATAGGCGCTAAAACTCACCACCAGTGCGGCCAGTACAAAGGCCAGGGGCATGTAGCTGCCAGCGATATTGGCGACCTCGCCCACCAGCACATAAATACCGGCACCGAGTATGGTGCCGATGCCATAGAGAGTAATCTGCGTCAGGCTAAGGGTGCGCAGCAGGGGCGTGGGCTTGGCGGTCGGCGCTGTCATGGCGTGATAGTATCAGCCATCTGGGGCAATTTTGGCCGCTTGCGCACTTATAGCGCGGGGGCTTGATCTGGCCCAATGCCCATCTCGGCAAGGCTCGGGAGTCGAGGCGCAAATCGTCACTAAGGTGTGAGTGTTTAATGAGTGCGTTGCGAGACAAAGTTTGGCGGATAATTTTTGGTACCGATACACCGGCCGGCCGGCTGTTTGACCTGGTATTAATTTACGCCATTTTACTGAGCGTTGCCGCCATCGTGCTCGATTCGGTGACGCTGCTGCACCGCGACTTTGGCCGCTGGTTTTACTATACGGAGTGGTTTTTTACCCTGCTGTTTACCCTCGAATACTTTCTGCGTATTTATGTCTCCCGCCGACCCCTGCGCTATATTTTTAGTTTTCTCGGCCTGGTCGATTTAATCTCTATTATCCCTTCCTACCTGGCGCTGGTGGTGAGCGGAGCCAATTATTTGCTGGTGATTCGCATGATTCGGGTGCTGCGGGTGTTTCGCGTACTCAAGTTGGTGCGCTATATGGAGGAGGCCAGTGTCTTGTTGCGCGCGCTGTATTTGGCGCGGCGTAAAATTCTGGTGTTTTTTGTCACCGTGCTGGTCTTGAGTTTTATTTTTGGCTGTTTGATGTTTGTGGTGGAAGGCCCGGAACACGGCTTTACCAGTATTCCGAAGAGTATTTACTGGACCATCGTCACCATTACCACGGTGGGTTATGGTGATATGACCCCGCAAACTGTGCTCGGGCAACTGATCTCGACGGTGGCGATGTTGCTTGGCTATTCAATTATTGCCATTCCCACCGGTATTATTACCGCTGAGCTGGCGAGTGAGCTGGGCCGCTCGCGCGCCGGGCGCAGCTGTCAAAACTGTCGTCGCGCCGGGCACGAGGCCGATGCCAGCCACTGTCGCCACTGTGGTGTGGTCCTGATTGGCGCAGACTAAACAGGTATTGGTGAGGCGGGGAACAGGGCGGCTGAATTAAAGTGAAACTCCGATTGATGCACTTTCGTGGCCGGTGTTTAATGCGCGCCATAAAATAAATCCGCAACCACCCAAATCGATGAAGGGGTGGCGCTAATAAAATTTGCCATACAGGGAATGACCATGACTGAAAACTACGACGCGGTTTATCAAGCCTCAAAAACCGACCCCGGGGCCTTTTGGGCGGAAGCGGCCAAGCTGGTGAGCTGGTCTAAAGAGCCGACGACCATTCTCGATGACAGCAAGCCCCCCTTTTTACGGTGGTTCCCCGACGGTGAAACCAATGCCTGCTTCAATGCCCTCGACCGGCATGTGGCCGCTGGTCGTGCCGAGCAGGATGCGCTGATTTACGACAGCCCGGTGACCGGCACCAAGTTGCGCTTTAGCTATGGTGAGTTACTGCAGCGGGTGTCTAAATTTGCCGGAGCTCTGCGGGCCGAGGGAATAGAAAAGGGCGATCGCGTCATCATCTATATGCCAATGGTGCCCGAGGCGGCTATCGCCATGCTGGCCTGTGCGCGTATCGGTGCCGTGCACTCCGTGGTCTTCGGCGGTTTTGCCGCCAATGAACTGGCAGTGCGTATTGACGATGTTCAAGCCAAAATGGTGATTGCTGCTTCCTGTGGCATCGAGCCGGGGCGACTGGTGTTGTATAAGCCGCTGCTCGATGAGGCCATCGAACTGGCCAAAAACAAACCTGAGACCTGCATTATTTTACAGCGCGAGCAGGCGCCGGGTGAGATGCAGGTCGGACGCGATAAGGACTGGCACAAGCTGGAGGCAATCGGCAATCCGGTGGATTGCGTGCCGATGCTGTCCACCGACCCGCTGTACGTGCTCTATACCTCGGGCACCACCGGTGAACCGAAGGGCGTGGTGCGGGATGTCGGCGGCAGTATCGTCTCTCTCAATTGGAGCATGCAAAAAGTTTACGGCGTAGCGCCGGGCGATGTGTTCTGGGCGGCCTCCGATGTGGGCTGGGTGGTGGGGCACTCCTATATTGTCTACGGCCCGCTGTTTAATGGTGCCACCACAATTCTGTTTGAGGGCAAGCCCGTCGGCACACCCGACCCCGGCACCTACTGGCGTATTATTGCCGAGTACGGCGTCAAGGTGTTCTTCACCGCACCCACGGCTTTTCGGGCGATTAAAAAAGAAGATCCGCAGGGTGAACATCTGGCCAAGTACGACCTGTCAAAGTTTGAAAGCCTGTTTCTCGCCGGTGAGCGCTGTGACCCCGATACCCTCCACTGGGCGATGGAAAAACTGCAAATACCGGTGATTGACCACTGGTGGCAAACCGAACTGGGTTGGCCCGCTTGTGCCAACTGTCGCGGTATTGAGCTGTTACCCGTGGTGCCCGGCTCACCCACCAAGCCGGTGCCGGGTTTTGATATTCGCGTGCTCGACGAGCAGGGCGTAGAAGTCGCGTCCGGTGATATCGGTGCATTGGCGATCAAACTGCCACTGCCACCGGGATCATTTACCACCTTGTGGCGTAATGATGAGCGCTTCGTCTCCTCCTACTTTAAGACCTTCCCCGGCTATTACGAAACTGGTGATGCTGGCTACATCGATGAAAATGGCTATGTCTTTGTCATGGCGCGCACCGACGATGTGATTAATGTCGCCGGTCATCGCCTCTCGACGGGGGCGATGGAAGAAGTGCTGGCGGCCCACCCCGATGTCGCCGAGTGTGCCGTCGTCGGTGTTGCCGATGCCATGAAGGGCCAGGTACCACTGGGCTTTGTGGTGCTTAATGATGGCGTCGAGCGGGCCGATGCGGATATTTGCACTGAGGTGGTGCAGCTGGTGCGCGAAAAGATCGGCCCTGTAGCAGCCTTTCGCCTCTGTGGTGTGGTGAAACGCTTGCCGAAAACTCGCTCGGGTAAAATATTGCGCGCGACCATGCGCAAAATTGCCGATGCCGAGAGCTGGAAAATGCCCGCTACCATTGACGATCCGCTGATTCTCGATGAAATTACCGAGGCGCTGGGCGCGTTGGGTTATCCGCCAGAAGCTTAGCATTTAAAACTGGTATATAAATTGCTTTTAATATGTCCAGTTTGCCGGTCTGTTAATTACTAGCGCTTTCCCTTATTGTGTCAGCCTGTTTACAGAAATACTGTCGATAATCATTTACAGATCGGCAGTATTTCCGGTATAACATCGCCGGTCTTTTGTGTGTCAAAAAAATTGACGGAATTCACTAACGGCCCCGGGAGGGTTGAGGTTGAAGCCTACAAATATAAGCAAACCAGATTATTTTCATAAGGTTGTCGACTGCCAGCATGCCTGTCCAGCGCACACACCTGTCCCTGAATACATTCGCCTGATTGCCGCAGAGCGTTATACCGACGCCTACATGGTCAATTGGGAGTCCAACGTCTTTCCCGGTGTCCTAGGTCGCACCTGTGATCGGCCCTGTGAGCCGGCTTGTCGGCGCGGGCGGGTTGAGGAAGAGCCTGTCGCGATTTGTCGCCTCAAGCGTGTCGCGGCCGATAATAAAGACGATATTTCCCATTTGCTCCCCGCTGCGGGTGCCAGCAATGGCAAAAAGCTGGCGATGATTGGTGCTGGACCTGCCTCTTTAACCGTAGCGCGCGACCTCTCACCGCTGGGTTATGACATTCATATCTTCGAAGAAAACGCCAAGGGTGGCGGTTTTATGCGTAGCCAAATTCCCTCTTTCCGCCTGCCCGATGAGGTGCTGGACGAGGAAGTGGGTTACATCACAGACAATAAAGCGGTAACGACCCACTACAACAAGCGTGTTGATAGCCTCAAGGCGCTGCTCGATAAAGATTATGACGCCGTCTTTGTGGGCTCCGGTGCACCGAAAGGTCGCGACCTGCCCGACCTACCCGGTCGTAAAGAGGGTGCCGAGGGCATTCATATCGGCATCGACTGGCTGGCCAGTGTCGCCTTTGAACACCGTGAAAGTGTTGGCAAAAAAGTGATTGTGCTCGGCGGTGGTAATACCGCGATGGATTGCTGCCGCACGGCGCGTCGCATCGGCGGTGCCGAGGTTAAGGTAATTGTGCGTAGCCCCTTTGCCGATATGAAGGCCTCGCCCTGGGAAAAAGACGACGCTGTTGCGGAAGATATTCCAATTATTGATAATCATACACCGCTGGAATTCGTTATCGAAGACGGCAAGCTGGTGGGTATGCGCTTCGATAAGGTACGCGCTGAATATGACAAGAAAGGTCGTCGCAAACTGGTGTCGACCGGTGAAGAGCCCGTCCTTTACCCCTGCGATGAAGTGTTGATCGCCATCGGTCAGGAGAACGCCTTCCCCTGGATTGAAAGCGAAACCGATATTGAGTTCGATAACTGGGGTCTGCCGACCCTCGATAAAGTCACCTTCCAGTCGACGAACAGCAAGGTCTTCTTCGGTGGTGACTCCGCCTTCGGCCCGGAAAATATTATTACCGCCGTCGCTCAGGCTCACCAGGCGGCGATTTCCATCGACCTGTTTTGCAATGGCGAAGACCTCGCCGTGCGTCCCGCGCCCACCACCAATCTGGTGAGCCAGAAAATGGGCATTCACGAGTGGAGCTACAGCAACGCCGTTGGCGACGACCAGCGCTTTAAAGTGCCCCATGCCGATAAAAAGGCGGCACTGGGTGATCGCTTGCTCGAAGTGGAGTTGGGCTTTTCGACCAAGACCGGTTTTGAAGAGGCGCAGCGCTGCCTTAACTGTGATGTGCAAACGGTCTTTTCCGAGGCTCTGTGCATCGAGTGCGATGCCTGTACCGATATTTGCCCGACGGATTGCATTAACTTTATCGACAACGATAAAGAGCCTCAGCTGCGTGAAAATCTGCGTATGCCGGCAAAAAACCTCGAGCAAGATCTTTACGTGTCCACTGATTTGCCGACCGGCAGAGTGATGGTCAAGGACGAAGACGTGTGTCTGCACTGTGGGCTTTGCGCCGAGCGCTGCCCGACATCGGCCTGGGACATGCAGCAATTTCTCTACCAAGTTACCAAGGCATCTCAGATATGAAGAGCATAGAGGCAGTCAACGAATTTGTTATTCGCTTTGCTAACGTCAACGGCACTGGTTCGGCCAGTGCCAACGCGATGTTTGCCAAGGCAATTTTTCGTATGGGCATACCGGTTAGCCCGAAGAATATTTTCCCCTCCAATATCCAGGGCCTCCCCACCTGGTATGAAGTGCGGGTCAGCGAGAAGAACTATCTCGGGCGCCGTGGTGGTGTCGATATTGCTGTGGCGATTAACCCCCAGAGTATGGCTCAGGACATGTCTGACCTGAACCCCGGTGGTTTTTTCATCTACGACAATACCAAGGCGCTAGACCTGCGTTTGCAGCGCGATGATGTCAACCTGATTGGCATACCGCTGACCGATATTTGCCGTCGCGAATATACCCAGGCACGTCAGCGCCAGCTGTTTAAAAACGTGATTTATATTGGCGCGCTGTCGGCCCTGCTGAGTATTGAGTTTTCGGTACTGAAAGATTTGGTGGGTGCGCAGTTTAAAGGCAAGGACAAGCTGATTGCCTCGAACATTCACGCCCTGGAACTGGGTTATCAGTACGCCCAGGAACACTTTTCCTGTCCCTTGAGCATTAGTCTTGAGCGCCGCGATTTAATCGGCGACCGGGTGATGCTCGAAGGTAACGATGCCCTGGCCCTCGGTGCTGTCTACGGCGGTGCAACTGTGGTGCCCTGGTACCCACTGACACCGTCCACCTCGGTGATTGAAGGTTTTGAAAAATACGCCAATCGTCTACGTATCGACCCGGGTACGGGCGATCGTCGTTTTTGTGTCGCCCAGGCGGAAGATGAGCTGGCCGCGATTGGTATGGTGATTGGTGCCTCGTGGAACGGCGCGCGGGCTTTTACCGCGACCTCCGGCCCGGGTTTGTCGCTAATGGCAGAGTTTCTCGGCCTGGCCTACTTTGCAGAAGTGCCCGCCGTACTGTTTGATATTCAGCGCGCCGGCCCCTCGACGGGCATGCCGACACGCACTCAGCAGTCCGACATCTTCGCAGCGGCCTATGCCTCCCACGGCGACAGCAAGCATGTGCTGTTGATTCCGGGCGACCCGAAAGAGTGCTTCGACATGTCGGCCGATAGTTTTGATCTGGCCGAGCGTTTGCAAACACCGGTGATTGTGATGAGCGATCTCGATCTGGGTATGAACGATAATTTATGTGATCCCCTGGAGTGGGATGACGACCGCGAGTACGACCGGGGCAAGGTGCTGTCGGCTGAAGATCTCGAGAATATGAGCGAGCGCTACGGGCGCTACCTCGACGTCGACGACGACGGTATTTGCTACCGCACGCTGCCCGGCACTCACCCCGAAAAGGGTGCCTTCTTTACCCGTGGCACCTCGCGTGATAAGTACGCGGTGTACACCGAGTTTGGCGACATCTATGTGCAAAACATGGAGCGTCTCAATGCCAAAATGGAAACGGCAAAGACTTATGTTCCGGGCCCGGTGACTTACATGGCCGATAAAAAGACCCGCGATGGCGTGATCTTTTACGGTACCAGCACCGATGCCAGCCTCGAGGCCTTGGATATGCTGGCCGACCAGGGCCTCTACCTCAATGCGATGCGCCTGCGTGCCTTCCCCTTCAGCAAAGAAGTCACCGACTTTATTGAAAACCACGACAGGATCTTTGTCATCGAGCAAAATCGCGATGGGCAAATGCGTAAATTAATGATTATCGAATGCGATCTCAATCCGAAAAAACTGCTGTCTTACGTCCATTATGACGGTATGCCAATGACGGCCCTCGGTGTTTCTGCACACATCAGTGAAGTACTCGGTAAAAATAATGTAACCCCCTTGCGTAAGCGCAAGGCTGGAGCTTAATCATGAGTTATATACGTCCTACTTTCAGACATCCCGATGCCGAGGCTAATAGCGGTGGCTTTACGCGCCAGGACTACGAGGGCGCGCTGTCGACCCTCTGCGCCGGTTGTGGTCACGACTCGGTGAGTAGTGCGATTGTCCAGTCTTGCTTTGAGCTCGGTGTTGAACCCCACCGTGTGGCAAAGATTTCGGGCATTGGTTGCTCCTCCAAGACACCGACCTATTTTCTCGGCAAGTCCCACGGTTTTAATTCGGTACACGGGCGCATGCCCTCGGTCGCGACCGGTGCCAGCATGGCCAACCGCGAGCTGCTGTATGTCGGTGTTTCCGGTGATGGTGACAGTGCTTCAATTGGCCTCGGCCAGTTTGGGCACATAGCCCGTCGCAACTTGAATATGAGCTATATCGTTGAAAACAACGGCTGCTACGGTTTGACCAAGGGTCAGGATTCAGCCACTACCGATATTGGTTCACGGAGCAAAAAGGGTGAGCCGAACCCTTATGAGCCGATCGACCTTTGCGCTCTCGCATTACAGTTGGGTGCGACCTTTGTGGCGCGCAGTTTTTCTGGCGACAAAGAGCAACTGGTACCCTTGATTAAAGCGGCGATGTCCCACAACGGTTTTGCCTTTATCGACGTGATTTCACCCTGTGTGACCTTTAACAACACGGCGGCATCGAGCAAGGGTTATGAGTTTGTGCGCGAGCATATGGAAGCCACTGGAAAAATGGATTTTGTGCCGGTGCGCTCCGAAATTACCGCCAGTTACCCGGCCGGTTTTAGTGAAGAAATTACTTTGCACGATGGCTCGGTGATTCACCTCTACAAAGATGGCAAGCACGATTGCACGGATCGTCGTAGCGCGATGAATGCTATTCAGGAATACAATGAGAAGGGCCAGGTGCTAACGGGTTTATTGTATGTCGATCCCGATAGCCGCGATTTCCATAATATTCAGCAGACCGTGGAACAGCCTTTAAACAGCCTTACCGAGATTGATCTGTGTCCGGGCTCTCGCGCCCTGGCCGCGATTAATGCCAGCCTAAGGTAGTCATCCTCGCGCCATTGCGTCGAGCATCAAGCCAATGTCGAATTGGCAGTTCTGGGTCGACCGGGGCGGTACCTTTACCGACCTGGTCGCCAGAACCCCCGCCGGCGAGCTACGCAGTTTAAAACTCCTCTCTGAAAACCCCGAGCGCTATGATGACGCGGTGCTCGAGGGTATTCGTCTTTTGTTGGCAGTTCCCAGTGTTGCCGCTATCCCCACCGCGCAAATTGACAGCATCCGCATCGGCACCACCGTGGCGACGAACGCCCTGCTCGAACGCAAGGGTGTACCGACCCTGCTGGTCACGACCCAGGGTTTTGCCGACGCCTTAAAGATTGGCTATCAAAACCGCCCCGACCTTTTTGCCCTCAATATTCAATTGCCCGAGCCGCTTTACGAAGAGGTGATCGAAATTGACGAGCGCCTGTGGGCCGACGGCAGAGTGATGCGCCCACTGCAGGCTGAAAGCTATTTTAGTGAATTCGCGGCCGCCTATCAGCGCGGCATGCGCGCGGTGGCGGTGGTCTTTATGCACGGCTATAAAAACCCTGCCCACGAACTGGCCATCGGCAAGATAGCCGAGCAGGCCGGCTTTGCACAGGTATCCCTCAGCCATGAGGTCAGCCCGCTGGTGAAGTTTGTCGGCCGCGGCGATACCACGGTGGTCGATGCCTACATTTCGCCGGTATTGGCGAAATACGTACAGCGTCTGTCGGCGGCACTGCCCGATGTCCCCCTGTTGTTTATGCAGTCGAGCGGCGGGTTGACCGATGCGGAGAATTTTCAGGGTCGCAATAGTCTGCTGTCAGGCCCGGCGGGTGGCGTGGTGGGTGCGGTAAAAACCGCCGCCGAGATAGGCTGCAGCAAGGTGCTGGGCTTTGATATGGGCGGTACCTCGACCGACGTCTGGCATTACAAGGGCGAATATCAGCGGGTTTACGAAACCCAGCTCGCCGGCGTGCGGCTGCGGGTGCCGATGATGGATATCCACACCGTCGCTGCCGGTGGTGGCTCGCTGTGCTATTTCGACGGCTCGCGCTTTCGCGTGGGGCCAGAATCTGCCGGTGCCGACCCCGGGCCAGCCTGTTATCGGCGCGGCGGGCCGCTAACGATTACCGACTGCAATTTAGTGCTGGGCCGCTTGGCGCTGGAGTACTTTCCCGCCGTGTTTGGGCCGGAGGGTGATGCGCCTCTGAGTGTCGATGCTGCACGGGCGAAGTTACGGGTGGAGGCAGAAAAAATTCGCCAACACAGCGGCGAGCAGCTATCGCTCGAAGCAGTGGCTGCAGGTTTCATCGACATCGCCGTGCAAAGTATGGCCGGCGCGATTAAAACCATCTCCACCCAGCGCGGCTACGATGTTGGGCAATATGCCCTGGCCTGCTTTGGTGGTGCCGGTGGTCAGCACGCCTGTGCCGTGGCTGCCGTGCTGGGGGTAGAGAAAGTGCTGATTCATCCCCTGGCGGGTGTCTTGTCGGCTCTGGGCATGGGTCTGGCCTCGGTCAGTGCGCTGGCGGACCGAACGCTGGCCTGGCCAATGCAGTCACTGGTAGAGGCGGCGTTAGATGAGCAATTTGAGGCCTTAAAGGCCGAGGCTCTCGCCCATCTGCCAGAGCAACAACAGGGTCAGCTGCGTTTCATCGAAAAGGTGTATATCCGCTATGCAGGGGCCGATACGGTATTGGCGGTGGCGCGTGATAGCAGCGCGGTAATGCAGGCGGCTTTTAAAGAGGCCCATCGTGAGCGTTTTTCCTTTCTGCAAAGCGGTAAAGCGCTGCTGATTGACAGTATTTCCCTTGAGGCGCTGCTTGAACAAGGGGGTCAAAACCTCGATTCGGCAGTTGGGCCTCGGGTAGAGACCCAGGCTAACAGTACTCAGGTTTACAGCAATGGTGAGTATTTGACTGCACCCATTATGCAGCGCGAAAGCCTGAATCCGGGTGTCACATTGCCCGGTCCGCTGATGCTGGTCGACTGTAATTCCACCACCTTTGTCGACCCGGGCTGGCAGCTTGAGGTCTTGACGGCTGGCATGCTGCAGCTAAGCAAAGCAGAAGGTGAGGCGAAGCAGCGCGAGGTGACAACAGAGCGCAACCCGGTGCAGCTGGAGATTTTCAACTACCAGTTTATGGCTATCGCCGAACAAATGGGTGCGGTGCTGGCCAATACGGCCCACTCGGTGAATATCAAAGAGCGCTTTGACTTCTCCTGCGCACTGTTTGACGCCAACGCTAATTTGATCGCCAATGCGCCCCACGTGCCGGTGCATTTGGGCTCGATGGGCGAAACGGTGGCCCATTTAATCGACAGCCGTAGGGGCAATATTCACCCCGGTGATGTCTATCTGGTCAACTCGCCCTATGCCGGCGGCACCCATTTACCCGACTTAACGGTGGTGAGTCCTGTCTTTCGTCAGGCGGCTAGTTCCGAGTTTAATACATCGGGATGTGCGTTGAATCACGCTCCAGACTTCTTCATCGCAACCCGCGCCCACCACGCCGATATCGGCGGGATTACGCCCGGTTCAATGCCCGCTGAAAGCCGGCATATCGAAGAAGAGGGGGTGCTGATAGACGACTTTCTGTTGGTTGGTGAGGGTCAGTTTAGAGAAAAGGCGCTTCGAGAGCTGCTGGCGAGTGGCCCCTATCCGGCGCGCAACATCGAGCAGAACATCGCCGATCTACAGGCCCAGGTGGCGGCCAATGCCTACGGGCTTGCCGAGTTGCAAAAGTTGCTCGTTCACTACGGTAATGACGTCGTTAGCGCCTATATGGGACATATTCAGGACAATGCGGAGGAGGCGGTACGCCGGGTCATCGCCACATTGCAGCCAGGCAGCTTTGCCTATGCGATGGATAATGGCGCGTTAGTTAAGGTCGCTGTGGGCATTGATAGAGCGCGGGGGCGCATGTGCGTCGACTTTAGCGGCACCTCTGCGCAATTGCCCGGTAACTTCAACGCACCGGCCGCGGTGTGTCGGGCGGCGGTGCTCTATGTCATCCGTACTCTGGTGGCTGAGCCCATTCCTCTCAACGCCGGTTGCCTGCGCCCGGTGGATATTATTATTCCCCCCGGTAGCTTGCTTAGGCCGGTTTATCCGGCGGCGGTAGTGGCGGGCAATGTTGAAACCTCGCAATACGTGGCCGATGCCCTCTATGCGGCGCTGGGTGTGTTGGCCGGCTCCCAGGGCACCATGAATAATCTCACCTTTGGCAGCGATGATTACCAGTACTACGAGACGATTTGTGGGGGTGCCGGGGCTGGAAATGGCTTTGCCGGTGCCAGTGCGGTGCAGGTGCATATGACAAATTCGCGCTTGACGGATGCGGAGATACTCGAGCTGCGATTTCCCGTGGTGCTCGAAGCATTCTCCATTCGTCGTGGCAGTGGTGGGGCGGGCCAGTACCCCGGCGGGGAAGGCGTTGAGCGGAGGTTGCGCTTTCTCGAACCCATGGATGTGAGCCTGTTGAGCGGCCATCGCCGTGTGCCAGCTGCTGGTTTAGCGGGGGGTGGTGAGGGTGCAGTAGGGGAGAATAGTGTTGTAAAAATAGACACCACAACACAGATGCTCGAGCCGACGGTGAGTCTTCGCGTTGAGGCCGGTGAGAGTTTGACCTTGCGTACCCCGGGGGGTGGTGCTTTTGGCGCCCAATGATTGAAGGTATAGAAAAAACAAGAGCTTATTTGACGGTTTGATGGTCTTTTTTTAGCCACAAAAGCGTTTAATGGGACTGCCCGATAGATGGGCTTGACTAGCAAAAAAAACAGTCACAAACAAGCGACTGAGTCCCGCCTGTCGACTTATGTAAATAAGATGACGTTTATTGAGGCAAATCGCTTGACACCCCAAGTTGCAGAGCTTACCTTTCGCGAGCGTTAATAACAAAAATAAAGATTAGGATAACAAGCGTTAAAAACGTTAATAAGAACTAAACGAACGTTAATAAGAACTAAAAATGGGGGTGTCATTTGAAGTATTCCAACTTCAATTCAGCAAAATCAGCAAAGAGTTTTTCGGCTTTTGCCAAAACAACGACCGCAGCAGCGGTGTTGCTCGCGAGTACACAAGCACAGGCCTTTCGATTTGAGGCCGGCGAATGGGAGGGCTATTTCGATACGGTATTTTCCGCCAGTGCGGCAATGCGCGTAGAAAACAACGCGCACTTCGGCACGGCAGATGCTACAGGTAACTCAAATCTGTTTCGCGATGCGGGGGACGTTTACTCAACGCCTGTTTCCTTGCTAACAGATTTTGGTATGAGTAAGGACGGCTTTGGTTTCCTCACCCGTTTTTCCTATACCTACGATTACACCGTTATGAACAAGGACTGTACCAACTGTAGTCGGCCCAATGTATGGCCCTATGTTGCCGGTGGTAACGGTTCACCCGATAGCTCCGTTTTTCATGGCGCATTAGATGGTTCGCCGGCGCCTGAGTTGATTGATGGTATTGATGACGAGGCGCAGAACCTCGCCGGTAATAAATTCACCCTCTACGATGCCTTTGTCTACGGCAGCTGGGATATTTTTGGTGGTCACCCACTGAATGTTCGAGTGGGTAAGCAGGTGATCAACTGGGGTGAAAGTAACATTATGGGTGGCGGTATCAGCCAGATGATGAATCCCGTCGACTTGTCGAAAGCCACCACGCCGGGTACCGATGTTAAGGAGACCCTGATACCTCAGGAATCCGTCTACCTTAACTTTGGCTTTACCGACAATGTCAGCCTGGAAGCCTATTACACCTGGAACTGGCGTAAATCGACCTTTATTGGCGTCGGTACATTCTTTAGTCCCTTTGACTTTTTAGGCTCCGGTTACAACCCCGACCTTTTCGTCCGTGGTATTGAAAAGTCAGGCGAGGAAGAGCCCGATAGCGGTGGTCAATACGGTGTGAATATGCACTTCATCATTCCTTCGTGGAACTATGCTGATCTGGGTATTTACTATGTTCGCTCCCATGCCTTTAATCCTTATATTGGCCTTGATCCGAATTATGTGACCAAGCCCGATCCCATGAACCCGGGTTTTGACACCCTTGCCGGTTACCAGTGGATTTATGAGGAAGATCAGGATACCTACGCCATATCGCTGAACGGTGAAGGCCCCTTTGATTCTTCTTTTGCGATCGAGCTGAACTGGAAGCCGGATTTTTATGATACGCGACAGGCGCGAAACGTCTTCGGTATCAGTGGTGTTACCGTGCCCTATACCGGTTTAGGTGGGGCTCAGGTGGGTGAGGCTTTTGGCTTCACAACGCCAGAGGGAACGGTAGGGCGCTTCGGTGATATTGTTGATGAGTACGGAACCATCCCGGGCAGTGAGCCAGGTATCGCCGATATTACGACACTGCTGTATAACTTCACCCGCTCGGTGGGTACGGATATTCTTGGCGCGGACAAAATAAGTACTATTTTTGATGTCGCCTTGGTCTGGACCGATGGTCTGAAGGGTGGCGATAACATGGATCGGGTCAATTTAACGGAGACATCGCCAACGGGTCAAAGTACCGCGGTTGTTGACCCCGGTGTTTTTGAAGGTGTTGATAACCTGGATCGTCCCATTACGGACTTCGCCTGGGGCTACACCGCGGTACTGGCACTGGAGTACAACGATGTCTTTGCCAATGTCAATGTCAGCCCGACTATCATCTTTGTTCACAATGTTGAGGGCTATACGCCCTTCAATGCGGGTGCAATGGTAGAAAACCAGCGTACGCTAGTGACTAAGATTGGTTTTAGTTACCTGTCAAGCACGACGGTTGATCTGCAGTATGTCACGTGGATCGGTACAGCGGGCACAAGCCAGGGCCGAGATAATGTTTCGGTCGTCTTTAAGCGCAGCTTCTAAGCGCAGTTTTTGAGTCGACGGGGTTCCAGTGACATCAAGCGCTGGAGCCCTGGAGCTGGAGGGTAAATAACAGTAAAAGTAAAAGAAAAAAATTACATAAAAATAAATAGATGAGGTAGTAGTAACGATGTCTAACAATAATGAGATAAAAAGTATGTACAGGCTGAAAGGCCTTGTCGCAGCGGGTGCTTTTGCCCTGTGTGCGGCCTCACCCATGGCGCTTGCCAAATCGACACCTGAAGAAATTGCAAAGTTGGGTTTAGAAGGCACTGAGCTGACACCCGCCGGAGCGACTCGCGCGGGTAATGCGGAGGGAACCATTCCCGAGTGGAAAAATGAACGGATACAGGCACCCTCTGACTTTGTGGCGGGTAACTTTCATACGGATCCTTTCCGTGATGATAAAGTACTGATTAAAATCACCGCGCAAAATTACAACGAGCACGCCGATAAGCTGAGCGATGGCCAGAAGGCGATGTTTAAGACCTATCCCGACTGGTATATGAATGTTTACCAGACGCGACGATCTGCGGTCTATGCACCCTATCTCTACGAAGCGGCGATTAAAAATGCCGGCACAGCGGAAGTTGTTCTGGCACCCGAAAAAGGCCAGGGTATTGTTGGCTTTAAAAACGCTCACCACGCCTGGGCTTTCCCCATTCCCAAGAATGGTAATGAGTTGCTGATGAGTCAGGCGACTCGCCCGCTCAATGTTTGGGTTGACAGTATGGAGCAAACCCTGGCGATTACCTCGACGGGTAAGTACACCATCAATCAGCTCTCTGTGCAGCAGCACTATAAGTACAGTGACCCCGATATTGAAAACTTTGATCCGGAAACAGACCACCTCCACTACTACCAAACACTACTGGCTCCGGCCAAAGTAGCAGGTCAGGTAGTGTTGGCAAAAGATCCTGTCTCTTTTACAGAGAAGTTTCGTGGTGCCTGGGCCTATAGCCCGGGGCAGCGTCGTGTCAAGCGAGCGCCGCAGATCGTTTACGATAATCCTTTAACCGCCAGTGATGGCTTGGCGACCACGGATCAGAAGTGGGGCTTTAATGGTCCCAACGACAGGTTCGACTGGAAAATGGTCGGCAAGAAGGAAATGTATGTTCCTTACAATGCCTATAAGCTGCATGCGACTAATGCCGGTCCAGAAAATATCATTACCACTGAAGGTCGTTTGAATCAGGAGTTTGCCCGCTACGAGCTACACCGTGTTTGGGTGCTTGAGGGAACACTTAAAGAAGGCACCAGCCACGATTATGCCCGACGTGTGATGTATCTTGATGAAGATTCCTACTTCATTATGGTCGTTGATGGCTATGATCGTCGTGGCGATATCTGGCGTTACTGGGAAGATCACGATGTTATGTACTATGACATCGGTTTTATGGCGCCAGCCGCTGAGTTTCAATACGATATGCAGGCCGGACGTATGCTTGCCCTGCTGTTTGATAAGAAAAATCCACCAGACTTTACCGGTCGTTGGGAGGACAAGTATTTCACGCCTGCTTCGATTCGGCGCAACGGGGTTCGGTAGTATTTACAGTGAAGATTAAAAAATGGCAGGTGGATAACACCTGCCATTTTTTTTGTGTAAAAATCGGTAAGCAGATGGGGAAGCTGGGTGAGATTATTGATGAGCTTGCTTATGTGCAAAGTAGATAAAAATATAAAATAAATAGAGTTTATAGGTCTAATAATTTACAATATGTAAATCAGTTGTCATTTGCAGGATTAGCTAAAATAAACTGTATAAAAACATGCTTGAGCTGCAAGTTATTGAACGCTGAGTATAAATAGATGTACAGAACTTAAGGGGTGGGGAACTTGAAGTATTTCCAGTTGATGGGGAAAGGTGTTGGGTCGGTAAGATCTGGTGTGAGTTTATTAGGTCGTATTTTTGCCGGTATAACGCTGTTATCGATGGCCAATACCGCGTTGTCAGAGGAGTCAGTACAGCGACAAGTGATGGCGTCGAAACTGGTCAGTCATATACTATTGACTGACTCGGTGCATCAAGGCGAACGTTTTTTTGCCCCAGGTTTGTACGGTAATATTATTTCTTCCACTGACGGAAT
>MAAC01011835.1_pt1 | contig 21137 bp, 11 predicted proteins | sample 1115981 | NCBI WGS metagenome assembly MAAC01 (sample SAMN04961126, study PRJNA320927) | seawater metagenome | isolation source: sample BD02T64 sea water enriched with oil for 64 days | place: USA:Gulf of Mexico | collected 2013-07-27
CCCAAAGTTGAGAAGCAACATTTACATCTTTGTTTATGAACTGAGGTAAAAATGCGACAAAAAACACAATGCCTTTAGGGTTCAGCGCCGTTACTAAATAGGTATTCAAAAATAATTTCCTCCCGCTAATTTTTTCAGAAGTATCTTCTGTTTCGCTATTTTTTTGAAAACCAGCTCTAAGTAACTGAAAACCTATATATAAAAGGTAAATCCCACCCACCCACTTTACAATTTGGAACCAGAATGCAGATTTTGCAAGTAAAGCGCCTAAACCTACAAGGGAAAGCCCAAGTGCTGTCGAATCACCTAAAGCAACAGATATAATAAGTGGAATTTTCGATTTATAGCCGTGAGATATTGAATAACTAATTACAGTCAATATGGTCGGGCCTGGAATAATTAATAATGCTGACGAAGCCAATACAAATGCAACCCACAATTCTATACTCATTTTAAGCCCCTTTGATTAAAAATAGTCTACTCAATATAACCAAATGCAGATTAAAGTATTGTGGTAGAACTTTATGTTCAGAGCATCTTTATTGGCACGTAGGCCTGTTTTTCCGGTATTCCAAGTGACATTATGGTGTACGGTAAAGTTTTCTGTACCTGTGTCTAGATAAATGCCATTAGCCGATTTAACGGCCTGTTGATCATGTACCCAATTATAAGAAATACGGGTATCTAATGCATGGTTATTGCCGGTTTTTATGCCGCCTAAGTCCGCGGTAAGGAAACCATAATTGAAAACATTATTATAATCGATGCTGCCGCCTTCAAAGTTATAGTGTCTTATGCCAGTGCGACCAGCGTTATACGCGGTATTATATTGCACGCGAGTATTTGTGCCTTTGGCATTAATCAAAGCTCCCCAGCCGGCAGACCAGTTAACATCATGGATGATACAATTTTCAAGTACGTTATCGTAAGATGAAGTCACCATAGTGACGCCATCGCCCCATGAGTTACTGATTTCACTAAAACGTAGCGTGTTATTATGACCGGACAATTCTACGCCTTTACTTCCGCCCCAGGTAACTGAATCAACATAAGGGCCGGCATATTCAATTTTGCTGTATTCAAGGATATTATTCGATCCGGTTATTTTGATATTGGCGGCTTTGAAATCAATATTGCGGACTTCAATAAAGCTTTTATTACGAAAATCTAAGCCATAATAACGTGTGCGCGCTTCAACTAAAGCTAATAAGTCAGGCGTGTTGCCGCCCGTTGCCTGAAAGTAGAGGGTGTTGCTCGTGGCGTCGTACCAGTATTCGTCATCAACATCGAGTGCTGTTAGGCTATTGTAGAGATAAAATGCACCGCCGACTTCGGGCTCTAGTTGAGAGTGGCTGCTCGGATTTTCATCCAGATAAATACGATTGCCTGATTTAGACGCAATTGTGGTGCTCACTGAGCCCCACGCCGCTTTAGAAATAAACCAAGCTTTAGCGCCGGTCCAGTCGCCACTGGGTATATCTGTGCCTTCAACCCAAGGGTTGCCACTAGCAGGTGACATATCAGCAGCATCGACAAGCGCGTTATTGTGGCTTAATAAATTATCTGGCATGTTCGGCCATCTGGCCATATCCATTTGTCTGCCATTAGCAAACAGCTGAGTTACGTCACTGTTAACAGTGGTTTTATATACAGAGCCCGCATGTTGAACCCAGCCGGAGAGTTCATCCGTCCCAGTGATAGTGACCTGTTCGTTTTGGTACCCTTCAAAGCTAATAGGTGAGCCAGCAACCCCGGACTTAGTTAAGTTAACTTGCTCTCGATAGGTTCCTCCACGTATATAGGTTATATCACCAGCGACCATCGTGGCGGCTGCTTTGGATATAGTTTTAAACGGATAACTCAAAGTACCTTGTGCTGAATCACTGCCGCTGGTGCTGACGTAGTAATCTGTGGCTAAAGAGGCACTTGAATGGGCAAGGGTGGTGGCCAAGGTGAGCACAACTAAGCTCAGTTTATTTATTTTTATCATTTGTTATTCCAATACGTTTTTATTTTACTTAATGACTGCATATTTAAGGAGCCTATCTAGCGGTTGATGCTTGATATAGGTAGATAGACACTGGCTAAATACATCTTTCGAGATTGTTGCAACTATTTAGTGGTAAAAATAAGCGTATCTCCTTTCACTATTGTTCCCCATTTTACCGTATCAACTCGCCAATAATAGCTAGTGGTTCCTGCCAAAGAGCCGGCTCTAAAACTATTATCTTCAATGGGGACTATACCTTGATATATACCACTCATGTCTGCTTGAGTGGCGCCATCGACACCCGCTTGATTAGTCCCTAGATAAACATGATATTCTTCTGCGTCATAAGCATGGCGCCATATTAAATCTTGTGACTTGAGTATATTAATGGCGTTATTGGCAGGTATTTGTCCTGAAGTTTTATGCTCAGTAAAACCAGGGATCCAATACTGTCTGCCCATACCATATTCATAAGCGCCATATTCCAAGTTCGCACTCGAGCGTTCTTGTTCAATAACATGAGTAATGGTTGGATTAGTGGGAATTTCAATGCCGGTACTGATGTAAGCGCTAGCGCTGGATTTCAAGCGAAAGTCTCGGGCATTAATGTCTCTTAAAATACTACTGACTTCAGTTGTGGTGACATTGCCATTAAAATTATTTAAGTATTGCGGTATCCAGCCAGTCATTGCTGGGTCGGTATAGACTTTCCTTGCGGTTGAAATGTTATTGGCAATGTTATTGACCACCACAGAATCTCTTGAACAACCATATTGCTCGCAAACGCTAGAGTATGGGTGATAGTTTTTTTCATCGAGTAATAATAAATCGCCAGCACCCTTATTGTTATTGTTAAATAAGGTATTGTTAAAGATACTGTGTTCGCGACCTTTTACCGCAATGCCCCCGCTATTCCAAACGACATTATTATAAATGGTGGCGCCAAAGCCATAATCCTCAGCGACTACTGCTGGGTAAATAGCATCCATACGAATACCTTTACCTTGACGTTGGTCGTGAATCCAGTTGTATCTTAGTACTGATTGAAATTGTTGACCGGAACGAACTTGTAAAGCACCACCGTCTTCTTGAGCGAAACCGGTATTAAATAATTCACTGTATTCGACGGTATAATTGCCGCCAGTAGAAACCACACCATGAGAGGTACCGGAATTACTTACGGTGCTGTGACTAATAGTATTGTTATAGCCCTTAAAAACCAGTGAGCCTTGTGGCTCGTAGCCTTTTGCTGCTGAATAATCAATGTTGTTGAAGTAACAGCTGCTAACACGGTTATTATTGCCTTGAATGAAAAATGCCTGAGCATCGGTATCGGTAATGGTGCAATTTTGCAGCAGAAAATTACTGGCTTTACTGTTTTTGTCTGTGCCATGTTTAGATTTTAAATAAATAATATCCGGTTTAGCGACGCCGTTTTCAGGCACATAGTTACCTTTAAGCATACGCTTGGCCGAACCGCCAAAGATAAAGTCAGTACTAAAAAGCCTGATATCACTACAATTTAAACACTTATAAATAGAGGCATAAAAATCTATATTACGAATGTCGACAAACTCATTACCATAAGAGTAGAGACCTTCACCGGCCACTTTGCCGCGCATAGACTGCCAATGCTTAGGCTGAAGACTATTATTAACCACAACTGTCTCTGTGGTGTATAAATAAACAATATGGGCTGCTTCATCATAATACCACTCTTGATTGCTATCCATTAGGCCATAAGCGCCTTCAACAAAAAACTTCATATGACCTTTGTTGTAAACCTTGTTATCTGTATTAGCAGAGTTTTCATGGCTGATAACATTGCTACCAGCACTGTGAGAGGTCACTTTACGTGCCCAAGACTGCCAGCTACCGGTATTTAAAATAGCAACACCACCACTAGCACTGGCAGTTGAGTTGGCCAAATCAGCAGGTAAGTCTGTACTTGGTGACGACACCACTTTATTGGTATGACTACCACTTATGGACTGACCGGCGCTGTCGTAAACGCCATCATTGACCTGAGCCCAACCCTCTAGTTGGCCAGAATAAGCACTACCGTCAGACAGTAAAGCATTGGGCCATCGTGCAGGGGTCATTATTTGGTTATTACTAAATAACTGCCAAATATCAATAACAGCCCCCGTATTATCTGTTTTCACTAGTTGTAAGCTATAAATATTGGCATCACTGGTGGTTTGCCATTGATTGCCCTGAGCCAGATCAGTTAATGATGCCGTGCCATCAATAAGTACTCGACCAGTACCAGGCATAAGTTTTATCGTGGTAATAGCCCCGGGAGAACCAACAACATTGTTAAATTTTTGTGGTGGGTAATTCCCGCCTTTTACTAAGATGTCTTGGCTGCGTAGGCCATTAATTCTGTTATTACTTTTAACCTTGGTTGCAGATTTTTCTAAGGTTTTAAAAGGATTATTGAGTGAGCCATCACCCTGGCTATCACTACCATCACTAGCAACGTAAATGGCAGGGTGTGGCGCGTTAGCATCTTCAGGGTAGGTTATGGCATTCGCTAAAGTCGCTGTTAATGAGAATAGTATCAGGTTAGTAAACTTACTTAGTGTAATCATTTCTACTCCGTTATTTATCTTTATTATATTTCTTAGGAGTCCATCTGTATGTAATATGTCCGTATGTGGACCAATATATCCTCAATACATGCAACTGTCTGTATTTTTATATGTAAAAGTTTCTTTTTTGTTTTCTCTAGGGAAATCGCGACTAATTATCTGACGGGAGTGAGCTTACTTAGTGCAAGTTGAGTGATTTTCTGGTGTGCAATAGGTTAGCGGGGTATAGGTGGTTTCTTGAAAGGGCTTATTGGTTACTATGTTATGTAAGGTGATTATCGCCATTTTTCCCATGTCATAAGGGGACTGGCCAATATTCACATGAGATAACTTATCATTTAGTAGCGCTAATTGGCTATCAACCGTATCTGCCATTACCACGGATATTTCATTGTTGATTAGTTTGTTTTTTAGCGGGTAGATCATGTGCCGATAAGCACCATTATCAAGTTGCGCCCAGCCACGGCGACAAATGCATCCACTTTTTCTTCAATAAGCTCAGTGATGATCATATCCTGCAGCCTAACAGCCTTGTTTACTTTGCAAGTAATAAGGGTTTTTAGCATCTTTAGGGACTAAGGCAAAGACGAGTTCTTTTGCCATAGCCTGATAAGAGTAGACGATAAACATAAAAGCCAAAAATAATGCTGAGACTAATGCTTTCATATAACTTCTCTTGTTTTTTACTTTAACTTAGCGTCAGATTAAATTAGGGAGGCGCTGTGGCCTCCCTACTACTCAATAACAAACTAACTATTCAATAATAAAACAATTAACTCTTTAGGGCCGTGAGCGCCATAAGCCAGTGTTTGTTGAATATCGGCGGTTTTTGATGGCCCTGAAACTAACACTATATTGGTTGGCAGTTTATCTTGCCATTGTTGCGCTGTGATCAAACTCGCAAAAGTACTATGTAACTTATTCGCATCAACGATAACAATATGTACTGGTGGCACTAAGGATAAAGCCCTCGGCTCTTCAATCGTTGGCCATAAGACAATAGAGCCGGTCGCCGCTATTGCTGCATGTGAGCTGGTAATGCCGGCAGGCGTATCATTGAATAATTTATCTTTATGCGCTTGCAAGTCAAAGTCATAAACTTCTGTTGAAATACCCTCAGCAAGCTCAGCTAATTGAGCTGAAAAGGCTGAATCCTTGCCATGAAGAAGTGTCGTAATATCACGTTGCTTTAGCTGCACGGAGACAACTTTTGTTATATCAGCCTCTTTTAATTTGATGACTTGGGCATGATTAGCCTCAAGGTGAGCAATAAATTGCGTTAGCTGTTCTTGATGAGATAACTTTGGATATTGGTAAGTGGCTTCATCAGGCAACTTAGTGTAATCAGCACCAGCAACCTCTTTTTTAAGCTTGCTTAAAATAGTGTTTCTCGCGGCAATACTTTTTTGTTGGTAAGTAGTAGACACTATTTGCCTCCTTTATTTTTTAGCTTATTACGCGCTTTAATTTTTTCATGTAAGGTTTTTGGTGCTAATTTAGGTGCTGAGCGTACGCTAGTCCACACACCAATTTTACTTGGCATAAGTCCTCTTAAACGCGTAGCAAACCACATAGCGCTGTTATAAAGCAACGCATGTTTGTGCAGTAAACTCCAGCCTTTCCAGATGATGGCTTCAATGGTTTTTCGACCACTGCCTTCACCTTTCATCACCATCGGACCAGAGTGTTTTGCTTTTACGCTTTCGACACGCAGGCGTTGTAGTAATTTGGGAATAGGAATTTTTACTGGACATACTTCACCACATGCCCCGCACATTGAAGAAGCCGTAGGCAAATTATTAGTAGCTTCAAGGCCTAACATGTGAGGCGAGATAATTTTACCAATCGGACCTGGGTACACAGTGCCATAGGCATGGCCACCAATGCGTGTATAAACAGGGCAGTGATTCATACAAGCGCCACAACGTATACATTGTAAGGTTTGACGTAATTCTTCATCAGCAAACGCTTGGCTGCGCCCATTATCTAATAACACTAAATGGACTTCTTCAGGGCCATCTTTCTCACCACTTTTACGCGGTGAGTTTATCATATTAAAATAAGTGGAAATAATTTGGCCTGTGGCGCTACGGGTAAGCAAGCTTAATAAAGGTGGCACATCATCAAGAAACTCCACTACTTTCTCGATACCAGTAATGGCAATGTGTAAATCGGGCACTGTGGTACACATACGGCCATTGCCTTCATTTTCCACTAAACAAAGCGTGCCTGTTTCCGCAACGGCAAAGTTAACACCGGTAATACCGACATCGGCTTGGCGAAATTTTTCTCGTAATACCCGGCGACCTTCACCAATTAAAGTATCCACATCAGTGGTATGTTTGAAACCCTCAATTTTATCGGCAAATAAGTCAGCTACTTGTTTTTTGTTTTGATGAATAGCGGGCATAATAATATGCGAAGGATGTTCACCGGCAAGTTGTACGATATATTCGCCCATATCAGATTCTAGACATTCAATATCACGATCTTCAAGATAATCATTTAGTGCGGTTTCTTCCGACACCATAGATTTGCCTTTAACGACAGTTTTACCTGCTTTTGCTTTAATAAGTTGCGCAATAATCTCGTTGGCATCGGTAATCGTTTCGGCCCAATGCACTTTAATGCCATTGGCTTCAAGGTTTGTTTCTAATTGCTCTAATAAATGCGGCAGTTTGGCTAAACAGCGTTGCTTAATTAATTTACATTGCTCGCGCAGGGTTTCTAATTCATTCTCACTGGGAAAGGCATTTTTCCGCTTGTCCATGAGGTAATCCATGGCACCACGAAAATTATCTCTTAATTCATCATTAGCCAAGTCGCGCGTGACATTAGCGCGAAAAGCGCGGGCTGAGGCGGCGTATTTACTTTCATTAGGATCAAATTCTTGTACCGACATTATTTTTCTCCCATGGCGTTATACGCTAAGTTATCACTTGCCATACTGCTACTTTTAGCAGACGCTCGGCTAGTGCGGTCTAGTAGATAACTGGCAATATGCTCACCGCGTAAAGATTGCTTTTGAAAATCAAGGGCACCATTGATATTGAGCATACAGCCCCAGTCAGCACTGATATAACGAACCACATCGACATCAAGTAAACTTTGACTTTTATCTTTGACCATAGCCCCTGAAATATCACCATGTTTAACGGAAAAAGTGCCACCAAAACCGCAACATTCACTTTCGTGATCATGAACAATTAATTCGACATTATTAAGTTGTTTTATTAGTTTTTGTCCGGTGATATGCACGCCCATTTCTCTTCGTGCCGCACAGGATGTATGTAAAGCGACGCGTTCAGGCTCACCTTGGTCAGTTAATTTAATATGCAAGACATTGACTAAAAACTCTGTGAACTCAAAGATACGCTGACTAAATTGTTCAATACCGGGCTCACCTTTTAATAAATCAGGATAATGATGGCGCATCATGCCGCCACAAGAGCCAGAAATAATGACAATAGGAATATTAAGAGGAAATTGCGCTACTTGTGCCAATGCTACTGCTTTGGCCTCATCTTCATAACCTGAGTTATAAGCGGGTTGACCACAACAGGTTTGCCCGAGCGGGTAAATGACTTCGATGCCTTGTTGTTCTAACAACTCAATAGCATCGATGCCAGAGTTAGGAAACAAGCTATCGGCTAGGCATGTACCATAAAGATATACTTGTTTGGGATTTGCTGGGTATGTTCTTAGGTGCTGGGTACTTAGTATACTCATAATAACGCCTTACTGTTCTTTTATATTTAAAGATACCATACAGCAATAACTACTGTTAATATATAGCCCACTAATTAATGAATTATTTCCAAAAACGGTGCAATCAATGATCAATGCCACTGAACTGTCGTTATTTTCTTTAGTCGTTGAGGCTAACTCGTTTAGCAAAGCCGCAAGCCTTGCGGGTATGTCGACACCGGCATTAAGTAAAAAAATTACTAAACTTGAAGCAGATCTTGGCGTGCAGTTGTTGTATAGAACTACCCGGCGATTAAGTTTGACCGAAGCTGGAAAAGCGCTTTACGTGCACGCAAAAGATATCAACAGACAAGTCAATGAAGCAATAGCAGCGGTCGGCTCTTTAACCGAGCAATTGAATGGTTTAATTAAGATCACTGTGCCAACCATTTCAGGTGAACTATTTTTGGCAGAGATTATTGCCGAATTTTGTCAAAAATATCCAAAAGTAACTGTAGAGGTAAGTTTAGCTAACAAATTTGTAGATTTGATTAAAGAAGGTTTTGATCTAGGTATACGAAGTGGCATTTTAGAGGATTCTAGTTTAATTGCGAAACCTTTGATCGATTCCCATTGGGTGGTTTGTTGTGCTCCTAAATATATCGCTCAATATGGTCAACCACAAACGTTAGATGAATTATCTCAGCATAATTGTCTAGCCTATACCTATCAAAGTAAAGGTGCCTACGACTGGCGATTTAGCCAAAACAAACAGCAGCACTGCATTAAAATATCGGGTAACTTTGCCACCAATACTGCCCAGGGATTACGTAAAGCAGCATTAGCGGGTTATGGAATTGTTTATGTTCCCAGATGTAGTGTCTATGATGATTTACAGCGCGGCGATTTGTGTGCCATATTGACCGATTTTCAACCTCGCTCCTTAGGTGTATATGCGGTATACCCTTATACGCGTCATTTACCTAATAAAATTAATAAGTTAATTGAGCATATAAAGCAAGGTTATGAACAACGTAAGCACAGTTTTTAACTGTCATGTTATAGGAGGACTATTAATGGTCTAAATCCCCGTACTTATTGATTTTAGATGAACCAATACAGGGATTAGATGAAGTAAATCGTCAAAGTGTACTGAACTTTATAACGCATTTAGAAAGCCAGCGGCACAGCACCATGTTATTGGTGAGTCATCGAGAAGATAAATATTTGCCGCTATTTAAACAACGCATCAGCCTATAACTTTTAACGACTACAAAACTGAGCGTTTTCCTGATGTTATTCATTTTAAATGATAGGTTAATTTTCTAAACCATGTACACAACGTAGCAGAGTTTCTTCTGCGCTATCTAAATGTTTTTCCAAGCTCATAATAGCGCCGGCGGTATTATGAGTAATCAAATTGTTTAATAAATCAATATGCTCATTAATAGCAACGGTGAAACGTTCGAGTTCACCGGTTTTATCCCATTGGTAATGGTAGTGGCATACAAACGAGACAATATCAAAAAACTGACTGGTGAATCTATTCTTAGTACTTTTTTGAATGATATAGTGTAACTCTCGGTCTATATCAGGAAACTCGAGATAGCGATTTTCCATGTCAGCACCAATTTCTTCATGTTTAGCTAATAACTGTTGCAGTTCTTGCCAAACGACATGCTCTTTAGGAAACTTTAATAATTCAGTCAGAGCACGCATTTCAACCATTTGCCGAAATGATATTAATTCACGGGCAAAATCTTCATCAAATTTGACCATTTTCCAGCGGCCGCGCGGGATCTTTTCAATCAAACCATTATTAGAAAATTTAATTAAAAATTCCCGTACCGTAATAGTCGTGCAACCAGAGCTTTTCGCTAAGCTTAATTCTGAAAACCGATCGCCAGGCAATATTTTACCGGTATGGATGAGGTTGAGGAAATACTTTTCTATTTGCACGTCTTTGGTAGAGTTGGTGTTTTCAATATCAAAGTAATCATTTGCTGTTGGTTTACGCAGCACGACTTTATGTGGGCCATCTCTTTTAATGATGTCAGCGTCACATAAATGTTCAACGGCCACTCTTACTGTAGTCCGACTAATATTCAGTGATTTAGTTAGCTCAATATCGTTAGGGATTATGACTTGGTCATCATTTAAATCATCTATTAATTTCAAGATGCTATTAATAGTCTTTTTAATTAAGTAGGTTTTTTTACTCACGGTGGTCCCTTTATATTTCATTACACTTTAATAACAGAAAATCACTTGTTGTTAGCGGTATTTCGTTATAAAAAAGTACATGTACTGTTCCATAGTGACAATTTAAATGACTTTTACCTTAGAGGCAACAATTTAGTGCTAATGAGCCCGAATCAATTGTATTGTTCTTGTTCTTGTTTTACTTGAAAAAAATTTAAATAGGGGCATGATTTATCAATTTTAACCTTTACATTTCATTACAAATTGGTTAGTTTCTGTATTATTAAATATAAAAACACATTAAATCCATAGATATAATAAATGATAAAATCATAAAATTGATGCATTTGGGGGAAGTATGAAAAAACTACCGAGCAAAAAACGACTGGTCATTGCATGTGCACATGCAATGGTTTTGATGTTTGCGCAGCAGGCTATTTCAGCAGAAGAGCCTGAAAAAGATAAATTAACGACATCAGCAAAAGATAACGCTGAGCAAATAGCTAAAAAACAACAGTCTATTAAAGACAGTGACAACTTAGAAGTTATTGAAGTCACAGGTTATCAAAGTTCAATTGAAAAAGCCCTATCAAGAAAACGTAATGCTAATGGTGTTGTTGACGGTATTATTGCTGAAGATATTGGTAAAATGGCCGACTCAAATGTGGCTGAGGCGATGCAGCGTATTACTGGTATATCAATTAACCGTGAAGGCGGTGAAGGTACTACGGTAAGTATTCGTGGCTTAGGCCCTGAAATGAATCAGGTGTCTATCAACGGTCAAACAATTACCGGCGGTAGTGATGGCGGCGCCGTCAGTTTTGATGTGATGTCAGCGGATATGCTCAGTGCCATTGAAGTCATTAAGACCCCAAGTGCCAGCACCACTGAAGGTAGTTTAGGCGGACAAATTAATTTAAAAACCGTACGACCTTTAGATCGTAAAAATACTGTTTTTACTGCACAAATCAAAGAAAGTTATAATGATTTAGCCGACCAAGTTGATCCGACTTTTCAAATTAACTATATCGACCAATTTAATGACAATACTATGGGCATTGCCTTTAATACCGTTTATGAACGTCGTCGTAGTCGCACTGATAAAGTGGCCACTTATGGTTGGGAAGGCAATAACTTTACCCATGATACTATTGGTCGTGCCTATATGGAAAGTGCAGAAGGTGTGGTTTATCGTACTGATAAAAATACCGGCGACTTGTTCGATAGTGCTGGTAATGCGGTGAAAGATGTTGATGCAAGCACCTTAACAGAGCAAAGTCAGTTAGGTTATATGCCAACGTTTTTATTGTCAGAATATGTAGAACAAGACAGAACCCGTAAAGGCGCAAGTTTTACCTTTGAATATCAACCAACACAGCAATTTAATACCTATCTAGATCTTTCACATACCCAATTAAACTTGATTAGCAATAAATCAATGTTGCGCCATAGTTATAAACGTGGCGCGAAAGGTCTTTTTGCTGATGATAGTTTAGCTATTTATACGGGCGCTGAGATAGATCCTAATTCAGAAACCATTAGCCGTTTAACTGATATGCGTGGCCAGCGCTCACTCATTTTGCAACAAAATGAACAACTAACTAAAACTTCAGTGGCTAACTTAGGTTTTGATTACGAACTGGATGTGTGGAATATTTCTGGTCGAGTAGGTTATTCAAGTACCAAGCAAAGTTTGCCTAGTGACAATAGGTTGATTTTTTCTTCTCAAGAAGGTTTACATGGTTATTCATTGGAAAATAATCCTCAGTTGCCTGAATACGTTTGGGGCGATAAAAATGCTCAAGGAGCACCTTTAGTTCAACATCCACCGACTCATCCTGAAAGTAACATTGTTTATGGTGATCAACTTATTGATGGTACTTGGTATTACAGCCCAACGTCTAAGCACAATAGTTTAGCATCTGTTTATCATAACGATCGCGATGTTGAAGATACCACCTTAACGGGCCAGTTTGATGTTGAATACTTACTTGACTCAGATAACTTTCGTTCAGTGCAGTTTGGTGGCCAATACACTAAACGCGAAACTGACCGTTACTCTGTCGCCAATGGTTTGGCTTTTCACCAAGTGCTGACGCTATTAAAAGGCCAAGTGTTTTTAGATGACGGTGCTTTAGCCACAGATTTTCCGGTTGATAATTTTCTTGATGGTGTAACTCAAAGTGGAAAACCCAATCAAGGGGTGATCACTGATTGGACCTTTGGTGATTTTAATCAAATTAATAAAACCGTACTTGAAACCTATAATGGTGCTTACAACAAATCATTAACGGATTTAGATCAATTACCTTGGTTGGCAGACTTACGTCAAAGTTATGTAGTTGAACAAGAGTTTATTGCCGCTTATGCACAAGTAAATGTCGATACCCTTGATGGTCGTTTAGTCGGTGATTTTGGTGTCCGTGTGGTGCAAACCAAGAACGAATCCGCTGGCTATGCGGGGGGGCAAGTACTCAATACTGCCTGTGTTTATACCGATGACAACTTTGATTTTGCCGCCTGTGAGGCAAAGTATAATAAAGTAAAAAATGAGAATGAGTATACCGAAGTCTTGCCAACGGCTAACTTCCGTTATGCCATCAGTGAAAATCTATTGGCCCGTGTTGCCGCCGGTAAAGCCATGGCGCGTCCAACCATGTATCAAATAGCGCCTTATGTTACTGAAAGTGCCAATGATAATAATCCAGAAAATGCCTTTCGCCGCTCAGGAAACCCTGAACTTGCGCCAATGACAGCGTGGCAATATGACGTCAGCGTGGAATGGTATTTTAATAAAGGTGGTATTTTAGCCGCAGGTCTTTTCTATAAAGACATAGATACTTTTATTTATGATAGAACCGATACAATATTTGAAGACATGCTTGATGCCAATGGTAATGCATATCAAGGCATCTATGGGGTTGGCGAAGAACCGAGAAACATTAATCCGTATAAAGTTACTAAGCCAGTTAATGGTGAAGGTGCTTCTATTTTAGGGTTGGAAAGTTCTTACTCACAAAGTTTTACTGAATTACCATGGGAATTTTCTGGTCTTGGTATGGCACTTAATTATACCTATGCAGACTCATCAGCTACCTATATTGGCTCAAATAACGAAGGTGAAGAAGTTGCCGTTGAAACAGCCTTTAAAGGTCAGTCAAAACACACTTATAACGCCAGTCTTTACTGGGAAAAATACGGTCATTCAGTGCGTTTAAGTTACAACTACCGTACCGATTCTTTATATGAACCCATTACTTCCACCAAAGATATGATATGGAGTGATGCTTATGGACAACTTGATTTTTCTGCCCGCTTTAGAATCAATCCAGATTTAACTGTTGGTTTGCAAGCGATTAATCTAACTAACGAAATTCCTTATCGTTACCATACCAATGCTTGGGATGGTAACCCTGTTGATGGCCAGGTCTATGAAAATAGGCTGAGCAGTTACAGCGTCAATGGTCGAACGTTCAAGTTAACTATTAACGCGACATTTTAACGCTAGAGCTTGCTAAGAATTAGCAGCTTACTATAGGGGAAGTGGTTTACAAGGTTAAGCCACTCGTTAGCTAAGATAATATTTAATTGAGGGGAGCCATTATGAATGCTCACTTATTTTCAAAGACAATTTCTAAAAAAATGACAAAAAAAGTCATAAATAAAGCTATAAAGAAAACAAAAATTTCCGCCGCATTAGTACTTGCGTCACAGCTAGGTTTTGCCCATGCGGTAGAGCCAGTATTTTTGAACAATGCGATACACCAAGATGAATTAATTCCTTATGCCCGCCATGACAGTGCCGGTGATGCGACGCCAGTAGGTGATGCCTCGAAAGCTGCTGCTTATCAACAAGCTATGGTCATTGACAGTAAAAACAATGTTTACTCTGCTTATATGGATAAAGTAGACGGTAGAGCTTATGTATTAAAGCTGGTGAATAATCGTTGGGTTGCTGCTGCATCTACCGATGTCGATACTGAGGCCCTCACTATTGGTGAGGTATCAACCACTGAACTGCTAGCAAAAGATCAATCAGATACCTTAGTCAATAAGAATACTTCAATGGCATTAGCGATAAGTGCCAATGATGAACCTCATCTAGCTTATGTTGCAAGCGATGGTAGCATCAAAGTACACAAACTTATTCTTGATGAAGACGGTAATGGCACCAGTTGGCAAGCGCTACCTGCTATTACCACAATCGGAAAACCACAATATTTACGTTTTGAATTAACCGCTGAGGGCACGCCTTACATACTTTATGGCATAGCCAATACTAAGTTTGCTGATTTAACGCTAGTCAAGTTGGTTGAAGGTGTCTGGGTAGTACAAGGTGACCGTCCGGTAACTAAGGTAAAAGTAAAAACAAATTTTGTTGAAGCGGGTTTTGATTTATCGCCTACGGGCACGCCTTATTTGGCTTTTGATAATGATACTTTTGGCTTAGATATAGATAAAATCTATGTGCAAAAACTGGAAAAAGTTGGTGAGAATCTTATTTGGACCACGGTTGGCTCACGTAAATTAACAACCAATGAAGGTGTCGGTAATGTCCGATCGGTGGAAATGACCGTAGCACCAGATGGTGTACCTTATTTGTTAACCGGTTCACATCTTGAGCATTTATATTTATCGGTCACTAAATTTACCGGTGCAGATAATGAAAATGATGATTGGGAATTTATTGGTAAAGCCATTAACTTTCCTTTTCAAACGGCAGAAACAAAATCTATTATGCCGGATACCAAAATTAAGATTGATAGCAAGGGCACTCCTTATGTCATCTATCAAGATATCAACTCAAGCCCAAGAAGAGTGCGAGTATTACGTTTAGAAGAGTTACTGGTTGATAATGAGTTGACAAACGTTTGGCAAGAAATGAATATTACTTTGGAGTCACTAACTTCAACCGGTAAAACAACTAACTTGCCACATAGATATAACGATGTGTTGTTTGATTCCAATGACCGTCCTTATGTGATTTATCAAGATGTTGGCGGTAACTCTAAATCTCGAGTTTTACGGGCTGGCGTTGAAAATAATACCGAGGCTATGACCTTCTCGGTATTAGAAGGATTTCGTGACGCCGGTAAGTTTGACGTCGAGATACCTGGCGAAGGTAATGTTTTTGATGATGTAACCTTAACCTTAAGTGGTCGTGATAAAGACGCTTTTGATTTAACCGAGTTACAACAAGGTAAGTTGAAATTGACATCAGATGCCGATTTTGAAACCCCTAGTTATTCATTTAATGTTAAAGCGACTAATGAGTTAGATGAATCAACTGAAGAAATTCCGGTAAAAGTGTTTTTCCAGCCGAGCACAGATTTGGACGTTATTGCTGCTCGGCCTTTTTCTTATAGTGTTTTCAATTGTGAAACACCCTGTATTGTTGATGCCAACGAAGGTGAAGAGATCTTTTTTGAAGCCATCAAAAGTAAAATTGATCACTTTGAGCTCTCAGGTGATTTACCCGAAGGCATCAGCTTTAATTTAGAGCTGGGTGACGGCACTGAAACACCAGAAGGTGAAGAGCCGGTTAAAGAAGGTTTCAGTGGCATTGTTAGCTTTAACGCTGACATTATTTTCGATGATTCGTTACCCACGGCTTACCCTATTACTATTACCGCTATTCCCGTTGAAGGAGCTTTAGATGGTAATAAATTACCAGCACAGCCAACCTCGATAGAGTTAGTGATAAATGTTAATAATGTTGCCATGGATATTGACGTTGCTGATTATGACGGTACTTTGCCTGAAAACACTGAATATTCTAATGCACCAACGTCAGCCATTGCTTTTAGTCATTTTAGTTTTGAAGGTGTGCCTTCATGGCTACAAGAAGATGGATTAACAGGTGAGTTAACTGGTACGCCAAATTATACCGAAGCTGGTACTTATGACGGTAAAGTAACTGCCCATGGCTTTGATGATGAGTTGGTTGAATACCCTTTTAGTATAGTGGTTGAACAAGTTGACTTAGCACTGGATGACCTTCCTGAACAAGAGCCATTAACCCATGATGAAAATGAGGCCTTTTCGTTTATACCTGCTGCCACCGCAGCGCACCACTTTACCATTGCAAATAAACCTGAATGGGCAGTATTTGACGATAACTTTGGTGATGTAACCGGTAAGCCAAGTTTTACCGATGAAGGCGAATACAGCTTTACCATTACTGCTTACGGTTATGATGATGAAAAACCGTTATCAACAACTTTAAGTGTCACAGTGGAGCATGTGAATGCGCCGCCAACCATTGAATTTATTCCATCAATTGAAACTATCGCTGGAGAGCCGGTAACTATTGATGTAATGAGCTATGTGTCTGATGTTGATAGTGAGGAGTATGGCGATAAAGTTTCTTTTAAAATCGAATCCGGTCGTTATCAATGCGATGGCTTAGGAGAATTTGAACAAGGTGACGACCCAAGCATCATTACTTGTGATGGTTTCGGTGTGCTAGAGCAAGTGGCCAATGGTTTTATTTATACCCCGTCATTAGAAGATAAAGACCAAGTGACCATCACCTTCCAAGTGACTGATGATAACAGCGACGATGTTAGTGATGACAGTGATGACTCTGGCCCTGCGGTTTCAACGGGAACCTTTGGTATTAATGTTAAATTTTTAGAGAATAAATCGTTTGAGCAAAGCTCATCAGCGGGTTCTTTTGGCGGCAGCTTACTTGCCTTATTTAGTATGCTATTTGGCATGCGTTCTTTTAAGAGGAAAGCATAATGAAATTATTGGTAAGTGCCATTGCACTCAGTGTACTTGCGGCTACTCCCGTGCTAGCAGCGCAGAAAGCTAAAAAAGATAATCCATGGTATGTGCAAGCAAGTTTTGGTGCCATTACCAAAACTGCCTCAGGTGAGCAAGCATTAGCAGATTTGCGCGAGTTAGGTCATGACGTCAAGGTATTGAACTTCGACACCGGTAACGAGAGTTATCAACTGGAGCTAGGTTATCAAATGACGCCAAACTGGGCAGTAACCGCGGGTTATGTCGACTTTGGCCCAACAGAGTTTAACGTAAATATTGAAACCACAGAAGCTGATTTATTAATTAATGATATATCAGCAACTGCGCCACGTTACGGCAGTGGCAATACTTTCTCACTGGTTTACAACTACCACATTATTCCAGCATTGGCGTTATCTGTAGATGCGGGGGTATTGTTCTTAGAAAGTGAATATAGCGCGCAAGTGAATATTGGCACAGCTCAAGCGCCGGTATATTACCAACAAACAGTGAGCGATAGCTCAGTGCAGTGGTTTGCCAGTGCTGGTTTTAGTTACTTTTATAAAGGCATAGAGGCGGGCATTTACTACCGTCATTATGAAATTGATCATGTTAATTCTGAGTGGCTCGGTCTACGACTGGGTTACCACTTTTAACTGACAGTACCTTAACTGATTTTACTGCCTGAAATAAACAGTAGAAAGTAACTTATAGGCGGCTCATAAGAGCTGTCTACTAAAAATTATTCAATATAATCGTTTGGCAACTATAGCTAGAAAGAGCTAGAAATAACGAAAAACAACTAAAAGCAAAAGTTAAAGCACATGCCAAATGACAACGTAAATGTAAGGAACAAGTCATGAGTACTAAATTTAATTATTCATACCATAAAATTGCCGCTGCATTAATCATGCTATCACCGGTCGCCGCTGTTAATGCTGCCGCGCCTGTGTTTGTTGAAAACAGTGTGTTAGAGAACGAGTTCAAATATTTATTTAATGCCAGTACCAGTAACTCTGAACACCTTTCTTTGGCAATCAATGAGCAAAATACTATTTTTACTGCTTATCAAGATGGTGTTGGAACTAAAGATGCTGTATTAGTCTCAAAATATCAGCAAGATCAGCTTTCATTATCAGAGTACCTATCTGCAGATGCTGATGTCGCAGCGGCATATACATTTCCACAAGTTCGGGTTAACCCAGTTGATCAGAGTTTAGTATTAGGTTTTATGGAAAATGGTAATATCATTACTAGAACCAGTGTTGATGGCACTAGCTGGCAAGGTGGTAGTACGGTACCGATTACCGGCACAGCAAAGATCTTTAAAATGAAATTAGATAGCCAAGGTAATATTTATCTTTTTTATGCCAATACACAAAATAAAAGTGAATTATTAAAATTTGATGGCACTTCATGGGATGTGGTTTTTGGACCGGTGAGTACAAAATCGACTACCGTTACAACGCTTTCCGCTGGTTTGGCTATCGACAGCCAAGACAAGCCAATTTTAGTATACCGTGACGTTGCTAATACCCATAAAATTACCGTTGCAACGCCTGATTCCGATGGTGTCTGGCAAAAAATAGTCACCACTGGTGCTAGTAATCCAGCTTATATGGAAGTGGCAATAGACAGCCAGGACAACCTTCATATGGTACATGTTGGTTTTAATGCTCAAGCTGGTATTTCTGTGTATACACTAGATGGCTCTGATCCAACTGATTCTACTTGGGCAGCTGTGGGTAATAAGAACTTTGCTTATGCATTAGCAGAAAATTATAACGGTAAATTAGTTGGCGCCAAGTCATTTTATTTAAAGTTTGATAGTAAAGATAACCCTTATGTAGTTTTTCAGCAGGTTAATGATACACCTTCAACTAAAAAAACCATGCAAGCAGCACATCTTGTTGACGATGTTTGGACTGAAATTCCATACGTTCTTGCTTCTGTTTTAAAAGACCCGACAAAGACAACTAGCCTCAATCATGACTATGTTGATATCGCTATAGATAGCTATGATCGCCCAATAGTCACTCTTCGCTCAAATGGTACTGGGCAAAGTAGTGGTGCTTATGTGTTGCGCATGAACTTGTTGCCAGATTCTGCTAACAATATCAATTTTAATGCCAACGAAGGTTTCCTTAGTGCTGGCAAGTTAACTGCTATTGATGATGATTTTGATGCTATAACTTTAAGTTTAAGCGGCACTGATGCTAGCTTATTTAATCTCAATGAAACCACAGGTGAACTTAGCTTTAAAGAAGCGCCAATCATTATCACCAATAGTGATTATACCGTTATAGTAACGGCTAGCGCAGGCGGTGAAACGACCAGTGCCACAGTACAAGTAACGTTAATTAACGATGTCAGTAATGATACTGATACCGATGATGATGGTGTTATCGATATATTAGATGACTTTCTAGAAGATGCAGCCGCCAGTATAGACACCGATGGTGATGGCGCTCCTGATAGCTGGAATGAAGGTAAAAGTGCCAGTGATTCGACCACAGGTCTTGTTATCGATATTTTTCCTAATGATGCTTCTGAATGGCTTGATAATGATAAAGATGGTGTTGGTGATAACGCCGATTATTATGACGATGATCCAACTCGCTGGGAAAATGAAGATATTGATGGCGACGGTTTAGAGAATGATGTTGATTTGGATGATGATGGTGATGGCATATTAGATGTAAACGATGCTTTTCCAAAAGATGTCTCAGCCAGTATAGACATAGATGGTGATGGCTCTCCAGATAGCTGGAATGACGGAAAAAGTGCTGCAGATTCGACCACTGGCCTTACTACCCTTGATGTATTCCCTAATGATAGCACTGAATGGCTTGATAGCGATGGTGATGGTGTTGGTGATAACGCAGACTACCTTTTTCCAAATGACCCAACCGATCAAACACCGCCGAAATTTGCAGAAGATATTAGCATAGTGCTTGATGCCAGCGGAATCTTAACGGATATCAGTGCTGGTGTTGCCGCCAAAGGTATTACCGCCTTTGATTTGTTTGATGGTGATGTGACTGCGGTTATTGAAGGAGAAACGCGAGATTATGTTTCAGGTAACCATGTCATAAGCATGAGCGCTACCGATAAGGTGGGTCTTACCAGTATTACCGACGTTAATTTAGTAATCAATCCGTTAGTACAGCTAGGCAGTAACTTAACTGCCGTAACAGGTGGCCAACTAACTATTCCTGTCGCCTTATCAGGTCCAGCGGCAACTTACCCGGTAGTTATTGATTACACGTTAACCACGCTTGCCGAGGTGACTACAGGTCAATTAACTCTAGAGCAGGATGCGTTAAGTGCTGAGTTAGTGATTAGCGTCAGTGCTGAAGCACAACAAGGTGATGAGTTAGTCATACAGTTTACTCAAGCGACTAACGCGGTAGTGAGTGAATTAACTAAGGTTAGTGCTATTGTTGATAACCAAAACTATGCACCAACGTTGCAGGTTAGCATCAGTCAAGCAGGTCAACCGGTGAGCGTTATTGTTCCTACCTTAGGTCCGGTAACCCTAACTGCAACGGTTACAGATTTAAACAGTTCCGATGAACATAACATTAGTTTTGAAGTGATTGGCGGCGTGTTTATCGATGATGGCATTGATGAAGCGCAAAGCACCTTAGTGTTTGATCCAACCAGCTTAGTAACAGGCAGTTATCCAGTCAAAGTTACCGTCACTGAAGCTAATACCGATGCACAACTGACTTCTGAATTAACAGTAAAAGTAAAAGTTGATGCTGAACTGACGGAAATTGTTGTTGATATCGATCAAGATGGTATTGCTGACAGTGTTTATTTCGATGATGATGCCACACGTTTACCTATTACTGCAGATGAACAACCAATGCAGGTATTACCAGGGTTAACTTTATCTATTGGTGATTTAGCCG
>MAAC01006592.1_pt1 | contig 21134 bp, 17 predicted proteins | sample 1115981 | NCBI WGS metagenome assembly MAAC01 (sample SAMN04961126, study PRJNA320927) | seawater metagenome | isolation source: sample BD02T64 sea water enriched with oil for 64 days | place: USA:Gulf of Mexico | collected 2013-07-27
AGAGGTCTAATGCTCCGCATAAGTCTTAATAAATAGCTTAGCCAGATTGATAGTTCACCTCTAATTTCCTTTCTAAAAAATAAGTATTTTAATTGAAGTGTAAAGTAACGGCCAGATTGCAAGTTTAAGTTAAACTGTCGTTATAACTAAAACTTGCATCTGGTTGAGGATATCCTCAAACTCCTTACTCACGACCACAAAAAAAGAGAACGTATTTTAGCGTTCTCTTCCCTTTGATCTGTTATGTTCCATTTGTTTCCGCAATTGGGATAATGATGCAGACCTGTCTTTAAATTTGTCTTTTAATAGTAATAGTTCGGGGTCAATTCCTAAACTTCTTTTGAGCCTAAACTTGCGTTTACCATAGAATACTCCGCACAATTTTCCGTTATGATCATAGGTTTGTATTCCCTGCTGTTTGAGTGCATTTCTAAAAGCATCTTGTGATCTGCTTTTTTCAAAAGCCTGTTCTACTTTAAGAAATAGTTTGTCTTTTTCAGATGGTTGTTGCGTTCGTTTTTTGAGCTGTGCCTCCTTTTCTGAATGTGATCTGGCAAGTTCCTGTTTGCTTAAACCGTGGCGTACAATACTGTCAGACAATTCAGGGTATTTTTGCTGTTGGTACTCTTGTACTTCTCTTTTGATAGAAGCTAGCCTTGATTTTGAAATCCTTGCACTTCTATGATTATTAGTGGTTTGTATTCCGCTAAAGATCAAATGGGCATGAAAATTCTTATTTTTTTCAAAGTGTACCGCTCCTACACAGTATTGATTGTTTGATCGTAGTTTGATGTACCTGTTCACTAAATCCTTGATCTTATGCCTGTCTAAATGCTTCGTTGATGCCGGCGAAAATGATATTACTTCGTGATAACTAACGACTGATCTATTGGCATATTTAGACGTACGTTTGGATTCCAAATCCTTAAATTGTTTACTCCATTTGTCCTTATCATATGTTCTAATACCACCAGATTTAAAAACCAGCAGTTTCCCATCTTTATCCAATAGCGGTTTCCGCTTATCAAACACATATTTGATTAACAGCTTTGCCGAGTTCTTTTGTGTATGAGAAATGGTTTTAATAATCATTATCTATAACTGCGCACATTTGATTAAGCAAATCTTCCAGTTCATTAAACGTACTGTTCAAGGCAGGATAGTCATTTTCAAATTGTAATTCCTCCACAATATCTAAACAGAATGATAGCAATGGTTTTATTGCTTCTATGGTATCTATATTGGATATGTCAGCAGTATCATTTGAATGTTGTAGGGCTTTTTCTTTAATATAACTTGCCAATCTTTTTCCTTGCGCTAAGGCAATGATTTTTAGTGCTGTTTTATCTTTTTTGGTAAAGCTAATGGTGACATTACTATGATCTTCGGCATACTTCTGTTTGTAGTTTTTTAAGTATAATTTTCTAAAAAGTGTCCGTGATTGTGCAATAGCTTCGGGAGTACCGTTTTCCAGTACCCCCGAAGTATTTAAATAGTGTTGTACATTTTTATATGCAAAGTCCATTAATCTTCGACGCTTTGCTCCCCATTATAACTAGGCATCACAAGTGGAACTTTTGCCAGTTGAGGCATCCGTAGCTCGCTGAGCAGTACATGCTTTTTAATTTTGTAAAAGGGCTTAAGTTTCTTAAGTAACATTCCTCTTTTCCCACCTACAAATAACAGGCATTGATCTTCTTTCATTGCCCGTATCATATCAGGTGTCATCAGCATTCTGTTGCGGTCAGTCTCCGCCTTTTCATCTTTGTAAGTGTAAGCCCCCAACATGTCTGAAATCATCTTAGAGAAGTTGATATCTAAATTGCGTAAGAAGACTTTAACGTGGCAGTTCTGCAAAATAGTTATTGCCTGTTCTCTGGAATAGAGCGTTTCTAATTGTTGAAAACTCTGAACCCCAAGACATATACTAGCACGGTATTTTCTGAGGTTTACTAGGCAGAGTGGAAGCATATTTCCAAGTCTAATTGAGCTAGCTTCATCAATAAGAAAGTAACACATAGGAGCGTCTTTGGGTCTTCGCTGCCTCATGATCGTTTCGAAGAAGAAATAAAAAAATAAGGAATTTACGGGTCGCAGGAAGTCCTGGGATAAAACGGAATTCTGAACAAAAACTGCCTGTTTTTGATGTGTAATAAAGTGCTCCATAGAAAAGGTATGGGTACTGGTTACTTTTGCTACATCTGGATTATCAAAAACACCCAGTGCGGCCTGACAGTTAGCCAGTACTCCTGTGGTTATTTTGCTGTCTGAGGCTACAAAAGCAAGGTATGCTCTGTAAGTGGCATCGCTTACGGTGTTGGTATCAGCAAATTTAGCATCAAAGGACTGTTGATCCCCTGCAAAATCTTGTAATAGATTTTTAAGGGTATAGAGATTATGTTTCTCGTCTGGCAATGCTTCAAACATATAATCTACAAAAAAAGCAATGGTGTTAATGGAAGATAAATTCCAAAACACATCAGAGGTCTGTTTCATTGCGTTATTAATTAAAATAGTAGCAAAGCTCTTACTGTTTTCAGAAGAAGTTTTTAAAGCCTCTAAAGAATTCCACCCATCGGTGGAGGCATCAGCATTATTCCCATTAATAACAGAAATGTTATATCCCCTTTCTATAAGTGATGGACCGCAGGTTTCCAAAAGTTCTCCAGAGCCGTCCAAAACGGCAAAATTTCCCTTACTGGAGAAGAGCGTGTTCATATAAAAAATAGTGGATTTTCCAGTTCCTGTTGGGCCCACAACAATTTTAGATTTGTCAGAATCTGCCTCTGAAAGTCGTAAGTGCCCCACAGCATAGCCTGTATGTTTTTTGGATAACACCCGTTTTGATCCAAAATAGGCTTTAAGGCCGTGGTCTTTTCTAAAGAGGTCAAATACCAAGCCTAGCACTTGGGCTAGGCTCTGGATAAGGATTTTTATTATATCGATAAGAATTTGCATTTTAAAGTTTACGCTTTATATATTCATTTATATTTTTAAGTACCACTTCTAACAGCGAACTCACCGTATAGAAACAAATCACGAGGATTTTAAAGATCAGTTTAAAAACTGTTTTTAAAATCCCCCAGACTACTCTTTTTAGGTTCATAGGCTATGTTCCGCTTTGGTGAGATTGGCAGAGAAGGATATCGAAATACCAAGTTGGTTAAAGACATGTTGATATAGCTCTTGTAATTTCTGAAAACGAGCATTTTCAAGATTGTCCTTGGGAATAAAAACAACATGAACCTTAATGTTAGAATTTTTAGACAAGCCTTTCGCCTTTTCGAGATAGAGTCGTACTAATTTTTTAGGATTTCGTTCTAATAACAAACGTTTTTCGGATCTAAAATAGGATATCCAGTTATTGTTTTCCATCAAATCGCTATAGACAATCAAGGTTTTGGAATACTGTTTAGGCATTGATTGTAATACGCTGATTTCCGATACAATAGGCTGAAAAATGGATGAATGACTGGCTGGAGAAATACTATCTGATATTGTTAGTATTCGCTCCAGCTGCTTATCAAAGCCATCAGCTTTCTGTTTCTCTACAACAGCATTAGAAAATAACCCTGCCTGTGAGCCACGACGGATGAGCTGGGTTACAGGATTAAAATCGACAGCGGATATTTCAGAATAACGGAAACGAATGTTTTTTTCGGTATCATCTATATCAATAAAAGTTGTAATCTCAGAATTATTTGGCTGAGCCAATAAAGGATCGGTTCTATCAAACAGCACAGAATAGACTGCTGTTTGAGGTGTTTCGGCGGTACATGCTCCAAAGAGCATTACTAGTATAAGAATGCTATATTTCATCTTCTATTTCCGCATTGTTAAATTCTAGTAAGCTGTCGTCTTGAAAGTACAGCGTTAGTGGTGGTAAACCATCTTTGTTTTCAAAACATTTGGGAATCAAACGATCGCTTCTGTGATGAAGATTGGTGTTGACATAGTGTTGATAGCTATCCTCATACATTGCCACAAGTTTTAACTCTACATCTTTAGAACTGCTAATAAGGGTACGTCTGGTGATGAGATTTGTGCTGAGTTGTTGTTCTAAGTTTTCTAAACTCGTATCTAGATGTTCCTTTTGTTTGCCTAATTTAGCCACATCTTTTTGGGCATTTTTCCAAAGCTGATATTTTTCCGTTTCACCTTTCTGAGGTAAATAGTTTAATTTCAAAAAAAGTGTAATACAGAAGAAGAACAATTGAATTGCCATAAATTGAAATGCTGAGAGTTCAAATCCTATTTGCCCATTAGCCATTACTTTGAGATACTCTACCCGAAAGTGACCTAATAATCCGAAAATTGTGCCAACGATGGATAAGATAAGGACGAGTACACCTATGAATTGTGATCTGGTGCTTGTACGTCTTAAAACTTTACAACCAATAAGTGCTGAAAAGTATAGCGCTATGGCAAATACAACACCCACTAACAATGAGAATAACATATTAGACATTAGTAATTGAAAACTAGTAGCTGAAAAAAGTGCTTCCCCACATCCTAGCAAAATAATCCACGGAAACACTTTTTTAAATTGTGCTATTTTCTCTCGATTGGATTTTAGATTTTGAATAGCTCTTTCTTTAATTCTGAAATCAGTATTCACCTTTTGCAGTTTTTCTTGTAATCGCTTTTTTTGGCGTTTGAAAGTACCTACTTCTTGCTGCATGTGAAATTGCTGTTGGCTATTCTGTGATGAAGATTTGTAATCAATCACTGCCCTGTTAAAACGGCTAGTCAAGAAATTGGTGTGAATGAAACTTATCATTTCTGGAGAAGGGCTATTGTTACTGCTATCGTCTTGAGCCTTTTCAATGGTCAAAGGAATAATCTCTTTGATATAGACGTTATTAAATTGTTGTACAAAGGCATCGTCAGATGCTTTGATAACTGTCACCATTTTTTGATGATTCTGAGTGTTGTTTTGAGTTTTCTTCTTGAACATACATAATAGTTCGCATTAGATTAAAGTACTATCCCAATTATTGGAATGATAAAAGCACCTCAAAGTATTTTGAGGTGCTTGATTAAAAAATTAACTAAGTGTAACTAGATGGTTGAATCTCTTTTCAGCCATCTGATAAGATTTTGAGTAAAAACTTTGGTTGAGTCTTCCGTTGAAGACTACATAAAAACCAGTTTCAAAATCTTGTAATAAGCGGATGTGTTTTTCGCTATCTAAAATAGACATCTTTTCAATCCGCCTGTTGGTAATAATTTCAAGGTTGTTGTGGGAAGTGCCTTGTTGTTTTTGATTTTTCATAATATATAAGGTTTAAATTCTCTTATATATTTTCAATTCATCGACCAAGGTTAAAGTGCTGTTTTTTAATTAATTAAAAAACAGCGCATGGGTATGTTTTGTATATTAGGCGTAAAATGTACCCTAATTATTGAAGGGTGTTAGATGATGCCTTTGCGAATTGCTGTAGCAACAAGATGCGATGTCGTTTCGGCATCAAAGCGAATTTTTAATTTTTTAATCCGTTTCTCAACAGCAGAAAGTGTCATTGGTAAGGCTTTTTGTTCCAGAAGTATTACAATTTTTCTTTGCACCAGACCATTACTTAGTGCCTTCAATATTGTGATGTCGGTAGTATCTATATCTAAAAGCCCAAATTGATATTTAAGCAATTTCCTTACAGAGAAAGAAAAGTAATTTTCATGTTCTAAAACGGTTTCTATTGCAGGAACCAATTCCTCTAAACTCGTTTTACTCTTTAAGATATAAGCATCAGCTTCCAGTTGTTCAATACAATAATTTAAGATATCTAAACTGTCTATTTTAGAAAGCACAATGGTTTTTGGTTTTTCTATCCAATGGTGTATCGTTCTTAAAAGCTCATCACCAGAGTGCAACAAAGTGGGTTGTTCTGATTTTAAGATTAAATCTAGTAAAAGCACATCTACCTTATGTTTCTGTAAATAGTCCAAAGCAGCATCGGCATCTGTTACTGATTTAAAACGCAACATATTTTTATAGGCATTTTCAAGGGTAATTTTAACCCCAAGACTTATCAAATCATAATCTTCAAGAAGCAATATGTGTATCGGTCTAAGCATTTGAGTTAAGTATTGGGATAGTTAGTTTTAAGACAGTGCCTTTAGGTGTATTAGCACTAATAGTTAAAGTTCCTGAAATGTCTGAAATACGCTCTTGCATATTTAACAAACCAATACCTTTTTTAGTTTTACTGGCATCTATGCCAATACCATTATCAGAGATTTCAATATCAATAGTTTGAGCTTGAGTGTAAAATAGAAGTTTAACTTTAGAGGCTTTCGCATGTTTTAAAATATTGGTAAACGCTTCTTGCAATAGCTCATAAATAGAAACCTTAATCGTATTATTAACCCTATCCCAATCAATGGCTTCTATGCCTTGGAGGTCAATCCCTAAGTCATTATGAAACCCATATTCTACACATAAATTAGTGATTTTTTGTTTGAATGGGGCTTTGTGAAAATAGACCTGATTTAAATCTTGGGAGATACGTCTGGCTTTATCGTAGGCACGTTCAAAAATAGTAATCAGCATATTAAATTCTTTACCGCCAAAGCGTTCCTTTAATTTTTCGCTATATTGGAGCCCTAGTAAAATATCACTGGCAATGGTGTCATGAAGCTGTACAGACAATGCTTGTTTTTCTTCAGCCTTAGCTTCTAGCTTTTCTATAAGAAGCTGTTGTTGGTGTATTTTTTTACGTTGACGATAGAAGTATAAAATAGCACCTATAAAAAGTAGTGCGATTCCAAATAAAATAGCAAACCATATCTTTTTGAGTTTCTCTATTTTTAAAGTCTCTGTTTGTTTTTGATATTGGGCTTCTAAAATATCATAGTCATCCTCTTTTTGTTTGGTACGGTACCTGATTTTTGCAAATTGATGTTTATAATTTCGCTCTGCCTCATTAATACTGTCTTTAAGGCTAATATATTGCGTCGTATAATTTTGATTAGGCAGACGTTCATATAATACTTTAAGTAGCTTTAATTGATTTTTAGAATCTTTTATAGTCTTGGCTTGCTGTAATGCAGCAGTTAGTAATTCTTCAGCCTGAATACTATCTTGTTGTTGAACATAATACTGCCCTAGATGCAGTTGACTAACAACCTTACCTCTTGGGCTATTAATGCGATGCCTCATCAATAGAGCATCTTCCATAATTTTTAGACCTTCTGGATTACCTTCTAACATATATACATAACCTAAATTATCCAATACCATAGCTTTTATAGGCTCATAAGCCTCTAAATTCAGAGTTAATGCTTTTTTAAAGTAGCTGATAGCGGTCGTATAACTTTTAGTATCTCTATGAATAAGTCCTATATTATTAAGAATAACAGCTTTTCCTTTAATATCCACAGTAATATCTAGTGCCAATTTATACCAATAGAGTGCATCTTTATACTGTTCAGATTCATAAGATAATATGCCAAGATTATTATATAAACCACGTATTGTTTTTGGTTTTGTTGTGTGTCTTAGATATGACAAGGCATTTATGGTAGTCTTCTCACTTCCATAATAGTCCCCAACACGAGTTTCAATAGTTGCCATATTGAGCATCATACTGGCAATCTTTAGACTATCCCTTAAATGGTCATAAAATGTTTTAGCCTCATTAAAATAATAGTAGGCACTATCATTAGTATTGATACGACTAAAATAACTGCCCAAATAGGAATGTCCTCTAGCGATATATATAGTGTCTTTTACTTGTTTTGCTCGGATTAATAATTGATGGCTATAAGTATTATATTGCTCAAGTTTTTTAGCTCTATATTCTAGGATAGCCAGACGGCTTATGGCTTTAAGTTCCAAAGTGTCCTTTTGGTACTGTTTTGCTAAATCAATGGCATTTTGTAATAAAACTCTTGCTTGCACAAGAGGCGCTTTTTTTGATTGTGTCATCAACTGACCAATACTATCATTAATAGAACCAACTACAGGTTCTGTTTGATGTTTTGGTTGTCTACAAGTAACAAAAGAAAGTAATAGTATTATAATAACAGTACTGTTTTTAAAGGTTGGTTTCATTGAGATGCTGATATACAAGCTTATGTTATTGCTATAAATGTAGATAAAAATGATTATAACTAAATAAAGCCTCTCGAAAGAGGCTTTATGCAATGATTAATATGTGATGACATTGTCATCACATATTAATCATCTTATGGATCTTCTGGTTCATCAGGAAGCTCTCCCACTTCCCCACAACAATCAAAGGCTTGAGGCACTTCCCTGTTCCGTTCCACCAGTTTTTCTGGTTCACAACTCATTATACATACACTAAATAGTGCTAAGGCAGATAATAAAATATTTTTTTTCATAACTAAAAAAAGCATTAAAGGTTAAAATCTTAGTAACCCGTCATTGCTATGCTGCTTTGTCAAGAGTGGTTTTTATGGAAATCAATCTGCTACTGTGGTTTTCCGCACTTTTAGATTTGTGAGGCTTTTAATTTTGAGCACTGATTTACATGAGAATTACAACTGACGAACACAACTTTTTTTCAATGAGCGTTTACTAGTCAATTAAAATTCAAATGGTCAACCATAGTTAAGCAGTTGATAGTCAGCAACAAAAAAAGCAACTCTAGGGTAGTTGTTGTAAAACAGGGTTAAAAACTACCCTCTAAAACCAGATTATTATGAAAGTGCTTATATCATGGCAAGCTAAAATGAACGATTTTGTTACTATCGATGGTCGTAAAGTTGGTATTAACGAAAATGGGACGCATTGTGAGCTTTATAAGAATGACTTTGCTTATGACACCCATGTGCTTTTGTGTTCTGAAAATGAGACTAATGGGGATACCTTTTTTACACGTCTATGTCAGCACCTAAGAAATACTAATGACACAGAGATCATTTCCAAGTTTTTAGATATTAAAAATGTCATTAGTGTAGAAGCTTTATTAAAACCATTACGTGAATTAATTATAAGCTACGCTGATGAGGATATAGACATTTTTATTTCCCCAGGAACTCCAGCGATGCAAACCGCATGGTATCTCTTGGGTTTGGAGTTTCCAGAAGTTGGGTTATTTCAGACACTTCCACCAAGATATAGACCTAATGGTGTGTTTGAACGTAAATATGTAACCATTAACCCCTCCATTAGTAGTGCTCTTGCTGTTAGAGAAGGTTTTCAAGATGAGCCTACACAAGATGAGGATATTCATAAAAGCGAGAGCATTCAAGCTATTTATGATCTGGCAACAGACATCGCATCACCATATCCAATAACAACACTTATTCTTGGCCAGACGGGTACAGGAAAAGAGTGGCTTGCCAACCATATTCATAAAAACTCGACACGAAATGATGATGCGTTTTTAGCTATTAACTGTGCAGGGCTTAATGATGATTTTTTATCGAGTGAACTTTTTGGACATGTAGAAGGTGCTTATACAGGGGCTACTCATGAACGTACGGGCGCTTTTGAATTGGCAAATAATGGCACGCTGTTTTTAGATGAGATTGGAGATATCTCTAAAAAGATGCAGCAAACTTTACTTAGAGTATTACAAGAAGGTGAGATTTCCAAGCTTGGAAGCCATGATAAGAAAAAGGTAAATGTTCGTGTGATTGCAGCAACAAATAAGGATTTGTTCGAGATGACAGAAACAGGGGTATTTCGAGCTGACTTATATTATCGTTTGGCTATTGCTGAAATAGAAACTTTAGCTGTTGAAGATTTACCACCAGAAGAACGTGAGGATTATATTCAGTTTTTTATTCAGAAATGGAAAAGAAAACTTAAGCGTAGAAAAGAAATTTATTTTACGAAAGAGGCAAAGCGAAAGTTGGGTTTACATCCCTTTCCTGGCAATTTTAGGGAACTCGAAAACTTGATTGAACGATTTTATACGTATGCCCAAAGTGACGGATTAGTGACCATTGAGATGTTTCCTAAGCGAATCAGACACCCTGAAGGGCGTTCTTTTTCATTACGGCTTGAGGATGTTAAAAATGCACATTACAGAAAGGTGTATCGCATGTTTAAAGGGAATAAAACGAAAATGTGGGAGGCTTTGGATATTGGAGATAGAACTTGGAAGAATATTGTTAAACGGCTGGAATTGGAATAAATATTTTAAAAATGAATAAAAAAGACGAAAAACGACTATTAGATGAAATTAGCACTAAAGGTTATCAGCAATATCTCTCAGTTAAAGAGTTAATTAGTACAAATTATATAAAAAGAAGAAATTGGAATTGGGATCATATTGAAAGAATTCACTCAGCTCTGAATACTATGAGCAGCCATATCTTAAGGTATATATGTTTAGTGTTACTTAGTGATAAATATCAAGAATCTTCTTTGGAAGATATAAGGGATAAACTCTTTGATGAAGCCATATTAGACATTCATACTTGGCATCATATAAAGTTGGTGCAAAGTCCGATATCCAATACAACGGGAGATATCCGTATTGCTGGGCACCTTTTATATTATGCCTCAATTGATATTATCCTTTGTTATTTTTTTGAATGTAGGGCTAATAAACACATGTCAAAAGTTAATTTCTGGTCGTGGTGTACAAAATCAAAAGATATCTCTTTTGTTAGGAAAATGGTATCTAAAACAAAAAAATATGAACTCAATTATGGGGCTAAAGAACATTCTTATAAATGGATAGCAAACGAAACTAACATATTTAATAAAGGCTGACTACATCCTTATAGCTTATTACAAAGAAAAAACATGAATAAACTTTAAACATTATGAATACAAAGTTAAATCAATTACTAAATGACTATGAAAAAAATATTAGAGACTTGGCATACGGTGCAAGGCAATAAGAATATTCCTTTTATCAATTATAACAATTAAATAATACAAAGAGTAATGATTTTATACGATTCGAATAATTGCAAAATTGAAATATCTGATAACGATTTTATCACAAGCGGAGGTGAAGGTTTTATTTATAAAGTGGGCAATCAAATCGCTAAAATATATAAAAACTATGAACCGCAAAACGTGAAAAAAATTAAAGCGCTTTTAGCTAAGAATATCCAAATAGAGGGGGTTTGCTTTCCAACGACAATGTTGTATGACAGTAAGGGGAATTATAGAGGATATTTAATGCCAAAAGCTCGGGGAAAAGAATTACAGTTTTCCGTATTCGGGTATTCAAAATTAAGACGTCATTTTCCAGATTGGACTCGAATAGATTTATGTAGCTTATTGTTAAAAATCTTAAAGACCATTGATTCATTACACCAAAAAGATTTTCTTCTTGGAGATATCAATCCAATGAATATTATGGTAGCCTCTAGCGAAGAGGTGTATTTTTTGGATACTGATAGTTATCAATTTGATAATTTTCCTTGCCCTGTTGGGGAAGTCCGATTTGTAGCCCCAGAAATACAAGGAATAACATTCAAGGATAAACTAAGGAAAAAAGAGCATGAATATTATGCTATTGCAACATTAATTTTTATGGTTCTTTTTCTTGGAAAATCGCCCTATGCAAAAATTGGGGGCGGTAGTCCAGGTAAGAATATAGGTGATGGGGATTTCTCTTATCCTTTAGGTAATGCGTCAACTTATAAAGCGCCCAAAGGACCGTGGGAATACATTTGGAAAGAACTACCATATGAAATTAAAAAGACATTTTATTTAACTTTTGTAGATACTAAAAAACTGTATCGATTTTCGCCAGAACAATGGGTGCGTCAAATAAAAAACTACAAACGTCATTTGTTGAAGGTAACAGATTCCAAAAAAACAATTTTCCCAAAAGTTATGGAAAAATTAAAAGATGATGTTAGTACAGGAATGCGTAGAGATGTTAAGCCAAATGACCCAAAGCTTTCTAAAATACAAACCATTCTAAACCCCTTAACTCAAGAGAAGAAGATAGGTGTACTAGAATTAAGTACTAAAGCAGTCAAACTATTAATTGGTAAGGATAGTGTCTTGAAGAATAACAGATTCGATTTTGATTTTTTCCCTGTACGCTTGGGTGTTAGAACCAATACTGGGGACTTATTAAACGGAAAAAATGTAATGGATATTCAAAAATTTAAGAATCAAGTATTACCAGTAATTAAATCACATATCAAACTGGCAAAAAAAGAGCAAGTTGGTAAATTGTTTACTGTAGCTACAGCTGCTTATAGAGCATGTGATAATCGTAAAGATATAATAGAACTTATCAAAAAGGAAACAAATGTTAATGTGAAAATTTTGTCTAAAAGAGAAGAAGCTCGCGCCACTCTTGTGGCATTCACATTTACAAAGCCTAAAAATATAAACATCCTTCCTGAACATACCATAATGATAGATCAAGGAGGTGGATCTACAGAAGTTACTTCATTTAATAAAAAGACCATATTAAACACTTATAGTATCAACTTAGGAACTACTACAATTTCAAATATCCTATTCTCACAAACAAACCCTGACACGAGTTTAAATGATGCTTTTTTACATACTGATAAAATCACTAAAGACAAATTAAAGTACTATCTAAAGAATTATGCACCAAGATATGATCAGGAAACTTTATGTTTTGGCGTAGGAACAGCAATTACAAAAGGTACAGGAAAAAGAACTGGCAGGCATCAACATGGGCAGCACTTTACACAGAACAGTCTTGCTAGGAGAATTTATTACTACGAGCATCTTTTGAATAAAAAGTATAAAAACGTGGAACAAATGCATCAAGGTATGATTAATGAAGAAACATTGATAAATGGCCTCGATACTAGAAATGTTCTTTCTATACGATTAGGATTGCCTTTATATCTTGAAATAATGAGAAAACTAAACTTAGAAGAAATTACGGTTAGTGCTACAAGTTTGTGGTATGGGATCTATTTTGACAACCTTTTTAAATAAACAAAATAAATTTAACATGAATAGAATAACAAATAATTTTGGGCTAGGCCTCTTTTCTAGATTAGAGGAGACTATTACCGGCCAAGAGAGTCATAAAAGTCAGATAGCTGCCATGCGAAGAATGTTATATAGTCTTTTTAAAAAACTAACAACTAATGAAAATATAGACAGTGACTCTCTATATGATAGACAACAATGGTTTTTTGGTAAATATCGCTATGAAGGTATCGCTAGGAATAAGTCTCATCGACTCAGAATATTATGCAATAATTGTGTCCACGATGAAATTGAAAATAAAAAAACAAAAGAGGTAATTACCTTCAGCCCTACTGCAGGAGACTATATTAGTGCTATCGTAGATTTATCAGACCTTATTAGTCACTTTTCAGACTTCGAAACCCCTGAATCTATCAAAACCTTATTACAACAGGAAAAGAAAACTCCTGTAAAATTAGAAAAACAATTGATGGAGGAAGATTTGGTTAACAATCCAGATCCAAGAATTCCTGTGGTTATGGTATTAGATACCAGTAGTTCTATGATGATAAAAGATAATGGTAAAGATACCCGAATGGATATTCTTAATGATGGTATGCGGCAATTCTTCAAAGATGTCATTGAAGATGAGCGCACCAGAGACGCAGTTGAAGTTTGTGTTGTGACCTTTGATGATACAATAAATATAGTTAGTGAGTTTAATAAACCTGAAAGACAGACCATTCACAACTTAAAAGCTAAAGGCGGACAGACACTTATGAATCAAGGGGTAGATGTGGCTTTAGAATTACTTGAAAAACGAAAGCAAGAATATAGAGATTCTGGTGTTGAATATTATCAACCATGGTTGGTTTTAATGACCGATGGGATACCAACAGAATCTATAGAATCATCTGCCGAAAAAACTTCTAAACTCGCACTTCATCATAAACTTACCTTGTTCCCTGTTGGAATAAGCGATGGAGCTAATCTAGATACCTTAAATCGATTTTCACCTTTGCGTCCTTCATTAAGGTTAAAAGACTATCATTTCAAAGAGTTTTTTGAATGGTTACACAAAAGCGCAATAAAGGTATCTCAGTCAACGCCGGATGTAGAAAGTATAGCATTACCAAAACCAACAAAGAACTGGTTTGAAAACTAAACAGTGGAAAATGGCTGGTAGAGCCGTGGTAGGCATACACCATGAAGAAAGTAATAAAGTCTGTCAGGATTATATTATTTATCGTCGATATAAAGATGTTAAGGTAATGGTTCTTGCAGATGGAGCTAGCACATGTAAGCATGCTGCTTTTGGTGCAGAAAAAGCATGTTATTTTATCGTAAACTATTTTAAAAAAAATAGTTTGAAAGCTTTTAAATCAATGTCAATTGACGAGTTAAAGTTACATTTGATAACAAGGCTTAGGAGTTCTTTAAAATACCATGCTAAGCAAAAAAAGACTGAAACAAGTCAACTATCATCTACATTACTCTTCGTTGTTATCTCTAATGACGAGTATATAATTGGACACATTGGTGATGGTGTTATAGGTTTATTTAAAAATGGGAATGTTCAAGTTTTGTCCAAACCTGAGAATGCGGAATTTGCTAATGTCACTTATTTTACGTCATCACAAAATTTAAAACAGCACCTACGAGTTAAAAAGGGAGTTATAAATCAAAAAAGTATAGCAGGATTTGTTATGATGTCGGATGGGGCAGCAAAAAGCTTATACAATCCTCAAGAACTATCATTTTCTATAGGGGTAACTAAACTTTTTGATTGGATGTCATTGAATAACAAGCAAAAAATGAATACGCTTATTTATCAAAATTTAAAAGAAGTTATCAGATTAAAAACTACTGATGATTGTAGTTTAGGTCTTGTTTACAAGAGTATTTAGTAGTTTATACTTCACATCTGTAGTGATTGCATAAGGTAAGTCTTATGGTATAATGATTCCAATATGGAATCATTATCTATTTATAAAAAAAAGGAATCTCTTGAGAAGCAGACTATAAATGCACTTGAACTCACAAAAGATCAAGAGAATTCTTTGATGCAGAAAATTGAAAAAAAATTTCTCTCGTGCATAAATTAAATGATAGAAAAAATATTGTCTGTTAAAGATGAAGTGGGATTACATGCTAGACCTGCAAGTTTGTTTGTAAAACACCAAAACCTGTTTGGGCAATAAATAAGGCTAGCAACAATACGCCAAACATCAGCAGAAATGACTCAGCAAAAAGTACACTAAAGAGATCTTTGCGTTTGGCGCCAACAGCAGCACGTAAAGCTAATTGGTTCTTCTTCTCAACCGTTCGTGAAAGCTGCAAGTTCGCGATATTAATAAACGCGATGGCCAATAAGCCAATAACACCTAACAACAATAAGTAAGCACTACGACCACTTTCACCTAAAATTACTGATTGAAAAGACAATAAAGCCACTTCAATATGCCAACCTTTGTTATAACCGTTTTGGTCAATATTATCGACCCAGGTTTCATTCACTAACTGAGTAACTTTCGCTTGCGCTTGTTCAACACTTTCATCGCTCGCAAGTTTGCCAATAAAGGTTAAGTTATTCGCCCTGTCCCACCAACGGGTTCGATATTCTTTGTCGCCTGCATTAAAGTTAAAAGGTAACCAAACTTTAGTTTCTCGCCCAATACTTGAAATTTTTGGTTCAATAAATTTTGATGATAATACGCCGATAACCTGAAAGCTAATGCCACGAAAAGTGACTTTTTTATCAAGAATATCCTGTGATTTAGCAAAGTCATTCACCCATGTTTGGTAACTTAATACCGCAACAGGAATATTACTATTAATGTGTTCAGACTCAGAAAATGGACGGCCCATAGCCATATTTGCTGCGGTGAGTTCAAACCATTCAGGCGTAACATAGGCTGTTGATAATGTGGGTTGCGCGGAGAGTGAAGTTAATACTTCATCATCGTAAATGGTTAACGCTACTTTATCGAAAACCTGCTGGTTATTCTCTTTTTGGTGCCTGTATAAATGCACTAAACTCGGATAACTAAAAGCGGTAACATTTAGCACGCCAGCAGCATCAAATTGTTGGCTGTCAACCCGGTATAACCTGTCTTGATCTGGATACGGCAACGGTTTTATTAGCATCACATAAGCGAGTGTTAATACACACAACAAAGCGCCTAGCGTAATACCCATAGTGGAAATAACACTAAAGACAAAGCCAGGTTTTTTCTTCAAGCTTAGGAACGCTTGTTTTAATTGATAGCTAAATAAGTTCATTATTCACTTCCCTTCAAAGAATGGATCACAGGTTTATTGATGTACTGACGCAGAGGCAGGTAGCAGGCTATAAATGAAATAACTAAAATTAGGGACAGTGTCAGCATATATAACGGCAGTATTTTCACGCTAACATATGGATTTAAGTCGCCGTTAAAACTCGTGAACAAACAAAGTAACAACAAGGCACTTACCGCAAAACCTATTAAAATTCCGCCAGCATTGTCTTTAAAAACCAGCGTAACTATATTAGTTCGCTTAGCACCAAGAGCTAAACGCGCGCCAATTTCAAATCGACGTATTTGAATGGAATAACTTAAAATCCCATAAATACCAATACCTGCAAGCATTAAGCTCAGTAATGCCACTACGGCAGTGACAACAGCAGTAACGATTTGGTTAAATAATCTTTGTTCACGAACATCTGCTAATGTTTCAAGTTGGTCGACGCTGTACGCAGAACTTACGCTTTTAATATACTCAATGACCTGTTGCCGAGTTATTTCTTGTTCGTCCCTCAACTTTATAAGCATGGACTTTTTCTCTCTCGCCAGCAGTTCAAAAACAGCAGAACGAGGTATATAGGCGCGTTCTGCAATGTTGTTTTCACCTGGCACTTTCATGCCTTTGACCACCCCCACAATGGTAAATATTCGGTCTTCTTTGAAGAAAACTTTTTTGCCAATGACATTACCTTGCTCAGACAGTTTTTTCGCGAATACGTCATTTACGATCATGACATTATTCTGGTCTCTGACATCTGTAACGGTGAAATTCTCACCGGCTAATAATGATTGTTCGAGCAAATAAAAATACCCTTCATCTATAATGCGATAAACCATATTATGTTTTGCATTATTGTTTTGTTCCGTTAAACCCGGCCACCAACGGCTGTAAAAGGAAAAAGGAGAAGCACTATGACTAATAGCCTCTACTTGCGGTAACGTGGCTAACTTTTGTTTAATTAAACTTAATTGAGCTAAGCCTGACTCTTCACTAAGGGTTACTGTTTTTGTCGGCGCTAATATTAAAGACATCACATTTTCAATATTCAGATAACTCGGCTCATTGATGGTTGTTATCGCTTCTTTAAACAAATTCATACTAATAAATATCAAAACACTCGCAACCGTCACCTGACTAATAATAAGTACTTGCCGCAAGACTTTCGGTAGCTGACTGCCTGTGCCTTTACCACTGGTATTAATCGTTACGGCTAATGCTTTATTGTTCACACTTTTTAGTGATATTTTGGCGAACAACCAAGCGAAAATAAATAAGATGCTTATCGAGATGCTGAACGTAAAACCATTCACTGACATTTCATTGACCCGTGACAATGAAGAGCCTAAATAATATTCAATTAAGGTGAAACCTAAGAAAGTAATGGTTATCGCGACAATAAGTGACAGAAAAACAAGTATTAACGCTTCACTAAAGAACACATTAAATAACGTAGACTGTTTTGCACCAATCGCCGCTTGTATGGCCATATTACGCTGTTGTATAAAGGCTCTAGAGGTCATTAAATTAGCAATATTAGTGAAAGCAATAATCACTAACCCGACAATGCCAGCCAAAAGAAAATAAACTGACTTTCGATTATCTCCTATGATAACTTTCTTGAAATCGTGCAAGGCTATTTTTTGTGTTTTTCCTTTAAAACGAGCATCTCCAACGATTGCCGACAACCATTTTTCATTGATTAACGGCGTAAAGGTACTTTCCGCCTGCTGGGCTGTATACCCTTCACCTAACTTACCTATGATAAGTCCATTATTGACTTGCCACCAAATTTTACGTGCCTCAAGGTTAGTGGTATTAAAATCCCAAGGTAACCATAATTGTGTTCTTCTATACTTACTAGCACCTCGTTGATATGAATATATTTGCGGCTCAATATAATCAACTCCAGCAACACCGATGATCTGGTAGGAAACGTTGTCAAAGTCAATTTTCTTTCCCAGGATATTTTTGTCTGCAGAAAAAGTATCTAGCCAAGTTTCATGACTGATAATGGCCACTTGGCTGTATTTATCAAGGCTCTCTGTTTCCTGAAATCTTCGACCCATTGCCATCGGCATATCAGTGAGGCTAAACCATTGCGGTGACACAAAGCTCGCTTCCATCATAGGTAAATCATTTTGGCTCAGTAATACACCTTTGGTATACATGGCTAATGCCGATTCTGTAAAAACATTTTTTTCTTGGTATAAGGTCATTAAAGCCGGATATGAAAAAGCCTCAAACATTAATGCCCCTTTAGGGTCAATATGTTCATTTGAGGCTACATAGAGCTTTTCTTGTTCTGGGTAAGGCAGTGGCTTTATTAACATCACATAGGCTAGCGTTAATACACAAAGTAATGCACCTAAGGTAATGCCCATCGTTGAAACAATACTAAAAACAAAACCGGGCTTTTGTTTAAGACTTAGAAATGCTTGCTTTAAGTGATAGATAAATAAGCCCATTATTCGCTACCCTTTAACGCATGAATAACAGGTTTGTTAATAAATTGACGAAGAGGTACATAACAAGCGACCGATGAAAGCAATGATATCGATCCTAGTGTAAGAATAAATATTGGCAGTAGCTCTAAACTAATATAAGTATTTAAAGTATCACTAAAACCAAAATACAAAACTAGCAACACCACTGCGCTTATCGCTAAGCCAAGACCTAATGCACCGGCATTGTCCTTAAGCACTAATCCGACAATATCTTTACCTTTTGCGCCAATAGCCATGCGAGTTCCTATTTCCGAACGACGCATTTGGCTAGAATAATTAAGAATTCCATACAAGCCTAACCCTGATAAAAATAGCGTTAACAGGGCCAAAACTAAAGTCGTTACCGCGGTGGTTTGCGAAGAAAATAGACGACGGTTTTTATATTCATTTAAGGTTGTAAAACTAAATAGACTCAGTTTTTTATCGACATTTTTAAGCGCAGTAATCATTTCATCACGGTTAAATACTTGCCCTTGATGTTGTTCAATCAATAACATATTTCTTGATAAACTTGCAGGGTAATAAAAACGAGATTCTATGCGTTCTCTCCCTGGCACATTGATGCTTCTAACAACGCCGATAACCTCAACACCATTTTTAAATTTAAAGCCGATAGCATTGCCATTAGGTGCTAATTTATTAGCAAATACTTCGTTAACAATCATTACTGCTCTGTCGTCTTTAATATCAGCAGCACTGAAATTTTCACCTTTAACAACATCTTGCCCAAGCATATTAAAATATTGATTATCAACATCTTTACCTAATACTGTGTAACGTTGTTCGGTAATACTCGCGGTCAGAGCTAAGGTGCCAAATCCTGTTGGACGCATAGCTTGACTAACATTTTTAATTTTTGGATGTGCGAGCAATTCACCTTTAAGCTCAGTAATTTTTTGTACCTGCAAGCCTCTTTCAACACTGGGTAGTGCTAACACTACAGAGGTAATATTATCGGTTTGATAGCCCAAAGATTGATTAACTAAACCACTCGCATCTTTATACAAAACCACATTAATAAAAACCAAGGCGGTTGCTGTCGCTATTTGGCCACTGATCAAGATGTTTCTTACCCGCTTTGATACTTGAATACCGCTGCCTTTCCCGCTCGACTGCAACGTAGTATTTAGCGCATGATAATTAATCATTTTTAGGCACAAGAGTGAGAAAACAACCGTTAACGAAACTAAGAGAAAAATTGAGATCGTAAATGAAAAACTATTAAGCTCAAGCTCATCAATACGAGGAAGGAAATCGCCAAGGTAATATTGTAAAGCACTAAAACCAACAAAAATAACGAACTGCGCCAATACAATAGCCACCAACATCAACAAACCTGTTTCCGCTAATATGTTGTGAAATAGTTGCCTTTTAGAAGCGCCCACCGCTGCAGAAATAGCTAACTGCTGTTGGCGTTCAACAGTTCTAGAAACAAATAAATTGGCAATATTTGCACAGGCGATAAGTAATAACCCCAATGAACCAATCAATAACAAGTAAACACTGCGTTCGCCATCGCTAACGATAAAAGATTTTAATGTTTTTGTCTTAATTGCTATCGACCAGTCTTTGAAAAAAGCTTGATCAGAAACCTCACTTTGCCAATTGTCACTCACTAAAGTCGTCAGTAATTGGTCTATTTGCTGCTTTGAATAATCTGCATATTTATTGTCAATTTTGCCAACAAACATCAAACCGCCATCGTCATTTCCCCAACGTTTACGTTGACTCTCGCTTATCGAATTATAATCCCACGGCAGGTATAACTCTGTTTTAAAACCAGCTCCTGCAAGCGGTGCTTCAATGTTACTTTCTGCGAGCACACCAATAATCCGGTAATTATTCCCCCCTAAAGACAGGTTTTTATCAAGAACATTAGTTTTACCCTCAAACTTATTCTGCCATGTTTCATAGGTGAGTACGGCAACGGGATTATATGTGTTCACTGTTTCACTTTCTTCAAACCCTCTGCCTAATGCCATTTGTACCGAGAATAATGAGAACCAGTGAGGGGTAACAAATGAAAGCGCCACCATAGGTTCGCTCGGTAATGATGTAACCACGTCACCATCAAAATACATTAAGGCACTTTCTTCAAATAGTGCCTGTTTGTTATATAAATGCATTAAATTAGGATAAGTAAATGCACGGCCGTCGATAGCATTTTCATTACTAATAAGTTGATGTTCAACATTGTAAAGACGTTCTTGTTCAGGGTATGGCAAGGGTTTAATCAACATGACATATGCTAAAGTCAGCACACATAATAAAGCCCCCAACGTTATGCCCATGGTAGAAACTACACTGAACACGAAAATAGGTTTTTGCTTCAAACTTAAATAAGCTTGTTTGATTAAATAACTGATCATTTTTCATTACCCTGATTTTTAACACCTGAATTATTTTTATCATTCAGGTATATCGTCATCTTCCTGATGTTATCTACACATGTGTAGATACTTAGGTTCAGTCCGGAGAACAAACTTAAGTTTTAA
>MAAC01015758.1_pt1 | contig 21120 bp, 14 predicted proteins | sample 1115981 | NCBI WGS metagenome assembly MAAC01 (sample SAMN04961126, study PRJNA320927) | seawater metagenome | isolation source: sample BD02T64 sea water enriched with oil for 64 days | place: USA:Gulf of Mexico | collected 2013-07-27
TGAAACTACGAACAATCGTATGGAGCTTACAGCGGCAATTGAAGCACTGGCAGAATTGAAACAGCCTTGTAGCGTGATTTTGACAACAGATTCACAATACGTGCGTCAGGGTATCACCAGCTGGCTAGAGAATTGGAAGAAGCGGGGCTGGAAGACAGCAAGTAAGAAGCCGGTCAAAAATGTGGACTTGTGGCAACGTCTCGAAGAAGAAGCGGCACGTCATCAGGTGGAGTGGCTCTGGGTTAAAGGACACAGTGGCCATCGGGAAAATGAGATAGCAGATCAGTTGGCCAATCGTGGTATTGATGAGTTGGAGTGAGGGGATGATATCTATTTCTTAGGGATACCTTCTTAGGGATACCACCAAAACCTAAACAATTACCAGATATGAGTGAGAGCCATAGTGAAAGCCATAGTGCGACAGGTTGTACTTGATACTGAAACGACAGGTCTTGAAACCAGCCAGGACCACCGAATTATTGAGATTGGTTGTGTTGAGCTGGTTAACCGTCGATTAACTGGGCGCCACTATCACCAATACATCAACCCTGAGCGGGAAGTAGATCATGGGGCAATGGAAGTTCATGGTCTTACCGATGAATTTCTTGCAGATAAACCCGTCTTTTCAGCGATTACTGATGAGTTTCTGGCCTTTATCAATGGGGCTGAGCTGGTCATTCACAATGCACCTTTTGATATAGGCTTTATTGACCACGAGTTCGCCAAATTAGATGGCACTGGTCAGGTGACAGACGTTTGTACTGTGGTGGACACACTGGTGATGGCCAGGCACATGCATCCCGGTCAAAAGAATAATCTGGATGCTTTGTGTAAACGTTATGGTGTCGATAACTCCCAGAGGGATTTGCATGGCGCATTGCTGGATGCGGAGATTCTTGGTGATGTCTATCTGCTGATGACCGGTGGGCAGGTTGATTTGGTGCTTGGTGGCAAAAATAGCCAAGGTGCCAGCAATGGCATGGATGAGATTCGTCGCCTACCTACAGAGAGACCGGCTCTCAGGGTGATACGTGCCAGTGAAGAAGAGCTGAATTTACACAATGACAATCTGATTAAGATTGATCAGGCCAGTAATAGTGGTTGCGTCTGGCTGGCGACGCCAAATGACGCCGCCACAGATTAGTTATAGGTGTTGCTCAGAGTTCGGGTGAGGTTATAGAACGTACTTCACGCATAAAACCCCAACAGTAGAAAGAACGATAGTATAGGGCAGAGCCATAATCACCATTCGTCCATAGGACAACCGGATTAGTGGTGCTAGTGCCGAGGTCAACAGGAATAAGAAGGCTGCCTGTCCATTTGGCGTTGCAACACTGGGGAGGTTTGTACCTGTGTTGATAGCAATCGTCAGCAGATCGAAATGCTCTCTAGTAATTTTCCCTGCATCGAATACCGCTTTGACCTCATTAATGTATACCGTTGCTACAAACACATTATCGCTGATCGCTGACAGTACACCATTGGCGATAAAGAACATCACCGGTTGAACACTCTGATCCATGGCGAGTACGGCTGCTATGACCGGAGAGAACAGGTGTTGTTCGTGAATAACGGCAACAATTGCGAAGAAAACTACCAGTAACGCAGTAAAGGGCAGGGCCTCTTCAAAGGCATGACCAATTCGATGTTCTTCGGTGATGCCGTTAAATGCGGTCAGCAACACAATAACAGTCAGACCAATCAAACCGACTGGGGCAAGGTGGAATGCCAAACCAACCACCAGGAAAATAGCCACCAAGGCCTGAACAATCAGTGATACCCGGTGCTTGTTGGTCATTTTTTTGGCTTCTTGCGCATCAAACTCTTCAAGTACAGTGCGCACATTGTCGGGAAGCTCGGTGCCATAGCCGAACCAACCAACCTTTTCTAGCAGTACGCAGGTCAGTAGTCCGCAGACCAACACTGGCATAGTGACAGGGGCCATGATCAGGAAGAATTCTATGAAAGTCCATCCGGCTTTTTCTGCAATCAGCAGGTTCTGTGGTTCGCCTACCAGTGTCGTTACACCGCCCAATGCAGTACCAACGGCACCGTGCATAATTAGGCTACGCAGAAACATACGGAAGCCTTCCAAATCTTCCCGGTGATACTCCATCACACTGGCATCGTTGGAATGGTCATGGTCGTGTTCGTGGTGAATCTCTTTCCCAGAGGCCACTTTGTGGTATACAGAGTAGAAACCAATGGCAACGCTGATTAATACTGCTGTTACGGTCAGTGCATCCAGAAAGGCAGAGAGAAATGCGCCTGCGAAGCAGAAGAGCAACGATAAAAATGCTTTTGACCGCACACCAATCAGAATTTTGGTAAAGGTAAACAGCAGCAGGTCACGCATAAAGTAAATGCCTGCAACCATAAACATCAACAGCAGGATAACTTCAAAATTCCCCAGTGCTTCGTGATAGACCGTTTCCGGTTTTGCCATACCCAAAATAATGGCTTCAATGGCTAGTAGTCCACCCGGCTGTAGGGGGTAGCATTTGAGGGCCATTGCCAAGGTAAAAATAAATTCGACGATCAATACCCAGCCAGTGACGAAATTACCAACAGTGGCAATCAGGATTGGGTTCGCAACCAAAAAAGCCAGAATGGTGTATTTGTACCAATCGGGAGAGTTGCCCAGGAAATTTTTGCTAAAAGCCTGAAGCATTGGCTGGGGCATGGGGTAATCCTTATGTTGTTGGTCTATCTCGTTTGGCTAAAACCAGAAGGACAATGAAGTTATTATTTTTGCCAAGATGTATGGGAGCGAACGGTATAACGGAGTAGGCATTTTTGCAAGCATGAGTACTGGTATGATGGCCCCGTGAGGTTATGTTAAAGGGAGAAAATGAGTGCCTGAAATGGGCGCAATTGATACTGTCTTATAGAACCTGACGTTCTAATGTATGTTTGTCCAAAGGGTTGATATGTTCCAATTTGGTGAGTTTTACCCCTGTAGTATTTTGCCCGAGGCATTTGACGGCCAGCCATTATTGGTGGCTATTACTGGAAGCAAGCTACTTAGTTCTGAGAATAACGAACACTTTTTGTTTGAGCCTGAGCAGCTTCCTGTTTGTGAGGGGCTTTCTCGTCACCTGCTTGGGGTCTATAACCAACGCCCATGTTATGCAGTAGATGTTGGTGGGGTAGCGAATATTCCCAACGGTACTGAATGGCGTGAGCCAGGAGGCTTGGAATGGAGAGAGTTACGTTCACTTCTTGGCTTGGTCGATGAGCTGCATTTTAATTTGGCAGGGCGGGCAATTCAGATTATTCAGTGGGATCGTGAACATCACTATTGTGGTTGTTGTGGTCGTCCAACAGTCGTGAACGAAGATGATCGATCTCGTGCCTGCAATCATTGTGATCAGGTATTTTATCCTAGAATTTCACCCTGTGTCATTGTGGTTGTGACAAAGGGAGATCACTGCCTGCTTGCCAGTAATGTGGCTTGGGAAGGCAGATTTTACAGTGCATTGGCCGGGTTTATCGAACCTGGGGAAACTGCCGAATCAGCCTTGCACCGAGAAGTCATGGAAGAAGTGTGTATAGAAGTGGAGAATCTACGATATTTTGGCAGCCAGCCCTGGCCATTTCCTGGGCAGTTGATGATTGGCTTCCATGCAACCTACAAATCCGGTGATATTCAGGTAGATAATAATGAAATTATGGCGGCAGATTGGTGGCATTATGACGATTTACCACCATGCCCTGAAACGAGTACCTTGTCAGGACAATTGATACAGTCATTTGTGGATAGTTGCAGAGAAGAGGGTCGCTGAAAGTGCAATTTAACATCTCTACACTTATTCCTGTCATTGTAGGCATTGCGCTGCTGTTGTTATCCCTACGGCTTCTATTAAGGCGAGCCATGATTGGGAGTGTTGTCAGAGCCTTGGTGGGGTTGGTACTACTGCTCGGGAGTGTGTTCTGCTTTTTGGGTGCTTTGGATCTATTAACCTATCGCCAACTGCTTCAAGAAGAATCTGTAGTCACACTGCAATTTGAGAAGCTCAAGGCTCAGGCATACCGTGTCATTCTTGTGGATAGTCGCGGCCACCAATATCGTTATCACCTGAAGGGTGATCAATGGCAATTAGACGCACGGTTGATCCGTTGGCACCCAAGCCTTGCCAATGTTGGTTTTGGTTCTCTGTATCGACTGGAAAGAATCAGTGGCAGGTACAGTAATTTTAGGCAAGAAATGAGTGCTGAACGTACTGTTCATCAGTTAGAGGCAAGTCCTTATGCGGTAGATACCTGGGTCTGGCTGAAGCAACTTCCCTGGCTGCGTGAGTGGGTTGATGCCCAGTACGGATCAGCGATGTTTATGCCTATGGCGGACGGCGCTATTTTTGAAGTAAAGCTGGGTTTCGCGGGATTGGTGGCCCGTCCAGTGAATAGTGCGGGTAAGCAGGCGGTGTCTGGTTGGCAATGATACACTCGCGCATCAAATGATGAGTCAACAAATAATAGAGGGAGTTTAAGATTGGAATTTTTGTCTCAGTATGGTCTGTTTCTCGCGAAGGCGATTACCATGGTCGTTGGACTGTTGGTCGTCATTGGTACCATTGCAGGCCTCAGTAGTAAGATAAGAAAATCTGCGAGAGGGGAGCTTGAAGTTCATCGTTTGAATGAAGACTTTGAACACATGGGCAATACCTTGCAGGTTGCCATGCTAAATCCTGCAGAGCAGAAACAGCTGGCAAAGGAACAGAAAAAAGAGGCCAAGCTTCGTAAAAAGATGGTTTCTGATAAAAAGCGGGTTTTTCTACTGAACTTTAAGGGAGACATGCGTGCTTCTGCTGCAACAAACCTTCGTGAAGAAATTACCGCTGTACTGAGTCAGTCCAAGTCAGAGGATGAAATCGTGGTTCGGTTGGAGAGTGCAGGCGGTATGGTGCACAGCTACGGTCTTGCCTCCAGTCAACTTGATCGAATTAAAAAGCGGGGTATTCCCCTGACTGTTTGCGTTGATAAGGTGGCCGCCAGCGGTGGTTATATGATGGCCTGTGTAGCAGATAAAATCTTGGCTGCACCGTTTTCTATCCTTGGTTCTATTGGTGTGGTTGCACAGTTACCCAATTTTAATCGTTTGTTAAAGAAACACGATATTGATGTGGAGTTGCATACGGCAGGTGAGCACAAACGAACACTTACCATGTTCGGTGAAAATACTGACCAGGATCGTGAGAAATTTGTAGAAGACCTGGAAGATACCCATCAGCTTTTTAAAGATTTTGTGGGACAGCGACGCCAGGAAGTTGATATAGATAGGATTTCTACGGGTGAAATCTGGCTGGGTACTCGTGCAAAAGAGAAGGGATTGGTCGATGAGTTGATGACCAGTGATGAGTACTTGGTTAACTTGTCATCAGATGCAGATATTTACGAAGTAAAATATACCCACCGAAAAAGTCTACCCGAAAAAATGGGGCTTGCCGCAGAAAATAGTACTGACAGGCTATTGCTTCGTTGGTGGAATAGATTGCGATCCAACCAATACTACTCTTGATTCACTCTTTGGAAGAGCTAGCCTAGCCAGGCTAGTTTCTTCTGAGTTTCTCATTCACCGCAAGAGGGTTGGGGAAGTTGAATGTCACAATATAGCTGGAGACCAGGAAGGTAAGAATTGCTGCAGCCTGGATCAGGTGGGATGCTAGCTCCCCAATCAGTGAGGCATTGAAGGCTACATAGGCAATTAACAGGGAAAACTCACTGATCTGTCCCAACCGGAAACCGATATCCCAAGCCAGTACTTTTCTCTCACTCTGGCGCCCCAATAAAAACCGAAAGGTGGCGGGTTTCATTGCCAGCATCGCACCCCCAAGGATAATGGCTGCCAAGGCAATCTCAGGTAGTAGCCCCAGGTTAAATCCGGCTCCGAGCGAGAAGAAGAACATAATCAGGAAAAAGTCGCGCAATGGCTTAAGAGTCAATGCAATATGCTGGGCAATGGGGCTGGAGGCAATGGTGATTCCGGCCAGGAATGCGCCAATCTCACGAGAGAGCCCAAGCACTTCAGCTAATTCAGCGAGGCCCATGCACCAGCCAATCGCTAATAGGAAGATGTATTCTCCTATTCGGTCATATTTGGCAATCAGTTTCAGAAGAACCCAACGTACAAAGGCCCAGGCAAAAAGAACCAGCAGCGGTAGGGCCATCAGTGTGATCCCCACCTGCATAAAATCGATTTGACCACTCTCTCCACTGAGTAGTACCAATAATACAAAAATAGCGAGAAAGTCCTGCATCAATAGAAGACCAATCATCATCTCGCCGATATGCCGGTGGTGAAGAATCGTGGTGGGTAATAACTTGATGCCGATAATGGTACTGGAAAACATCATGGCCGCACCAATGATGAGGCTTTCAGTGATGGTATAACCAAATAAATAGGCAATCAAAAAGCCGACACCAGCAAAAGATAAGGAGCTTATCAGCGTCACAACGGTGACTTTTCTTAGGGCAGTCATTAATGACTGTGGTTGTAGGTCTAACCCCAGTAGAAAGAGTAGGAAAATAATACCAATTTCAGAGATTTTAGAGAGCAGGTGTACGTCTTGCATCCACCCTAAACAGTACGGGCCGATCAAGGCGCCCACTACGATATAGGCGACAAGTAATGGCTGTCGAGCATAGATCGCCAGTGAAGCGATCACTGCGGACCCGGTAAAAATTAAAAAGAACGATTCGACAACGGCTTCGTTCATAGTGATACCCCTTATGCGTTATTGTGGGGGAAGGGGTTAAAAGCGGCAAGGTTACCCATGCCGGAATCTGTAAAAAAGATGTTTAGTTAATGATTGTTCTGATGTAATCATAGCTTATAGCACTTGACCATTACCTATCTTGAGGCAGTGGCCAAGGGTGTTAGCTTCGTCGAAACAGTGGCTCTGGTTTATCAACTGAGGTTTGATAAGTGACGCTGAAATCATTTAAAGAGGCTGCGGCCGCCTCCAGGTCGATACCTTCTTTTAAGTCGAAAGAGTCAAACCCACAGCGTTTTAAATAAAATAGCTGGTCGCGGGTAGCGCTACCGATGGCACGCAATTGCCCAGTGAACTCATAGCGCTCTTTTAACAACCGTCCAATGGAGAAACCGCGGCCATCGGCAAATGTGGGGAAGTTAACGGCAATAAGGGGGAATTGGTTAGCTTCCAGGCCGATAGTGTCTACATCTTCATCGCTGTCAAGCCAGAGCCCGGCACACATCAGGTTAAGAGTATCCTTATTGTCCAGCCAATACTGCATGGGCAGCAAGACCTTTGCCCTAGGCAATTCTCCCGAGAAATCTTTCTCGATAATTACCCAGCTATCATCAATAACCTTGCCATCTTTAATGATCTTTGGCATAGACGCTCTCCTTGAAAGGGTTGAGTCCAATACGGCGATAGGTATCTAAAAATAGCTCATCACCTTGACGGTTTTCTATATAGACATTGAGAATCTTCTCAATAACCTCTGGCATTTCTTCTCGCCCAAAGGATGGACCCAATACCTTCCCGAGGGTCGTATCACTATCAGAGCTGCCACCCAGCTGAACTTGGTAAAATTCTTCACCTTTCTTGTCAACACCAAGTACGCCGATGTTACCCACATGATGATGTCCACAGGCATTCATGCAGCCTGAGATATTCAGGGATAGGTCGCCGAGGTCGTAGACATAGTCCATGTCATCAAATTTACGCTGCAGGGCTTCGGCCACTGGAATTGATTTGGCATTGGCTAAGGAGCAGAAGTCACCACCGGGGCAACAGATCATATCGGTGAGCGTGCCAATATTGGGTGTGGCAAAACCACCGGCCTTGGCTTTCTGCCATAGTTCAAACAGGTCAGATTTTTTTACGTCGGCCAACACTAGGTTCTGGTTATGTGTGGTGCGAATTTCACCTAATGAATATTGATCAGCAAGGTCTGCTACGGCGTCTAATTGCTGGTCTGTTATATCCCCTGGTGCGACACCGGTGGGTTTTAGTGACAGGGTAACGGCTGCGTAGCCTGGGACCCTGTGAGCAGTAATGTTTCTTTGCAACCATTTGCTAAAGGCCAGGTGTTCACCTGAAAGTTTTGTTAGTTCTTTTTCAGCATCGTTATCATCTACAGGCTGGTAGTCGGGTGCAGTGAAGAAACTCTTAACGCGATTGATTTCTTCATCCGTTAAACTAGCGGGAGTTTCTTTGATGTTATCCCATTCAGCTTCTACTTCATGAGCAAACACGTCAGGTTTCCAGGCGCGTACCAGAATTTTGATCCGGGCCTTGTATTTATTAGCCCGGTTGCCGTGACGGTTGTAGACCCGAAGAATAGCATCCAGATAAGTGAGTAAGTGCTCCTTGGGAAGGAACTCACGGATGACACTACCAATAACCGGGGTGCGACCCAATCCGCCACCGACCAATACCTTAAAGCCCATTTCGCCATCATCATTTTTTACAATTTGAAGGCCGATATCGTGGACCTGAATGGCTGCGCGATCGCCTTTAGTGCCACAGACAGCAATCTTGAATTTACGGGGAAGGAAGGCAAATTCCGGATGGAAAGTAGACCATTGGCGGATAATTTCACACCAGGGGCGAGGATCTTCAAGTTCATCCTGAGCAACACCAGCAAACTGGTCTGATGTGGTGTTACGAATACAGTTACCACTGGTTTGCACTGCGTGCATCTGTACCTCAGCCAGCTCAGCCAGAATGTCCGGCACTTCTTCCAGCTGTGGCCAGTTGAACTGGATGTTCTGGCGAGTGGTGATGTGGCAGTAACCCTTGTCATAAGTCCGCGCAATATGAGCCAGTTTGCGAAACTGTTTTGAATTGAGTAGGCCATAGGGCACTGCAATGCGCAGCATGGGTGCCAGACGTTGGATATAGAGACCATTCTGGAGACGCAGGGGAAGGAACTCGTCTTCGGCTATCTCTCCAGCCAAGTAGCGGTCTGTTTGGCCGCGAAACTGTGCAACGCGTTCCTCGATAATCTTCTGATCGTGCTCGTTGTATACGTACATAAATTGTAGGGTTTCTAGTGCGTTGAGTGACAGAAAGGCGCGAATTCTACAGGTAATAAAGCCCCTTGTCAGTGGGACACAGATAATACCGTGACTCCCCCAGGTTTTTTAAACTTTTTCTCTATATGATCATTAGGTTAGGGAATAACAGTGGGAGCTTATTGCGGTCATCTGGGGGGACAATACTAAATGATACTGCTACAATTCCGGCCGCCGATTTTCAGCAGCTAATGAGGTTTATAAAACATGTCCAATGATGTAGTCACTCAGCAATCAGAACAAGGAAATGGTGACAGCTGTGCAGATGCGTTTGTAGCGCTTGCTGCTATTTGTCTCTTCGTGACCACTGTACTGTTCTGGGTTAGTAACCAGTAAGTTCAGGTTTTCTATAAAAAAGGCGGTTACCTCTTACTCAGGATGACCGCCTTTTTTATTTGAGCTTTGTCAATATCAATGTTGGTTGATCGTTACATTCCTGTATTGTGAAGAACAAGTTTGACAACAGAGATCACCGTGAAGATAAAAATAATGGTGAATATCAGGCCTGAGACGATATACACGTAAATATTGCCATACTTGAAATCGCGTTCACGATTTTTATTACTCTGGACACCAAAAAAGGCAGCTAAGGTACTGAATACAATCTGCCAGAAGTTGGGTTTTTTTTCGTCCTCAGGTTCATTCACAGTTTAGTCATCAAATACTAGTCTTCCAGAATTGGCCTCAGCCAACGCTCCAGCTGTTCGGTAGGTACGCCCTTTCGCTGGGCCAGACTTTCCAGTTGGTCGCGCTGTATTTTTCCCGTATTAAAATATTTTGCCTGTGGGTGAGAAAAATACCAGCCACTGACGGATGCTGCGGGCATCATGGCAAAACTATCAGTGAGCGATATCTGAGCATTGTTGGTAGCATCCAGCAGTGAAAATAAGGCCTGTTTTTCACTGTGATCAGGACAAGATGGGTAGCCGGGTGCGGGTCGAATACCTCTGTATTGTTCTTTGATCAGGGATTCGTTATCCAAGTTTTCATCGTTGGCATAGGCCCAAAATTCTTTCCGAACCCTCTGGTGTAAGTGCTCAGCGAAGGCTTCAGCCAAGCGATCGGCCAGAGCTTTCACCATAATGCTATTGTAATCGTCACCATTGGCTTCATAGCCTTTAGCCAATTCATCAACACCTATACCAGTTGTCACGGCAAAGGCGCCCACATAGTCAGTGATGCCTGTGTCCTTCGGTGCAATAAAGTCGGCCAGGGAGACCAACTCATCGGTTGCTCCATGCTTGCGAGTTTGCTGGCGAATCTGATGCAGGGTAGACAGCACTTGGTTTCGGGATTCATCCGCATAGACTTCAATATCGTCAGTATTGACGGTGTTGGCAGGCCATAATCCGAATACAGCTCGTGCTTTGATCAGCTTTTTATCAATCAGGGTTTTAAGCATTAGCTGAGCATCATCAAATAAGTTACGGGCAGCTTCGCCAACTTTTTCATCGTTGAGAATCTTGGGGTATTTACCGGCTAACTCCCAAGTGATGAAAAATGGTGTCCAGTCTATGGTGTCAACCAATACGTCTAGGGGATAGTCATCCAGAGTATGTACTCCGGTGGTCGCTGGAATGGGTGGCACATAATTCTGCCAATCAATTTTTATACCTGAATCCTTGGCTTTAGCGTAGGGCAGGGTAGTACCACGGGGCTTGCGATTGGCGGTACGTTTTCGCACCTGTTCATATTCAGTTTGAATCTCGGCCACATAGGCGTCGCGTTGTTCATTACTGAGTAGTTTGCTGGCCACACCCACGGCACGAGAGGCATCGGCTACATAGATGGCCTGGTTACGCTGGTAGTTTGGTTCTATCTTAACGGCCGTGTGGGCCTTGGATGTGGTAGCACCACCTATCAGCAGTGGGAAATCTAGCTTTTGGCGTTCCAGCTCACTGGCAATATGGACCATTTCATCCAAGGATGGGGTAATGAGTCCAGACAACCCAATAATATCCACATTCTCTTTAACCGCTGTTTCAATGATTTTCTCTGCCGGTACCATGACCCCTAGGTCGACCACCTCATAGTTATTACAGCCCAAAACGACACCCACAATATTTTTGCCTATATCATGTACATCGCCCTTAACTGTGGCCATCAGGATTTTGCCATTCGCTTTGGCTCCATCTTCTTTTTCATCTTCAATGAAGGGCTGGAGGTGGGTGACGGCTTGTTTCATCACACGGGCAGACTTAACAACTTGGGGAAGGAACATTTTGCCGGAACTAAATAGGTCACCCACCACATTCATGCCGTCCATCAGTGGGCCTTCAATCACATGAAGAGGGCGCTCGACTTGTAGCCGAGCTGCTTCGGTATCTTCCACAATATAGGTAGTAATGCCCTTTACCAAGGAATGCTCAAGGCGTTTTTCTACTGGCCAGCTACGCCATTCCAGATCTGCTTTCTTCTCCTCAGTAGAGCCATCACCACGATATTTTTCTGCAACTTCAACCAGGTTTTCAGTGCCATCCGGGTGACGATTGAGGATGACATCCTCAACTTTTTCCCGGAGTTCATCGGGCAAGTCACTGTAGACAGCGAGCTGCCCGGCATTGACGATACCCATACCTAAACCAGCTCGGATGGCATGGAGTAGAAAGACTGAGTGAATGGCTTCACGAACGGGGTTGTTCCCTCGAAAAGAGAATGAAACATTACTGATACCACCAGAAATAAGAGCCCCTGGCAGGTTCTGTTTTATCCAGCGCGCACTCTCGATAAAATCTACTGCGTAGTTGTTATGCTCATCAATGCCCGTGGCGACGGCAAAGACATTAGGGTCGAATATGATGTCTTCAGGGCGAAATCCTACCTGATGGACCAAAATGTCGTAGCTGCGCTGGCAGATTTCTTTTCGGCGTTCCAGGTTGTCTGCTTGCCCCTTAGTATCAAAAGCCATCACCACCACCGCTGCACCGTATTTTAGGCACAGCTTGGCTTGCTGAATAAAAGGCTCTTCACCTTCCTTAAGGCTGATAGAGTTGACGATACACTTGCCCTGAGCCCACTTTAGGCCGGCTTCGATCACGTGCCATTTTGAGGAATCTATCATCAATGGAATACGTGAAATATCGGGCTCTGAGGCAATCAGCTTAAGGAATGTAGTCATGGCATGAACGGCATCAAGCATGCCCTCATCCATGTTTATATCGATAACCTGAGCACCGTCTTCCACTTGCTGTCGAGCCACATCAAGAGCCGTATCGTAATCCTCTTCCAGAACCAGTCGTTTGAATCGAGCAGAGCCAGTGACATTACAGCGTTCGCCTACGTTCACAAAGAGTGACTCTGCCGTAATATTAAAGGGTTCGAGTCCTGAAAGGCGGCAGGCGGGTTCTATCTGAGGAATTTGGCGTGTAGCGTGCTTTTCGACCGCTTCTGCGATCATTTGGATGTGCTTTGGTGTTGTACCACAGCAACCCCCAATAATATTAACCAAACCGCTTTGGGCGAATTCATCGACAATGGCAGCCATTTCGTCGGCAGTTTCGTCATACTCACCGAATTCGTTGGGTAATCCGGCATTGGGGTGAGCGCTGACCAGTGTGTCGGAAAGCCGTGATAATTCTTCAATGTGGGGGCGTAGTTCTTTAGCTCCCAATGCACAGTTAAGTCCGATAGAGAAAGGTCTGGCGTGAGCCAGAGAATTCCAGAATGCTTCGGGTGTTTGTCCCGACAATGTGCGGCCGCTGGCATCGGTGATGGTGCCTGAAATCATAATAGGCAGTGTTAGCCCTAACGTCTCAAATGCGTCTTGCACCGCGAAAATAGCAGCCTTGGCATTGAGCGTGTCGAAGATAGTTTCGATTAGAATGATGTCAGAGCCACCTGCAATCAGTCCTTTTGTTGCTTCAATATAGGTCTCTACCAATGCATCAAAACTGGTGTTTCTTGCTCCCGGGTCATTCACATCGGGTGATATGGACAGGGTGCGGCTGGTTGGCCCAAGTACTCCTGCAACCCATCTTGGTCGTTCTGTTGTAGCTATGGCGTCACAGGCTTCACGTGCAAGTTTGGCGCCGGCTTCATTCAACTCGTAGACCAGTGACTCCATACCGTAATCGGCAAGAGAGATTGATGTGGAGTTAAAGGTATTGGTTTCAAGAATATCTGCTCCGGCTTCAAGGTAGACACGATGTATGTCTCGAATCGTATTTGCCTGGGTCAGAGACAACAGATCATTATTACCCACAACATCCTGAGACCAGTCTTTAAAGCGCTCACCACGATAATCAGCCTCAGTAAACCTATGGGACTGAATCATAGTTCCCATAGCGCCATCCAGTATTAGGATGCGATCACGGGCTGCCTGGTGGAGAGCGTTTATACGAGTTTTCTGGTTGTTCAAAGTGTCTTCCATATTCGAGTGGTTAGAACCATTTTAATGCTGTTGTGGAAAGGGGGGCGCATTCTAACAGATATTCAGGCCGGCTCTCAGCCAGTCTCTTGGCTTAATTATGGGTATTGTCATCTGTTCTGACCAATAGATAACCATTAATAGCGGTTATAAATCATCATTGTTTCATTGTCGTCACATGACAAGAATGTTAGAATACATGACTAAATTACTCAGGTATAGATTCCAGGTATTTTTAATGCTCAACATCACTATCACCGACTCCGCTCAAAAGTATTTAGCCGACTTGCTCAGTAAACAGGACTGTGAAGGTATCGGTATCAGAATGTTTGTTGCCGACCCAGGTACATCCAAGGCGGAAACCTGTATTGCCTATTGTCGTCCTGGCGAAGAAGAGGAAGATGAAACGGTGATGGAACTTGATGGGTTTAAGGCTCATTTTGGCCAGAGAAGTTTACCTTTCCTTGAAGATGCGAAAGTCGATTATTCAGATGATAAATTTGGTGGCCAGTTAACTATCCGTGCACCTAATTCACGGATGCCCCAAGTCAATGACGATAGTCCCGTCGAAGATAAGATTAATTATGTGCTGCACAATGACGTCAACCCTGGTTTGGCAGCCCACGGAGGGGTGATCAGCCTAGAAGAGGTTGTAGATGATGTGGCTATTTTGCGCTTTGGTGGCGGTTGCCAAGGGTGCGGTATGGTCGATGTCACTTTGAAGGAAGGGGTTGAGAAAACTATCTTGGAGAAGATCCCTGAACTGAAGGGGATTCGGGACGTTACAGATCACTCAGATAAAAGCCATTCCTATATGTAAGCTATGTATGATGGGAGCACATTTTCACTTATACTTTAGAGCGTTGTTAGTTAAGGTATAACAAATCCCACTGGCCAAAGAAGGCTAGCAAGGAGTGAAAATGGCAAGGTTGCCGGAGTTCGATAGAACTGAAGTTTTGGACAAAGCGCTAGATCTATTCTGGTCTGACGGTTATGAGTCCAGCTCCATCAGCAAGTTATTAGATGTGATGAATATCAATCGGAGTAGCCTCTATTCAGCGTTTGGGGATAAGCGTAGCCTTTTTCGAGAAATACTGGGGCATTACTTCCTGACTCTAGAAGATTTGTTTTCTAGAACATTGATTGAGATTAAAGATCCTCTTCAGGCCCTCCAGGCATTTTACTACGACGCATTGCTCACCGGCGATGAAGAAAAACTCTTCAAGGGTTGCCTGTTCTTTAATACCGTATCTGAACTCAACAGTACCATGCCAGAACTGGCTGATGAGGCCGCTGTGTACCTGTTCCAGATACGAGAGTTGTTCCTTAAGCGTCTTTTGGAAGCACGTGACAGGGGTATGATTGATAAGGGTGAAGATCTGGAGGTTCAGGCCGATTACTTACTTGCGATGCTCTCCGGACTGAGAAGTCTATCCAAGATGGGTGTTGATCGAGAGGCATTGAAACAAGTGATCGATACTGCATTTGTCAGTCTTTTTAAAAAACAATAAACACATCATAAAACGGGCACATAGACCCGTTTTATGATGTGTTTCTTTAGGTTTTGTTTTTGGCTATTTAGTTCTTTCTGGTAGAACAGATTTCAGCTTCTCTCGCATATCGCGTAAGGATTTTTCAGTTGCTTCCCAATCGATACAGGCATCGGTAATAGACACGCCGTATTCCATATCTTCCAGGTTTTCTGTGATTTTTTGGTTACCTGCTTTCAGGTTACTCTCAACCATAATGCCGATAATAGACTTATTGCCCTCAAGAATCTGATTGGTCACATTCTCCATAACCAACGTTTGTAGTTCATGATTTTTATTGGAGTTGGCGTGACTGCAATCCACCATAATATTGGTAGGGATACGGGCATTGGATAATTCCTGCTCTGCGATGGAAACGCTGACAGAATCATAATTTGGTTTGTTATCTCCGCCGCGAAGAACTACGTGGGCATAAGGGTTTCCTGCGGTTGTAACTACCGAGACGCTCCCTTCTGAATTGATACCCAGGAAGCGGTGAGGGCTGGCGACAGACTGAAGGGCATTGATAGCGACGGTCAAACTACCATCAGTACCGTTTTTGAAGCCTACCGTTGAGGAGAGCCCTGAAGCCATTTCTCGATGAGTTTGAGATTCAGTAGTCCTGGCACCAATGGCAGACCAGGAAATCAGGTCTTGCATGTACTGGGGGGATATAGGGTCCAGTGCTTCTGTAGCCGTGGGTAAACCCAGCTCAGACACATCCAGCAGCAACTGGCGGCCCACATGTAGCCCATCAGTAATTTTGAAGGAATCGTTGAGATAGGGATCGTTAATAAGGCCTTTCCAGCCTGTGGTAGTGCGTGGTTTTTCAAAATAAACCCGCATGACAACATAAAGCGTATCACCTACTTCATCAGCCAGTGCTTTCAAGCGGTTGGCATAATCCTTTGCTGCTGTGATGTCATGAATTGAGCAGGGGCCGATGACAACCAGAATACGGTGATCCTTCTTATCGAGAATATTCTGTATCGTGGAGCGTCCTTCCGTAATCGTTTTACGGGCGGTATCCGTGACCGGAATTTCTTCTTTCAGGGCCTTGGGTGTTACCAGTACATCCTGTGAGCGGATGTTGATGTTTTCAACAGCTTGAGTCATTTACTTTCCACGCCAACAAATATGTTCATAATGAAGCCGGCCATTCTACATTAAATATTGAGTTTGGGGCACTGGTAGGGCTCTGTGATATGGGCTGTACGGGCGGTCAACAGCTGATGATAGTCATAAGAGCAGTAATAATTTTATATACTTCAAGCCCACTCAGATGTTTTCAAGCTGGTTGATGAGTGGAAAATATAGGGCTATTTTAATCGGAGTATCGTCCATCTGGTTGAAAAGTGCAGCGTAGTGTTCCAATTGAGCCCTGTACTGCTGGACTTGATGGTTCAGAAACCCTTGCTGTGACTCACCCTCTGCAGGTTCTGCCATTTTGTAGTCAATAATCCAACGAATGCCATCTGCTACAAAGGTACGATCCAGAAGGGCTGTTTTGGGCTTGCCATCTTGTGTGATATAGCCAATGGCATATTCACACTGGCTTTCAGTGTGCTGATTGCTGAGTATCCACTGGGCGGTATCACTCTGGAGGCAGTTGGTAATCGCGCGACACATTAGCCCTAAACCCTCACCGGTTTGATTAACCCCCAATTGTCGCAGCTGGATATCCCAGAATGGTTTCCGGTTATCGATGGTATCCAGGTTCCAGGCATTGACACCCTCCAAAACGATTTGCCGAAGAATACGGTGAAGCACCGTTCCGGTATGACGTGCTGTGGGGCTATGCTCAGTCAAGGAGCCTTGATCATGGTCTTGGGGTGCTTGCTCGATAACGATGGGTGCATCATCCTTTACGGCGAAAATTTTTGGGTGTTGCCAATCTGTAGGGAGCCGCTTCAGGTGATCAAGTGTTGGAATCGGCTCATCAGTAATTTCCTCACCCTGTTGCTGATAGTGACAATGAATACCCGGTGCTTTGGCTTCAATAGCGGACTCAAGTACTGGCCAGAGGCTTTCCAGAAGACTGTTTGCGGTTGGTTTTAGCTCGTTATCTGTGGTGTACATCAAGTGCAATTTTTTGATAGCACGGGTGGTTCCCACATAAAGAACACGAGCTTTTTCCAATTGATTTTTTAATTGATGTTCACGTTGCAGGTATTTGAAGAGTGGGTCTGAGTCTTGGCCCGTCTGCTCAAGCGGACCGATAATAAGCTGGTTCTCCCCCTGTTTGCTTACTCTCTCTTGCCACAGCATTAATTGCTTGTCATCACCGCGAGGTTTTCGGTTAAGGCCGGGAATGATGACCGTATCAAACTCAAGCCCTTTGGCTTTGTGAATGGTCATCACATGAAGGTTAGGGTCTGCTTCCTGGTCAGGTTTGGCATACAGTGACTGCACGGCTTTTTCAAAGGCGGGCCAGTCACTGATTGTTCCACCCGTCTCCTGTTGTTCAAGTAAATCGAGGTATTGCTGGCATTGCTCTAACTCTGTGGCGGAGACCAGTGCTGCTTTTCCACCCAGTGCTGCCCAAATGCCTTCAATCCAGATACGTAATGGCTTTCTGTACCGCTGGTCCCAACCTACTTTTAGGATGCTACTGACACGGTCTAATATCTGACTGCCTTCGGCTGAAAGGTTGTGGATATGGCGGTGATTTAGAATGTTCAGAAATAATAGTGGATACCGTTCTCCCTCGGCCATAGGATTCTGTTCAGGTAGCGTTGTATTAGTTATCTGGAATAAATCATGGAGATCCAGTCCGCACCAGGGTGAGCGCAAGAGGGACAGCCAGGCAATACGATCAGCGGGAGACAGTAGTGCACGGGTGAGAGACATCAGGTCAATCACGGGCATCCGTTTTCCCAATGGATCTATATCGGTGGCTTGCCAGCGGTGTCCAGCCTGTTGGAGCGCTTTCAGGATGTCAGGTAAATGGGTGCGATTACGTACCAGAATAGCGATAGAGCCATCAGGATTATCTTGTCTAGACTCTTCGACCCGTTTTACGACTTGTGTTGCCTCAGCTTGGCGTATCTTATCGTTAGCATTAGCTTGCGGATCGTTAATAAACGCATCCACTGTGACGGCCTCAATGGGCAGGGAAGGGTGGTGGGCCAGTGCAGTGCTATAGCTCACGGCACCACGACTTATATTGTCGTGGGTCGGGAATATCTCAACAAAGGCCTGATTAACCCAGTCAATAATCCCTGCCTGAGAACGAAAGTTGACTTGTAAATCCAGTGGTTCCAGCTGAATGTTGCCAATGGGTAGGCTGCGCGCTTCCAGAAACAGCCCCACATTGGCATTGCGAAAGCCGTAGAGAGATTGCATGGCATCACCGACGATAAACAGGCTTCGTCCATCATTGGGCGCCCAGCCTGCGGTGAGCCGTCGTAAAATTGTAAATTGTACCGAGGAGGTATCCTGAAACTCATCGGTCAGGATGTGTTTGACCTGGTAGTCCAGTTTCAGGGCCAAATCGGTTGGCTCATCTTCAGGCCCAAGAGCACGTAATGCTGCCAATGTGATCTCTGTAAAGTCACAAACCTTTTGTTGTTGAAATATTAGACTGAGCTGTGCGGCCAAGGCTGGCAGTAATAGTGTCAGTGCCTCTAACACGTGCCATTGGTTATTGTTGTAATTGGGTGGAGGAAGGAATCGAATATCCTCAAGGGCTTCCCGTAGCCCTGAGATTGAACGTAGCTGGGTAATTAACGCTGATACTGCCTCTTTTTGTGCCTTGGCGAAGGCTTTGTCACCTGTATCTGTTTCGGTGGGGAAGCCGATATTTTTATTGAATGCTTTTCGCCAATCATTTCCCTTGGTTAACAGTAGCTCACACAGACCCTGCCATTGCTCAATGAAGTGCAGGTTATTTTCTGGCAATTCAACCATTCCCAGGCAGTGGTAAATTGGTGAGGTACGTTTGTCATAGGGGAGTTGGCTGGCAGCGTAGTCAGCCAATAAGGCCAAGTCGCTTCCATAGGGTGCCAGTAGGTGCTGGGCTTCAGAGAGTGTTTCCTCGATGACGTCATTAAGGAAACTTTCCAGGTAGTCTCTGGCATCCCGCGACTGAAATAGTTGCCCTAACCATTGCTCACGTTTACTCAACAGATTGATGAGTAGTAGTTCCAGTTTGTTGGGGTCATTGTCCAGATGGCGCAGCAAGGTAGTGATTGCTTTACCAAGGGGTTTTTGCTGCTCCAGTGAGGGTAACAATAATTCAGCAATTACCTCACGATAGTAGGGTGTCGGGTCGTCTAGAGGCTCTGAGTAATCACCAAAGCTACTTTCAACGGCCAGCTGTTGGGCAAGGTTAAGGCAGAAACCATCGATGGTCTGAATACGCAGGCGGTTGGGGTTTTCCAGCAGCCGCCAACCCCTCACCTGGTCTTGTGCTAAGGCTTCTCTCGCTAGATCAAGCGTGGTTTTCTGATGGCTGCTTTGTGGTTGTTCATTGCTCGAGGCTCGAACCAATGCCTCAACAACCCGATGTTGCATTTCACCCGCTGCTTTGCGGGTAAATGTCATACAGAGAATTTCTTCGGGCTCATCGACAAGGACGAGTAAACGCAGTACACGTTGGATAAGAAGTTCTGTTTTCCCTGAACCGGCGGGTGCGGCAACAGCAAAGGAGCGATGAGGGTCGAGCGCAGCCAGTCGCTGAGTTGTATCTGCCACAGTCATTGTGCTGACTTCTCAGTGGTACTGTTAGTCGTAGTCGTCATTTCGGCGATACGGTTAAGTGGTTCCAGTTCTTGTTGATACTGCCTGGCGCTGGGCTTGTAGATCCTAACCGGCGCATAAGCCTGTTTGAACTCATCTGCCAACTTGGTCAGGGACCGCTGCCATTGTGAGAGGAGATCCTCCCAGTTTTCAGGTTCATTTTTTCTACTGGGTGGTTTGACATCTGGTAGCAATCCTGCAGCTTCAGAAAACCCCACAAATTGTTGTTGGGCGGCATTGATAACGGCAAAGCTCGCGGCGGCCACCGGTGCCTTACTACAGAGTACGTAGAGTGGTAGTTGAGGTTGCTCGGGCCTATCGCCAAGCCAACTGTTAGTCGTAGCCTTACCGGTTTTGTAGTCAATGATGACCTGCCGACCATCACCCAGTTTGTCGATTCGATCGATAATTAGTCTCAGCGGGATTCCCGAGAATTCGGTTTGAATGCTCTCTTCAAATGCAACCACACTAAATGAAGGGCGGATTTTTTCCACCTCCAACCATTGTTCCAAAAGGGCCGTTAGACGCTGTTTTTCGATGGCAGTAAATTGTGGGCCAAAGAGGTCTGGTCGCCGCTTTTGCCACCGCTGTAGTGAACCGGTGACGACATCTGTAACTAGCTTGCTCAGGTCTCCAGCTGAGCTGTTGAGCAAGTGTTGTTGATCGCCCAGCTGCTGCCATAGTCGTTCTAGACAGTCGTGTAGTAGGGAGCCTCTATCCATAGTCGATAGTCCAAGGACAGGCTCTGGTGGTTGTACCGCTCCCAGTCTATGGCGGGCAAAGGCATTAAAAGGGCAGGTGGCCTGATCTCTGAAGATACTACTACCGCCTCGGACAGCCTCATTATTCAGGTCCAGTGATGGTCCGTATTCACAGGGAACCTGTTCTAGCGTGATTGTTGGGAGGCTCTCTATTTGTTTGGGTGCTGGAAGCTGGTCAGGGTTCAATATTGGCAGGTCGGCAATCAAGTTACTGGCCTGTCGAAGACGATTGGCGTCGAACTCACTGAAACTAAAAACAACCTGACTGGCGGCCTGCTTTAACCCAGCTACTTGAGCTTTTGCCAGCTGTAATTCGCATTCAGGCCGAGATCTTGGTGTTTCATATTCTCTTTGCAGGGACAATGGCAATAGTGGGTTTGGTGCAATGGGTTGGGGCCAATGTCCGTCATCCATACCCATGATCCAGAGGTGATCAAAACGCAGACCAGCACTTTCCAGCAACCCCAGTATTTGGATTGGAGCATCCTCTGTTTCGGCCTGAAAAATGGTCTGATTAGCCAGTTGCTGTAATTGACGTAATGCCTCGCTGAGGGTTACCTCAAGGCCCAGGTTATCCAGTGATTGATATTGTTCAATTACTTTCAGCCATTGTTGGTGCTGCTGATATTCAATGCTGTCGAGGGCTCGTTCTCCAGGCCAACCTAAAATATCCAGTTG
>MAAC01016229.1_pt1 | contig 21116 bp, 20 predicted proteins | sample 1115981 | NCBI WGS metagenome assembly MAAC01 (sample SAMN04961126, study PRJNA320927) | seawater metagenome | isolation source: sample BD02T64 sea water enriched with oil for 64 days | place: USA:Gulf of Mexico | collected 2013-07-27
CCTTTTAGAACAGCATCAATCATACGTTGTATGTTGGGCGAGGGTGCGTGAGCAATAATGAGTAAATGTTTCAATTTATATTCAACTATTTACGAGGAGTATCTAATGTTATTTGCATCTCTTTAAACTGTTGTATTTCTTCTGAAGTGTAACCAGCATCTTGCAAAATTTCAGTGTTATTTTCACCGTACTGGGGTGGGCGGCATACAAATGCGCCGGGGGTGCGTGATAGTTTGATGGGAATCCCCGTGCCTTTGTAGCCATCCGATTCGATGACCATGTCACGTGCTATGGTTTGCGGGTGTCGTAAAGCATCTTCAACGGTTTGAACAGCGCCCGCGGGGATGCCTTTCTTCATTAATTGCTCGGTCATCGCTTTTCCATCTCTGTCCGCTAGCTTCTCTACAAGTATGGCGCGAAGTTCAGCTCTATTTTTTGCGCGGTTCGCATTAATGGTAAAGCGTGGGTCTGTAGCAATGTCAGGGCAGCCTAGTTCTTTACATAAAGCCGCAAACTGGCGATCATTACCTATGCCTAGAAATAGCATGCCGTTGGCGGTAGGGAACAGGTCATATGGTGTGATATTTGGATGAGCACTACCCAAGCGCTTTTGTGGTTTATCATCTAAAAACCAGTTTGCCGCTTGAGGGTGGATTAAGCTAACAGCGGTATCATACAAACTAACTTCTATTGATTGTCCAAGGCCTGATTTTTCGCGCTCGTATAGAGCGAGTAACACGGCAATGACAGAGTTCATACCGGTGGTCAAATCAACGATTGGCACACCAATTCGAACCGGTGGCCGATCTGAATCTCCGTTGATGCTCATTAAGCCGGATGTTGCTTGAGCAACGGCGTCATAACCTGGAAAGCCAGCGTATGGACCGTTACTGCCAAACCCTGTCACACGGCAATGGATTAAGCGTGGAAACTTTTTCTGTAAAACGTCTTTAAAACCAATACCCCATTTTTCGAGGGTGCCGACTTTGAAGTTCTCTACCAATACATCGGCCTTTTCTAGCAGGCGAAACAAAATGTCATGCGCCTCAGTTTGGCGCATATCTAAAGCAATGCACTTTTTATTTCGATTTACACCGTCATAGTAAGCACTACCACGTTCGTGATAAGGAGGGCCCCAGCCGCGTGTTTCATCACCAGCGGGGGGTTCAACTTTTATAATTTCTGCACCGTGATCGCCGAGGATTTGGGTGCACAATGGACCACCTAAAACGCGCGATAAATCGACAACTTTAATACCATCTAATGAAGATTTATTCATTTATAAAACAGCCTCTGTTCCTAAAATAGTTGTTACTTGGCTTGATAGTACACCACCATTACCGTTAACCAGGGCAACTTCTGGATTTTCTACTTGTCGAGCGCCACAGTCGCCTCGTAACTGTTGAATCGCTTCAATCAATATAAAGATGCCATACATACCAGGGTGGACACACGATAGTCCTCCACCATTGGTGTTGACCGGTAAACTACCACCCGGTGCGATATTACCATTTTCGACAAAAGCACCGCCTTCGCCTTTCGCACAGAACCCCAAGTCTTCAAGAAAAAGAATAGTGTTAATGGTGAAAGCATCGTAAAGCTCCACCACATCAACATCGTCTTTAGTTAACCCTGCCATCGCAAAGGCACGCTTGCCGGCATCAACAGCCGCGGTGGTTGTTAGGTCGGGCATTTGTGTTATTTGGCGATGCCAATGAGCAGTGCCAGTACCTAAGACATAAACAGGTTTATTTGGAAAATCTTTAGCGCGTTCGCTAGAGACCATAATAACTGCGCCACCCCCGTCGGTTACCAAGCAACAATCAAGCAATGACAAAGGATCACTGATCATTCTTGAATTTAAGACATCTTGGCGTGTTAAATCATCGCGTGCAAAGGCGGCTGGGTTCAATTGTGCCCATTGGCGGGCAGCCACTGCAACGTCTGCCATTTGTTCGCGTGTCGTACCGTACTGATGCATGTGGCGAGCCGCAGCGAGTGCGTACGAACTTATAGGGTAACGTGGTTTGTAGGGTGCTTCGTATATCTGCTGTTCAGACATGGTCGCTAACTTACCGCCGGCGGTACGTTGGTTACTGCCGTAACAGATCAAGGCGACCTCGCACTGGCCTGTTTTAATGGCCATGGCTGCATTTAATGTGTGGGCAACAAACGAGGAGCCACCGACCATACTGCCATCTGAAAAGCGCGGTTTTATGCCTAAATACTCAGCGGTGCTGAGAGTTGGCATAAAATGATATGAGGAACCGGTAAAAAGGCCATCCACATCAGATAGTTTTAAACCAGCGTCGTCCAATGCGTTGTGAGTCGCTTCGGCTAAAATATCTAGGGGCATTCTGCCATGTGCTTCACCGCAGCCTGCTAAACCAACGCCTACGATCGCGGAAGAACCTCTTAATTCATGCGACATATTTTAAACTCCCTGTGCTGGTGTGAAAACGATGAAAGGCGCGTCTTCATCTTTGTTAATGACGGCGGTGACTTGATCACCAATTTTTACATCTAATGAATCAATTCCTTCAACACGGCTCATTAAGCGAGGGCCTTCTGCAAGCGTAACATGGCACACGTTATAGTTGCCGCCACGCTCGGGTTTACGTCGAATGGTTGTTGTTGAATAAACTTCGCCTCTTCCAGAGACTGGTTGCCACTCTAGATTGAAGCTACCGCAATGAGGGCAGACAACACGCGGGAAGAAATGAAATTCATGGCAGTCTTGACATTTTGGTAATGAAAAAACGTCGTTCTTTAAAAAATCGCTATAGATCTGATCGGGTCCTGGACCACTAAACTTTTCATTCGTAGCGCTCATTTACATTCACTCCTGTAGTCAAATATTGTGATAATTAGGTTTAAAATTTGTGTAAAATTCTAACAGTTGTTATGTTACATATCCACAAAGATTTCAAGAGTATTGCATTGATGAAAAAGCCGCCGTTTATTTTTAGACCCATTAAGTTTCGCGGGCTTGAACTGCCTAATCGAATAATGATTTCGCCCATGTGTACCTACCAAGCCAGCACAGATGGCAAGGCGGTTGATATGCATTTTGCACACTATGCGCAGTTTTCACTGGGTGGCGCTGGTTTGGTTATGCTCGAAGCGACGGCCGTGCAGGAAAAAGGTCGAATAAGTGCGTGGGATTTAGGTCTTTGGAGTGATGAACAGATCCCCCCACTAAAACGGATTATTGACTTCACCCAACGGCAAAGTACTAAGGTAGGCATCCAATTAGCGCATGCTGGCTTAAAAGCATCGACAAAAACGCCTTGGAATGGCAGCGGCTACCTTGATGAACGGGATGAAAAAAATGGTGCTGCTGCTTGGCAAGTGGTTGGCCCAAACTCAAGCCATGAGCTAAAAATAGATGACGGTTCGGTATCGAAAGCGCTGACCGTTACAGAAATTAAAGAGATCGTGAACGACTGGGGTAGAGCCGCCGCTCGTGCCGATGAAGCTGGGTTCGATGTGATTGAAATTCACGGCGCACACGGCTACCTAATCAGTGAGTTTTTATCGCCTCTCTCCAATCTACGTAATGATGAATACGGTGGTGACTTTACCGGTAGGACGCGTTTAGCACGAGAAGTAGCTGATGTGGTGAGAAAGAATTGGCCTGATGATAAACCGTTATTTTTTAGATTATCTGTCATTGATGGAGTTGATGTGGGTTGGTCAATAGAAGATTCTGTGAAATTGGCGAAGCAATTAGAAGCGATAGGTGTTGATTTAATAGACTGTTCAAGTGGCGGCTTTAAGGTTGAGCGGGATAGGGCGTTACCTAGAACGCTTGGGTTTCAAGTACACCTTGCGTCAGCCATAAAAACGAGAGCAAAGATAGCTGTTGCCGCCGTTGGGTTAATAACGCAGGCCACTCAAGCAGAAAATATATTACAGTCAGGTGAGGCCGATTTGATTGCCATTGGACGGACGGCATTAAACAACCCTTATTGGCCGAGACATGTTGCTGAGTTTTTTGATTATGATGAAAAATTTGAGCAATGGCCGGAACAATATGGATGGTGGTTGTTTCGTTGGGCAACATCATTGAAAAAATTAAAGGGCGCTTGGCCCTTAAGTAACCGGTTTAACCGTTGAGAGGAAGGATATGAAAAGTTCATCAATACAAGAAAAAATGAGACCGAATGAATGCTTTGGTTGCGGTCATGATAACCCTTATGGACTACAGATCGAGAGTCATTGGGAAGGTGATGAGGTTGTGTGTAAGTGGACACCCAAAGACTATATGATTGGCCCGCCCAACTATTTGTATGGTGGGATTTCAGCGAGTTTAATTGATTGTCATTCCGTTAATACCGCTTTGTCGCATGCTCATAAACGGGCCGGAAACCATGATAAATATGATCGAAGCATACAGATGGTTACCGGCTCAATGAATCTTCGATACATTAAACCTGTTCCAATGGCTGAAGTTGAATTACGTGCAATTGTAGAAAAAGTCGAGGGTAGGAAGTACTTTATTAAAACAAGGTTACAAAGCTCAGGAATAACCTGTGTTGAAGGTGAGGTACTAGCTATTCAGCTTAAAGAAGCCAAGTAAACACAGCTAAGCATTACACCACGCCTTAATTTCTTAATGGCAATAAAAACCCCAGCATTTGCTGGGGTTTTTATTGATCGAAGGCCTGTTAACTGTCTTTGCTAGATGTGTCTTTTACAGTATTACTGGGCTTTGGTTGAACAGCTACACTGTCGTTCGAAACCACCTTTTTAGTTTGTATGTCTGCTTGTGGTTTTTGAACAGGCTTATCTTTTGCAACCGATGACGTATCGTTTGATGTCGTTTCACTTGCTTTTCGTGCGCCCGTTGACGTACGCCTTCTTCGGCGTCTTGGGTGACGAGAAGAACTTTTAACGGCATCTGAGCTATCCGCAGCTGCTGGTTTAGCTTCTACAGGTTTGGCTTGCACTGGCTTAGCTTCTACAGGCTTAGCTTGCACTGGCTTAGCTTCTACAGGCTTAGCTTGCACTGGCTTAGCTTCTACAGGCTTAGCTTCTACAGGCTTAGCTTGCACTGGTTTAGCTTCTACAGGCTTAGCTTGCACTGGTTTAGCTTGCACTGGTTTAGCTTCTACAGGTTTGGCTTGCACAGGCTTAGCTTCTACAGGCTTAGCTTGCACTGGTTTAGCTTCTACAGGTTTAGCTTCTACAGGTTTGGCTTCTACAGGTTTGGCTTGCACTGGTTTAGCTTCTACAGACTTAGAATCTACAGGCTTGTTAGCGCCAGCATTTGGGTTTGAAGAGCGGTTACTTGGCCTGCGACGTCTTCTAGGTTTTGATGGTTTCTCACTTCCCTCTGGCTTAGCTTGTTCTGGCTTGGCATTTAACTTTTCTTTGTTGGTATCGCTCTTCGGAGACTGAGATTGATTCGGATTTCTTTTATCTTGATCTTTATTGCTTTTATTGCGGTTTCTATTGCGATTTCTATTTCTGTTTTCGTTAGGTTTGTTGCTACGCTGTTGAGCGCCGCGCTGCTTATTTCTATTCGTACTAGCTGGTTTGGTCTCTTCTGTCTTCGGCGTTTCTTTTTCTGTCGTAGGAATCATTTTGCTAAATAAGCGCTTAAAGAAACCATCGCCATTGGACTGTTCTTGTGGAGCAGGGCGTTGTGTGGGCGGCATGACATTTTTTACAGCAGCTGCTTGTTCAGCAGCAGGCTCACGTTGATATGGCTTGGTTTCACGCGTATTTTGATTTTGCACGCGCTCATGGCTTGCAGGGGCATCCGCTTTTACTTCTTTGGTGCGAACCCGCTCAATTTCATAATGAGGGGTTTCGAGGTGCTTATCAGGAACGATAATCAATGACACTTTATGTGTTTCTTCAATTTGCTCGACTTCCGAACGTTTTTCGTTGAGAACAAAGGTGGCGCAATCGATAGGCACGTGAACAATAACGCGTGCTGTATGCTCTTTCATGGCTTCTTCTTCCAAGATGCGAATAATGGATAGAGAAAGCGACTCAACGCTACGAATGGTACCTTGTCCATGACAACGTGGGCAAACAGGTAGACTTGACTCTGTTAGGGATGAGTGGATCCGTTGACGCGACATTTCTAATAAGCCAAAGCGTGAAATTCTGCTAAATTGGATTCGTGCTCTGTCATGTTTCATCGCTTCTTTAATGCGCGTTTCGACCATCCGTTGATTTTTAGTAGGGCCCATATCAATGAAGTCGATAACGAACAAGCCACCCATATCACGAATGCGCAGTTGCCTAGCAATTTCATCGGCTGCTTCAAGGTTGATATTTAACGCGGTTGTTTCAAAGTCAGCACCTTTTGTTGCGCGTGCTGAGTTAATATCGATGGAGGTAAGCGCTTCTGTAGGGTCAATAACAATTGACCCGCCTGAAGGCAGAGGGACTTCACGACCGTAAGCAGTTTCAATTTGGCTTTCAATTTGGTAACGCGTAAACAAGGGGGCTGTATCTTCATACAATTTAACGCGTGATAAATATTGCGGCATGATTTGTTGCATAAAATCATGTGCTAAATTGAAAGATGCTTCGCTATCTATCAAAACTTCATCGATATCTGCACGCAGGTAATCTCGGATAGAACGAATAACAAAGTTACTTTCCTGAAAGATTAAGTAAGGTGCTTTGCGGTCTTCAGATGCTCGACTAATGGCCTCCCACAAATGTGTTAGGTAATTTAGATCCCATTGCAATTCTTCAACTGATTTACCAACGCCAGCAGTGCGTACGATAAGCCCGATGGACTCAGGTATTTCAAGCTGATCAAGGACTTCACGTAAAGCGGTTCTGTTGTCGCCATCAATTCGACGAGAAATGCCGCCCGCGCCAGGGTTATTTGGCATGAGTACTAAATAGCTACCGGCTAAACTGATTTGTGTCGTTAGGGCCGCGCCTTTGTTGCCGCGTTCTTCTTTTTCCACTTGAACAACAATTTCCTGACCTTCTTTAATCAGGTTTTTGTCTTTAATGTCTTGCGTATCTAAGCCAATTGCTCGGCCGGTGATTTCTTTGAAGGGAAGGAAACCGTGGCGTTCTGAACCGTAGTCAACAAAAACAGCTTCTAAGCTACGTTCTACACGGGTGATAATACCTTTATAAACATTGGATTTCTTCTGCTCTCTAGCAGGGACCTCAATATCAAGGTCATATAGTTTTTGTCCATCGACAAGTGCAACTCGTAGCTCTTCGGTATGAGTTGCGTTGATTAACATTCTTTTCATTTAGTTCTTTTCCTGATGCCACCTGGCACACAGAAATAATAGGGTTGTGAGAATGGTAGAATATATTCATTTCTTGGTTATGTATTTTTAAATTTTATTTTAGTTGTTTAAAAATAGTTGGTTTCTCACCAGATCAGACATTAAAGCTTAAATTTGTTTTATGATTAGCTTGTTTGCAATGTCCGTATTAAATTCCTGTGGTTGCGGGGCAATTAAAAATCGCTCATCATGGGTTGAGCAAATAAAACCCGTTTGAATGCCCGTTTTTAACGGATACATTCAGATTCTGTTTTAAAGCTGAGCGAAGCGGATTTCCACTTCAGCGAAACTTATCCCTCATTGGGGTAATCATTAAACAATCAATTAGCCTTACTAATAAACAATCGTTATTATGATGACAGTGTTTAATGTTCCTTATTGAAGGCACATTAAACTTTTTCGACTATAGCAAGTTAAGCCAGTAACATCAATAAGATAAGCAGTAAAGTTAAAATTTTATGAAAACAGAGTCACACGATCAAGTTCGATTTATTGAAGTAGATGAAAATTCAGTAGGACAGCGCTTAGATAACTTTTTAATGACGCAATTAAAAGGCGTCCCTAAAAGCCATATTTACAAAATTATTCGCCGTGGTGAAGTGCGAATTAACAAGGGGCGTGCTAAAAACATCTATCGATTAAAGTTAAGCGACTTAGTAAGGATACCGCCGGTTAAAACTGCGGAAAGAAACACATCAGCACCAGCAAAATGGATGATTAATAGCCTTGAGAAACGTATTCTCTTTGAGGATGACGATTTATTAGTGCTAAATAAACCTTCTGGAATAGCTGTGCATGGTGGCACTGCCAATAGCCATGGTGTTATTGAAGCCTTACGATTTTTGCGTCCAGATGAGCGTTATCTAGAGCTGGTTCATCGTTTAGATAAAGCGACTTCTGGTTGCTTACTGATCGCCAAAAATAGAAAAATGTTGAATGGACTGCAAACCTTACTGAGAAATAGAAAGGTTAAAAAAACCTATACCGCGTTACTTTGTGGTGTTATTCATCAACAATCGGTTAGAGTCAATGCACCTTTGGAGAAACGTACGCTAGAAAGCGGAGAGCATAGGGTTCGCGTTCACCCAGAGGGTAAAAAGTCTGAAACAGTGTTTGAGCGACTGACGCAGTATAAAAATGCTACATTGGTATCAGCATCACCTAAAACAGGTCGCACCCACCAAATAAGGGTTCACGCAAAGCACCTCGGGCACCCGATAGCAGGGGATGAGCGTTATTCGACGCCGTCGCAATATAAACAGTATCGGGAGCATGGCTTAAAAAGGCTTTTTTTACACGCCAGTAAGCTTAACTTTACGCACCCTCTGAACGATAAGCAGGTTAATTTTGAAGCGCCCTTGGATGCTGACCTTGAGGTTTTTTTAAAACACTTATGATTGCTGATTACGATTTAATTGTTTTTGATTGGGATGGAACGCTTGTCGATTCTATTGATTGGATTGTTGAGTGCATACAGGATGTCGCAGACGGTCAGAGTTTAACTAAGCCATCAAAACAGGCTTGTAAAGATGTTATTGGCTTAAGTCTATCGAAAGCGATGTTGCAGCTTTTTCCAGATATTTCGGATGAAGACAAGGCCGCTATGGTTGCATCATATCGGACGAGCTATGTGGCGAAAGGCATTTCAAACAATGATTTGTTTCTAGATGCATTGCCTGTACTGGACGCGTTAAAAAAAATGAATAAAACGTTAGCGATTGCGACAGGGAAAGGGCAGGCCGGGCTGGATAGGGGGCTTGATGGCACAGGGGTTCGCGACTATTTTGAGCACCTTAGGTGTGCAGACAATATGCAGTCTAAACCTAGTCCGCACATGCTTTTTGATATTATGAAAGAAAGCCAAGTGGAGCCAGAGAAAATATTAATGATTGGTGATTCAACGCTTGACCTGATCATGGCAAAAAACGCCGGTGTAGCAAGCATTGGCGTGACAACAGGTGCGCATTCATTAGAAACGCTTAATGAGCACGCCAGCATTGGGTGTATTAGTAGGTTAAGCGAATTACTTTCTTAAAGCGTATCTAAAAATAGAGCCGATTGGCTTAGGTTGTGGTTTAAAAAAAGCGCGTTATTTTTGCTCACTTAACCGATGTTTCGGATTAAAAAGGCAGCCAAGGTTACAGATAGGTTTTAAGTTGGTTCGTCATTTTTTCTCTTTCAAGACACTTCACTGCAGATAATCGATTGTTTTTGAGTATAATTAAGCCCTACTATTAAGCAAGGTTGAAGCCCAACTTCTAATTGTTAACGTTCGTTTAAACTTTCGGTGCACATATGTCTTTATTTAGTAAAAAAGTCCCAACCCAAAATAATGAGCAGTGGGAACGCTCTGTACTTGAAAAAGTAGCCCTAGCATCGGTAGTCGAACAACGACGAGCACGTCGTTGGAGTATCTTTTTTAAACTATTTTTCTTCGCATATATTGTTGTTATTAGTACTTTGGTTATGTCTCCACTTAAGGATGGTGCAGTAATGTCTAAAGGTGCACATACCGCAGTCATCGACGTAAAAGGCGTTATTGTTTCTGGTGGTGAAGCGGACGCTAACAGTATTATCGAGAGTTTAAATAACGCCATTAAAGATCCCAATACCAAGGGCATTATTTTGCGCGTAAACTCACCCGGTGGTAGCCCCGTACAGTCTAGTTATGTTTATAAAGCGATTCGGGAAGTAAAGAAAAATAACCCAGACATACCTGTGTACGCCGTGGTTGAAGATTTATGTGCCTCAGGCGGTTATTTCATTGCTTCAGCAGCGGATAAAATATTTGTTAACGAATCCAGCATTGTTGGTTCCATAGGTGTGGTGATGAATGGTTTTGGGTTTACCGATGCAATGAAAACGCTAGGTGTTGAACGTAGATTATATACGGCAGGTGAACACAAAGGGTTTCTAGACCCGTTTTCAGATGTAAACCCAAGTGAGCGCGCGCACGTACAAAGTATGCTGAATGATATTCATCTTGAATTTACTCAAGCGGTTAAAAATGGTCGTGGTGAGCGTTTAACAGATAACCCAGATTTATTCAGCGGCTTAGTGTGGGCTGGCTCAGAAAGCATTCGATTAGGCCTGACCGATGCCATCGGCAATGTTCAATCGGTTGCCAAAAATGAAATTGGTGAAGAAAAAATAGTCGATTTCACTGCACAGCAACCGTTCATAGAAAGACTCGCTAAAAGCATGGGCGTTGCAATGGCGGAGTTTACCGCTAAGCTATCAAATATGAGCAATAGGCCGCTATTTTAGGCGCTGGATCGTTTGTATTATTCAGTCAAAATTCATGTGAGATGGGTTAACTTATTATAAATATCATGATGATGCCGCGAACCGCTATGTACCATATAAAAACACTCTTTTTTGTAATCCTTTTTAACCTTGTTTTTTCAATACCCAGTTTGGCCTGCGATACGCGCATTATTTTGGCAGAAGTGGATACTATAAGCTTAGATCAAGCTGTTAATAGGATAAAAAAGAACAGTAAAGGGAAAGTGCTGGGCGCGAAAACAGTCATGATAGATGGTCGGCCAATTCATGTGATTAAAGTTCTGACTAAAAGTGGCCGTGTTAAAAGGGTTCGTGTTCCAACTAGGCCGAGTAAACATTAACGAATAGACGGGAAAAGGTTTGTTATGCGAGTACTTGTTGTCGAAGATGACCAAGCGTTACAAAAGCAGCTGGTTAACAACTTAACTAAAAAAGGTTACGCCGTTGATGCCACGGATAATGGTGCAGATGCGCTTTACTTTGGTACGGAATACCCAGTTGATGTTGCGATTATTGATCTAGGTTTGCCCGATATGTCCGGTATGGATGTTATCAAGCGGCTCCGTGCTAAAGATATTAACTTCCCAATCCTCATCTTAACGGCTCGAACACGTTGGGAAGAAAAAGTAGAAGGGCTTGAGGCAGGCGCCGATGATTATTTAGTTAAGCCGTTTCACACAGAAGAGTTATTGGCGCGTATGAATGCCCTGATACGCCGTTCTGTTGGAGTTGCCACGCCGCAGCTTGTCTGTGGTGCTATAAGATTAGACACAAATGCACAACAGGTGTTAGTGGATAGGGTGCCAGTTGAATTAACGGCATATGAATATAAAATGCTTGAATATATGATGCTGCATTCAGGCAGGGTTATTTCTAAAACGGAAATCACAGAGCATATCTATGATCAAGACTTTGATCGTGACAGTAATGTCATTGAGGTTTTTATTGGACGATTAAGGAAAAAATTAGACCCGAATGAGAAATACAAGCCTATTGAAACCCTACGAGGTAGAGGGTATCGTTTTTCTATACCCCTTAATAGCTAATAGTTTTTTATAGGTGAATGAAAAGTAGCATTCAATCCAGACTCGTTTTTTCTGCCAGTGTTGTTTTATTTTGCTTTTTAGGTTTAGCGGGATTTGTTTTAGACACGGCCTACCAAAAAGGTGCACAAAACGCATTAAACGACCGACTACAAATCCACCTTTATTCTATCCTTGCCACAGCGGAACTGAGCAAGAATAGTCGTCTTATGATGCCTTCAGGTCTTTCTGAGCCAAAGTTTTCACAGATTGACTCAGGTTTATACGCCTATATCTTTAATAATGATGGAACTGTCGTTTGGCGAAGTTCATCGTCAGCCGGTGAAAGCATAACACCTGTTAAAAACTTATCCCCCGGAGAAAAAACATTTCTAAACAATCGCTTAGATCAGGTCTCTAATGTTGAGCTTCACTATAAAGCGATTTTAGAAAGTCCGTTTGGTCAGTCCAGTGCGTTTGAATTTGTTGTTATAGAATCAACTCAGAGTGTTGATTCTCAAGTTGCGGGTTTTAGGTCTGTTTTATGGCAATGGCTCGGTGGCATCAGTTTATTATTAATCATTATTCAGTTTTGGATTATTAGAGTAAGCCTTCAACCTTTACGGCACATTGTGTCGGACCTTGAAAAAATCCAACAGGGCGATGCGCAACACCTTGCAAACCATTACAGCGAGGAATTGAAGGATATTGCCAATACGCTAAACAGGCTGATCGATAATGAGCGTACGCATTTAAAACGCTATAGAAATACGCTTGCAGATTTGGCGCATAGTTTAAAAACCCCATTATCTGTCTTAACGGGCTTATATGGGCAAAACAACTTGTCCACTGACGATATAAAAACACTAGAATCACAAACCCTGCAAATGCGCCAGTTGGTAGATTATCAGTTGCAAAAAGCAGCCGCTAAAGGGCACCAAACCTTAGCGGCACCTTTGCACGTTAAACCGGTTATTCAGCAAATAACAACATCGCTAGACAAAGTTTATCTCGAAAAACAGCTATCCATTGTTAGCAGTGTTGATGCAAGCATTAAATTTAATGCGGAAAAGGGCGATATGTTCGAGTTATTTGGGAATTTGTTAGATAACGCCTATAAATGGGCCAAATCATCGGTGAATATTAGCGTGCAAATACTCACTAACAAAGAAGGCGAAGCATTAGGCATACAAATCATCATTGAAGACGATGGGCCAGGTATTCCTCTGGATAAGCTTGATAGTGTATTGCAACGCGGTATTCGTGCTGATGAAACGACTAAAGGACATGGTATCGGTTTAGCGGTAGTAAACGAATTAGTGTCACTGTACAAAGGGACGCTTGAGTCCACTAGTAGCGATTTAGGTGGTCAGCGGTGGGTTATTATCTTGCCTAAATAATGATCAGCTCTTTAGATGTAATAAACGCCAACATACCAAAATGAGCCAACAAATAGCTGGAATTAAGCAGGTTATTGGAATAATAGGTGAAGCATGCATAAGCAATAATTTACTGTAATAAAACAGCGCAAAGAATTTAGCCGCAATAAACCACTGTCGCTCGGGTGTTGAATAAAAAACCGATAGTGCTAGAAAGCACTCAATTTAACTCGAACAGTTGCTTCAAGTCCGTATGCTATATTTCAGCACCTTGAAAAAATCAGCGTTAATCGTTTAAAGCTTGTTGATCCAAATCAACTACCTTCACCCAAATAGTGTTCTTTTGTTTAGTTGTTTGTGCGTGCCGACCCAATATTTTCGATGATGTTTGGGTCGAAGTATCATCAATACCCGCCAATTGAATCCAAGTGTTCAAACGACCTCGTATAACACTAGAGGCACGAGTAAATTCAGCGGATGTTCTGTTTTTAGATAAGGGGTCTTCATACCAAGGGGCAATTTCTAAAATAACCGAGCCGTTAGCTAAGCGGGGTGTAACGTAAAAACCATTGGATGCTTCTTGGTAGTTTGTTGAACTTGATATATGACTATGATTGCCGTACTGCTGAACTTGAATATCTGTAATCGGTTCGCTTACGCCTTCAGAAATATGCGCTGTGTGACCTTCTAATACCTGAATCGTTTGGTTGTTTTTATTACTTGAATTATCTTTTGTACTGTAGATTTTTACGCGGCCTTTATACGAGCTTTTTAGATCTGAACCGACACCAATATTAATGCGATTGTTGACGTTGTAGCCTTCTGTTTGTCGATTAAACTGACCATCACGGTTTACATAAATAATAAGGCGATGTGCGGGTTCGTCCAGTTTTTTGATGAGTTTTTTGATATCCGCCATGTTTTCAGGCTCGACGCGAAGTATTAGTTCATTATAACCTGCACCGATGGTTTCACCAGGCTGTAAAAAAGGCCTGATGGTGGGAATGATATCCTCTGGCGCTCTATGGCTTAATGAATAAAACGTTAGCTCAGCTAGCACGGGTGTTGCCAAGGCGAAAAGTATCGTGGCGGCTAATATTTTAATCATAGCGGTATTGAACGTAGCTCAATGTCAGGCGCGCTTTGCTCCCAGGCCTCTTTAAAATAAGATAAAAACCTAGCCGTATTTTCAGCATCGGCGAAGTTACAAATCCCCGCATAATGTTGATGGTTCGGTAGCTGGAAATATGCACTTCTGTCAAAGCAGACAAAATCATCTTCACGCGAAGAAACCACCGAGTCTATTTTTTTGAAAAAAATACTACTTGAATGCCGGTGAGATAACCCGAGTAAACGATGCGAGATGCGAGTTATGGGGCGACTTTCGTTCACTAGGATATTGACCTTGGTTCTAGAGTTTTTTAAACAAAATTTTTCAAAAGCAGAAATAACAGGCTCTGTATCGAAAACAGTGGGGTTTAAGGTGTGGCTGTAAATGCTTATGCTTGACCGGCATTGATTGATCAAAGAGACTAATGCCAGTATGTCTTCTTCAAAAGACATTAAATTGAAGATTGCTTCTGTTTTTCTAAAAACAGCGTGCTCTAGTTCATAGGTTGACATTAGAAGATCCTCAATAAGTTTAATTGATAAGAATAGTTAACCAGTGCTTTTATCTAATTGCAAATAAAGCAAAAAAAAACCGAATCAAACGATTCGGTTAAGTGTACAAGGCGTAAAGCTTAAAAAGGGGAGAGGGAGAGAAATAAGCTCTTCAAACCGCCTTGTTGAATTAACTATAGCAAGTAAACCTTAACAAACCATGAACTCCGTCACACTTTACGAGTTATGTGTAATATTTTTTGCGAGTTCTTCGGCGCAACCCGTGTAACTAGCAGGTGTCATTTCTAATAATAACTGCTTGGCATCATCTGGCATGTCTAGAGTTTTGATAAACGCTTGCATAGATGCTTGATCTATACCTTGCCCACGTGTGAGTTCTTTTAGTTTTTCATAAGGTTTCTCAATGCCATAGCGACGCATAACTGTTTGAATAGGTTCCGCCAGTACTTCCCAATTTGCGTCTAGGTCAGCCAATAATTTCGCTTCATTGATTTCCAGTTTAGAAATACCTTTTTGAAGTGATTTAAAAGCAATAAGGCTATGCGCTAAACAAGTGCCTAAATTTCTTAAAACAGTTGAATCTGTAAGGTCACGTTGCCACCTTGAAATAGGTAGTTTCTCTGAAAAGTGATTCATTAAGGCATTTGCAATACCAAAATTGCCTTCCGCATTTTCGAAATCAATCGGGTTTACCTTGTGCGGCATGGTTGAGGAACCAATTTCGCCGGCAATCGTTTTTTGTTTGAAATAACCAACCGAAATATAACCCCAAGCATCCCGTGAGAAATCGATAAGAATGGTGTTTATTCTTGCCAGCACATGGAAGTACTCGGCAATGTAATCATGTGGTTCAATTTGAATGGTGTAAGGGTTAAATGTTAGGCCGAGAGATTCAACAAAGTTTTCAGCAAACGTTGGCCAATCGATATCTGGATAAGCCGAGTAATGCGCATTGTAGTTACCGACGGCGCCATTGATCTTACCCATAATATCAACATCTTCAAGCTGCAATAATTGGCGATCCAGACGAGCTACGACATTGGCAAACTCTTTACCCATGGTACTTGGTGATGCCGTTTGACCATGTGTTCTAGAGAGTAAAGGCGCTGATGCGTACTGAACGGCTTTCTCTTTAATATCATCAATAACATTAGCAATGGCAGGCCCCATCACTTCATCGCGACCCTCTTTTAGCATCAGTGCGTAGGACAAGTTATTAATATCTTCTGAGGTGCAGGCAAAATGAATAAATTCATTAACGGCTTGTAGCTCTGCGTTGTCCGCTGTTTTTTCTTTTAGGAAGTATTCGACGGCTTTAACGTCATGATTGGTCGTGCTTTCAATCGTTTTGACACGCTGTGCATCATCCAACGAGAAAGTGCTCACAATGCCGTCTAAAAGATGATGTGTTTCATCAGAAAAAACGGGGACTTCCGCAATCTCATTGTTTTCAGATAACGCTTGTAACCAACGCACTTCAACTGTTACACGGGCTTTAATTAAGCCAAATTCTGAAAAAATAGGGCGTAGCTCGTCTACTTTGCTGGCATAGCGTCCGTCAACGGGGGAAAGGGCGTTTAGTTTATCTAGAGTCATTAGTTTGAGTATTCGTTTAGTTGTTTGAAGAAGTTGAGTCTATTATACCGCCACCGAGGCAAATAGCGTTGTCATAAAAGACTACCGATTGTCCAGGGGTGACGGCGCGTTGTGGTTCATCGAAGTGAACAATGCATCCGTTATCAACGACGCTAACTTGGCAAGCTTGATCCTGTTGTCTATAGCGCGTTTTCGCGGTGCAACGAAAGCTGGAAGAGGGCGCTTTTCCGCTTGCCCAGCTAAGTTGGGAGGCATTCAGCGAGTCACTTTGCATTAAGCTGTGATCGTGACCCTGCGCGACAACGAGGATATTGTTGATTAAATCCTTTTTAACCACGTACCAAGGCTGATCAGGCGCGTCTTTAACACCGCCAATGCCCAAACCCTGTCGCTGGCCTAATGTGTAATACATAAGCCCTTGATGCTGACCGATAAGGGTGCCTTCAGGTGTTTTTATATCGCCCGGTTGAGCCGGTAAGTACTGCTGTAAAAAATCTTTAAACTTGCGTTCGCCGATAAAGCAAATACCGGTACTGTCTTTTTTACGGCTATTGATAAACCCTGCTTTTTGCGCAAGTTCTCTAACCGCTGGTTTTTGCATATCACCAATAGGGAACAAAGAGCGGCTCAGCTGTGCTTGCCCGAGTGTATATAAAAAGTAGCTTTGGTCTTTGTTGGAATCTAAGCCGCGCAGTAATTGAAATTGATTGTCTTGCTGAGCGATTTGCGTGTAATGGCCTGTCGCAATATATTCTGCGCCAAGTTCCGTTGCGTAGTCTAAAAAGGCTTTAAACTTAATTTCACGGTTACACAGGATATCGGGATTGGGTGTTCGTCCGGCAGCGTATTCGCTTAAAAAGTCTTCAAACACGTTATCCCAGTATTCGGCCGCAAAATTAACCGTTTTAAGCTCAATGCCGAGTTTATCGCACACCTGTTGCGCGTCTTCTAAATCTTCTTTAGCCGTGCAGTATTCGCTTCCGTCGTCCTCATCCCAATTTTTCATAAACAAACCGGTAACATCGTAGCCCTTTTCGAGCAAGACAAGCGCAGAAACTGAAGAGTCAACACCACCGGACATGCCGACAATTACTTTAGTATTATTCATAGAAACAAAGAGTTAAAAGGACTATTTAATGAAAGACTTTATCATGTCTAATGGGTATTTTTTACCGGCAAGGTAGTCGTTGATGCTTTCTAAAATGATAGGGCTTCTCAACCTGTCTTGGTTTGCTAGAATGTCCTCGTGTGCCATCCAAAGCGCGCGAATAATTCCTTCATCAAGCTTCGTCTCGACGTTTTTCTCACACACAGAGCCAGAGAAAGTGCTCCGAAAGTAGGTCGTCTCGTTGTCTCCGTTATGCCATAAATAAGACCCAACAATCGCTTCAGGTGTAAAGCGATAACCCGTTTCTTCTAGTGTTTCACGAATAACGGCTGCCTCAACGCTTTCATTCGGTTCTAAATGTCCTGCTGGTTGGTTTAATACTGGACCCGAAGGTGACTCTTCCTCAACCATTAAAAACTTGCCGTTTAGCTCCACAATAGAGGCTACGGTGACATTTGGTTTCCAGATCATACGGGGGCAACAATAATTATGAATTAAATATTATAGAATAAAACGTCTGATAAAAAATCCTCATTTTAGCTTTCTTACGTTACCATCAAGCTTGTAATTTTCATCTGCAGGTACAAGCTTCTCATTACAATTTAGCTAAAACAGGAGTTAGCTTTATGTCTAGTTTAAGGTTGTTTCATATGGCAATACAAAGTTACGGCCATTCACGGGCCTTTCGATGTGTTTGGCTTCTTGAAGAACTTGGAGTCGACGACTTCGAAGTCTGTATGCTAACCCCAGGGCTGCCTTATGCGCCGCAAATGCAGAAGTACGGCGTTATACGTTCACATAAAATCCCTACATTACAAATAGATGGCCATGAAATTGGAGAGTCTGGCGTTATTTCACAAGTCATTGCTGAAAGGTATCAGGCGCACCATCAACTACTGGGCGACCCTGATGAGCGTCTAGAAATGTTGCAGTGGATTGCAATGGCAGAAACATGCCTTACCTTTCGAATGCCTCTTTTCCATTTACTTATGGGGAACGGAAAGGAGTTGAAGAACCTGCAATCTGAAATAATTGAGCCCATGCAAAATGTTTTAAGGGAAAACGTTGCACATTTTGAATCTCATTTTGAAAAGCACGGTAGCGATTACCTTTTAGACAGTGGCTTTAGCGTGGCCGATACTATGTGCGGCTTTAGCCTACACATGGGCGACTCATGGGGTCTTATGGATTTAAAAACAGGTAATTCACCAAGGACCTTGGCGTATCTAGAACGTATGAGAGCAAGGCCAGCCTTTAAAAACGCAGAAAAATACGCAGAGGTTAAACCGGGGCTTTATGGGCGCGGCTGTGTTCCCATTAACTATCCTCTTTAATTTTAACGAGGCATTTTCTTTTTACAACGACGTGAGAGGTGTTTTATGAATTGGGGTGCAATTGGAGCTATTAGTGACATAGTGGCGGCTTTCGCAGTCGTGGTATCGTTAGTGTACCTATCCCTCCAAATTAGAGTGCAAAGCAAGGAAACGCATGCCTTAGCAATGCATGAAATAGCTGCGGCCTTCCGAGAAAATATTGGAAAATTTTCCGAAGAGGGGCTGGCTGATATCGTTATCAAAGGTATAAAAGATATAGGTTCACTTGATGAAAAGGAAAGGTTCATACTTGTTAGCTCTATGAATCAACTCCTACGTGTTTGGGAAGAAGCCTACATTATGAATAAGAGTGGCAGACTTGATGATGATTTGTGGAGATCGATTACTAAGCAGTACGCTTCATTTATGGGCTCACCACCCGTCTTTTATGTATGGAACATTAGGAAAGAGTTTTATAACGATGGATTTAGGGAATATGTAGATAGCTGTGAATCCACCGAATATAAAGTATGACTTGTAATGTATAGCACTTTAGGCAAGAGTAGCGCCATCAAAAAGCACCTAAGGAATAGTTATGAATAAGAGGGAATCAACGCATTGGGTCGGTATCGGTCTAACCTTTATTATTGGTGTGGTAGCCTCTATCGCCATTACAAAAGCAAGCCCCGCTTTACTCGTTATACAACGTGAGTTGGCGTTAAGCGCTGTTCAAGTGGGTTGGATCATGTCCTCAGTATCGATTGCCACCGTTTTACTAGGCATTATTGCCGGTAGGCTTTCGCAACAATATGGTTCAAAAAGAATATTACAAATAGCCTTGTTGTTACTGTTCTTTTCGGCCTCTTTTAGTTTTTTAGTAGAATCTTCTGCGAGCATTATGGCTATTCGGGTGATTGAAGGGATTGCTATTATTTTAATTTCGGTTTGCGCCCCTACACTTATCTCGCACCTTTCCAAGCCAACGGATACCGGCTTAAGTATGGGTGTCTGGTCAGTTTGGATACCCGCTGGCAGCTTTATTGTGTTTTTATCAGCGCCGCTTATTCTTCAAGAACTAGGCTGGCGTTGGTTGTGGTTTTCCACGGGCATACTGGCAATACCATTATTATTCCTTTTACGGTATATCCCCGATATTTCGTTTAAGTCGGTGAAAGCTAATAATGAGGGTAATTCAAAAGAATTTGTATTTGGTGCTGTCGTTCTAAGCTCCGTATTTGTCTGTTTTGCCTGTGTTCTTTTTAGTTTATTAACTTTTCTACCGTCTTATTTAATCAATAATCACCAATTGACTAATTACTCCGCCTTATGGGTTAGTTCCTTGTTGCCTCTGAGTGTTATCCCAGGCTGTGCACTTTGCAGTGTGTTAATTCATCGGGGTATTAGGCCCACGCAGATGATGATCTACCCAACTTGCCTAGTCGCCTTAATTTTTAGCATAGTATTTAATTTTCAATATACCGATGGCATGGGCTTGTTGTTACTGGCTTTCCTCGGCGTAACGATAGGCATGATTCCCACCGCTGTTTTTGCGCAGGCACCACGTATGCCAGCAAACCCTAAAAACATTGGCTTAGTGCTAGGTATTGTTGTGACAGGGCAGGGAGTTGGGATTTTATTAGGAACGCCTTTTGTTGGCCTATTAATGGGCGAGGCGTTTGATTGGCAGTCTGTTTATTTCTTTTATCTAGCCATGTCGGGGGCAATTTTACTGTTAGCAAAGCCTCTGGATAGGTTGCAACACTCCAGCTACCATTAAGGGATTAGATGAGCCGTTGCTCGTCAGACTTTTACTAGATAAGTGAGTGAATGGAAGCGATTATGGCGCTGATCGATACGCTCACAACTATAGTTGTGGTTAGTAGTATTGCTGTTGCTATTATTAGTAACGTAAGCACGGTCTCAGTTTTGTGTTCTTAGGTGCTTATGTGTCACGCTAGCCACAGGGGCATGGCATTCTTGAAATTGCTCTATCTAGGGTAATAGTCGTTAAGAGGCTTGAAAAAAACTCGGGTCAATCAGTTCAATAAAGTTCTTAGCTGGTAATGATAGGTTGCCCTTCCTTTTCATCTAATAATCAGGAAAATATTTTGATAATGGCTTGGCAATAAGTTGCTCATTACCGGTTAAGGAGACGCTGGTAACGATAGATAAGCCCAAGCCTAGCTCTACGTACTTTTTAATAATTTCCCAACTCCAAGCTTCTAGTGACGTTTTATAACTTAATTTATGTTTCTGTAATACATCATCAACGATGCGCCAAGTATTTAGGTGTTTTGGCGGTAAAATCAGCTCGTATTGAACAATATCGCGCAAGCTCACGTCTTCCATAGACGCAAGAGGGTGACCAAAGGGCATGATGAGTACGGGCACAAAGCGGTAAACCTGTTTATAGATAATATCAGCAGGTACTTCGAGCATTGGGCCTACCGCAAAGTCCACTTCATTATTCCTAATGGCTTCAACACCGGATTTACCCGATACGTTATGCA
>MAAC01006594.1_pt1 | contig 21115 bp, 21 predicted proteins | sample 1115981 | NCBI WGS metagenome assembly MAAC01 (sample SAMN04961126, study PRJNA320927) | seawater metagenome | isolation source: sample BD02T64 sea water enriched with oil for 64 days | place: USA:Gulf of Mexico | collected 2013-07-27
ATTGTCGAAAATGGTTGCAGGTGCTGTGCTGTCACGACCATCATAGTGGAATTCAGCAATCACTCCCAGATCACCGTTGTCGCCAATAGCGCCAAAAAACGTGTATTCCAATCCACCAGATACTGCGACGAAATCATCTCCGTGCCCTTGTCTGTAGATGCTTTCAAGTTTCCACAACCACTCATCATAAGTTGCTTGCACGTCGATGCTTGACTGGTTGATGATATCGTACTGAGGGGCGAGAACAGTCTTGCCGCCGCCTGTGACCTCCGGAATGAAACGAGCTTCACGGCTTGTTCCGTAAAAATGAGCTAACCCAATATCCCAATCGCCGGCAACAACAGCATATCTAAAAGCTAAGTCGGGATGAAATTCTTCCAAATCAGACTCGTAATAGGTGCGATCCGTATCAACAACAAAAGGGGATCTCAGGCGGCCATCAGTGCCTGGGAAAGTGCGTTCCCGAAAGTATGGCATGGCAAAAAAAATAAAATCACCATAGTCGGATTGTAGGCCCAAATTGATCATGGGTTGGCCCAGTTTATCTTCGCCGTCTGTATCCTCTACACCATCAGTTTGGTTGATGATATCAACTAGATGCCGGGATTCTGTTACGCCCCAAAAAACCTTATCAATTCCAATAGTTAAATCCCAGTCGTCGCCTAAATGTAGGTAATTAAGCTCTCGAATGTCAGCATGCGTGCGGCTATTATCTTGAGGGTCAATACGGGCAAATGGAATGAAGTCGATACGATCTGCTCCCTCGTTCCACTCAAAGTTCCATTCCAATTGCACAACGGTAGACGGGTTTAGATGCGCATTATTTTGTCCAGAGAGTGCGGGGCTTTCTGTGAATATGCGCGTGTCACCGGCAATAAAACCCGAGAAATCCAGATTCATATCTGCAAGCGCCGTATTAAATGTGGCCGGAACCGCATTGATGATCAACGCGGCCCCTACCATTGCTGAGCGTAAAAGACGAGGCATGGGACTTATCGTACCTTTGATAATTTGCGTTTGGTAAGGTCTGAACCTTTCAGTCCAGTTTGGAAGGCATAGTCACTGTATACAAGTCGGGTTTTCTTACCCGTTTGATGGTTGACCATATACATATTGTGGGCCCGCCAAAATTTGCTCAAATATTGTCTGTACTCCGTAAATTTGAGTGTTTTAAGCAGTGCTCCTTTTCGGTCGTAATAGTCAATTTTCTGTTGGCGATATTCAGCTGTGTCATACCAAACGATCATTTTCGTATAGCCTGAGTTCTCATATGCTGGTGTCTGCTCCAGCACAGAACACTGCAACTCTCCGCAGGCTTCATCATTAAGCCATTTGTAGTTGTATTTCTTCAACTCTTGGGCAGAGAGATCTTCGTATGAAAACTCACTGCCGACAAATGGGCCGGACTTGTTTTTCGACGAAATCTTTTTCACCCGTTTCAGCGCGGGTAAATACAGCCACTGGTCATCAGGTTCCAGAATTTGTGCAAAACTCAGGAATGCAGTTCCTTTAATATCCCGTGGTTTGCTGAAAATAGTCAGACTTTTGTCGCCCACATTGCTGTCAGGCATTTCCAGAGTTTTTATGCGAAGCACCCGCGTGCTTTTTTCGCCGTGACGATTTTCCAAAACCATTTCTAGGTTAGCGCTGGAATCTCCAAACCCTTTGTCTCTAGCGTCCCATTCTTTGGCAATCTCAGCGCCTTTTTCAGAAGGTGAGGTATTGGCAAGCACCGGCAACGACAATGAAGTAACTGCGATCGAGGAAAGGATAAGTGTTCTAAGATGTGTATTTAACATATTGCGTGTTCCTTATTCAGCAGCTTGTGGGGCTGCAAGAGGACTAGATGTATATGATTTCTTGCGATCCAGAAGCATGAGGAGCGGCGGCAACAACAAGAAGTCGACCACCAACGCGATGGCAATTGTTATTGCGGTCAATAAGCCTAAATCTGAATTCACCTGGAAGGCCGACTGCGAGAGAACGGCGAAGCCAAGGAATAGAACAGCTGTCGTAACAAGCAAAGCTTTGCCTACTGTTCTAAAGCTATATCTGACGGCTTCTTCTGCAGTTGCTCCCCGTTCGCGGCGGGCTCTTACGTATTTAGATAAGAAGTGAACGGACGCATCAACAATAAGGCCGAGGGTTGTTGCGGCAACCATTGACGAGGCCAATCCGATCTGTCCGTATAAGACACCCCATAATCCAAACGCCATAGCAGCGGGAACCAAGTTAGGGATCAGACTTATCAACCCGATCCTGACACTGCGGAGCGCAATGATCATTGAGCCGGAAATCAACAAGAAGGCAACCAAAGTTCCAATCAACATAGATTGAATATTGCGATGAGCGATATGCGCGAACATAACTGCAGCGCCGCTGCCCTCCGCAACCATATGAGCGGGAGCGTTGCTGAGCAGCCATTGTTGAGATCTGTCTGCGAGGCTTCGCATTTCGCCGCTCGTCACATTGTCCAGTGTAACAGTCATACGGCTGGCAGATTTATCCACGTTAATCTGACTGTTTAGGTCGAGCCCATAAGGAAGAGAAAGCTCGTACAGAAGAAGATACTGCGCCGCAAGTTCACGGTCATCGGGGAGCAAGTACCATTTTTCCGCATCACCATGCATAGACTTGCTGAGGCGTTTAAGGACATCTGTTAAGGAGTTTACATGAACGACGCCGGGTTGGGCCCGCAACCAAATAGCAAATTTGTCAAGGTTTTGAAGATAAACCGGCTCAGAGATGCCGCCTGAATCTTCGCCGTTTATGGAGAACTCCACTTGATAAATGCCCGAGAGGTTTTCGCGTGCGAAATCACTGTCTACGCGGAATGGAATAGAGTCGTCGAAATACTCTACAAAGCGATCATCCAATTCAATGGTACTAATAAGCGACGACATACCTATTGCAATTACACTCATGCTCACCAATAGTTTCGTGCGGTTGGCGACCACGAAATTACCAATTCTATCCATCGCCTCGATTTTGTCAGTTTTCACCTGTTTCACACGCACTGGAATGATCGCGATGAAGGCGGGTAAAAATAGGATGGAATATAACCAAGCGGCAGCAACACCGACGGCGGCCATGTTGCCAAGGTCGTTGAACGGCGGCGCATCTGAAAAGTTCAGGCTCATAAAGCCAATAATCGTGGTGAAACTCGTCAAGAAAACGGGCTGCATATTAATGCGAATGCTTTCGATGATGGCTTGATGTTTCGTGCGACCTGCGCGCATTTCATGGAACATGGATACGAGAATATGAACGCAATCTGCTATGGCGATGGTGAGAATAATTGTGGGTGCCATAGCGGAGGGAGGGGTGAGTTTAACGCCCATATATCCCGCAAAACCCATAGCAGTGATTGTCGATAAAATGGTAACAATAAGTGTGGCAATCGTTCCGCTGAATGAGCGTAAGAAACCAATGAGTGCAACAATGATAATCCCGAACATGATGGGCGTAAGGGTCTGCATATCCAGCATTGAAGCCCGAGGGAACGCATTGCTCAGCGGTGCGAGGCCGGTTATCGCCACTCTTAGTTCAGGATGTTCTGCTTGAATTTCAGCTGCCATCTTTTCTGCGTATTCAACAGCAGAATTCAATGCGATCATGTCATCAGGAGGAAGCTGCAATGTAACTTGAATGGCAGTTGTCGTATTGTCAGGGGAAATTATCCGGTCTGCTAACGCGGGCTCATTTTGGGCTGTTGCAATAATCCGGTTTATTTGACTTTCCGACAGTGAAAGAGCGTTTTCAACAAGATCGGCAACGATCAGATCATCTTCTTCTGCGACAGTGTTTTGAAAGTTGGTGACAGAGTCTACTCGAATGGAATAGGGGATTTGCCATGATTCTACGGTGAGTTTCTGCGTTACATCAAGCCATTTTTGCGTCATTACCAATCCGTCGTTTGGCTTGAGCACAAAGACAATGTTGTCCGTTTTGGTGTAGATGTCTTGGAGACTTTCATAGGCATTTAGTTGCGGGTTTTCTTTGCTGAAGAATACCCGGTAGTCACTCGTGAAGCTTAAATTCTGTGCACCGCTACCGATAGCAACTGCACCAATTACTGTAGCGAAGACAAGAAGCCATCGCCACCGAATTACCCAGTGGGCGTAACGCTCTGCTACGTTTCCAAAAAAATCTGCCATTGTATTTCCCTATTTTAAGGGGTGGCTATTATAAGCCAATATCCCATCTTATTCGGTAAGTAGTCTTTCGGTTCGGCCCAAAATAAGATACTGTCAGAACCAACCTTACGATTGTCAAAGTACACTAGCCGGTGTAGTTTACAATGTATGTAAAAGGAAACTGTACTGTTTAGTGTACTTCGTCACAAAAATGAGAAAAATACGTTATGAGCACTCAAACCGAGCAACTTGAAGTTCCGACAACACGAAGCGAAAAAAAGCGGCAAGCTATATTGGTTGCGTCTTCAGCTACGTTTTTGGAATATGGCTACGACGTGGCGAGTATGGACAAAATCGCCGCGGTGGCAGATGTCTCTAAGCGAACGGTCTATAGTCATTTTAAATCCAAAGAAGATTTGTTCGCAGAAACCATGCTGATGATGTGCACCTCCAAAAGCGTTCAAATTGAGATGAATGTCGATTTGACGGCTCCCATTGATCAAGTGTTGATAAAAATTGGAAATATCTTTTTGGATATGGTGTTTAATCCTGAATCTAGTGCAATGCTTAGGATTCTAGTGGGACAGTCAGATAAATTTCCTGAACTTGGTAAGGTGTTTTTGGATAATGGACCTGATGTCTTGACTGAAATGTTGGGTATCTATTTACGTGAGCAATCCGACCGAAATATTATTGCTATCTCAGATCCAGAAGACACAGCAGGTAGTTTTTTTGCCTCTTTGTTTGGCGTTCACTTTATCACTTTGCTCGCGACGGGTAAAAAACCACCAAGTCAGGCAAAGCGTAAAAAAATGGTCGCTAGTGCGGTGGATCGTTTTCTTCACGGTGTTTGTGTTGCCTGATTGAAGCTTGCGATCAAACCAATGTCTTTGGAGTGCACGGCGTTTACGTCTCTTGAAAATCAAAATGTTTTCGTTAAAGTGCTTTCCTTGCAAGTTTTCCGCGCGTAAGTAACGCACAAAAATAAGAGAAGACATTATGAATTTTGATGAAATCGTCAATGGGCGCCGCTCTATCCGTGGATATAAGCCTGATCCCATTCCAAAAGATGTACTGAAAGAAATCATCGAGGTTGCAACGCGCGCGCCCTCGTCAATGAATACGCAGCCTTGGCATCTTCACGTGATTAGCGGCGAACCCCTTAATCGTATTCGTGCAGGCAATACCGAACGTAATTTGGCTGGCGTGCCCCCATCCCGTGAGTTCCGGGTTGAGAGTAAGTACGCAGGTGTGCATCGTGATCGCCAAGTGAAAGTAGCAGTCCAGCTGTTTGATGCCATGGGGATTGAACGTCATGACGCGGAAAGACGGCAAGAATGGGTCCTTCGGGGGTTTCGCCAGTTCGACGCGCCTGTCTCAGTGATCGTGGCCTACGATAAAGAGCTGGAAGGCGATATTCGCCATTTCGATTTGGGCGCTGTAACATACGGTCTGGCACTGGCTGCCTGGAGTAGGGGCATTGGCTCTGTTATCAATAGCCAAGGTATTATGCAGTCCCCTGTTGTTCGTGAACATGCCGGAATACCTGATAATCATGTGATACAGACATCGGTTGCTATGGGCTACCCAGATTATGATTTTCCTGCAAATAGCGTTGTATCAGCACGTCGCCCCGTAGAAGATGTCGCCACATTCGTCGGATTTGAAGATTGATTTCGCAGATTCTATGAATACTTATTGGTCTGTTTGGGGATTGTGAAACTCTTCAAACAGACCCGTTTCCCGTTAATTGTTAGCTTCTGACCGCTCATGCCTTGCTTGCGAGAAGAATTTTTTCGGCCGCCAGTTTTGCACGGCTCGCAGCTTGCTCATCTCCTGCCACATAACGCATAACAATGGCGCCTTCGGCTAGAAGCATTAAGCTGTCTGCCACATCCTCAGGATTTGCGAGGTCAGCATCCTTCGCCAATTTGGTTATATATTTCAAAATTAAATTTTTATGCTCAGCAGACACACCGTGGATTGGGTCATCTGGCGCTGAAAACTCTGCGGATGCATTGATGAACATACATCCAGAAAACTGTTTTTCATTAAACCATTCTGCTAGAGCATCAAAGATCGCGGGAAGCCGTTTGTCCGGTGTATCTCCGATGGTTTCTACTGTTCGCATGAACCAGTTGCGAAATTTCTCATCCCGTCTGCGCAGCGCGGCAAGGATAAGCTCATCCTTTGATTTGAAGTGATTATAAAGTGTCATTCTGGCGACACCTGCAACCTCCAAAATTCTATCTATTCCGGTGGCGTGGAAGCCGTTTTGGTAAAAAAGCTCCAACGCCGTATCAATAAGGTGTTCCCGTTTTTTCGAAGCCATGAGATTCGCTCGTTTCGTCAATTTAAAATAGATCGTTCAGTTTATTATATAGACTGGAAAACCGAATAACCCAAGGATTTACGGCTCCTACAGCAACAATCGTTTGGACGTATAGCACCAGTTTTTAATATATTTGAAGAAAATACTTGATTAGATAGACCGATCTGTCTATTTAATCATTACACGCTACCCACACCACTAGTGCGAGGACGAAAATGAGCCCTTATAGAAAACTAATAAACCCAATTGAAATCATGGTTTTGGCAACAGCCTTAATTGTTGGCATGACTGTTATGACGGCTGGCATAAGAACGGCAAATTCAGCAGAGGTGTCGCACCTGAAAACCCAACATAAAACGGTTAAAGTCGACGGCATTGATCTCTTTTACCGCGAAGCAGGCCGGCCCGATGCGCCTACGCTTTTGCTGTTGCACGGATTTCCGACGTCGTCGCAGATGTTTAGGAATTTAATTCCTGCCTTGGCGGATAAATACCATCTGGTGGCACCGGACTATCCAGGCTTTGGTAATAGTGCCATGCCGTTGGTTGGTGAGTTTGATTATAGCTTTGATAACTTGGCTGTGATCGTTGACAAGTTCACTCAAAAACTTGGCCTTGATCGCTACAGTCTCTATGTGATGGATTACGGCGCACCTGTTGGTTTCCGTCTTGCAACGACACATCCTGAACGTATTGAATCCTTAATCGTGCAAAACGGAAATGCGTATGACGAAGGGTTGTTGACCTTTTGGGATCCCTTCCGTAAATACTGGGAAAATCCGACGGCTGAGACAGCGAAACCACTTGCTGGATTCTTGAATATTGGCGCGACCAAATGGCAGTATACTCACGGAACGAGAAATCCGGATTTGATTAGCCCCGACACTTGGACAACCGATCAGTATTTTCAAGATCGACCAGGGAATAAGGAAATTCAGATGAAGCTGTTTTTCGACTATGGAACGAACCCCGGCAAATATCCTGAATGGCAGGCATATTTCCGGACCCATCAGCCGCGCACTCTTATTGTATGGGGAAAGAATGATCATATTTTCCCTGCCGAAGGCGCCCATCCTTATAAGCGTGACTTGAAAAATGTTGAGTTTCATTTGTTGGATACGGGTCATTTCGCTCTTGAAGAAGACGGTGATGAAATCGCCAAGACTATCCGAGATTTTCTAAAATAATATCTATGAGAAACCCGGAAGCGTGGATCTTATCATACGCTTTCGGATAATTATCCACGGTGACGGAGAATTATGATGACTGAGTTTACGAGTGATATCGCCTTTACCCCGGCGGTTAAACGCATTCAGGAAAAAAAAGGATCTCGCGCAGGCTATGCCCGAATGGAGGCTAAGGGCGGATGGCGAGATGAGGTTACGGAGGGATTGTCAGACTTCATTGCAGAACGGGATTCCTTTTATCTCGCGACGGCTAGTGCAGACGGGCAACCCTATATTCAGCACCGAGGCGGCAAACCGGGGTTCCTTAAAATCGTTAATGATAAAACGCTGGCCTTTGCTGATTTCAAAGGAAACAAGCAGTATATATCTTCTGGAAACTTGAGTGAAAATAATAAGGCGTATATATTTTTGATGGATTATGCCACGCGCAGCCGGGTGAAAATATGGGGCACGGCACGTGTTGTCAATGACAGCACGCAGATTTCAAAATTGGTAGACACAGACTACGACGGTGTCCCCGAACAAGCCATATTCTTTGATATTACGGCTTGGGATATTAACTGCCCACAACATATTACACCGAGGTTTTCAGAAGAAAAAATCGTTGAACTTGTCCAGCCTCTGAAAGACAGAATTGAAGAGTTGGAAGCCCTGCTTAAACAGTGTGAGGAAAAATCATGACTGATCGTCCGCCATATCCGCCATTTGATAAATCGTCGGCGCAACTGAAAGTTCGTTTGGCTGAGGATGCATGGAACAGCCAACAACCGGAAAAAATAGCACTCGCCTATACGCCTGAAAGTGAATGGCGGAACCGCACGTCTTTCATTACCGGCAGATCAGCAATTGAGGACTTCCTCACCTTAAAATGGAAAAAGGAATTAGATTACCGTCTGATCAAGGGGCTCTGGGCTTGGTCAGAGAATAAAATAGCGGTGCGATTTGCCTACGAGTTTCAAGATGCCAGCAACAACTGGTTTCGGGCTTACGGGAACGAAAACTGGGAATTTGACAAACAAGGACTAATGGCGCGGAGATTTGCGAGCATTAATGATGTGGCAATTGACCAAAAAGATAGAAAGTTCCTATGGCCTTCTGGTCGGCGCCCAAATGACCATCCCGGTTTGTCTGAATTAGATCTCTAAGTGATCCACATTTTTCCAGTAAGCCCTAACGGGCTGTTTAAAGCATAACTTGAGATCTATTTATGTCGTACAGTGTGCTTACCGTATCAATGTTAATCACATCAGCGCTGGCGCCAACAGCGAAAATTTTGCCAGCGTCTAATAGGAGCGCCTGATCCGTCATGCGCTTGGCCAGTTGTAAATCATGTAAGATGACAACCACTGCAAAGTTCTTTTGTGACGCCAGAGTTCTGCAAATATCGAATAGCATAAACTGGTGTTTTAGATCGAGTGCTGACGTGGGTTCGTCTAAAAACAGAATGCAATCCGTTTGATCCCAGAGCTGGGCTAGAATACGCGCCATATGAACGCGTTGTTGTTCGCCGCCAGATAGTGTCGAAATGAGCCGTTCTTCTAGGTGGGAAACTTCGGTTAATTGCATGGCTTCACGGGCAATATCATAGTCTCGCATATCCTGCCCAACACCGGAAAATTGTCCACGCCCCATGGCGGCGACTTCTAATGCTGTGAAGGGGAAGTTTATTGAGACACTTTGGGTTAAAACTGCGCGGATGGCGGCGAGATCAGTTAAGCTGAAGGATGCAAATGCCTGTCCCATCAAGGTGATATTTCCTCGGGTCGGTTTTTCGTACCCAGAAAGACATTTCATAAGGGTCGATTTTCCCGCGCCGTTGGGACCTAGAATTGCAAAGATCTCTCCTTGTTTGATTTCGAGGGATACTCGGTCGAGTATTGTTTTTTCGCCGATGGAAAAATTGAGATTTTCTGCCTTTAGCATGTCTAGTTACCGCTGCTGTTTTGTTTGATTAAAAGCCAGAGGAAAAATGGGCCGCCAACAAGGCTGGTCAATACGCCAACCGGCAGCTCTGATGGTGCTACCAACGTTCTTGCAATAGTATCCGCTAAGAGGAGTAGGGCCGCCCCTAGAAGTGCGGACGCCGGTATCAGCAACTTATGATCGGCCCCAAATAGAAGCCTGATCAGGTGAGGTACAACAAGGCCTATAAAACCAATAATGCCGCTCACAGCAACTGCTGCGCCAACACATAGGGCAGACGTCAGGATGATGGTCCGCTTAAGTTTATGCGTATCAACGCCAATATAGGCAGCGTTTTCCTCTCCAAGCAGCAGTATATTTAGCTCCCGAGCTTTTTTTGTTAAAAACCACATGCTTGGCAGAATTATTGATAAACAGACAAGAACGGGCTCCCACATTGCGCCGCCCAAACTTCCCATGGTCCAAAAAGTCATGGCCCTCAACTGTTGATCATCACTTATGAAGGTGAGAAACCCAGTTCCAGCGAAGGTAAGGGCATTAATTGCAATACCGGCAAGCAACATGTGGGTAACCGAAAAGACGCCAGTTAGACGTGACATGCGTAAGATAACCAGGCTTGTAATCGTACCACCGACAAAGGCTGCGATCCCGAGGCTATATAAACCCAGGAAACCGTATGCAGGGCCGATGACCACAATCATGCAGGACACCGCAAGTGCGGCACCGCCAGTTATGCCAATGAGACCCGGATCCGCAAGAGGGTTTCGAAATAATCCCTGCATTGCGGCCCCGGATATGCCAAGAGCTGCGCCGACGACCACTGCCAATAAAACGCGTGGCAGGCGAATGGAAAATAAGATCGTTTGATCAAACTCGGGCAAGCTGAAAAGCAATATATCGCTCAAACTTAACGAAATAGCACCAATGGTTGATGACACGAGAACCATGAGGCCGAGCATGAGTGATAGAAGAGTGAGAATAACAAAATTATTTTGCTCACCTTGCTTGGGAACACTAATCCAGCGTCCCACAACAGCTTTAATCATGGGCGTTCAGTCTTTCATTAAGCTCTAATGCTGCCGCGGCTGAGCGCGGACCGAAGCCCAGCAACAAAAGCCCATCCATATCAATTACATTTTTAGATTTTGCCGCCGGAGTGAGCGCGAAGCCGGGGAGTTTGAATAAGGCGTCTTTGCCGCCAATTTGCTTTAACGTTCTGCTGGTAATCAAGATGACTTCAGGCGCAAATTTTACGACAGCTTCAGGGGATATGGGTTTGTATCCGGCGTAAGCTGCCGCCACATTTATCCCGCCGGCTATTTCGACAATACTGTGTGCGGAAGTCTTGCTTCCCGCAGCCATTGGCGTCGAACTTCCGTGGTTCATAATAAACAACACTCGTGGCCTCGTCGTTTGTTTCGAAGTTGCGGCTTTAAGGCGCGCTAATGAGGCATCAAAACTCTCAACCAAATCTGTTGCGGCCGTCATGGCATCAAGTGTTTGACCAAGTGCCAATATGTTTTCACGTGTCTCTTTAATGGATTTCGCCGATTTAAAGTGACGTATCTGAACGCCCGTCGACGCTATCTGTTTTATGACCGATGGGGGCCCGGCATCTTCTGTTGCGATTATTAAGTCTGGCTTCAATGATAAAACACCCTCTACAGACAGGGCTCTTTGATATCCTGTTTTAGGAAGTCTCGCCGCTGCGGGAGGGAAGTAGCTGGTTGTGTCACTCCCCACTAGGCTAGCGCCGTGCCCAATGGCATATATGGTTTCGGTCAGAGCACCGCCAATGGACACAATTCGTCGATCGGATTGCTGGGCATGGCTGACATTAATAGATAAAACCAAAAAGATTGTGCTGAGGATAAATTTCATTATTTTGTCTCTTGCTGCATCAAAATGTTCGCCGCCTTGATGCCCTTTAATTGGAGGAATGTGAGGACGTTCAAAAGTCGTTCTATGGAGACTGATTTATCTCCTGCTAGGACGAGCTTATGCTCCGGTTTCGCATCTAACGCCCGTAAAAGGTTCGGTTTTAATTTCTCTAAACTCGTCACAGGTTGGCCATCGACCGCATAACCCTTCGTGCGGATTTCGAGCATGATGTGCTTTTGTGGCGGCGCGGACGTGGTTGCCTTGCTAACGCTGTTGGGGAGCGTCAGATCAAGAGATCTGTATGATGCCCCGGCAGACAGAATGAAAAAAACCAATAGAATGAACAAAATATCCAGCAGTGATGTTAAATCTGGAATTGACGAGATTTCCGGCTCATTGGAATTGGTGTCGTCTAACGTGATCATGAGGCAACTCTATTTGTCTGAGCGATATTGTCGCCAGTATCATTTTTGAAATAATTCAAATCAAAATTAAGCGACAGGGCATTCAGGGATGACAAAATATTGCCCAAAACCTTGGCTCGCCATGCCGTTAAAAAACTAACTGCAATTACAGCAGGCAGGGCAATCATTAGACCAATAGCAGTCGTGAGCAAAGCTTCCCACAAACCGTCCGCTATCATGTTTGGAGTGACAGGGTTGGTTGTAATAGCGATCACTCGAAACGCATCAATAATGCCAAGAATGGTTCCCAATAGGCCGCATAACGGGGCGAGGGCCGCAATGAGACGGAGTATATTTAATCCGCGATCATAGGGCGCCCTTGCTTTGCCAAGCTCCAGAGTTACGACCTCATCACGCAAGTTTCGCGGTTGTTTTTTATGAGATAATAATATGGCGGATAGTTTCTTGAGGAGTTGCCCATGATTAATGCTCGTGGTGAGAACAAAGACCATACGTTCAAACAAAATCACGGTTGCCAGAATGGAGCAGCCCAATAGTGGCCACCCCATAATACCAAGCTTATAAAAAATCTCAGGCAGCATTTGATAATTTCTTTGCTGGAAGACGCGCGACTATTTCACGCCAAAGCTCTAATTCGGGATCACCAGGTTTGCGTTTCCCAAATAACGTTGTGATGATTTCTCCGCCTTTATCAAACAGCTCAACTGCTGTCACAAGGCCGTCCTCAGTTGGTTTTTTTGTAACCCAAGCCCGAGCGATATCATCTTCGTTTAAATGTAAATTGAACATCGGATCGAGGACATTGAACCAGTTGTCAAAATCCACCAGTTTTTTAACCGTGCCAGTATGAATTTGAATGCAGCCACGGTTACCAACGAAAACCATGATTTCACAGCCGCTATCCCGTGCAGATTCCATCACATCTCTCACTGAAGACAAAGGCACTTCGTAGGCAAAGTCTTCACCGATTTTTCGGAAACCTTGTTCCCGTCCGACACCAAATTTTTTGAGCATAGGGAAAAAGGCATGAGTGTCTTTCAAGGCTTCCCACGATGCTCTGAAACCTTGCCAGTCAATTTCACTGTCGGGGCGATCGCTTTGCGCGGTAGAGTATTGTTCGATTTCTATCGAAGAACCTTGATTATCTGATTTGAAGTTATCCAATAACGCTGCATAGGCAACGTCTATGGATTTATTCGTCATGTATATTTTGTGAAGTGCGGTCCCTGATTTATCGAAAAATTGTATGCTTTTTCTGACGCCAGTTTTTGTATTTTCAAATACCGCAAAACTATGGGCCCAATGCATCATGAAAAGCCGTAAATCAATATCTGGATTTACAAAAATGCCAGTTTTCATTTTCCCATGGGTGTGAAACTGGGCGTTGTTGTAAATGCCTTTGCGCTCATGAACACAAGATTGATTGCGGGTGAGCGCCATAACTTCCCCAAGAAGATGGATTTCTGCTAAAATTTCTTCTGGCTTATTATTCAAACGAAGAACGCCGTCACCGATCTGGCAAACCAAAAGCTCGGCTTCAGATACTTCCAGAATCTGAGCAGCATTTCGAATGCGCATTTCGGGATTTTGGGCCTTTAGTTCGGCGTAACTTGTTTTTAGGTCTGTGACTGTGGACTGCATTGTATACTCTCTTTCAATTAATGACAAAACGGACGGGGACACGAACCCAACTTTGGATTTTCTGTCCGTTGCGTACCAAAGGCTCGAACTCCCATTTTTTTACGGCTGAAATCGCGGCTTTATCCAGGAGCCGATGACCGGAGGACTTTTCAATCTTCAAAGATTGCGGATGGCCGTTAGGTAAAATCAGCGCAGCAAGGGTAACCACACCTTGCTGGCCAAGTTCAAACGCGCGCCTTGGATATCGCGGGGCTGTCCGTTTTCTATAATTGGCTTTGTGGATAACTGTAGATGCGTCCTTGCCGTTGCCTTTGTCTGCTGCGGCTGGAGTTGATTTGGCGCCAAATTTGGCCTGGATTTTCGGAGGTGCTACTCGGGCGGGTGACCGTTCGATCGGTGTTTTAAGTACCTGTATAATTTTCGGCATAGGTTTCTGACTAATTTTTGGAGTTTCGCTAATGGGATTTTGGACGATAGGCTTACGCATAATGACGCGCGGCGTTGGTACAGAAGACCTTGAGATAACCGGTGTTTTAGGCTTAGGAGCGAATATTTTGTCTGTTGCGTTTGCTTTTACAAGTATCTTCGTGACGGAAGGCTCTTGCTGCGCCTGAACCACTTTAGGCTGAGATTTGGCTACTCTAATTGGAGTGGTTGTGGGCTCGATTGCAGGAGCGGCGATGGATAAGATCGTTACTTTGATCCGGTCAACCGATGGAAATTCAATCACTTTGGATGATACGTCAAAATAGGTCAGTGCATAGATATTCGCCAAGCACGATAGAGCGAGTAACCCGCTCCATCGTCCAATATTGGTAATATCTATGCGATGAGCGACTACCATTTGTAAGACACTCTGGCGGCAAAGTTTCGGCCTTCTTCAGGAAGGGCAGCGAAGCGCTTGACGTAACGTTTGTCAAAGATGTTTTCGATACCAAAATCTAGAGTTACATTTTGGAAAGTGCCGTCTGACGGGGCATATCGATAATATAAATCATGCAGACCATATCCGGCACTTGCCACGTCGCCAGAGCCAACCTTGTCGTTTGCATCAACAAGTTTTGTCCGCCACCCAACGGTCGAAGACAAATCGGACATGACATAACTAATGTCTGATGTGAAAGTGAGCGGGACATTGTTTGACAGGTATTCGCCTGTATCTCCGTTTTCGGCTTCTACATAGGAGGCTCCAAATTTTGCGGTGACAGCTTGAATGCTATATCCAGCCTCCACTTCCCAGCCCCATAATTTGGCGTTATCAATATTGGAATTGTCAGTGGTACCGCCAAAGACATCGACTTCTTGTGTTATGAAGTCTTTTCCTCTGCTCATGTGGATCGCGCCTTTTAGCTGCAGTTTGTCATTATCGCTGACTAGGCCGTCAAACTTAATACCGGTCCCAATTTCCAACGTCGTAACTGTCTCTGGTTTAAGGTCTGGGTTAGACACGAAGAAGTTATCTGGAACAGGGCCGCCACCTGGAAAATGAAGTCCCGATGGATAGAGTTCGGTCATGTTAGGCGCGCGGAACGCTTGTGCTAAGCTACCGAAGAACACAAGGTTTTCTGTGGGGTTGTAGCTCAGTGCGAGTTTCGGTGAAATCGCGCTCTCGTTCTGGCTGTTTCCTGTTTCGTCTTCACTTCGGTAATTATCAAAGCGTGCGGCAGGGATTATAAGGAATTTCCCGACACCAGTTTCAAACGAGATTTCATCTTGAATGTAAGCGCCCATGCTAATGGCTTGTGCATTTGGAACGCCAGGACGTGTGCCGTCACCAGTTGCCGTGCTGGTTCCATTCTGTGTGTCTTGGTAGATCTCTATGCCGTAAGAGATGGTTTGCGAATGCGCGCCTGAATATTCAAATTTACTTTGGTTGTCCGCTGTGAAGCCCAGTGTTGTCAGCTCTCGAACTTGAACGCGGCCTAGGTTGGATCCGCTTATGTCTTCTTCTTCAACATCGGTATTGTTGACGTAGGCATGTAGTTTTAAGTTTAGCCAATCATTGTCCGGATTTTCGTATATATACCGGGCGCTTAACTGGTGATCGCTAACTTTTTTATCCAAGAGCGGATTTGAAGTTGAGATGGATCCTGCGCCGTTATTTGGTTCTTGGCCCTCATTATTACTGCCTTGATATTGAAGTTTAACAGTGTGCCAATCGGCCGCTGTGACACCAGCCTTTAGAAGAGTGGAAATGAGATTGTCTTCGGTCGCCAACTCATCTCCGCCGCCGACCCTAATATCATCAGAGGATCGGAAACTAATACTTCCAAGGACGTCAATATTTTCTGCGCGGCCATATGAGGTGATCGTCGAGGATAGTTCATTGTTTCCACTTCTGTAGCCTGCCGACGTGGTCGTTCCAAAACTCTCGCCAGGGTTTAGAATATCGGATGCATCTTTAGTTTCAAACGCGATCACACCACCGATACCGCCGCCGCCGTAGATGGAGGATGCGGCACCTTTCACGATTTCAACTTTTTTCAAAAGCGCAGGATCAAGGAAAAACCGCCCATCATGTGCGGCTTCGAAATTTTGGCGCCTGCCATCGATTAGTGTAATAATTGCTTCGGCATCAAACCCTCGAATACTGACGGTTTGACCGTTCCTGCGAGGACCGTTGACGACATCAACGCCGGGTACCAGTTTCAATAAATCATCGATGTCACTTGAAAGTGCCGTGCCGGGTGCCTCTGGATCGACAGTTGAGACCATTCCAGGAACAGTAAAGGTGGATTGGGCGCTCCTCGTGGCGTACACGGTAACGGCATCAAGAGTGGATGCGTCGTCTGTTTCTTCAGCAGAAACGGATGTTAAAAGCGTCGTTGATAGAAGCGCAGCCACGAGCGGCACGCAAGACATAATTCGCATGGTAATCCTTACTTTTAAGAACTAGAGGCGATTGCTTGCTGCCTTGCTATCCGAGATGGAATGGCTGAGTGGCTTGCTACTAACCTATTTTGTTAAGATCAATTTCCCGTTTCCAGTCAACCGAAGTTTGTATTCATAACCGTTGTGCAAAATCGACAATTCCCGGCCTGTTGAAAATATGTCGGAACTGTCGATTTTATTATCAGTTATCGTCAGTTGGCGGTATTTTTCAGCGATGGGTTTATCTTGGCGAACAGTCATAAAAATACTCAATATTAAAGATCAAAGGCAGGAGCCATTGTTGCTTTTAAGAATGATTATCAAAAGCAATGATCTAAGTCAACTCGTTTAGAAAATTTTTGTGTATTTGGGGGGGGATGACCCCCTGAGGGAGAATGCGGTGCCAAATGGAAGGAGCAGCAGAGCTTAAAGGATCTCAGTTGCTTAACAACAAGAGTAATTTATGCGGTGAGTCGAAAAGATATGAGGGAATGTATTTCAGAAGTTTGAAGAAAAGGTGAGGAGAGATAGTTGAGCCCGCGGTCCAAGGGAATAGATTTCCCTCTCCCGAATTAGCTCAAAGCAGCCTTCACCTTTTCATAAAATCTTGTGGCACCAATTTTGGCGCAATCTAAAATCTATTTTGCAGGCTTAACGCGAATTTTTCTTTTATGTACTTTAGAGCCATGTAATTTTTCAATGGCAACCATAGCATCTTCTTCAAGTTCCATTTCGACAAAGCCAAAGCCCTTTGAAGCACCTGTTTCGCTATCTAAAACAAGGTTAAAAGCTGTCACATTGCCATGGGCCTTGAAGAGTTCTTCTAAACTTGGTTCGTCAAATTCATGTGGTAGATTGAGGACGATGAGTTTCATTTCGGTTCCGATAAAAATAAAAAGTATAGTTTTAAGTGTATATAAGAATAAAGCTTCAGCGAAGCCAAATTTATTTCAAGCTAAAGCTTCAATACTTTGAGCGTTCCTGTGATGCCGAGAGTTTCTTTAGCCGCTTGGATTCTGTCGTTTAAATCCGCCAATTTTTCCATGGCGGCTTCTTCCTCGGGCTCATTCTTTGTGCCGTTTTCAGCGTGCTCAGATTTAATGTGTTCGACTTTTGATTTTGCGCGGCCGCGGTTTACCAAATCAGTCATGAGGTCCATCTGTGTTTCGACAGAGGCGACTTCCTCAATAGCCAAACCAAGCGATTGAAGCTCGTTAATATCAGGCAATTCATCACAAAAACCAAAAACAACTTTGTTATGGCGATAGCCAAATTTCTCGACGATGCATTTTTTCTTAATCTCATCGATGTCCAGCCGATAGTCACTCTTTGGCTTAGGCGTGAGTTTAAACATTTGCATGATGTCGGTCCTGTGTTTTAGGAGGGACAAGGCCCTGCTACATGAAATTTCTGCTTCGGATGATGGCTTCGAGCCCACATTGCCCGATACGGCGCTTGGCGCACTTCTAGCGCAAGCGCCGTTTGAGGGCAAGTAAACATGCGAAGTACATGTATATATCCATTATTTCAAGGCATCCAAACGAGTTTGCGGCCGCCGCCCGAATGGTGATGAATTGTCCAGTATGGACCAAAGTTGGCATTTCGTTTTATAGTACACTAAATAAAGACAATAAATCACACAGGTAACAACCCATGGGCCCGACCTCAAACAGTTATATTTCGCAACGCATTAAACTTCATTATGTTGATTGGGGTAACGCAGAAGCGCCGCCGTTACTATTAATACACGGGGGGCGTGACCACTGTAGAAACTGGGATTGGGTCGCGGAGGAATTACGTCAAGACTGGCATGTGATTGCTCCTGACTTGCGAGGGCATGGAGACAGCGGCTGGTCAACCGATGGTAATTATAATATCCAAAGCTATATCTACGATATTGCGCAGCTTGTCCATCAAATGGAGTTAAGTCCTGTGACCATTGTTTCTCATTCCATGGGCGGAAATATAGCGTTGCGTTATACGGGTCTTTATCCAGAAAATGTCAGAAAGCTTGTTGCCATAGAAGGTCTTGGCCCCTCTCCAAAACTGATAGAAGAGGGCAAAGCGGTGCCGACAGCTAAGCGTTGGCGTGACTGGATTGACCAAAAGCGAGCAGCAAGTGCCCGCGCGCACCGTCGGTACGAGACCTTTGATGATGCCCTTTCTCGCATGAAGGGGGAAAATGGGCATTTATCTGATGCGCAAGCTCTGCACCTCACGAAACACGCGGTGAACCAGAATGAAGATGGGACTTTCAGCTGGAAATTTGATCATTACATGCGCGTTTGGGCACCTTTCGACATTCACCATGAAGAAACGGAGAAGCTTTGGGGGGAGATAACTTGCCCGACCATGCTGTGCTACGGAAATGACAGTTGGGCCTCAAATCCAGCGGAAGATGGGCGTCTTAAATATTTTAAAAATGCGACTGTGAAAAATTACGAAAATGCCGGCCATTGGCTGCATCACGATCAATTCGATACCTTCATATCAGATTTGAGGGAATTTTTGTAATTAAGAGGAATTCTTGAGGATGAATAAACACTGGGCTGGTGCCTTTGGGCTGGTGACCCAACCCAAATCGTCTTGCGTTACGCATGATTTTTAGTCGCTTTTATTGCCCGCTACAAGCATTCCTGTTGAATGAGATATGCCGTCAGCAAGATCACCGGACATGACTTGTTTATAGGCGTGCCAGGTCGCATGACCGATAAGGGGGAGTGTGATTATTAAACCGATTCCTGCTGTCACAAGGCCAATGCCAATGAAAACGACGATCATGGCAGCCCATAGGATCATTGCATTGCGGTTCCGAATAACCGCAGCTGCACTAGTGAAAAGGGACGGAACGAGTACTGATTTACGATCCATCATCATCGGCATGGAGAAGGCACCGACAAGGAAGATGCCTGTAGCAAAAACAGCCCCCACAATGGCAATGGAAATCCCGAAATAAACACCTTCCATACTGAATGTACGCATTAGGATAATTTCCCAATCAGGCATGACACCCTTAAAATTCAGAGCAAAAACCGTGAAGGATATACGGATCCACACTTGAAAAATAAAGGCGAGCGCCACACCGAAACCAAAAATGCCAAGCTTGTTGTATCGGGCAGCGGTTATTGCCGTCCAAAGAGACGGTTTTTCGCCCGCTGCATGGCATCGGCTGATTTCATAGTAACCGATCCCAACAGCAGGGCCTACTAGAAGAAAACCGGTCAAACCGGGCAAAATCAAGTATGGCCACCCCATGAAATAGAAGCCGAAAGATAAAATTAGACCGCAGATAATGAATAGAGTGGCATAACTGATACTGACGAAAGTGTTCGCTTTTAAATCAGACCAGCCAGCTGAGAGCCACTTCCAGACATCATCCGTGTGCACTTCAGTAATCAGAGCCATTTCCTTGATCAGCAGCAGATCTCTGTGCGGTTGGTCATTGGAATGCGGTTTACTTGTCTGTGAAGTGTTCTTGGACGGAACTTCATTCTCATTTATCATGCTTCTCTTCCAGTATCGATGCGCTCAAGAAACTTAATTGTATTCCGGAGTATAGTAAAGCGACCTGCTTCAAGGATTGTCCCCAGCTTATAATCTTAGAATTGTTTTCGCCGCGACATTTCTCAGGACTTCAGAAGAGCCGCCAGCAATCGTTTTCATGCGATTGCTCAAGTACATTGGCATGAAGGTAATTCCATTTTCTGGACCAACCGGTACTACATTTGTACCGATGTCTAATGCCTCTGGCTGGTGGGGAGCGGCATAGTAGCCTAAGACGTCAACACCAAGTTCATCTGCGCGTTGAACGAGTTCTGAATGTTGTAGTTTTTGCAAAGATGAGGCTGCACCGGGCCTTTTCCCCGCACTCAATTTTGAGAGAACCCGTTGTTCAGAGGCTTCAAGAACCATAGTCTCAATGGACAGCGCTGCAAACTTTTGTTTAAACGCCACATCGTTTGAAAGTAGTTTTCCGTCAACGACAGTTTCCGCTGCCAGTTTCTCTACTCGATCCAATGTTCTTCTAAGCTCGATGGAGCCCATACTGAAGCGTTCAAATTCGAGTAGGTATTTGGCCACCGTCCAGCCTTCATTTTCTTCTGCAACGCGGTTTATTTTTGGCACACGCACATCATCGAAAAACACTTGATTAAGTTCGTGAGCCCCGGCGATATTGATGATTGGTTTAACGGTAATTCCCGGAGTGTTCATGTCGATGAGTAAAAAGGAAATACCTTGCTGTTGTTTCCCCTCCTTCGAGGTGCGCACAAGTGCAAACATCATGTTCGCGTGCTGGGCATAACTGGTCCAGATTTTCGTCCCATTGACGATGTAATCATCCCCGTCAGAGACTGCCATAGTGCTCAAAGAGGCAAGATCTGACCCTGATCCCGGCTCAGAATATCCCTGACACCAGATATCGTCACCGCTTAATATTCTAGGGAGATAATGAGCCTTTTGTTCTGCCGAGCCGTGCCCAATTAACATGGGACCACACATGCGCAGGCTCATGGGAATTAATGCCGGTGCTTTCGCGCGCACGCACTCCTTCGAGAAAATGTAGCGTTGAGTGAGTGTCCAGCCAGTTCCGCCATATTCTTTCGGCCAATCAGGCGCGGCCCAACCCTTTGAGTTCAAAATGCGCTGCCATGCCATAGAACTTTCTAGGTCCTGCCAAAGACTACTCCTTTTATGGGAAGCACTTCGAAGCTCTTCACT
>MAAC01009845.1_pt1 | contig 21106 bp, 19 predicted proteins | sample 1115981 | NCBI WGS metagenome assembly MAAC01 (sample SAMN04961126, study PRJNA320927) | seawater metagenome | isolation source: sample BD02T64 sea water enriched with oil for 64 days | place: USA:Gulf of Mexico | collected 2013-07-27
ATCCACGTCGCCATATTGTGGATGGAGATAAACGCAGCGGTGGAAGAACAGGCAGCGGCCAACTCTTCAAGCACAATAGTCGCGTCAAGACGCGACATGCCCATGCCGCCCTGGGCTTCAGGACTGTACATACCGCAAAAACCCATGGCCCCGGCAGCGGCGATGGTGTCACGGGGAAAGATTTTTTCCTCGTCCCACTGCGCCGCATGGGGGGCCATTTCGCCCTCGGCAAAGGCTCGTGCCGCATCCTGAAAAGCGCGTTGCTCTTCGCTGAGATTAAAGTCCACGATTAATTCCCATAATTAAAACCTAAAAAACCCGTCTCACTTATTTAAGGTTGATCGACATGTTCGGGCCACCGGCCTCTTCCTCATCAAACCAACGCGCAGTAATGGTCTTGGTTTCGGTATAGAAACGCACCGCCTGCTTACCGTAGGCGTGTAGATCACCGTGGAAGGAACCCCTCCAACCTGTGAAGGAGAAAAACGGCAGGGGCACAGGAATCGGCACATTAATACCCACCTGGCCGACCAGAATCTCGTGCTGATACTTACGCGCCGCACCACCAGAGGCAGTAAAGATAGACGTGCCGTTACCACGGAAGTCTTCATTAATAGCGGCGATGGCTTCGTCGAGGGTATCGACAGTCAGCAGGCACAGAACCGGACCAAAGACCTCGTCCTTATAAACGCTCATGTCGCGGCTGACGTCGGTGAAGATGGTGGGGCCGATCCAGTTGCCATCGGGGTAACCTTCAACCACACAGTCGGAGCCATCGAGCAGGCAAGTTGCGCCTTCTTCTTTAGCCTTGGCAATCGCCGCAGTGATTTTCTCTTTCGCCATGGTGTTAGTCTGGGGGCCATAAGCGGCGCCTTTGTCAGACCAGATACCCGGGCGAATTTTTTCTGCAGCAGTGGCGATATCAGCAGCCCACTCTTTCGCGGCACCGACCAAAATAACATTGGGAATTGCCATGCAACGCTGCCCAGCGGCACCGAAGGCAGAACCGATAATGTTATTCACCACCTGGCTTCTGTTGGCATCGGGCATTACCACCATGTGATTATTGGCACCGGTCATGCACTGCATGCGCTTCAGGTTAGCCGTACCTTTTGTGTAAATATGCTTGCCCACGGGTACTGAACCGACAAAAGAGCCTGCGCAAATATCTTGATGCTCCAACAGATAATCCACCTGATGGGCACCACCGTGAATGATTTGCATAACACCCTTGGGTGCACCGGCTTCTTCAAACAGCTCAACTAAACGCGTCGGCGTCAATGGATCACGCTCGGAGGGCTTAAGAATAAAGGTATTACCGCAAGCGATGGCCAGCGGGAACATCCACAGGGGAATCATCGCCGGAAAGTTGAAAGGCGTAATACCCATGCACACGCCGATGGGCTGCACAAAAGAATAGGTATCGATTTTACCGGCCACATTCTCGACAGTTTCGCCCATCATCAAGCTGGCAACATTGGCCGCATGCTCAACCACTTCAATACCACGCCAGACATCGCCCTTGGCATCTTCAAAGGTTTTGCCGAGTTCCTGACTGATAATTTCAGCAATTTCGTCGTGATGCTTTTTCAGCAGGTGCTGATAGTTGAGCATGATGCGCGCACGCTGGGGTACGGGCACTTCCTTCCAGGTTTCGAAGGCGGATTTGGCGGAGGCGATGGCGCGATCCATTTCCGCATCGGTGGCCGCTGGCACTTCGGTCAGCAATTCCTGCGTGGCCGGATTGAGAACCTGGGTGCGCTGCGTGCTCTCGCTTTGAACCCACTCGCCGCCAATAAATAGGGGTACTGTTTTTGGAAATGCCATGATCAACCTCGGTTATCTGTTATCAGCTATCTATGAGAAATGCCGCCTCGCAATCGTGCAAAGCGCGGTATGTATTACTGCTGTGTTCACTCGCCCTTATCTAAGCATAAACAAGCGACAATAAAAATTCACTATATTGCCCAGATGATGGACTATATTGCTCTACAATCAATACAAAGCCATAAGCCGCAATTTTATTATCTCTCTGTTTTTACTATGAAAAAAGAAGAACTCACCTCCGACTGGCCACTGCCCCCCAAAGGCATTCGTCTTTTATCGCCCAAGTTTTTAGTCGAGGCCATGGCTGCCGACCCGCTCTCACAGGACCTCTACCCACTGGCCACCGGCTTTTACCCCCGGGCACAAAACCACCGCATGACGCGGCAACAAAACGCCAACTACCTGTTAATTTATTGTACGGAAGGCCTCGGCCAACTCAAGGTCGGCGAACGCCAATGGACTATTAAAGCCGGCGATATCATTTCCCTGCCCGAAGGCCTGGCCCACCACTATCACGCCGACCCGAGCCAGCCCTGGAGTATTTACTGGGCTCACTACAGCGGCACACTGGCGCGGGAATACAGTCAGCGTATTTGCGCCGCTGAACCCTTCGCCCAGATTGGCCTGCAGCCACGCTTAATTGCTGACTTCGAAGCCCTGTTCTCTCTGCGTCGTGCCGGCTATTCCACCGACGCCTATATTCACAGCGCCTGCCAACTGAAACAAATGCTCAGCTTTATCGCCTACACCGCCCAGCGCCACCAACCCCAACACGGGCAGGCCATTGATCTGGGCAAGGTCGAAGAGTTAATGCACTTACATCTGGGTGATAGCCTAAACCTGCAGGCCCTGGCCGACGATGCCAACGTATCGAAATATCACTTTACGCGAAAGTTTAAACAGCTCACCGGGCACTCGCCTATTCAGCACTTTATCCACTTAAAAATGCAGCACGCCTGCCAGCTACTCGATAGCACGGCAAACTCGGTGAAACAGATCGCCCTCGAAACAGGCTATAAAGATGCTTATTATTTTTCTCGACTGTTTAAACAGGTGATTGGCATTTCACCCAGCGAGTACCGGCGTAGTAAAGCCGCCTAAACTAACACCGAACCTTATAGAGAAAAGAATACTCTTTGCTCGTGACCGTAAGAGGCACAACTACATGGATGTAGGCGGTAGAGTAATGCATGGAGCAATTACCGAGGGATGCCGACACCGACGACTGCATGGATGCAGAAGGTAGAGCGACGCAGGATGCCAAAGCCGAGCGTACAAGGACGTATTCACAGCTTGTCATGTGCGAAGAGGATTCTTTGCTAACTCGCTGATATTAATGCTTGCTCACAAACACGCCAAACCTTGAAAAACTTGCATCCGAGCCAGTCTCTGTCGCAGAGTGCACCCATACAATAAAATGCACCCATAAAATTAATCGGAGAATAAAATGGAACTCGGCTTAACAGGCAAAGTAGCACTGATCACCGGCAGCTATCGCGGCACCGGACAAATCATCGCCCAGCGTCTCGCTGACGAGGGCGCAACGGTAATTGCCCACGGCTTTGAACCCGGCAGTGCCGACCACGTTGTCGCTGAATCTGCCGTGCAATTTGCCGTTTGGGGCGACCTGTGTACAGAGGCCGGCTGTGCTCAGGTTGCAGAACAGGCACTCGCCGCTGCCGGGCGAATAGATATTCTCATTAACAATTACGGCACCGCCGTGGAGAAACGCTGGGCCGATGCCGACAGCGACGACTGGCTCGACATGTATCAAAAGAACGTCCTGTCAGCGGCACGGATGATTCGCCTATTAACACCACAAATGCGTGAACTCGGCGAAGGTCGCATCATCCAGCTCGGCACCGTTGGCTCGACCCAGCCCAATCATCTGCGCCCGGCCTATTACGCCTCCAAAGGTGCGCTGGCCAATATTGCCGTGGGCCTGGCAAAAGAACTCGCCGGCACCGGTATCACCGTCAACACCATTTCACCCGGCTATATTCGCACCCCCGAAATAGAGGCCTCTTTTCGCGCCAAAGCCAAGCGCGAAGGCTGGGAGGATGACTGGGAAACCATCGAGCGGCGCATCGTTGCCAAGCGCTTCCCCAACCCCACCGGGCGCATCGCCACCCGCGAAGAGGTGGCCGATTTAGTTTGCTTTATCGCCAGTAAGCGGGCGGCTTTTATTAATGGGCAGAACATTCGCATTGATGGTGGAGCGCTAGATATCGTTCACTAAAAAAACAGGAGGCAATACCCCCAACTTGTGCAGGCGAAAACCTGTGGCGCCACCGTCCACTTACACCCCACTAGCGGTATTTAGGCTGAGCCCGAAGCTCCCTAGACCTGCTGCGATCGCTTGAAACGCGGAATCAACATCGGTGTTGTCTTGCGGTACTCCTCATACTCAGGATGCATGTCGCAAAGGTCTTTCTCTTCGAAACGAATGGCGATCAGCATGTAAGCACTGGTCATCACAGCAAAGAATAAATGAGAGGCTGACATATTCGGCGTGACCCAAAATACAATAAACCAGCCAACATACAAAGGATGGCGAACAAAGCGATAAAGCAGTGGCTCTTTGAACTCTAAGGGCACGTATTCCACACCACGAAGATAGAACCATGACTGGCGCAAACCAAACAAATCGAAATGATTAATTGCAAATGTCGACGCGAGAACCAACAACCAGCCCAAGGCAAAGACAATGTAAAGCCCAGTGCTGAACAGCGGATTTTGTATATCCCAGACACTGCCGCCCAATGGCTGCCAAAAGACAAAAAGCAAAATTAGTGCGATGCTTGAAAACAGCACATAAGTACTTCGTTCGAGCAGAGGAGGCACCCATTCGACCCACTTTCGCTTGAATGCCGGACGAGCCATAACACTATGCTGCAGGGCAAACAATGCCAGCAGAACACCATTGATCAACAAGGCCTCGGGCAAGCCAACAGTCACTTCACCGTCCAGGGATTTCGGCACTAAAAAATTACCGATAAAACCGATGGCATAGAGAAAAGACCCAAAAAAAACCACATAACTCAGCACACCATAAATAAAACCTATTATTCGGTACATTATCCCTGCTCCATTTAATGGCTTTTTTCGCCCAATACAGACTGCTGTGCAAAAGCATTTACTGCAACTGCTATTTTGGCATTACATGTCATGCTAAAAATTCAAATTCGCTATTAAAACCACTGCAGCCTCACAAACCCCGCCTGACCAGAACAGCAGCCCCAAACTAATTTCGCTACAATGCGGGCCTACTAAATTTGCACGGTGGTGACAGAATGGCCCAGTACGTTTACTCCATGAATCGGGTGGGCAAAATTGTCCCGCCGAAGCGACAAATCCTCAAAGATATCTCCCTGTCTTTTTACCCCGGCGCCAAGATTGGCGTGCTCGGCCTCAACGGCTCGGGCAAGTCGACCCTGCTGAAAATCATGGCCGGTATCGACACCGATATTCTTGGCGAAGCGCGCCCCATGGCCGATATTAAAATTGGCTATCTGGCCCAGGAGCCCGCCCTCGACCCGGAAAAGGATGTGCGTGGCAATGTCGAAGACGGTGTTCGTGAAGCCGTCGACGCACTGAAAGAACTCGATGCTGTGTTTGCCGCCTATGCCGAGCCCGATGCCGACTTCGACAAACTGGCCAAACGCCAGGGTGAGCTGGAAGACATTATTCAAACCTGGGATGCCCACAACCTCGACCATAAGCTCGATGTCGCTGCCGATGCGCTGCGCCTGCCGCCCTGGGATGCCGATGTCAACAAACTATCGGGCGGTGAGAAACGCCGTGTTGCGCTCTGTCGCCTGTTGTTATCGCGACCCGACATGCTGCTACTCGATGAGCCGACCAACCACCTCGATGCGGAATCGGTGCACTGGCTCGAGCAGTTTCTGCACAACTTCGAGGGCACCGTGGTTGCCGTCACCCACGATCGTTACTTCCTCGACAACGTTGCTGGCTGGATACTCGAACTCGACCGGGGCCACGGCATTCCCTACGAGGGCAACTACACCACTTGGCTCGAAACCAAAGATGCCCGCCTCGAGCAAGAGAAGAAAGGCCAGGCCGCTCACTACAAGGCCATCAAACAAGAATTGGAATGGGTGCGTAAAAACCCCAAGGCCCGACAGGCCAAAAACAAGGCCCGCTTACAACGCTTTGAAGAAATGAACAGTCGTGAGTTTCAAACCCGCAACGAAACCAATGAAATTTATATTCCGCCCGGCCCCCGCCTCGGCGACAAGGTGATTGAGATCGAGCACCTGAGTAAAAGCTTTGGTGACTCGCTATTAATTGACGACCTGTCGCTGAGTATTCCCAAGGGTGCCATCGTCGGTATTGTTGGCGGCAACGGCGCGGGCAAGTCGACCCTGTTCCGCATGATTAACGGCGTCGAACAACCCGACAGCGGCAGTATTACCCTCGGCGACACCGTCAAGCTCGCCGTCGTGGAGCAGGGCCGGGAGAACCTCGACGACGACAAAACGGTTTGGGAATCCATTTCCGATGGCCAGGACATACTGCACATCGGCGACTACGAGGTGAACTCCCGCGCCTATGCCGGACGCTTTAATTTTAAGGGTGGCGACCAGAAAAAGCGTGTCGGTGATCTGTCCGGTGGTGAACGCGGCCGCCTGCATCTGGCCAACACCTTAAAACAAGCCGCCAATGTATTACTGCTCGATGAGCCCTCCAACGATCTCGACGTGGAAACCCTACGCGCCCTTGAGGAAGCCACCCTCGCCTTCCCGGGTTGCGTGATGGTGATCTCTCACGACCGCTGGTTCCTCGACCGCATCGCCACCCACATCATCGCCTTTGAGGGCAATAGCGAGGTGGTGTTTTTTGAGGGGAATTACACGGAATACCATGAAGACCTGGTGGCGCGTAAGGGGCAGGATGCCCAGCCCAAGCGGATTAAACATAAGCCGTTGAAGCATTAAAATAAAAGCCATCTCAAGTGCGTGGGGCCAAGAAAAGAGTATTTCATGGCCCCACTCTTTAGCCTTGTCTTATACGGAATTAATCTGAGTAAAAAGATCTATATTCCTTGAATTCGTGTCTAAGCTCAAACCTTTTACTTCGAGCACTATTGGACAGTATTACACCTCAGCGCACTGCCTTTTATTAATCATTCCCAATTAAGTGTTCCAAGCTTGTATATCGTGCCTCCATATAAAGTTATTTACCACTCGGCTATAATTCCCACAAAACACTTCGCCGCCCCGACGAGAAGTGATAATAATTAAAAAGAAAGGGAGCCCGTTTTGAGCGCACTGCTCGACTGGTTAAACAGTCACGAAACAGCGTTATGCGCAATGGCCGCTATGATGGCTATTCTTACCTATGTCTCAATTGGGGAGGCGTCATGTCATTCGTATTCCTCGAACCTTTCTGGCCCGAAGATTTATTGACTGCTGAGTGAAACTAAAGGACCAAAGCAACAAAATAACGCGCACGTAAAACACGACAGGGAGTGTTACTGGATATGTTTAATGAAATCCTGAGCTGGCTCAGCGAGAAGGAATCTGCGCTAAGTGCATTGGCCGCATTGGTGGTGATTATCGGCGTCACCTTATCGCCCCTGGGGACTGGTTTGCGTGGCTTTATTTCACAGCGAGAATTGAGCAAAGACAAGTTGCGCGATAATGACACCGCCACACCAGCGACCACACCGGGCATACTTGCACCAGCAGTATCCACTGGTTCAACCGGCGCGGATGACCCCCTCGACACCCCTCCCCCGCTGATCACCGACAAACCCTCCATTGCCGTTCTGCCCTTCGTCAATATGTCTGACGACAAAGAAAAAGAATACTTCGCCGATGGTATGACGGAAGACATTATCACGGGACTATCCTGTGATCATCGTTTGTTTGTCATTGCCCGAAATTCCACATTTGCCTATAAAGGACAATCGCCGGATATCCGCAATGTTGGTAAAGAGCTCGGTGTGCGCTATGTACTAGAGGGTAGTATTCGACCAGTCGCGGAAAGGCTGCGCATTACTGTTCAGCTCATCGAGACAGACACTGGCAGCCATGTCTGGGCCGATAAGATCGACCGCCCCCTGGCTGAAATTTTTGATATTCAGGACGATGTTGTGGATAGTCTGGTCTCTGCCCTGTGCGCCAACCTGAGTGTTGCCGAAGGTAAACGGGCCGCTCGCCAGGAGCCGGAAAACCTTGAGGCCTGGCAGTTATGTGTACAGGCTGAAACAATCTGGATAGGACAACGGACCATTGAAGCCCTGAAGAAATGCCTGTTGCTCACCGAAAGAGCTGCACAAATAGAACCCCATTACGCACTGGGCTGCGCCATGTTTGCGTACTTCTCCACTGTCCCCATACCCTATTTACTCACAGATAACCCCGCTGGTACCGCCGCGAAATCCATAGAGCTATGCAAAAAAGCGGTATTACTGGCACCGGATGACGCAAGGGTACTGGGATTCGCAGGCTCGGGTATTTATTTAGCCGGTCAAGGCGATATCGCCGTTGATTACTGTGAACGAAGTTTAACGCTCAACCCCAATCACGGTAATATCCGTTTGCATTACGCCAATGCTCTGCTCGTCTCAGGGCGCCACCAAGAGTGCTTTGAACAACATGAAAGGTTTTTCCGCCAATCGCCCTTAGACCCCAGTATAGGCCTGGCCTATATGTGGCGATCCGTAGGCTTGTCCACCCAGGCTAAATATGCCGATGCCAGACATTCTGCAACGCTGGCCATTAAGCACCAACCTGGTTTTCCGTGGTCATATGTGGCGATGTCGCAGGCCCTGGCGGGGCTTGAGCAATATGACGAAGCCTACAAGACTGTAGTGCAACTCTCAGAAATTGCCCCCAACTTTACGCTAGAAAAATTAACTGCATATTATCGCTTTCTTTTCAGTAATCCAGAGGACGCGGAGTCCCATAGCAACCTGGCTCACAAGGCCTGGGCGGGCTAAAAATAATGGAGCCAGACTCTGGCCAACAAGGTCTGGTCTTGCAATACCACAATAAGGTGCTCTAGCAATATAGAATACAAACCGTTCGCAACACTCTCGCCACCTAAAAAGCGGCAAAGCCACCCTATCATCAGATAACAGGAAGTTTCTCTTTTACTAAAAACAAGGACGTATTATGAATAAATTGACAGCATTCTATTTCGTATTTATAGCATTCATATCTTGCATGCCAGCCCATGCACTTCAAATAATTGGCACAGAGGAAGGCGAGCATGAGGGAGAGCCCGTATCTTTCACCGAAATTTATCAGGATGGATATCTCATTCGACTTGAAGACGGCCAACTTAGCTACCGCTATCATGATGGAGAGTGTCTATGGGTCGATATTGAACACGCAATTTATATAGAAAATACCTGTAAAGAACTTGCGAAAGTAATAGAACAAAAGATAACTCAGCAAATTCCCACAATGCAAGAAAAAAACAAAGAAGCACTTGCCGCAGCTCAAAAAATGAAAGAGATACTTCAAGGCAAAGAGGGTGATATTGAGTTAATAAAGACGGGGGCAAGTAAAACCACTGGCTTTAACACCACGACCTACTCCGCCGGCCCCAGCAAATACTGGGTATCCGCAGATCTATTATCAAAAATAAAAAAAGAAATCGATTACGAAGAACTCCTAAAAGCCCAGCAGCAACTAGTAGAGGCCTACAGCCAGGTCAACATAATGGAGCAAACGCAGAACATTGAAGCCCAACTTATGACCAAGGGCTATTTAATGAAGCAAATTGACAGTGAATCCATGAGCACAATGATGCTCAACATGCTGCCGCCCGAAACACGCAAGGCTATGCTGGCAGATATGGGCGAAGGCTCCGTGGTATTAGAAGTGATATCCGTCGAAAATGTGAAGGTCGATATAGCGACGTACAAGCCCTCTGGCCGAAAAGTCTCTGTTTCTGAATACCTTAACAAAACCATGCTTGAGGAATAGCACCGAGTGAATACCCCTCCATCTTCAACGGGGAGGGGACACACCCAGGACTGCCGCCTTGGGTTCGCCGCCAAAATGAATTGCCGCAATACAAAGCATCATTATAAATAGCCAAGGCTTACAGAATAATCGTTAACATCACCATTGTTTTTAAAAGTTAATACTTATTAAGTAGAGAGAATGTACTCAGAAGATAGTTAATCAGATGGAAGGCGGAATCGGCGAAAATAAAATCTATAAAGATCCTTCCAATCACCAGGTGTATCATCGACAACTCCCCATATCGATTAATCTCGGCTCAGCTTATATTACTTAAATAATTAATATTAATAACAGATAAGGAATTCAATTATGTCAGCACCTTTTCGCATACTCGCCCTGGATGGCGGTGGCATTCGCGGCGCGGCAACAGCGCAAGTATTAATGGAGCTGGAGCAGGATCTCGATGACTCGCTCTACAACAGCTTCGATCTCATCGCCGGCACCAGCACCGGCGGCCTCATTGCTATTTATCTCGGGGCCAAAAAAGCCAGCGGCCAGCAAATCGTCGACCTGTACTCTGCCGCTAATGGCCGACGCATCTTTGACAAGTCAATCTGGGATCGCACCCTGCCGCTTCAGAATGAACCCAAATACGATGGCGGCGGCAAGAGTGACGTAATCGAACAATACCTGGGCGATCAACCCATATTGTCCGTGGAAAAGCCGATACTTATTACCGGGTACGACATTATTAGCCGCAAGATTGCCGTCTTTAAAAGTTGGGGCGGATCAGATTCACAATACAATCCGAGCCTGCGTGAGGTTGGCGACATTACCAGTGCGGCACCCACCTATTTCCCCACTGTCGAAAGTGGCTCAGAGCCCACCCGCTGGCTGGTCGACGGCGGTCTGGCGGCCAACAATCCTGCCATGTGTGCCCTCACGGAGGCTTTGAAGCTTGGTAAACGCCTGGAGGATATCGAACTGATCTCCGTGGGCACCGGCATACCCACCCGAGGTGCCGATGAGGCCGATGAGGTCGGGCGCGCTTCGCAGAGCTGGGGTGGCATAGAATGGCTGCGCCACGGCCTGATCGATCATTTGTTTGCCGCCAATACGAGCACCTGTGAATACCAGTGCAATGCCTTACTCGGCGACAGGCATGTGCGAATCGACGGCCCCCTAACGCGGGCGAAGGACGACCTGGACGATGTTAGCGCCGGTAATATTGAAAGTCTCAGACGGCATGGCACTGAGTGGTATCAACAACAGCAGCCACAAATACAGGCCTTGATACGGGGCTCTAGCGAGGTATAAACAGCTCTGTATAAGGGCCTGTTCCCCCGCGCCCCTGCAGCATGGCCGCATTATTTGTTTGCGACTTTGCCGAGATAGCCCTGCCCAATAATTTAGAAGATTTGGGTCGCTGACTTAGCGCTGTAAAATCTCACAAGGTTTGGAGCTAAGTATTCAATGAGTGAACGCCTATATAGGGATTCGCATAACACCACGGCATTACTGCTTGCATTAGCAGTAATGCCGTAGGCTAAAACATCACACCCAATCCCTTTCTTCTAGCTTACGCTCTCTCTAGCCCCTCATAGCTCTTCACCTTTTATCGACAATTCTTGTCAACCAAATTTCATTTGCAGTCGTTATAACGCTTACCAACCATAAAAGGAATTTCACCATGCGTAATAACTTTCTGCTGATACTATTAATTTCACTCTCCAGCCCACTACTTGCCAACAGTCAGAGTAATCCTAACGGGGGGCAATATATTCAGGGCGATCTAGGCTCGCCTTTTAAAGTCCAGCAACAACAAGCCCTTCAACTTGCCGCTAATCACGAGCAACAAGGGGCCAATAAACCTGGTCACAAGGGCGAGCGCTCCCAGCGACGCCATGACAAAAAGGCGGATAGAAATAGCCAGCGCCATGACCGCCCCGGCCAAAGAAGTGAGCGTCATCGTAGTAACAAAGGCTCAGGCAATAAGCAGCACTCCAAACGCCGCAGTTAATTCACCCTGACCGACTGCATATTTTATCGCTTTATTTCTGGCAGCTTTTTATAGCCCATAATCAGCTGCCAGACATTCACAAATGCATCGCACGCTTTTGCCAATCAAGCTGATAGCGAGAACCACGTCGCTGTCGCCCCACTGAATAGAACCTATCCTCCAGCTCTATTTACAGTGGGAAACGTAAAAAATGAGCATTTCGTGGTTTATTATTATTGGCGTGCTACTGCTTGTCGCCGGCTATCTTGTTGTCATTTATAACAATTTGGTCGCCATCAAACACCGCGTCGCCAAGGCCTGGGCCAATATTGACGTACTGCTCAAGCAGCGCCACGACGAGCTGCCGAAGCTCGTCGCAACCTGTAAGCAATATATGGGCTACGAGCAGGACACGCTGGAGAAGGTGATTTCCGCGCGCAACTCTGTGGCCAGTGCGCGGGAAAGCCAGAATATGAATGCCCTAGGTTCGGCCGAAACCCAGTTGCGTAGCGGCCTGGGTAAGTTGTTTGCGCTGGCAGAAAACTATCCCGAATTAAAAGCCAATGATTCCTTTCAGCACTTGCAGGGTCGTATTAGCGATCTTGAAAATGGCATTGCCGACCGCCGTGAGCTGTATAACGAAGCGGTCAATATCAACAACACCCGCATTGAACAATTCCCCGATGTGCTTATCGCCAGCCGTTTTAATTTTAAAGCCCATGAGCTGCTGGAATTTGCAGAGGCGGAGCTAAGCGATGTCAACGTTACGGCCTTGTTTAATTCCTAATCTAAATGCTAATAGCCAGTATCTGATAGTGAATAAAACGCCATGAATGAATTTTTCTGTCGCTCCTGTATCGCCGACGAAGACACGACACAATTTCTAACGAGGGTGGCTTTGCTACTGGCTACCACAGCCTTTGCCCTGTACTGCGCCTATCGAAACTTTAAAAAATCTCGCCTTATCGAAGATATGCCCACCTCATTGATTCGCTCCGCCAGCCAGGGTTTTACCGAGCTGATTGGCGTGGCTAAACCCCACGGCGAACATCTGGCGGCACCACTGAGCGCCACTCCCTGCTTGTGGTGGCATTACTCTATTGAACAATACAAAAGCAGCGGTAAATCGAGGGGCTGGGACACCCTCGAATTCGGCACTAGCGAACAGGCCTTTAACATCGACGATGCCAGTGGCCTGTGCCTGGTGATGCCCAAAGGGGCCGAGCTCTCTGCGCGCCACCACAGACAATGGCGGGGACGACAGCGACACCCGCTTGGCGGGAGTGGCACCAAAGCCTCGAGCACATTGGGCCGCTTGTTGACCACCAATATTGGTTTTGGCGCCCGCTATCGCTACACCGAGCGAATGATTAAAGAGCACGACCCACTGTATATTCTCGGCCACTTCACCACCGACAGTGCCGGCAAACGCAGCCTTTCTGTGGAAAAAATGACCGGTAATATACTGCGCTCATGGAAACAAGATTTCGCCGGTTTACTGCAGCAGTACGACAGTAATGGTGACGGCAAACTGGATGTCGCCGAGTGGCAAAGCGTCCAGCGGGCCGCTAAAAAAGAAGCGCTCAAACAGCAACGCGAGAATTCTCAGCAAGAAAAAGAACACGCCATCGTCAAGCCAAGCGATACGGGACTACCCTTTCTGATTGGTAGCGATGCACAAGATGCCCTTAGCAGCCGCTACCGCTGGCGCGCCATTGGCTGGAGCCTGGCCTTCCTGCTCGCCGGATCTGCGGCCACCTGGTATATCAGCGCACGGTTTGCCTCGGGCCAATAATACCCAGACCCGCATTAGAGTGCTAAATACCCAGGCTGGATAACGTGGAGGCAAGACTGTCGATCATGCCGGCAATTCTCGGATGATCGGCCTCAAAGTGTGACACCTGCTCGCGCAAACTATCACTGAATTTTCTACTGGGCCCGGCGCTTTCCTCCGCACTGGTCGCATGTACGACCACCTCGCTCAATAGCCCACCCATCAAATCACTTTTCTGGGTATCGAGGTTCTCCGCCTTTTCCAGAGCCTCACGTAGCGTTTTTATATGTTTCAGTAAGTCCTGCTCCGCCATCTAGCCGTCCTCTTTATGAATGGTTTCTCTGCACTTCTCAGTATAGCCTCGGCGCTATAAGTTTCGCACTTGCGGATAATTCAGCCAGGCCAGAGGCCAGCAAAGCCCACGCAGCAAGTTCAATACGACCATAACAGGGCAGGCAACGCACCAAGATATTGCCAAAAATAACAATAAAGCTAGATATCTCCCGCCTTTTCACTAAAAATGCACACAACATTTTTATAATGCCCAATAGGGTGCACCCCAAGTCCTCAGTTATCAGCGACCACAAAACCAACAATTAACAGGCGGTATGCAATGCAGTCAACTCTCCAACAACTCCTGTCCAAGATCGGCTTGCTCGCCTTCATTTTAGCCCCGACCACCGGCTTTGCCGATGAAATCAACAGCGCCAATACGGCCTGGATCATGACCTCTACCGCACTGGTGTTGTTTATGACGGTGCCCGGCCTGTCCCTGTTTTACGGCGGTTTAGTGCGCAGTAAAAACGTGCTGTCGGTGCTGATGCAGTGCTTCGCCATCACCTGCGGTGCCTCCGTGGTGTGGCTGGTTTGCGGCTACAGCCTGGCCTTTGGCGACGGCGGCAGCATGAACAACTGGATAGGCGGCTTCGACAATGCACTGTTTGCCAACATGGGCGAATCAACCCTCAGTGGCGACATCCCCGAAAGCGTCTTTGCTCTGTTCCAGATGACTTTCGCCATTATCACCCCGGCGCTGATTATCGGTGCCTTCGCCGAACGCGTGCGCTTCTCCACCATGATGGTGTTCAGCATGCTCTGGCTACTGCTGGTTTACGTGCCCGTCACTCACTGGGTATGGGGCGGTGGCTGGCTGGGCCAGATGGGCCTGCTCGACTTCGCTGGTGGCACCGTGGTGCACATCACCGCTGGTGTCGCGGCACTGGTCGCCGCCATGGTGGTCGGCAACCGCAAAGGCTTTGGTGTACACCCCATGCCACCCCACAATATGACCATGACAGTGATGGGCGCGGGCATGCTCTGGGTCGGCTGGTTTGGCTTTAACGGCGGCTCGGCACTGGCGGCCAACGGCGATGCCGGCATGGCGATGCTGGTGACCCACATTTCAGCGGCGGCGGGCTCGCTGTCGTGGATGATGATGGAGTGGATTCGCCACGGTAAACCGTCGGTACTGGGTATCGTCACCGGCATGGTCGCCGGGCTGGGCACTATCACCCCCGCATCGGGCTTTGTCGGCCCCGGCGGTGCACTGCTGATCGGCTTTAGCGCCGGTATTGTTTGCTACTTCGCCACCCAGGCCATCAAGCAGAAATTCAAAATTGATGATTCCTTGGACGTCTTCCCCGTGCACGGCGTGGGCGGCATTATCGGCACCCTGCTAGCGGGCTTTTTTGCCTCAGAGCAGCTCGGCGTCTTTAGCGGCCAGGGCTATGCCGAGGGCATGACGATGGCATCGCAGATGGGTGTGCAGGCGATAGGTGTCGTCGCCACGTTTGTTTATACGGCCGTCATCACCTACATTTTGCTGAAAGTACTCGACGCCTTGATGGGCCTGCGAGTCAGCAGTGACGAGGAGACCGAAGGCTTGGATATCGTGCTTCACGATGAGCGCGGCTACGACCTGTAAGCGCGGTAAAACCTTAGCCCCTGCTGCTTATTCAAGCAGACAGGGGCCACTCACTACTCCTGCCGCCCCGCCTCCAGTTGCCGGCAAAGCCGTTCGGCCCCCTCTAACATTCGCGGTGTATGGCGCTGCAATAAACTGGCGGGGACAAAGTAAAGGCGCTCAGCCTTCACGGCATCCAGCATTGACCACGCCTGCCAGTCCCTGAGCCACTCGCGCCGCTGCCGCTCTTCCCCGCTGGCGACAATGACCTGTGGATTCATCGCTATCACCGTCTCAATACTCAGCTTCGGCACTAGCGGCAGGGCAGCGGCAAAGACATTGTCCCCGCCACAGAGCTGGATAACATCGGAAATCAAATGCTCGCCATTGACGGTGAGCAGGGGCTCGTTCCAAATTTGGTAAAACACCGACAAGGGCCGTTGCTGGCTGTAGCGGCGGCGCAGCTCGGCCAACTTCTGCCGATACCTGTCCTGCTCGAGATTGGCCTGATGCTGAGTTCCCGCTAGCTGCCCGAGATTACCCAGGGTCTCAGCAATGGCCTCAAGGGAATCCGGCTCATCGACATACACGGTCAGGCCCAGCCCCTTGAGTCGAGCAATCATCTCGCCACCGTTACCACTCTGCCAGGCCAGCACCAGATCCGGCGACAGGCCGACGATGGACTCGTAGGAGATGGCGTTATTGGAGCCAATGCGGGGAATGGCGAGGGCTGCGGGCGGATAGTCGCTGTAGTCCACGGTGGCGACAATTTGCGAGCCGGCACCGACGACAAACAACAATTCGGTGAGATGGGGAGACATGCTGACAATACGCTGGGCGGGCTGGGCCAGCGCCACCCTGGCACCGCTGCCATCGACCACGACAATCTCCGCCGCCAGACCAGCGCTTACGCTCAAGGCAGCGAGCAGTAACAGGCTCTGTAAAAGCCTTGCTAGAGAAGTCACTAGCGCCACACCCTCAAGCCTGCACCACTAGCGGCACGGCACGCTGCGGGTGAGTCAGCACTTGCACTTTGACGTCAAACACGGCCTCCAGGGTCGTCTCGGTCAGCACCTCAACAGGGCTACCGGCGGCGACAATGCCACCCTCGCGCAGCAACAACAGCCGGTCAGCACAGCGCGCCGCCAAATTTAAATCGTGCACCACCAAACAAACCCCCACCCCCTGCGCGGCAAAGTCCTTCACCACATCCAGCACCAGGGCCTGATGGGCGAGGTCGAGGGAGGCCGTGGGTTCGTCCAGCAGCAGGAAGCGCTCACCGTGGGGTGAGGGCTCCCACAACTGAGCCAGCACCCGCGCCAGCTGTACCCTTTGCTGCTCACCCCCGGACAGGTCTGTATAACAGCGCGTTCGCAGATGATCACTCGCCACCGCACCCAGCGCCGCAGTGACAATCTGTTGATCGCGCAACCGCCCGCTGGCGTGGGGCGTGCGCCCCAGGGCCACCACCTCCGCCACCGAGAAGGCAAAACTGAGGCTGGTGTGCTGAGACAGTATCCCCAGGGTTTGCGCCCGCGCGCGCGCGGCCCAGCTCGCCAGCGGGCGGTCATTGAGACTCACCCGACCGCCGCTAGCTTGTATATCGGCACTCAGTAGGCGTAGCAAACTACTCTTGCCCGCACCGTTGGGTCCACAGATGGCGACAATCTCGCCGCCTTCGAGGCAAAAATCAGTGCTCTGCAACAGGCACTTGTGGTGAATACTCAGACTCACCCCCTCCGCTCGCAAGGCCATGCTCAAGTACCCCCGCGACGCTGACGCAGTAACAGTGAGAAGAAGAAGGGCACGCCCAGTAAAGCGGTAACGATGCCCACCGGTAATTCTGCTGGCGCGACCACCAGCCGCGAGAGGATATCGGCAACCACCAGCAGGGCCGCACCCAGCAGCGTCGAGGCCGGCAGCAAAAAGCGGTGATCGGGGCCAATCAACAGGCGCACGATGTGCGGCACCACCAGGCCAACAAAGACGATGGCACCGGCCACCGCCACCGTCACCCCCACACCCAGCGCGGTAAGCAGTATCACCCGCCGCTTTAAGTGTTCGACATCGATGCCGAGATAGCGCGCCTGGGACTCCCCCAGCAACAGGGCATTGAGCGCGCGCCCCTGACCCAGCAGGCCCACCAACAATAGGCCCAATGCCGTCGCCGCCAGAGCCACCCGGGGCCAGTCGGCACCATCCAGGCGGCCCATTTGCCAGAGGCTAATGCGCCGCAGCATCTCATTGTCGGCATAAAAACTGAGCAGGCTATTGCCCGCCCCGGCCAGGGCGCTAATGGCAATACCGGCCAATAACATCGTGGCAATGGAGGTGCTGCCCGGGGCACCCACACCCGGGGCCGTCGCCAGGCGATAGACCAGCAACACCGCCAGAGAGCCGCCCATAAAAGCACCGCCCACCATCAACGACAGACTCAGGGTCTCACCCATGGCACCGTCAATCACCCCGCTGCCCAACAGGAGCGGGACGAGGACAATCACCAGACTGGCACCGAGGGAGGCACCGGCGGAGACACCGATCAGGGAGGGGTCGGCCAGAGGGTTGCGAAACAGGCCCTGCATGGCACCGCCGCAGAGGGCCAGGCAGGCGCCCACCAGGGCCGCCAGTAACATGCGTGGCAAGCGCAGCGCCGAGAGAATCAATAGCTGGCGCTCTAAGTCCGGGCCAGAACTGGCGGGATTGGCGCCAAATAGCGTCGCCACGGCCTCACCCAACACCGTCAGGGGAATCGCCACCGGGCCCATTAAAACCCCCGCCAACATGGCAACAATCAGGCCGGCCCCAGCCAGGTAGAAGAAGAGCTGCGGTGAATAACGCGCCACTGTCAGGCCACCCCGAGCAGCCGAACACCGCCCCTTGTTGCGAGCATTATCTGAGTGTTAAAAGACACGATATAGAGGCTCGCGTTCTGCGCCCTCAAGACGGCAGTCATACCAGCGCTTGCCGCGCTCAATAATCGACACCCTCGCGAGCTTTAATGCCACTTTTATAGGCATGTTTAAGATCCTTAATTTCCGCCACGGTGTCGGCCAGTGCCTGCAGGGCAGCACCGCCGCCCCGCCCAGTGACCACCACCGACTGCTCAGGGGGCCGTTGACTCAGGGCAGCCAGCACCCGGCTTTCGTCTAGATATTTAAAGCCCAACATATACGTCAGTTCGTCGAGTACCACCAATTGCAAACTGGCATCGGCAAGCATGCGCTCGGCCACCACCCAGGTCGCTTCGGCAGCGGCAATGTCACCGGCCTTATCCTGGGTTTCCCAGGTAAAACCGGTGGCCATTTGATAGAGTTCGACCTCGGGATGGCGCTCGCGGATGAAAATTTCTTCTCCCGACAATTGCACACCCTTGATAAATTGCACGACGCCCACTTTATGGCCGTAGCCGAGGCTGCGCATCACCATGCCGAAGGCCGAGCTGCTCTTGCCCTTGCCCTCGCCGGTGAGCAGAATCAGCACCCCCCGCTCGTCCTGCGCGGCGGCAATACCCTGGTCGACATGGCTTTTCTGCTTTTGCATTTTGCGCTGGTGGCGCTCTTGCTCACTGTCGCGCTGGCTCATCGCCTGGGTCCCTCTACCCTAAAAGTTATACCTTAGTCCGGCATAGGCCGCCGAGCCACTGGTGTTATAGCCGGTCACTTCCTCGTAATCGACATTGCCAGCATTTTCGACGCGCCCGTAAATTTCGGCCCGCTCGGTGAGCTGGTAATTGGCGCTAATATCGAGCACCACATAGTCGTCGAGTTCGAGTCGGCCAATACCGAAGAGCTCATCTTCACTGCTGGTCGAGGCTACTAAACTCGCCACCGAGGTTGGCGATTTTTTCTGGCCGGCGAATGCGCTGGCTTTCATCCGGCGTTTCCGTGTCGTTATAGGTGGCATTGCCAAACAAGCGCCACTGTTCGGCAAAGGGGAAGTCAAAAAACAATTCTACGCCGCTCGACTTGCTGTCACCCTTGGCCTGTAAATAACCGTAAAAATTAATCAGATCGAAATAAATCTCATCTTCGATGCGCTGATTAAAATACACCGCGCCCAGCTCCAGGCCACTGTCGGCGTAATAACTCACACCCAGGTCAAAACCCTTGCTGGTTTCCTCATCGAGGGCCAAACCCGCCGCCGGCCCCCAAGCCCAGGGGCCATCGTTGTAGGCCAGCTCCGACAGGCTCGGCGCACGAAAGCCAGTGCCGTAACTGCCGTGGTATTTCAAGGTGCCGCCACTTAAGTCCTGCAGATAGGCGCTGGTGAAGCGATAACTGATGTGTTCGCCAAAATCATCGTTGTCGTCGTAGCGCACACCGGCGGTGACAAAGAGGGCATCGAGGGGGCTGACCTGATATTCAACAAAGTAACCCTGCTGGTCGCGCTCCATCGATGTGCCCGAGCTGGAAACGATGTCTTCCTGTTCAAAGTCGGCGCCGTAGACCAGGGTAAAGCCGGAAAAGAAATCCGTGCTGCCGAGGTACTCCAGTCTTTCGATATCACCATTGGTCGAAAACGCGGGCAGGCCGGCGGTGAAGCTGTCACGGGAAATATCGCTGTTGCTATAGGCCAGGCTATGGGTGAAAGACTCACCCTGATAATCGGCCGAGGCGCGCCAGGAGGTTTGCTCATATTCACTGGTGCAATCATGGCCGGTCGGGAAACCACAATTATCGTATTCAACATCGGCATCGACATCTCGCACCACCACTTGCAGGCGCAGTGCCTCACTCACATCCCAGCCGAATTTGCCGTGCAGGGTGGTGTTGTCGTAGCCATCCTCATCTTGTAAAACCGTGTCCGAGCTGCGCGCATTAAAGCCATCGCTCTGCACGTCGGTGGCCGACAGATAAAAATCCATCTGTTCATTGCCGCCGCCAACATTGCCATGCACTTGCTGGGTACCGTAGCGGCCCGCCTCGGCACTCAACTGTCCCGACAGATCCCCTTCACCCTGGGGAGTAAACAGGTTGATGACACCACCGGCATCGGCGCCATACATTAAACCCTGGGGGCCGCGCAGTATCTCCACCCGGCTAATGTCTTCGCTGGCCAGCAAGTGCTGAGCCTGTGGCCCCACCTGGGTGCCCGTCGGGTCGGATAGCTCCATACCATCGAAACGAATCAGGGTGCGAAAGCCCTCTTCACCGCGGATGCGTATCGCCGAGGCCTTGCCCATGCCGCCACTGTTACTGGCTGCCACACCCGGCTGGGTGCGCAATAAATCGGCCAGAGAAGCGTAGCCGCGCTGCTGTATTTCTGCGGCGTCGATCACCGTTACCGAGGAGCCCACCTGACTCAAATGCATGGGCACACGGCTGGAGGAAACAATCACCTCGTTGAGGGTCGACGATGCCTCAGACCCATCGGCAGACTCTGCACCGTGGGATGGCTCGGCCTGTACGACGCCCGATAGCAGGCAGGAAACTGCCAGGGCAATGTTTGTTTTGTTCATTACATTTCTCCCGCGCTCTCTTCCGAGCGCATAACACAACTAGTCCCGCATTGATGCGAGGCACTGACTCAAGGACTTATGGGGAAACGTAGAAAGGACAGAAAAAAGCTCGCCCATTAAACCTCATGGAGCAAACTTTGCTTGACCGAACCCAAACCACACCCCGTAGTTCGTATGCGCGGTAGAGGCCGGTCTCCGGACT